>Ga0306924_10005264_pt1 | contig 12726 bp, 11 predicted proteins | sample sta12Can44000111_FD_203756 | JGI IMG/M metagenome (GOLD analysis project Ga0306924, IMG submission 203756) | Lab enrichment of tropical soil microbial communities from Luquillo Experimental Forest, Puerto Rico - statanox.12C.anox.44.000.111 (v2)... | ecosystem: Environmental > Terrestrial >... | reverse complement strand
GCGTCGGCCCAGCTTTGCAGCACGGCCTTGGCGTGAACGTTGCCCTTCTCGGCCAGTTCCTGGACGTCATGGAACTGGTCGAACATCAGGAGGGTCTTCTTCAGCGCGTTGGCGGCTACGGCGGCCACGGCTTCGTCGGACAGCAGCTCGATCAGCGGCTGGATGTTGTAGCCGCCCAGCATCGTGCCGAGCAGTTCGGTGGCGCGCTCGCGCGAGATCAGCGCGCAGGCGGTCTGGCCTTTGGCCACGGCGGCCAGGAAGCCAGCCTTCACGCGGGCGGCTTCGTCGACGCCGGCGGGCACACGGTGGGTGATCAGGTCGAGCAGGGTCTGCTCTTCGCCGGCGGGCGGGTTCGTCAGCAGTTCCACCAGTTCGGCGGTTTGCTGAGCCGTCAGCGGCAGGGGAGGAATACCGAGCGCGGCGCGGGCGGCCACGTGAGCACGAAAGTTTTCAAGCATGGGGGGACCTGCTGATATGACGTTTCAGGGGGAGGCTTTTCAGGCACTCCGAGGCTGTTCCGGGCATTGCTTCGATCGCGATTCTAGTCTCAATATCATGCAACGTCAAAGATCTTATATCTTATATAAGAGTTGCAAAAAACAGGGGTAATGATGGTCGCGGCGGGCATTCGCACTTTTCGTGCGAAGTCCGGCAGTTTGCCCGAGTGCCTTGTCGCACAAGGTATTCAGGGAAATTCCGACGATCGTCGGCAAGAGCGGAAACGATCCGCGCCAAGCCGCTCGACCGCGCTTCCGGATCGTCCCCTGACGCGAGGTGGAGCATATCGAGTCAGGATTTCGTGATGTGAAGCAGCGGGCAGGCCGTCCGAGGCCGCTGCGGACGATGGCATTCTCACGCTGAAGAAGTCCCCGGCTGCCCGACCCGGTCAAAATGACCTGCCGCGCACTCACGGGAATCGCCGTCCGGCTCGGGTATGATGGCCGTTTCGTCCGGCTTCGAGCGAGAGGGGACCATGCGGCGCGTCGTATTCAATCAGAAGGGTGGCGTAGGCAAATCAACGATCGTCTGCAACCTCGCGGCGATCAGCGCGAGCGAGGGGCTGCGCACGCTCGTGATCGATCTCGACGCGCAGGCGAATTCCAGCCAGTATCTGCTCGGCGCGCGCGCGGCCGACGCCAGCCCCACCGTCGCCGACTTCTTCGAGACCGCGCTGACCTTCAATTTCCGGCCGGTCGACGTCCAGTCCTTCATCCATCCGACACCGTTCGAGAACCTCGACGTGATGCCGGCGCACCCGGATCTCGACACGCTGCACGGCAAGCTCGAATCCCGCTACAAGATCTACAAGCTGCGCGACGCGCTGAACGAACTTGCCGACGTCTATGACGCCGTCTACATCGACACGCCGCCCGCGCTCAACTTCTACACCCGCTCCGCGCTGATCGCGGTCGAGCGCTGCCTGATCCCGTTCGACTGCGACGACTTCTCGCGTCGCGCGCTTTACACGCTGCTGGAGAACGTCAAGGAGATCCAGCAGGATCACAACGCGGCGCTGGAGGTGGAGGGGATCGTCATCAACCAGTTCCAGCCGCGCGCGAGCCTGCCGCAGAAACTCGTCGAGGAACTCATCGGCGAGGGCTTGCCGGTGCTGGCTTCGCGGCTGTCGTCGTCGGTGAAGATCCGCGAATCGCATCAGGCGGCCACGCCGGTGATTCACCTCGAGCCGGCGCACAAGCTGGCGCAGGAGTTTCGGGCGCTGCACCAGGAATTGGCCGGATAAATATAATCATAAAACGCCAATCGTCCGAAAAATACTTGCCGTTTCCGGTATTAACGACTAAAAGCTCATGGTCGGGGGCGTATTAAAGAGATGCGCATCTCCGATGCCGGCCGGCAGTGCGAATAATTTACCGGTAGCTGTCTTGGCAGTCATTGTCGAGTAATTATTTCCAGGCGATGCGGTACTTTAATGTGTCGATCCGTAGTGAGCCGCCATCCGGCGTCATGAGGCCAGCGGCATCACGATATTCGTGCCTTGTCTTATTCTGCCGTGCGGCGCCGCGCTGTGGCGTGCCGCGCCGGAACGCCGCGCGCCGCGGCACATGAGCGTCACACCGGTGCGACATTTCACGATTAATCGAGCCGGAATCTAAAATTTGCGCGCTCAGGGTTTTTCCTAGGCATTGGTGACATTTAATTGACAATTTCCGCCCGGAGAATAGGCTACCTAATTTCTGGAAACATAATAATTTTGACGCGGTAAATTGGGACGCTGATCAATCCCCCTCCATTTCGGGTATCTGGAACTTTTTTCGCATTGCTGACAAAGGAGCTTGTCTGATGACCGTTTTCGCAGCAGAACAACTGATGGCCGATCTCAAGTCCGGCGTCGACGCATGGTTTGCGTGGGCAAATCCCGCATTCAAGGGTGTCGAGGCAGTGGTCGATCTCAATGTGCAGACGGCCAGGGCGACGTTCGCGGAATGCGAAGACAACCTGAAGGGCGCATTCGGCGGCGGCAATCCGGGCGAGTATCTGACCCGACAACTGGGCGCGTCGCAGCAGGTCGCCGGCAAGGCGGCGTCGTACGGGCGTCAGTTGTTCGACATCGCTGCCGCCACGCAGGCCGAGTGGATGAAGGTCGCGCAAGCGCAACACGCGCAGACCGACAAACGCGTGAAGGACACGCTGGGCCAACTGACGAAGAACGCGCCGGCCGGCTCGGCCGCGGTCGTCGCCGTGGTGAATTCGGCGTTGTCCACGGCTGCTGCGGCGGCCGAAACGGTGCACGCCGTCACCGGGCGCGTGATCGAGTCGGCGCAACACAGCCTCGGCGCCGTTGCCGCGTCGGCTCCGGCCGGGACGGCGGCGCCGCGGGCCGGCAACACGCGCCGCGAACCGGCGGTACCCGAAGAAACCGCATAACCCCGTGTCGTGCCGTGGTGCGGCACGACACGGAGCGGCGTGTTCGTCGGCTGCTCGCGCATTGCCCCCGGACGTCGTGCAACGTCGTCCAGGTGCACGGCGCGAGCCATCCCGATGGATGCGGCGCCTTCCATTCGCGCACTACAAGTCGCTTACAACAATGCGCGCGATTTCACCGATGCGTTCATCGCGGCCGGCCCGGCGCGATCGCACATCGCGACAGTGCACGCGGCGGCCAGTGCCAGGCAGCCGAGTAGCATCTTCAATCATCATGCAGATTCAGGGTGATAAACAGGATGACTAACAGAATTGCAGTCGTTACCGGTGGAATGGGCGGCCTCGGCGAGGCCATCAGCGTCAAGCTACACGAAGCGGGCTACAAGGTGGTCGTCACCCACTCGCCGAACAACAGCGGCGTCGACGCATGGCTCGCCGCGATGGACGCCGCGGGCAAGGCATTTCGCGCCTATCCGGTCGACGTCGCCGACTATGACTCGTGCCAGCAATGCGTGTCGACGATCGTGCGTGAAGTCGGGCCGGTCGACATTCTGGTGAACAACGCCGGCATCACGCGCGACCTGACGCTCAAGAAACTCGACAAGGTCAACTGGGATGCGGTCATCCGCACCAACCTGGATTCCGTCTTCAACATGACGAAGCCGGTGTGCGAGGGCATGGCCGAACGCGGCTGGGGGCGAATCATCAACATCTCGTCCGTCAACGGCTCGAAGGGCTCGATCGGGCAGACCAACTACGCGGCGGCCAAGGCCGGCATGCACGGCTTCACCAAGTCGCTCGCGCTGGAGGTGGCTCGCAAGGGCGTGACGGTGAACACGATTTCGCCGGGCTATCTCGCGACGAAGATGGTGACGGCCATTCCGCAGGAGATCCTCGACACGAAGATCCTGCCGCAGATTCCGGCTGGCCGCCTCGGCCGGCCCGAGGAAGTGGCGGCACTCGTCGCCTATCTGTGCTCGGAAGAGGCGGGTTTCGTGACCGGCTCCAACATCGCCATCAACGGTGGCCAGCACATGCAGTAACGCATCGCGGCCCGGGCGTCGAACGTGACGTCCGGGCATGCGCTCACGCTGTTTCATGCGTCGGCTGCACGCGCCACGCATGGCGGGAATGTCGATCGGGCTTCGCTCTCCGGCGCACGTTGGCGCCGGAAACGGCGTGGCCGGACCTGCGGTTCCCTTGCCATCGCGATGCGAATGCAGCGCCATTGCCTCACATTTCGGGGGAGACATGGGCGAATCATGGATGGGCTTCGCGATAGGCGGTTTCGCGCTCGCGATCGCGCTGCCGATGGCAGTCATGCACCATTGGCGCGAATGGCGCCGGGCGAGACTGCTGCGGCATCTCGATCATCTCGACTGGTGGTATGGGCCAAGCGGTGGCGCGCGTGCGTCGCGCATCGCGCGTCGAACGGGGCGTGGGGGCCCGGGCGCGTGACGGCGGGCCGGCGCCGTGGGGGGCGGGGGGCGTACTGCCCCGCGTGAATCCGGCCGCCGCCGTCAATCGTCCTTGTGGAATACCCGCTTGGTCGCGCGCTTGGTGGCCTGGTAGCCGCCGCGCGCGGCGCTCGCGACGCCATGGCCGACCGCCTTCGCCGCGCTGGCGGTCGCGTGGCCGACTTCGCGTGCGGCATGCCCGGTTTTCTGCGCGGCTTCCTTCGTGTCCTGCTTGATGTCGTGCCCGACTTCGGCCAGATCGGCCCGCGCGGCGGGGGCGGCCATCGCGAGCACGAGCGCCGCGAGCAAGAAGAACCGGTGACTTTTCACGACCTTGATTGCTTTCATGCATTCATCCTGGTGATAGGCGTTCATGTGTCCGCTTCGCCGGCGGCATGCGCGTGACGCGCGGTATCCAGCATCACGGTCGCGCGGCCGGTCAGCAGCACGCGCGCGTCGCAGCGGAGCGAGAACGCGTACAGGACGGTGTTCCCGTCGCCGCCGATGCGGTTCGCCTCGACCGTCAACGGCGAGCCGATCGTATCGAGCCGTCCGACTCGCGCGTCGACGCCCCGCACGCTTGCCAGAAACCCCGCGCGCGGACGCTCGTGTTCCGCCGCCAGCACCGCGCCGTGCACGGCCATCGCCTGTGCCGCGTATTCGATCCCGCATACCGCCGCGAGGCGTCCGTGCGCGCGCAGCGGGTTGTGCGGATCGCGATGGCTCGTCGCCGTGCAGCAGATCCGCGTGTCGTCCCATGCAATGACTTCGTCGAGCAGGCACATCGATCCGCTGTGCGGGATGTGCGCGGCGATCCACGCGCGGTCGAGCGGCGGCGCCGGGGGCGTGCCGGCCGTCATCGCGCGGTCTCCGCCGCAAAGGGCGGCATGGCGATGTCGACCTGGACGCGCATGTCGGGCAGGTAGTCGAGCACCACGCTCGCCGGACGTCGTGCCGCAAGCGCCGCGAGCAGCGGCAGCGCGCGCGCGGCGGGATTGCCGACGCGCAATTGCTCGAGCGCCGGCGATGCGAGGACGGTCGCGGGCGCATCGGTGAGCCGCACCGCGATGCGCGCGAGCGCGCCGGCACGCGGCTGCGGCGCCAGCACGAGCGCGACGCCGAATGCGTCGATGATCGGCCGCGCCGCGCGAATCGGCTCCGGATAGCCGGTGTCGTAGGCGATCAGCAGCGTGGGCGCGCCGTCGACCACGACCTGGCCGACGCTTTCGAGCAGCCCGGCGGCAAAGCTGCCGTCGTACGCGCACAGCACATTCGACGGCGCCGTCGCGCGCGTGGCGATGCTCCAGTAGCCTGCCGGCGCGTTGTGCACCGAATTGTGGAAGCGGGTCGGCGACAGCAGGCGCTCGTCGCTCGCCAGCGTTTCGCAGATCGCATGGCAATTCTGGCCGTCGCCGCCCGACGAGCTGAACACGGTGGCGAGCGTCGCGGCGTCGCGTCCGCTCGCCGCCGCCGCTTCGTGGCCGACCGCCAGTGCAACCTTGACGAACGGCCCGGTGCGGCGCCGTTCCGCGGCCGGCAGGCCGGCCGGCGGCGGCAGGCGTGTGGGCTCGGGCAGGTACGGCGCGTCGCCGGCGAGCATGCGCGCGGCCTGTGGCCAGTCGGCCAGGCCCGGGCCGAGCAGCCCGACGCTTTCGATGAATGCACTCAGTGTCATGGGCGGCGCTCAGCGGTGGGCGCGATCGGCGCGGCCGAGGATCACGCTGCAGTTCGTGCCGCCGAAGCCGAACGAATTGCTGAGCACCGTGCGCACGCGCGCATCGCGGCTCGTCAGCACGTAGTCGAGCGCAAGCGCCGGATCGGGGTGCGTCGTGTTGATGCCGGCCGGCAGGAGCTGGTGGCGCAGCGCGAGCGCTGCCATCACGGTCTCCAGCGCGCCGGCCGCGCCGAGCGTATGGCCCGTCGCGCCCTTGGTCGAGCTGCATGGCGTGCGCGCGAACAACGCGTTGACGGCGAGGCTCTCCGCGGCGTCGTTGCTCGGCGTCGCGGTGCCGTGCAGGTTGATGTAGTCGATCTCGCCCGGCGCGACGCCGCTCGACGCGAGCGCCTGCTCCATCGCGAGGCGCGCGCCGAGTCCTTCCGGATGCGGCGACGACATGTGATGCGCGTCGCTCGATTCGCCGATGCCGAGCAGCAGGATCGCATCGTCGGCGAGCGGCGCGTCGGGCTCCGGCACGCGTTCGAGCAGCACGAAGGCCGCCGCTTCGCCGATCGAGATGCCGTCGCGCGCGACGTCGAACGGCTTGCACGGCTGCCGCGACAGCAGCTCGAGCGAATTGAAACCGTAGAGCGTGGTGAGGCACAGCGAATCGACGCCGCCGACGACCGCCGCGTCGATCAGGCCGGCTTCGAGCATGCGGCGCGCGGAGCCGAACGCCTTCGCGCCGGACGAGCATGCGGACGAGACCGCCATCGCCGGGCCGCGCAGCGCGAAATAGGCGCGCACGAACGCGGCCGGCGAATAGGTGTTGTGGGTCTGCGCGTACCGGAAGCTGGCGGGCAGCGCGCCGCTTTGCGGATCGCGCCGGCGGTAGGCCAGTTCGGTTTCGAGGATGCCGGAGGTGCTGGTGCCGACGAACACGCCGATGCGGTCGGCGCCGTAACGCGCGACCGCCGCTTCGACACGGCCGGCAAAGCCGTCTTGCTGAAGACCGAGCTGCGCGAGCCGGTTGTTGCGGCATTCGAACTCGCTCAGGTCGGCACGCACCGGATGGTCGTCGACGCCATCCACGGCGCCGATCCAGGTGTTCAGGTCCGCGCCCTCGAAGTCGCACGGCGCCAGGCCGCCGCGTTGTCCGCGCAGCGCGGCGAGCGTGGCGTCGAGCCCGCGTCCGGCGCAGCTCGTGGCGGTGAAATGCGAGAGCAGGAGAGGTTTCACTAGGGTCAAATCCGGTTGCCGATGCGTGGGCGGTCGTCTGACGGGGCGCGCATCGATCCTTTAAAAGTGTATCAAATGGCGGTTCGCGCATCGGCTGCGCGAGACGCGTGCGGCGCGATCGCCGCGCGCAGTGTCGTGCAGCGCAGCCCCGCGTCGGCGGCGGTGCGCAGGACGGCCGACAGCACGTCGAGCACGACCGGCTCGCCGCGCGTGTCGCGTGCGGCGTTGCCGTCATGGACCAGCAGGATGTCGCGCGGTGCGAGGCCGCGCAGCAGGCGCTGCGCGACCGTGGCGGCGTCGCGCGTGCGCGTGTCGTAGCCGCGCCGGGTCCAGCTCGCCAGCTGCAGGCCGAGTCCGCACAGCACCGGTTCGAGGAACGGATTGCGTAATCCCGCCGGCGCGCGGAAGAACAGCGGGTGCGTGCCGCTGATCTCGGTCAGCGTTCGCTGTGCGGCCTCGATTTCGCGCCGCAACGCGCCCGGCCCCGACAGCGAGAAGTTGTGGCGGTGCCGCATGCTGTGATTTTCGACTGCGTGCCCGCGCGCGACGATGGCCTCGATCCACTGCGGATGCCGGCGCGCGAGCGTGCCGATGCAGAAGAACGTTGCGCGCGCGTCGTAGCGATCGAGCAGGTCGAGCACGCGCGGCGTGACATCGGGGTCCGGGCCGTCGTCGATCGTGAGCGCGATCTGACGGCCCGCGCTGTCCGGCAGCCGCGTCCAGTTCGGGCCGAGCAGCGCGCTGCGCGGCCATAGCCCCGCCGTGGCCAGGGCGACATGCGCCGCGATTACGCCGCCCGCGGCCCACGGCCACGACGCCGGCTGAGCGGCGACGGCCGTGGCCGCCCCGACGTGCATGGCGGCCGCGCCGACGACCAGCGGCGGCGGCGTCCAGCGCCGTGCCGCACCCGGCGCGGCAGGCGACGTCGGCGGCGAAACAGGCAACAGCGGGTTCATGCGGAGACTCCATGACGGTTGTCGACGTGCGTGGCTGCGGCACGCGCCGTCGGCGGCGCGAGAATCGCGGCGAACGCGAGCGCCAGGATCGCGCCGGGGCCGACCGTCAGCCCGAACGTCTCGAGGAGCGGCACGCGCGACAGCGCGAGCAGACCGAAGCCGGCCACGGTCGCGAGATTGGCGATCAACAGCGACACGAGCGTGTGCGGCGAGATGCGCCCGGCCTCGGCCGCCGCGACCGCGCGGTGGCAGAAGAACAGCGCATAGTTCGATCCCACGGCGACGATCAGCAGCATGCCGATCAGATGCAGGATCGTCAGCGGCACGCCGGCGAGCGCGAAGCCGGCCGCGACCACCAGCACGGCCGCGACGAGCGGCGCGAGCACGCGCGCGACGCGCCGCGGCGAGCGCAGCGCGATCAGCAGCAGCGCCGCGATCGCGACGAACCCCGCGGCGGACAGGCGAATGTCCTCCTGCACGTAGTTCACGTACAGGCGGTCAGCCTCCGCCTTCATGTCGACGAAGAGCGCATCGGGCACGCCCGCGCGCGCGACGGCGGCACGCACGGGCGCGGCGTCGAGGCTTGGCCCGCTGGCGGCGCGCGCGTCCGGCGCGTGTTGCGCGGCAGCCGGCGCGCGCAGCGGCAGCATCGCGGTCCAGCGGCCTGCGCGTTCGGTCAGCAATGCATCGACTGCGAGCGCCATCGACGTGCCCCGCAGGTCCGCGCGCGTGAGCAGCGGCTGGCGGCGCGCGGCGTCCACATCGGCGATGAACGGCGCAAACCGTTCCGGCTTCACGCTGATCGGCTGATTCGCGACCGCCACGCGCATGCGCGCGGCGAGCACGCCGGCGGGCGGCAGGCTCGCGATGCGCGCGCGCTGCGCGGCGTCGCTCGGCAGGTAGCGCGCGGGGCTTTCATAGCCGGCGAGCACGCCGCGGTCCACGAGCGGCTGCAATTGCACGGCCATTTTTTCCGCGCCTTCGAGCGCCGCTTGCGCGGTCGCGGCGGAGATGACCACCAGATAACGCACGTCCGGCGCGCCGACGTCGGCCCGCAAGCGAGCATCGAGCGCCTGGCTTTGCGCCGGCACGGGGCTCAGCGCGGCAAGCTCGCGGCTCCACAGTCGGTCGCGGTGCAGCGCCAGCGCCGCGCACGCGGCGAGCACCAGCACCGCCAGCGGCCCGCGCAGGCGAGGGGCGGCCTGCGCCGCGCGCGCGAGCGCCGCGCCGAGCCGTGACACGTCGCGGACCGCCGCGCTGCTGCCGCCGCGCAAGTGAGGCAACACGAAACGCGTGACCAGCGCGGCGGTCGTCAGGCCCGCGATCGAATACAGCCCGAGCTGCACGAGGCCGGGAAAGCCCGAGAAGAGCATCGACGCGAAGCCGCATGCGGAAGTCAGCACGCCGAGCCGGATGGTCGGCCAGTAGCCGGCGATCCACGCGCGCATCGCGTCCGCCGCGCGATCCGCCGGCGCGCCGCCGGGGCGCGGCGGCGGGCAGGCACCCGCCTGCGCGGACTGCACGAACAGATAGATCGAGTAATCGACCGCTTCGCCGATGAGCGTCGTGCCGAAACCGAGCGTCAGCCCGTGAACCGTGCCGAACGCGACGCTGACCGCCGCGAGCCCGGCGGCGACGCCGGACAGCACCGGCAGCAGGCCGAGTGCGAGCGTGGCCGGCGAACGATACACAGTCAGCAGCAGCGCGACGATCAGCACGACGCTCAGCGTCGACAGACGCTCGACGTCGTGCTTGATCGCGTCGCGCGCGTCGACGGAGAACACGCCGGGGCCGGTCATCGACAGCCGGCACGACGCGGCGTTCGGCACCGCCCGCACGCTGGCGTCGAACGCGCGCCGCACGGCGGCGATCGCGCGCGCCTGCGCGTCGGTGTCGGAGCCGGCGCGGGTCGTCTGCACGACGAGCACGGCGCGCCGGCCGTCGCGCGACGCCCACACGCCGTCGCGCGTCGCCGGCTGCGCGGCGCTGTCGAGCTGGCCGACGAGCGCCGCGACTTCACCGGTGGGGTCGCGCGGCAGCAACGTCTTCGTGACGAGGCCCGCCGACGAACTCAGCAGGTCGAGGCTGTCGCCGAGCGCCTGATGGAGCCCTTCGACCGAAAAGCGCTGCGGCGTCACGGCCGGGCTCAGCACGTAGCGATGATCGAAGATGAACTGCTGGTCGCGCGCGTCGGCGAGCGCCTCGCCGTTGCCGACCGCGGCGAATTGCGCGTCGCCGCGCAGCGTCGCCGCGAGCTGTCGCGACACGGCGGCTCGCGTCGGCGCGTCGCCGCCGTCGATCGCGACGAGGATCAGCCGCGACACGAGGCCGTCGCGCAACTGCTCGACCAGCACCCGCTGCCCGGCGCTCGGCGAGCGCGGCAGGAACGCGGACAGATCCGCGGTGAAGCTCGCGCGGCCGATGGCAGCCGCGCACGCGAGCAGGAACAGCAGCCACACGAGCACGGCGGGCCGCGTCAGCCGCGTGCGAATGCCGTGCGCCGTGACGGGCGGCCGGTTGCGCGCGTCCATCAGTTCGCCGGGAGCGGTTGCAGCCGCATCAGCGAATGGTCGCCGTCGGCCTGCCGGATCGCGACGCTGCGCAGCATGTCGCGCGTGCCGTCGAGCGTGATCGTGCTGACCACCTTCGACATGCGCGCGTCGAGCGGCGTGAGCGTCAGCGTCCAGTTGTCGCCGCGGCCGGCGAGCGCCACCTTGTACACCTGTTCGAGCGTGTAGCGGTTGCCGGCGAGCGTCGCGCGGATGCTGTCGATGAACGCGCCCAATTCCGGGTAGTTGGCGAGCGCGAGCGTGACCTTTCGGTTGTTGCGCTCGACGGTGAGCATGTCGCCGTCGACCACCAGATGCTCCGGCTTCGGGCTCAACGTATGCTTTTCGAGATGGTCGGGCGCGACGAACACCAGCTCGCCCGACGATTCGACCGGCTGCGCGGCGATCGACAGGTACTTCGTTTCGACGAATGTCGCGCGTCCGGACTTGTTTTGCGCGAGCGTGGCCATCAACCGGTCGAGATTCCAGCCGGATGATGCCGCACCGGCCGCACCGGCCGCACCGGCCGCACCGGCCGCATCGGCGGCATGCGCGGTGGCCGCGAGCGCGAGCGTGGCGGCCGTCGCGACGGCGAATGCGCACAGGCGCGACAGGCAGGGGCGCGGGAGTCGGCGTGATGCGGTCATGCGTCAGGAATCCTTGGTGACGGGCAGGTCGGCGCACGCGGGGGCGTCGTCGCGGCGGCGCGCGCCGGCATCCTGCCAGAAATCGAAGTAGTTGAACCAGTTGTATGGCGCGGCGCGGCAGTAGCGTTCGAGCAACTCGACGTAGCGCGCGAGCGCGGCCTGCACCGCGGCGGCGCGCGCGTCGCGCCGCACGCCCGAGAAATCGGCGAGCGGCTCGAAATGAATGTCGTAGCGATTGCCGCCGCGATACAGGCCGGTCATGAAGATCACCGGCCGCCCGAGCATCGCCGCCATGTGGAGCGGGCCGAGCGGAAACGCCGCCGGCGCGCCGAGAAAATCCATGCGCTGCGTCGATGCGTCGGCGCCGCGCAGCAGCGTGCGGTCGGCGAGCATGCCGATCATGCTGTTGCTGTCGAGATGCTCGCGCACCTTCAGCATCGCATCGACGCGCCCGAGCCCGATGACTTCGGGTGTGGCGGCGGGATTGACGGCGGCGAGCGCCGCGTTGATCTTGCGCGCGTTCTCCTCGTACATCGTGATCACGACGCGCAGGTTCGGCCGGGTGCGGCCGAGCGCGCGGATCACCTCGAAGCTGCCGAGATGCGCGCCCATCAGGAGCGCGCCCCGCTCGCCGGCAAGCGCATTCTCGACGAACGCCTCGCCGTGCACGCGGATGTCGAACAGGTCGAAGCGCTCGTTCATCAGGTAGACGCGGTCGTGGATCGTCGTCGCGAACGTGAACACGTGCCGGTACACGTCGCGCCAGCGCGCGGGACGGCCGAGCACGCGGCGCAGATAGTCGCGCGACGCGCCGCATGCCGCTGGCGAAAACAGCACGAAATACGTGGCGATCAGATGCAGCACGAGACGGCCGGCGGGCCGCCCGAAGCGCAGCGACAGCCAGGTCATCACGCGCAGCAGTGCGAGGTTGCTGCGTTCCTGGCGCTGGGCCCATCCGGTGCGCTTCATGGCTGTGCCGTGTCCTGCGTGGCGGGCGGTGCGGACAGCACGCCGCTCGCCACCTCGCGTTCGCCCGCGCGCACCGTGAAACGGATCGCGCCGCCTGCCGTCGCGTCGAACGCGAGCGCGAGCGATTCGCCGGGCGCGGCGGGGCTCGGGAATTTGGCCGAGCCGAGCCGCCATGCGTCGAACGGCCGGCCGAGCGCCGCGCCGATCGCGCTGATCGCATGGTCGAGCAGCACCACGCCCGGCACGATCGGGCGCCCGGGGAAATGACCGGCCAGCGCGGGATGGTCGGCGCCGATCGTGAAGCGCATCGCGCGCATGCCGGCTGCGCCGGCGTCGCGCGCGTGCCGCGCGACGAGTGCCGCGAGCACG
>Ga0306924_10005261_pt1 | contig 12728 bp, 19 predicted proteins | sample sta12Can44000111_FD_203756 | JGI IMG/M metagenome (GOLD analysis project Ga0306924, IMG submission 203756) | Lab enrichment of tropical soil microbial communities from Luquillo Experimental Forest, Puerto Rico - statanox.12C.anox.44.000.111 (v2)... | ecosystem: Environmental > Terrestrial >... | reverse complement strand
TTGTTGAACGTTCCCCCAAACTGTTCAACGAAGGCGCGAGCCGTAGTCGAATCGGGAAAGCACCAGCGATAATAGGTTTCGCCGCCCCTCAAAATTGTACGTCCATGTCGCAGTTGGATGCGCTGCGTCTACAATCTGGCGGTTTAGCGCAATATCCAGTCCCGCAGCCGCTACCGGTATCTCAACGAAATACGGGCATGTTCTCTCGTTGGTTACTACTTTGCTGGCACCGACGATCCGGTGCTGCGCGGCCGTTTTCATGTGACAGTCCCCCACCGCGAAAAGTTATCAACACCGGGCGGCGGGAAGCGGCGGGTTACTTGCTTGGCGATATTCGCCGCAATCCGCCGCGCATTCATTGCGTAAGGTGGCTGGAAATAAATTATGGGCGATGGGGTTCTCAGGATGAGAGTGATTCTGGGAGCCGTTTATGAGGCTTTTCGTATTCGCACTAGGAGTTTTCGCGGCAATCATCTGCATCGAAAAACCCGCTGAAGCGCAAAGCTATCCGTGGTGCGTCTATTACAATACAGGCGGCGGAGCCACGAATTGCGGGTTTTCAACGTTTCAACAATGCTTGGCCGCCCGGGCTGGGAACAGCGACTCGTGTGGACCCAATCCGCAGTACCAAGGCGTGTCGGGGCCCGCTCCGTCTAGGCGCGTGAGGCGCCATTCTTATTAAGCGACTACGGCGTGCGCAAAAGCTCCCGGCAGCTTGGCGATATTCGCCGCCGTCCGCCGCGCCTCGTCTTTGGTAAGTAACTTGGCCGCCGAGCGCCGGCTGATCTGAGCTTCTGCCAACGGCGGATGTTGCCAGATTTCGCGCTCGGTAGGGAAACTGCAACGGCCCGGTAAGCGTTGTTTCTGCGCAGGAGGGGTTGGGCATGAGGGCGGCCAATCATGCCAACAGATTTAGGCCCGGCATTCGCACGAAAACGTGCGGCGCAAGCTAAAGTGCAAACCGAAATCACGATGCTGTTGTTCTGGCTTATCATGTGCCTTGGGCTGTTATTTGAGTTCTTGGGCAATGGTTCGTGACTGCGCGAGCGCTGCGCCAAGCGAGTGAGAGCAAGCGGGCGGCGGAAAGCGACGGGCGGGCATTGGCTAAGTAGTTTGGCCGCCTATCGTCGCCCCGGCTCATCCTCGAAATAGAAAGACAACCCATCCACCGTTAACAATGTTTCGGCATGCACGACCGAAGTTCGTCCCGGATCTGAAATCATACCCAAAGATATACGTTTGCTCGCGACACTTCGGAAAATTGTTCAATGCGTATAAATTTACGTCAGCGTCCGGCACAACTTGCCTTATCGCTCGTATGGCATTCGAGCCTGGGAATACAATGGGGCCCCACCAAGGTATGATTGCAGCAAGCGTCAACGGTCCAAGGATTACCAGCCACAAAAACGGGTCACGCTTATGCTGCGCAAACCAAACTCGTGCTTCTCTAATCTCTTGAGCGAAGGTCAATGTCAGGTCCTCCAGACCACGGCGGCGGGAAGCGACGAGTTGTCATTTGCGGATATTCCTAGCAAAGCCGTCGGGATGCGACACCGGCGGCTTTGCCTTGTCCCCCATACGTGCCGCGTGTACGCGTGCGGGGTACGCACGCAGCAACGTTGGGTGTCGGAGCGCTTCTCCATGGTCCGACTGAGACAAGCATACGCTCTCGCTGGCACTTCTCCCACCTATTCTCGCGTGTGAGCCGCGGATTTGATCGCTGGGCAGGGAGCGGCGCTCAGACAACGGCGCTAATGTTCTTGCTTTTTGAGGAGTTCTTCATCGAGCTTTTTTGAAAGCGTGGTTAAGTGAGGTGGCAATTCACCGGCCGTACACGCCCGATAGTACTCTTTAAGTTCGTCGGCTATTCGGTTTCTGGCGATACACCAATCAGTCCATTCGTCTGGTGTGCGGTTGGTGCGCATAAAACACCGCGTGCCCCAAAGCACCTAATCCTTTGCTGGCCGGGGTGTTCCAGAGTTCCGGCCGTTTGCTTGGCCCCCGCTGATGGAGTTGTGGCCGCCCCTGATGGAGTTAGCTGGGGATCGGCCCACGGATCAGATTGCTTTTTTTGGGGATCCGGAAGCCTTTCAATCGTCGATTGGTAGGCGCGATCAATGTCTTGGTCGTTTTCCTTTTGTTTTGGGGTGCGCCAAGGATCGTACTGAGCGGAAGCGGCCCCCGTCGCCAGAATTACGATCAGCGTGGCGTGGATGGTTATGCGCAGCATGGTGGAACGCCTTATTGCGGCGGACAGGCACCTGTTCGAGTTGCCAGCACCAAACGCAACGCGATCATTTCGGCAAAAACTGGACGATCAAGGCGGCGGGAAGCGGCGAGGGGGCATTTGCTAGTGGCTGAATAAAGTCATCGGAAAGAAAATAGGCCACCGGTTTGGTGGCCTTAAGTCAGAAGGAGAAAGATAAACACCCGCGTCCTCTACCTCAGAGGCGCGGCTCACAATCCAACAACAGGATCGCAATTGGCCTCTTGATCCAAGTCAAATACGCCATGCCCCGATTGCACAAATAGCAAAGCCGTCAGGATGCGACACCGACGGCTTTGCCTTCGTCCCCAAGTCGGTGCCGTGCCTTCCGTTCATTCACACAGCATCGGCAAGGTCGTCGGACTGGCACTGAGGGGTTTCATCCCAGATGCCAGCCCGGCCGAGCAAGCATAGTGTCGGCGCGGTCACCCTCAAGCTGCTTTTTTAGCAGAGCCATGACGGAATGAATGACAGGGTTGCCGGATTATGCATTCAAGGAAAATTGGATGCGTCCTGGCAGACCGCCTTAACGCCAATGAGGTTGCGACTTCAGCAGCTCTGCCAACCTGGCTCACGCCTTTCCTCAACAGACCATGGCGGCGGAAGCGGCGAAAGGTTTAGCCCATTAAACTTTTTGTATCGTGATTTTTAGGCTGCAAAGGGCATCAGATGGAATGCACGGTGACGGTGTTATTACGTTGCTGTTGCGAGCCGGGATGATGGCCTCCCGCCTATGTACCGCCGTGAGCACGTCATCCCGGCTCTGACCGACCACTTGGTAGATGAGGCGGGGTGATCGGCGCTGAACGTAATAGCGAAAAACTATGGCCTGATTGGGCTGAAATATTGCCGAGTGTTGTGTCAAAGCCGATTAACGTCACCGCTGCCCCCAGTCCTCTTCGGCCTCATCCGAGTTAACCGCCGTGGTTTCTTCCATCCCTTGCTTCTACTTTCTCTTTTTGACCGTAGTCGCGGCGGTGATTATCGGCTTATTCAACCTCTCAAGATCGGAAAGAGTGCATCAAGACCTGAGTCCTGGAGTCGAACGTAGTGTTACAGCCACCAAGAGAGTACCGCGTCTCTTCATGGTTGCACCTAAAACAAAACACGGACCGCCTGCAACGAAAGCAGTCAACTCTGCTTCGGTCCCCACTGAAAAAGCAGACGCAAAGAAAAGCAAGCACCTCAAATCACGGGTCTCTAACGGCGGTTACTAGACCGGATGATGCGCTGGATCGTATTTGTCTTATGGCTCCTGTTGACGCCCACTTGGGTCAGCTATTCCTTTTTGGCTGGATCAGGACCAAAAGTGGCGTTAATACCACCGGCGCTGGTACTCGTTGCGCTCGTGTTCACTTCGCTGTGGAAGCGATTAGTTGTCTATATCGCGGGCGAGCTCGAACCTTCATCTTTCCATCCCTATTGGGGCGCCGCACTTCCATCGCGCCTATCGCGGGGTAGTGCTCGTACTGGATTGGTCGCAGCCGCAGTGGGTGTTTGCGCAGGCGCGATTGTGGCTCTGACCCCGCAGCAGCGGCTGGCCCTGAAAAACAACATTGGGCTGGTCGTGCCGCAGGAGTCGGACCTATTAGAGCCGGCGCCGCAGCAAAAGCCGCAGCCTGGTTTCACGCCGTTGCCGCAGTCGATTTTGGCCGCGCAGCCGCTCGGCCCGGCATCGCAATTTCAGCCGCCGGGCGCCACGCCGGCGCAGGCAGCCTCGGGAATCGCGCAGCAGCTCGGCGCCCTGCCACAGAGCAATCAGCCGCCAAGCAATCAGACCCGGGGCAATCAGGCGCCGGGCAACCAACAACAAGTAGCGACGCCGCCTGCGCAGCAGCAAACAGCGCCGCAAGTAAGCGCCACGCCTGCGCCATACGCTGCCATTGCCAATGATGATGACCGCCACGCCGCATCGCGCCGCGTGCGCCACCCGCGCAAGCAATCGACGTTCACATCGAATGCGCCGCGCTACCGCGACGAGAACTATGTGCCACGCTACGGGCCCGACCAGTATGGTGCATGGTCAGGCGGTGCGACGCAGCCTCGCGTCTATAATTCTTACGGAGAACCGCGGTTCGGGCCGGACGCGCGCTATCTCCGCCGCTCGCGGGTGATCCCGCGTTCGCCCGAGACCCTCTATCCCATGCAGACCGGACCGCCGCGACGCGAGCAGTACTGGGGCGGCTACCGCTACGGCGATTAACGAGGATCGCGGGCGCAAGCATCGCAGACGAAATGCGGGAAGAACATCGTCGTGCTAGGCGAATGACATCGTATCGTGGGCTGGTGGCGCTTGGTCTGTTTGAACACGCGGAGGATCACAGCTTCGTGCCTACCGAGCAGTTGCAGAAGATTGAGCGGGCGTTACGATTGCTTCGGCAAGGGACGGCTGGGTTGCTGTGAATCTTCCCCAAGGCTTCCCCGTCAAGGTTTTGGGGAAGAATGATAGATCTAAATATTTGATTTCGTGTTTGTTCTCCAAAATAGCTGTCTATGTCAAGAACAGCTTGCCAGCGAAGAATCTTCAAGAGCTGATTGCGTGGCTCAAGGCCGATCCCGGCAAAGCAAGCGCCGGCATTCCCGGTGCCGGGTCAACAGGCAATCTCGCCGGTATCTCGTTTCAGAACGTGACCGGCACGTCGTTTCAATTCGTGCCGTATCGCGGCGACGCTCCGGCGGTGCAAGACATGATGGCCGGCCAGATCGATATGATGATCGAGCCGTCGTCGAATTTCACCGCCCAGGTGCAGGCTGGCACGATCAGGGCGATCGCCGTACCGGCCAAAACGCGCCTGTCGAGTCTTCCCGACGTGCCGACTACCGATGAAGCTGGCTTGCCCGGTTTTTATGCGTCGATCTGGTTCGGAATGTGGGCGCCGAAGAACACACCGAAGGATATCATAACAAAACTCAACAGCGTGACCGTGGCTGCGTTAGCGGATGAAAATGTGAAAGCAAAACTCAACAAGTTGGGACAACAGGTCGCGCCGCGCGAACTCCAGGAGCCGGAGGCATTTCGTGCGTTTCAAAAATCCGAAGCCGATAAATGGTGGCCGATCATCAAGTCCGCCAATCTGAAAGTCGAATAACGCTCCAAGTTCGGAGCCGCTATTTAATCTTCGTAAGAAAGGCGAACGCGCCGAAGCCGGTTTGCACGTCGGCAACGAAGAAATTCATCCAGTCGAGCCCGTAGCGGCTCTGTGGCGAGGCGGGAGTGTACAGAGATCTTCGGACGTCGCGATAATGTGCGATGGCACCGCGCAAGCGCGATCTTTTATTGGGTTTCGTGGTCATCGGTTTGACTGGGCAAGGATGGCTGGGTTCCGAGAAAGCTGCGTCCATCCCAATCGCCACACGCGAAGTGCAGTTCCTCAAATAATGCGCGTGCAGGATGAGCGCCCGCGAAGAGGGCGCCCCTCCCGCAACTTCTCGTCCACGATCAGCCGACGTAATCGACTCGGCGTTGGTCTGCGGCTTCTTCGGTTGTCTTCGGCTGCGCGGGCAGCTGCAGAACCGTGGCGTGCTGTCCTTCGCAAAGGAGAGTCAGCAAGACCATCCGGCCGTCGGGAAATTCTAACGCATCGTGATGGGCCGCTACTTTGTCTTTATTGATCTGCCGGAAAATAGCCGCGTTGTAATTGAGCGCGCGCTCGCGCCAGGGAAACAGGCCAGTCGCAAGGCACATGACCTCGCTTGCGAACGATAATTCGGTTCCGGGCAGCAAGCACACGGCGATGTTCGGATTTTCCGGAGCGCAAAAACCGCGCGTTCCTGTGCCGAAATCGCGCACCGTCAGTTTGTCACCGACGCGCGCTGGCCGCGATCGAACATTGGTCAGACTGTAGTCGCACATGGGGCTCTCTCCTTTTTTCGGACAGCCCCACGGTCAGAACGAGCACCAAGGCGTTTGGTTTCCGACGAGCCTGAGATTTGACGATTAAGTCGGAAATCCCGCTTAGGCAATCTTTCCGGTTGCTCAATAAACGATCACGCTGCGGATCGACTTGCCCTCACGCATCAGGCTGAAGGCTTTATTGATGTCGGCGAGCGGCATGGTGTGCGTGATCATGGGATCGATCTCGATGCGCCCATCAATGTACCAATCGACGATTTTGGGCACGTCGGTGCGGCCGCGAGCGCCGCCGAAGGCAGTGCCTCGCCAGACCCGGCCGGTCACCAGTTGAAATGGACGAGTCGAAATTTCCTGCCCGGCCCCGGCAACGCCGATGACGATGCTCTGCCCCCAGCCGCGATGGCAGGATTCGAGCGCGGTACGCATCAGATTCACATTGCCGACGCATTCAAACGTGTAATCGGCGCCGCCGATCTGATCAGCACCCGTTTTGGTCATGTTGACGAGATGGGCAACGAGATCGCCGCCGAGTTCTGTCGGATTGACGAAATGCGTCATGCCGAAGCGCTCGCCCCAAGCTTTCTTCTCCGGATTAATATCGACGCCAATGATCATCTCGGCGCCGACCAAGCGGAGGCCTTGGATGACCGATTCCACCGAGGCCGAAGACAATGCATTTGGCGCCAGGTTCGACTTTTGCGGTATTGATGACCGCGCCGATGCCGGTCGTCACGCCACAGCCGATATAGCACACCTTGTCGAAGGGGGCGTCCTCGCGGATTTTCGCCACCGCGATTTCAGGAAGAACGGTGAAGTTCGCGAAGGTCGAGCATCCCATGTAATGGTGGACCTTCTTGCCGCCGATTGAAAATCGCGAGGTCCCGTCGGGCATCACGCCCTGCCCCTGCGTTGCGCGAATGGCAGTGCACAAATTCGTCTTGCGCGACAGGCACGACGGACAATTACGGCACTCCGGTGTGTAAAGCGGGATGACATGGTTCAGCATTTGCACAACATCGCACATTGACGTAGCTTAACGCAGCCAAATGCAACTAATGCCCATTCCATCTAGATAATTTCGTCCTTTCCAGTTGTATCCTGTTGTGGGGCCTTGCGTCCAAGCGTCTGCTCCTGTACCTGTCATAGGTACATTTAGGTACGGGAGGATGCATGCGACGATTGCTCACCGACAAGTTTTGTGGAGGGGCCAAAGTCAGCGAGGGCGAAGTCCAAACTGACTACTTCGACGCACAAGTCTCGGGTCTTGCGCTGCGGGTGAGTGAGCGGCGGAAGAGTTGGACCTTGCACTACAGCCTTGGTACTAAGCGCAAGCGTCTGACCTTCGGCACATATCCCTCCCTCTCACTAGCCGCTGCCCGTACTCGCGCCGATGAGATCAAAACAGACATCGCTGCCGGCATCGCTCCTCGCTCCATCTCGGCCGACACACTTCAGGCAATCTGTGACGAATATCTGCGACGAGAGGGCGATAAGCTACGCACTGTGAAATGGCGTAGGGGCGTCCTCGACCGCCACGTCTACCCAACCCTTGGCTCTCGCCCCATTGTTGAAATCAGGCGTAGTGAGATCGTCCGGCTGCTCGATCAGATTGAAGAAGGCAGCGGCCCCGTTATGGCCACCCAAACCCTTGCCATCATCCGCAAAGTGATGAACTGGCATGCAACGAGGAGCGACGACTTCCTGTCGCCAGTCGTCAGGGGAATGGCACGAACCCAACGTAGCGACCGAGCCCGCGAGCGCATCCTGACCGATGATGAACTGCCTAAGATTTGGGCTGCCAACTATGGGGTGTTTGGTTCGTTCGTTCGCTTCCTGTTGCTTACGGCCGCCCGTCGCAGCGAAGTCAGCGACATGACTTGGGCTGAAATTGACGAGGGCGATTGGACCCTTCCCGCTGCCAGAAACAAGACCGGCCTTGATCTTGTCCGCCCTCTCAGCCGCGCTGCCCAATCGATCCTTGAGGCCCTGCCTAAGACCGATGGCTTTGTCTGGTCAACCAATGGCGGGGCTAGGCCTATCGCTGGCTTTGCCCAATTCAAGGATCGTTTTGACGCTGCCAGTGGCACTGATGGTTGGACCCTTCACGACCTTAGACGTACCGCTCGCTCACTGATGTCCCGGGCAGGCGTCCCAACCGATCATGCCGAGCGTTGCTTAGGCCATGTCATCGGCGGGGTTAGGGGGGTTTATGATCGCCACGCTTACCACGCAGAGAAAGCCAGAGCGTTTGAGATGCTAGCGGGGGAAATTGAGCGGATTGTTGAGGGCGGGAGTGCCAAGGTCGTGACGATCAGGGGCAAGAGATCGAATGTCTAAGGTTCCAGACGACAAGCTAGAACCGATCGCGGCAATGCTAGGTGCTAATGGCGCGGATTGGGTCGCCGATGAGCTTCGCAAGTACCAGAAGCTAATTGGCCATTGGGCAGGGCATGACGACAACAAAGTTGAACAAACACTGTTTGCTTGCGCGCTAGACCTGCGTGACCATCTGCCGATGTATGAGGAGGTGTATAAGCTACTTGGTGAGGAACCACCACTTTGCATTGATGAGACGCTACAGGCATTGGAGGGCTTAATCCCCTTCCTCGCTGAATGGGTAGCCGACCGCTCAACGCAGCAACATTGTACAGGGGCATTCGCAAAGGCCACTTCCCTGCGCCTGTCAAAGTAGGTCCTGGCTCTAGCCGTTGGCTGCGCAGTGAGTGCGAAGCCTGCTTGCAGGCGATGGCTGTGGGGAGGGCTGTGCGATGAAGCTAGAGCCTCACCCCTCCTCTGCGATGTTTCCTCCAATCTCTGATGAGGACTTCGACAAGCTCGCTGCTGACATCAAGCTCAATGGTTTGCATCAGCCGATAGTCCGCTATCAAGGTAAGATACTCGACGGCAATAATCGCTATCGTGCTTGTGAGCTTGTGAAGGTTGCGCCGAAGTTTACGGACTTCAACGGCGATGATGCGCAAGCGCGAAACTACGTCATCAGCGCAAACATTCATCGTCGTCATCTCAGCCCCGACCAACGACGCGGGATAATTGCCGCGCTGTTGAAGGCTGATCCAAGCCAGAGCAATCGGCAGATTGGTGAGCAAACTAAGACAAGTCACCACACTGTCGAGGCTGTCAGGACGGAGATGGAAGCAACTGGGCAAATTGCCCAGTTGGACAAAACAACTGGCGCTGATGGCAAGACGCGAAAGCGGACGAAGTCAACGACGCCAGAGAAGGAGAAGATAAAGATCGAGTACAACAAACCTTTCGATCGTAAAAGCGCGACCGCTGCCTACCACCTTCATGAAGAACACTTGTTAGATGTTCTCCAAGACATCGGCACGCTTTCCTCACCCGGCCATGCAGTGGAGTATGGAGAGGCGACTATCAAAAGACTCCAAGAGAGGATCGATGCAATGCAAGACGAGGAGGAAGAGGACGAGGAGAAAGGAATAAGCGAGTCGCCAACGCCGTCCTTCCTTAGCGCCGCAGAAATCACGTCGCAGTTTAATTATTCTTGTCCAAGCAACACAGCTTGTTCCTTCGTTTGTTCGGGAGGAGGACTATCAGGAACAGAACATGTAACGAAATTGACTGTCTACTTGGGAACAATGCCTCTAGGTAACAATCAAAATGCTCCCGCTTTGTTTTATGATTTCTCTACGCGAGAAAGACCAAACTCCAGCGGGTTTAGCATAAGCGCTGGCTTGGGCACGTTGTCATGCCAAGTAAATGGCTTAACGCTGGATTATGTTGGCCGTCCGTCATCTCGGCGGCTTCCCTCGACCAAATGAGCCAATGATTTCCGGTCCCCGCATCACCGCTTGCGCTCCGGCAGCTTGGCGATGTTCGCCCCAACCGCAGGCCCTGGGAACGGAAGCGCGTAACTGTGCGGTTGGGAATTCGCGCTGATGACGTGGCGGTAGGGCGGCGCTATTCTGCCGATATGGCTATACCCGAAGAAAAGAAATTGATCGACCTCTTGGCCCTCGCCATCCACCAGGCCCACACTCACGATCGAGACCATCCCCATAATGGCCAAAAATGGCCTCAGCTCGTCCTGAGCACCGAAGAAGCAAACCACTATGCTAAAGCCGTAATCAATGCGCTTGCCGAAAGCGGACTTCAAATCGTAGAAAAAACCCATAATGCCGACAGCCGCTGAACTTGGCTATTCTGGGTGTCAGCAGCGTTCGAAATGGGAGCAGAGGCTTCGCATGCAATACGAGATTTGGGGAATTTTCCTAATCCTGCTTGTGCTTGGCTACTTCCTTGGCCGACGCTTTAGAGAAATTGACAGGCGGCTTAGCAGATTGGAGACGGCAGACAACGATTGGCCATCCAGTGGCTAGGAAGACAATAGACGGCGACTAAGGTCGAGAGATGCCCCGACCTCTCCTTTGCCCGATCTGCAAATCCCCAGCAGCGCAAGAGCTTGATCGTACCGGGGACGCAACCGGCTACGCTTGCCCAACGCATGGCAACTTCAAAGTCGCCGATAGCGTCTTTCCGGAGGCCAAGGCAAAGGACTATACCCAAGAGCAATGGGAAGCCGCACTGGACAAGGCAAAGGAACGAACGGAGCCTGAAGGATGGCCTCTGATAATAACAGATGATTTCTTCTGATCCCCGATTGTAGTTGCGAGACCGAACAACGCACCGAGCAAGAAGGTGCAGGCCTAGCACGGGGCAGTCCCCAAAGAGCGCCGCTATTCACAGAGTAATTGAAGGGGCCACTAATGAAACTAAAGCTCGTCACCGCCATTTCCGCTCTTGCCGCAATATCGGCGCTTGCTCATGCGCAACAGGGCGGCACGCAGCCGAGCGTACCGAAACCAACAAAGGCGGATGTTCAAAAGGTCGTCCAAACTATCACCAGCGATAAAGAGAAAGCACTGGTCTATTGCGATTTAAGTAAGACATACGATCAGATGCAGGATCCAAAACTTGACAGCAAGACACTGGAAGCGCTTGACAAACAGGCCGATGCGCTGGTCGATAAACTCGGTCCCGAATACTCCAAAATGGCTGATGGAATGGATCAAGTCGACCTGACTTCCAGTGAAGGTAAGGAATTTCTCTCCATACTTTCAGGGCTCAATAAACTCTGCACCAAATAAACGTCAGAGGCCCCAAACCTCGTTGTTGGTTGCGGATGGCGCAAAAGCTTTGGCAACTTCGCAACGTTGGTCGCGCTAGCGCCAATGAGGTTGCGACTTCAGCAGCTCTGGCAACCTCGCAAAGTTCACAGCGATCCTTCGCGCCTCATCCTTCGTGAGCAACTTCGCCGCCGATCTTCGCCCCGGCTCATTCTCGAAATAGACGTATGCGCGAACCATCAAACTTCTCGTGGATGAGAAAACACATCCAGAAGAGCCCAACAAAGCCCACAAGGAACCAAAACCAGTCCGGACCGGGCAAGTAATTGAGCGCAAGGAACGAGAACGCAATGAACACAGCCACTGCCCCGGCAAAGAGCAAGAAGCCGTAGAGTTCGTTGCGCACTTTCCACCATGATGGCCGGGTGCTTATCGTCCATGAAAGCGAGAATAAACCGAGTATCCCGACGACCACCAAAAGAGGCGAGACGAGGTATAGCAAAGATGGTTCTCCCGACACACAGCGATGATACGTGGAGCCTCTTTTAAAGGCAAAGCGGCGGTGCGGTCGCTCACGACAAGGCCGGCGTCCAATTCCTCGACTGACCAGGGCGGAGGGAAGCGACGAGGGGAGGGCATAGCTGAAGCCTAGAGAAAAAGCATTTTTCCGTGACGGCCATCACAGAATGAGTGACAGAGTTGTCAAATTATGCACTCAAGCAAAATTGGGGAGATCAGTCATGAAGACGCTGCTAATGGGTATCGCCTTTGCGATAGGAATGGTTTTCGCCTCTCAAGCTTTCGCACTTCCGTGCCATGGCACTTGGCAAAACGGTCATTACGTGTGTGCCGATTTTGAGGGATGAATGAGGCTCTGCGCGGTACTGTAAGAGTCCATGCTATGGTCGCCGCCGATTACGTGATTTTTGCGGTTTTGGTCGCCGTGCCTGTAGTGATTGTTTGGTTCGCCCTTTCGCGTCATGAGTTTTAACTAATTCATTTCGCCGCCAAGCTAGCGACGAGCCAGAACGTACAAAGATGCGCGGCCGACTAGCCAGGGAATGGCCGCCAATACCGCCCAGGAGAGGAATGCAGTCAATCGGTGGTCGTTGGACCAATAGTCAACAACACCAATTCCAAGAACCGTCGCAGCCACAACACAGCCGGCCCAATAAATTCTCTTTCCAAGGTCCTGCATGTGTTAGAGCCCCCCGAAAACACAACCCTCTATCATATATACAAAGGGCCAGCCCCTTCCCGCGTGAACTACAAAACAGCAAAGCCGCCAGGCCAGTCATGGGTTCCGGCGGCTTTGCCTTTTCCCCCTACGTGCCGTGCCCGTGCCCCCGATCCCTCACACAGCATCGGCTGGGTTGTCGAAATGGCAGTGGAGCAGGGTGAGATTTCACCTCTCTCCCTGCTTTGCGAACACCGCCCAGTCCGACCCAAGAAGAATAGCGCCTGTTAAGGCGCGATGCTGTGACCTAAGGGCAACGGCCTGACG
>Ga0306924_10005258_pt1 | contig 12730 bp, 8 predicted proteins | sample sta12Can44000111_FD_203756 | JGI IMG/M metagenome (GOLD analysis project Ga0306924, IMG submission 203756) | Lab enrichment of tropical soil microbial communities from Luquillo Experimental Forest, Puerto Rico - statanox.12C.anox.44.000.111 (v2)... | ecosystem: Environmental > Terrestrial > Soil... | reverse complement strand
GTGACAACCGCTGCCGGGTCGACTCCACCGTGGCACCGCCCGGATACTCGCCCGCGAGCAGCCGCCCCGGCAGCACCCAGTAGCTATTGGGTAACGGTAGAGCGGGAATCGCAGCGGCGGGATGGGCTTCCACGGCCCTACAGCCTAGCGCCCGCGCCCGGGGGTGCGTAGTGTCGCGCTCCCCAGAAATCCGTCCCGCTCAGGAGGCGGCCGCGCTCTCCATCGGCGCAGCGAGCACTCCCAGACTGTCCGCAAGCTCATCTTCGTCCCGCTCAGTCATGGCCGACCGCCGCAGATCCAGGCCGGCAAAGTCGAAATGCCGCGTGTCCCCGAGGTGCTCGAGCTCAACGTTGCGCAGCGCCGCGGCGATCGACTCAGTGCGACCCGGAAACTCCTTCTCCCAGGCAGCGAGCAGGTTCTTCACGGCGACGCGCTGCAGGTTGTCCTGCGAGCCGCACAGGCGGCAGGGGATGAGTGGAAAAGCACGGCCGCGGGCATAGCGAGCGATGTCGCGCTCGGCGACGTAGGCGAGTGGACGAATGACGATGTGGCGACCGTCATCCGAGAGCAGCTTCGGCGCCATGGCCTTGAGCCGCCCGCCGAAGAACAGGTTGAGAAAGAGTGTCTCCACGATGTCGTCGCGGTGGTGGCCGAGAGCGATCTTGGTGATGCCGTTCTCGGCCGCGAAACGGTAGAGCGCACCGCGGCGCAGCCGCGAGCACAGTCCGCAGAGCGTCCGGCCGTCCGGAATCACCCGCCTCACCACACTGTAGGTGTCCTGCTCGATGATTTGGAAGGGCACACCGAGACCCCGCAGATACCCGGGCAGCACGTGCGCGGGGAAGCCGGGCTGCTTCTGATCGAGATTGACCGCGAGCAGCTCGAAGTCAACCGGAGCGCTGCGTTGGAGCGACAGCAGCAGATCGAGGAGCGTGTAGGAGTCCTTGCCACCGGACAGGCACACCATGACCCGGTCGCCTGCGCTGATCATGCGGTAGTCGGCGATGCATCGGCCGATCGCACCGCGCAGCCGCGCGCCGAGGCGCGTCAGCGTCCGCGAAGCTTTCAGGTCCACGCCCGCCGTGCAGTGCCCTGACTCAGTTGTCCTGCCCACCGCCGCCTTCCGATTCTTCACCGGGGTCCCCGGGAAATTGGGCATCTTAACGAGCAGATGGAGCTCACTGGAATCGGCGAGCTCAATTTCCCGGGGTGGTTTTCCCGGGGTGGTTTTTTCAGGCCGCAGCGCTGCTGCTGGTAGCGGCTTCGAGGTACTTCGCCTCGACGTAGCGCACGAAGGAAGCGGCCGTCAGCGGCTTGCCGGTGGCGTTCTTCAGCAGCTCCTGCACCGGCACCTTGGCGCCGAGCCCGTGCACGTGGGTCCGCAGCCAGCCGAAGAGCCCGGAGAACTCGCCGTGCGCCAGCTGCTCATCGAGCGCGGGAAGCTCCGCTCGCAGACTCTCGTAGAGCTGCGCGGCAATGACGGCCCCGAGTGCGTAGGAGGGGAAGTATCCGAAGGAGCCGACCGCCCAGTGGATGTCCTGCAGGCAGCCCTCGAGATCGTTCGCGGGGCGGATCCCGAGCCGCTGCTCCATGCCGGCATTCCAGGCTTCCTTGAGGTCGCGCACCGCCAGCTGCCCGGAGAGCAGCTGCTTCTCGAGCTCGTAGCGCAGCATGATGTGCAGCGGGTAGGTGAGCTCGTCCGCATCGACGCGGATCAGCCCGCGCTGAACGCGCGTGAGGTGTCCGTAGACGTTCTCGACGTCCCATTCCGGTCCGGCCGTGCCGAAGTGCTTCGCCAGCAGCGGCTGCACGTAGCGCACGAAGGGCCGGCTGCGGCACACCATCATCTCGATGAGCAGCGACTGGCTCTCCTCGAGCGCCATGCCGCGATCGCGCCCGACCGGCTGGTCGCGCCAATCCTGGGGCAGGCCGAGGTCGTACATTGCGTGTCCGGTCTCGTGCAGCGCCCCGAGGAGCCCGTTGAACACGTCATCGGGATCGAAACGCGTCGTCACACGGATGTCACCGGGAACCCCCTCGGTAAAGGGATGCTCGCTCTCATCGAGCCGCCCGCGATCGAAGGGGAATCCGACCGCCTTCATGACCTCCACCGCGAGCGCCCGCTGTTTGCCGGCCGGAAACTTGCCGAGGAGCGGCAGCAGCGGGTGTCCTTCCTGGACCGCAATCGCCTCGCGGATCAGGCTTGGGAGGCGCCGAGACATTGCCTTGAACATCGCGTCGATATCGGCCGTGGTGAGGCCAGGGCTGAATTCGTCGACGAGCGCGTCGTAGGGGGCAAGATTGAGCGCTTGGCCGAGCAGCGTCGCCTTGTCGCGCACCAGGTGCACGACCTCCTCGAGATAGGGCGCAAAGGCCTCGAACTTGCCCTGCGCACGGGCCTCGAGCCAGCGGGCCTCGGCGCGGGCGGCCGCTTTCGTCAGGCGCGAGACCAGGGTCGCCGGGGTGGCGATGGCGTGATCACGCTGACGGCGCATCTCGCGCAGGTTGGCGATCTGCCAGTCGGCAAGCCCCTGGGTGTTCGCCTGTGCCCGGTCGAGAAGGCGGGTGATACGAGGCGCCGTCAGCAGGGCGTGGTGCTCGGTCTCGAGCGCAGCCAGCTGGTCACCTCGGACGTCGGCACTCCCCCGCGGCATCATCACCGCCGCGTCCCAGCGCAGCAGGGCGAGAGCACCCCGGAATGCATGGAGACGCTTGAACTCCTGTTCGAGTTGCTTGTAAGGGGAGGCAGACATGAATTACTTCGGCGACGGACGAACGGGGATAGTTTACCAGCTCTGCCGCCTCCCCGCCCGCGCCCAAGCGACAATACTCTTTATTAATCAATGCGTTATTGAATATGACACGCATTTGACGATACGTAGCCCTTGACGCCGCCAGGGCAAAAGAGGCAGGCGCGGCGCCTTATGTGAGAGGGGCAGCGGCCTTGGCCACGGTGCGCCCAAGAGCCAGCCCCTGCCCCGCCGGCCGCGGGTCGCGCAGTGAAGTCCAGGCGAGCATCGCGCGCTTGCGATCTGCGCCCCAGTGATAACCCCCGAGCGCGCCGTCCTTGCGAAGCACGTTATGGCAAGGAATGAGCCATGCGACCGGGTTGGCGCCCACCGCGCTACCGACTGCCCGTGCACCGCCTGGGACTCCGACAGCCTTCGCGAGCGCCGCGTACGTCGTCGGGCCTGCCGAGCCGAGCTCCAGCAACGCTTGCCACACCCGAAGCTGGAAGTTGGTGCCCCGGACCGCGAGCCTGAGGGCGGGTGTCCCCTCGGGGGCAGCCGGGCCCGCATCGTCCCAGATGCGCCGGCTCACCTCCGCTGCTGCGGAGTCATCGCGGTGTTGTCGCGCATGTGGCCATTGCCGGCCGAGCTCTGCGAGCGCCCGGAGTTCACCGCCCCGCTCGACGAAGCTCAGGTGGCTGAGTCCCCGCGTGGTGCTCGCGAAGAGCGCCGTGCCGAACGGGGTGTCGGTGAAACCGTGACTCATGGACACGCCGCGGCCGCGGCTTTTTATCTCACCGGGTGTCAGCGCCTCGAGCGTGACCAGCAGATCGTGCAGTCTCCCCGGGCCGGAGAGGCCGAGCGTGTAAGCCGCATCCAGCACGGAGTCGGAGTCCGCGAGCGCGCCATGAGCGGCGCGGGCGGTGACGTAGGCGAGATACTGCCGCGGGGTTACACCCGCCCAGCGACGGAACAGGCGATTGAAATGAAATTCCGACAGACGGCTCGCCGCGGCTATCGTCGCCAGGCGCGGCTGGGCACGGAAATTCTCGTCGATATAGCGGATGGCGCGCGCGACGCGCGCGAAATCGCGGCTGTCGAGGAACGTATCGGGTCGGGTCATCGGTATGTGCGGCTCGTGTGATCCAGGCGACTCATCATAGAGGCGGCCGTGCCCAGTGCGACCCGATTCTTGCGCTACCGGCCCGTCGGCGTCTCGCCGTCGCCTTCGGTTACAATTTCGATTGGGCGCCTAGGGCCACAGATGCGGGTGCGGCCAGCGCGCAACGGCTACGCCCACGCCGATCGAGACAACGACCAGCAACATAACCGTGAGCCCGATCAGCAGCCGCCGCATGGCGGCATCTTAACCTGACGACCACCGCGCAAAATAACCTCATCCCGTGCCAGCGAAGTACGCGATCTGCATGCTCGCCTCGGAGGTGGCGCCGCTCTCGAAGACCGGCGGTCTCGCGGATGTTGCCGGCGGGCTCACCCGCTACCTGCACGGCGCCGGTCACGACGTACGGCTGTTCTCCCCGGCATACGACTTCATCGACCGCGCCGCCTGCGCCGCCGTTCCGGTCACCGGCCTGACGCAGATTCCGCTCACCGTCGGCGCGCGCACCTACCGCTTTTCCGTACTGCGTGCCGCGCTCGCCGAAGGTGCCCCGGTCTACCTCATCGACTGCCCGGCGCTCTACGCGCGAGGCACGATCTACACCGCCGACGCCGACGAGCATGTGCGCTTCCTGGTCTTGACGCGTGCGGCGCTCGTCGCCTGTCAGCGTCTCGGCTTTGCGCCGCAGGTGGTCCACTGCAACGACTGGCACACCGCTTTCGCGCCGCTCTATCTGCGCACGCTGTACGCACATGAGCCGCTCTTTGCGCGCTCCCGCACGCTGCTCACCATCCACAACATCGGCTATCAGGGCATCTTCCCCGCAGCGCAGGTGGCCGATCTGGAGCTGCCGGCGGACGGGCTGCAGCTGCTGCACCCGGGCGACTTCGCCGCCGGGCGCATCAACGCGCTGCGCCACGGCATCCTGTATGCCGGCGCCATCACCACCGTCAGTCCGACCCACGCGCGCGAGATCTGCAGCGACGAATACGGTATGGGGCTGCAGGACAGCCTGCGCGTGCGCGCCGCGCGCGGCGAGGTGTCGGGCATTCTCAACGGCGTCGATTACGACGAATGGGATCCGCGCCACGACCGTTACCTGCCCGCGCACTACGACGCCGACAGCCTCGCGGTCAAATCACAGCTCAAGCGCCAGTTCCTCGCACGGCGCGGATTCACGGCGGCGCCGACCGCGCCGCTGGCGGGCATCGTGAGCCGGCTAGCCGTGCAGAAGGGGATCGAGCTGATGTTCGATGCCGTGCCGCGCGTGCTCAGCACCCGTCCCTGGGTGTTCGCTGTGCTCGGCAGCGGCGAGCCGCAGTACGAGGAGTTCTTCAGCGCGCTCGAGCAGCGCTTCCCGGGGCGCGTGAGCTACCACCGCGGGTACGACGATGAGCTCGCCCACTGGATCGAGGCCGCGAGCGATCTGTTCCTCATGCCCTCGCGCTACGAGCCCTGCGGTCTCAACCAGATGTACAGCCTCCGTTACGGCACCGTGCCGGTCGTGCGCCGGACCGGCGGTCTCGCGGATTCGGTCGAGCATTACGACGTAGCGAGCGGGCGGGGCACCGGAGTGGTCTTCAACGACTTCGACGCCCCAGCTCTCGAGTGGGCGCTGAACACCGCGCTCGACCTGTACGCCCTTCCGGCACACTGGGCGCGCCTGATACGCAATGGCATGCAATGCGATTTCTCCTGGCAGCACCAGGGCGCGCAATACCTCGAGCTGTATGCCCGGCTCACGGCTTGAAGGTGCCGTGGTCGTCGAAAGGAATCGAGCGCCACAGGCCTTCAGCAAGCGACACCTTACCGGAGAGCCGGTACGGAACTTCCTCCGCCAGAGCGCCCGGTCCCCGCGACAGGACTTTGAGCGCCGCCCCCGCAAGATTGGCGGACACGGTGGTGTCGAACTCGGCATCGCCGTGCGGCGGCACAACGAAGCTCGCTGCGGACTCGCCCCTTGCGAACTCCTCATCGGCAACCTCGAGGGTGTACTCGAATCCTTTCACCGCCAGCTCGCGATCATTGGGATTGTGCACATGCAGGCGCAGTTTGAAGCGCTGCGCCCACAGCTCGCTGTGCACGAGCTGCACGCCGGCAATCGAGAGCTGCGGCGGCTCTAGTTTGGGCCGCAGCGCGCAGCCGGCGAGCAGCGACGCGCCAAGGAGCGCCATGATCAGCACCCGCGGGGCACTCAAGTGCGGCCGAAGACCTGGTTGAGCTGTGCGCAATGGCGTGCGAGCTCCGCGGTGAGTGCGCCGGGAGGCACCCGCCACAGCCAGTTGCCGCGGTCCGTTCCCGGCGTATTCATGCGGGCTTCGGCACCGAGCGCCAGCAGGTCCTGCACCGGGATGACGGCCAGCTGCGCCACCGAGCCGAGCGCTGCGCGGTTGAGCACCTCGGGCATCGCACCGGGGGTCACGCGCAGGTAGAGGTCCACCCGCTGACGCGTAACCGGATCGAGCGACGCGTACCAGCCGAGCGTCGTGTCGTTGTCGTGCGTGCCGGTGTAGGCCACGCACTCGCGCACATGCCGGTGCGGTACGTGCACGTTGTCCGGCAAGCCGTCGAAACCGAACTGCACCACGCGCATTCCCGGAAGGCCGAAGCCGTTCTTGAGCTCGAGCACATCCTCGGTGATGACTCCGAGGTCTTCGGCCACCAGCGGCATGTCGGGAAACGCCTCGCGCATCCGGTGCAGCAGATGCTCCCCGGGGGTGCTCAGCCAGGCGCCGCCGCGCGCATCGGGCGCGCCGGCGGGTATCGCCCAGTGCGCCGCGAGCGCGCGGAAGTGATCGATGCGCAGCAGGTCGAGCCGGGCGAGCTGCGCGCGTACGCGCGCCAGCCACCAGGCGAAGTCCGTGTGCTGCAGCGCCTGCCAGTCGTACACCGGGTTGCCCCACAGCTGTCCGAGCTCGGAAAAGTAATCCGGCGGCACACCGCCGACCGCTGCCGGCTCACCGCTCGATGTGAGCCGGAAGAGGCCGCGGTGCGTCCAGGTCTCGACCGAGGAAGGCCCGACGTAGAAGGGGAGATCGCCGAACAGCCGCACGCCGCGGTTGCGCGCATGCTCCCGCAGCCTCTTCCATTGCACGTAGAAGGCGTACTGCTCGTGCTCGATGCGGCTCACCTCAGGCGCGAGTTGCCGGCGCGCATCCTCCAGCGCGCCAGGGTCGCGATCGCGCAACGGTGCCGCCCAGTTCCAGAAGGGCGCGCCGCCCTGCGCCGCACTCAGCGCCTCGAAGAGCGCGTAGTCGCGCAGCCAGGGACCTGAGACCGCGAGAAACTCCGCATCGATGGGCGCGTGCGGGTGGGGCAGCTCCGCCGGATCGAGGAAGGCGGGGTTGCCGGCAAAGTCCGAGCGCACCCAGTACGGGGAACGGTCGGCGCCGACCGGCCCGACCGGCAGGATCTGCCACACCGAGAATCCAGCTTCCGCCAGCCAGTCGATGAATGCACGGCCGCCCCGTCCGAGCGCCGCATCGATCGCGGACATCGGCAGCAGCACCCCGGCACGGCGCCGATCGAAGACAGGCAGTCTCACGCTCAACACGGCCGTTTGCCCGGTGTCGCCGCCCGCCCTCAGGCGTTGGCGCGGCGCATGACTCCACCGTGCTCGGGCGTGCCGTTGCCGGTCGCGATAGGTAGCGCCAGAGTCGCGGGCGGGTTGAGGTCGAGCCGCCGGTAGAGCGCGAGCAGCTGTCGCCGGTAGAGCCGGTCGAACTGACTCACGGTGTCGGCAGGGTTGTAGTCCCCGAACCACCAGAACCAGTCCGAGCCCTCGCACAGTGCGAGTTGCCGGCCGGCGGCGGCGCGCTGCGCCGGGTCGCTCATCTCCCGCAGCGAGCGGTCATAGGCCTCCTTGGCATCGCAGAGCAGGTCCCACGCACTGTTCTTCGCCGGATCTCCGATCCAGGTCGCAAGCGTCCCGTGCACCCAGCTGCCGGCACACACCCGTGGCAGGGGCGCCGGCTGAATGCCGCGCGCGAGGCACTCCGAGAGCGTGGTGAGCTCGAGGCGCGGGTGCTTCGCGAGCTGCGCATACAGCGCGCGCAGGAAATAGTAGCCGTTGAAGGGGTAATGCTCCCAGGCGTTCTCACCATCGAGTGCGATGAGCACCGCGTGATTGCCCTGCTCGTAGTCGACCGCAAGCTGCTGCAGCTCGTTGCAGAGGTTCGCCGCGGCGTCATCGCCGTGCCAGGTGGCGTAGGTGAACCCGATGAGATCGGAGAGTGCATCGTCGCGGAAGAAGCAGCTCATGCCGGTGCCGCCGAGGCGGTAGGGGCGGTTGTACGCCTGGGGATCCTGCGCAGCCGCGGAGTCGGTGAGCGCGAGGCTCGCGCGCAATACACCGGCGCTGCTCGCCGCCCAGCGAAAGCGGCCCTGCGATGCCAGCAGTTCCAGGGTGGCGGCGCTGATCGCCCCCTCGGCCGGCCAGCAGCCGGCGGGCGCCGCGCCGAAGGCGCGCGTGAACACGCGCACCGCCTCCTCGATGTGCCAGGTGGCGCGCGCGGCTCCGCCAGGGTATGCGGCATGTGCCGGCAGCATCATCTCGGGCACCGCATCGCGTGCGCACTGGAAGTCCAGCAGCAGCGGAATGATCGGATGTCCGTAGGGCGTGACGGACAGCTCACACTGGCCGCGCTCGGCGAGCGCGCGGTAGCGCGGGATGATGCGCGTCACGAGCTCCCCGATGAGCTCGAGCAGCGCGCGCCGCTCGGCGGCGGTGTAATCGCGCCCACGCTCGGTGAGGCGGGCGATGAGCGGATCGGTCCGCCGGACGGTCTCGCCCACCCAGGCGAGGTGATACCAGACGGCGAGGTCGTGAATGAACTGATCCGAGGCATAGCTGACGCGCGCGGGCGTGCCGAGCGTCTCGGCGATGGTGGCGAGCTCGAGGTACGGCCCGAAGCGTTCGATCATCTGCTTGCGCTGCGCCCGCAGGCAGCCCCGCAGCAGCTCGAGCCGCGCGGTGGGCTCGGTCGGCACGCTCTCGGGCCCGAGCAGTGCGAGAATCGGATCGGGCAGCTCGCTGCCGCTTTCGAGATGTGCCGCGATGCGGCCACCGATCTCCTCGAGCTGCTCGATCAGCAGCGGGGTGAAGTTCACCACGCAGCGCGCCTCGGCGTTGCCCTCCAGATGCGCCGCCATGTCGGTGTAGTCCTTGATGGCGTGCAGGTACGTCCACGGCAGTGTGTACTGACCGCTCAGGGCATCAAGGTACTGCGGCTGATGCATGTGCCACAGCAGGATCACCGGCAGGCGCTGCGCGGTCATCGCGGCGCGCTGCGCGGGGCACGCAGCATGTCCGGAGTGACCAGCACTACCCCCTTCTCGGTCACGTGACAGCGCCGCGCGTCCGCTTCGCGATCGACGCCGATGGTGGTGCCATCGGGAATCTCGCAGCCCTCATCGACGATGGCGCCGCGGATGACGCAGCCGCGGCCGATCTCCGCGTGCGGCAGGATGACCGAGCGGAAGATGCTGCTGCGCTCCTCGACGCGCACGTCGGAGAACAGCAGCGATTCGCGCACCACCGCTCCCGAGATGATGCAGCCGCCGGACACCATGGAGTTGACGGCGGAGCCGCGCCGCCCTTCCTCGTCGAGCACGAACTTCGCCGGCGGCTGCTGCACCTGGTAGGTCCAGATGGGCCAGTCCTCGTCGTAGATGTTGAGCTCCGGACGCACGTGCACCAGCTCGAGGTTGGCGTCGTAGTAGGCATCGATCGTGCCGACGTCGCGCCAGTAGCTCTGCGCGCGGGTTTTCACGTCCTGGAACGGGTAGGCGAACACCTGGCGGTTGGAATCGATCGCCTCCGGCAGGATGTTCTTGCCGAAGTCGTGCCCGGAAGACTCGTTGGCGGCGTCCGCAGCCAGCAGCGTCTCCAGCAGGCGGGTGTTGAAAACGTAGATGCCCATCGAGGCGAGGATGGTGTCGGGGCGCGCGGGCAGGGTATCCGGTGTCGCCGGCTTCTCGGAAAACTTGGTTACCCGGTTCCATTCGGTGGCGGTGAGCACGCCGTAGTGCCGCGACTCCTGCGCCGGCACCTCCACCACCCCGACGGTGATGTCGGCGCCCTTCTCCACGTGGTAGGCGATCATCGGGCCGTAATCCATCTTGTAGATGTGATCGCCGGCGAGCACCAGCACGTGCTTGGGGCGGTGGGCGAGAATGAGCTCGATGTTCTGATGCACGGCGTCCGCCGTGCCGCGATACCACAACGGGCCGAGCTGCTGCTGTGCCGGCACCACCTCGACGAATTCGCCGAACTCGCCGCGCAGGTAGCTCCAGCCGTGCTGCACGTGCTGAATGAGCGACTGCGCCTTGTACTGCGTGAGAATGGAGATCTGGCGGATGCCCGAGTTGACGCAATTCGACAGCACGAAGTCGATGATGCGGAACTTGCCGCCGAAGGGGGTGGCGGGCTTGCAGCGGTGCGCGGTGAGATCACCGAGACGCTCGCCGCGCCCGCCCGCCATGATCACCGCAAGCGAGCCGCCGGTCAGACGGCTGACGTAACGTCCCGAGGAGGCGCGTGCGAGCTGGCGCGACATGTGCCTTACTACACCCCAAGCACCGCAGTCGGTGCAACTTCACACGCGCGCGCCATCACAGCCACTTCATCAGGCCGAGCTCGTAAGGATGCGACAGCAGCTCGTGCCAGGGATAGATGCGCACCTCGGTGCGGAACTGGCCGCACTCCGGCGGCTCGACGTCGAGCGCGAAAACGACCGCACCGTCGCTGCTCTGCTCGTCCGTGGCGGCAAGCGCGGCTTGCCACAGACCGTCTCGGGCGCTCACCGAGTACGAGGACAGCGGTGGAGGCGATAGATCCGCTTCCGGCAGCAGCCGACGCGCGGCAAACTCGACCTGTACGTCGGCGGGCGCGAGACCGTTGAGACCGGCGGCCACACGTAGGCGCAGCCGTTCGCCGCGCGGCAGGTCGCGCGAGGTGTCGCTGAGCAGCTTAAGACTCACCTTGGGCCACGCCTGACGTACCCGCTGCTTCCAGTCGGCGAGGGTGCGCGCCCCGGTGAAGCCGTCGGCCGCAAGGCGCCGGTAGTGCGCCGCGGCGGGCACGTACAGACCCCGGGTGTAGTCGAACAGGACGCGCCGCATGTTGAAGCGCGGGATCACCGTCATCATGGCGCGCTTGCTGCGCTTCACCCAGTCGCGCGGGCAGCCGTTCTCGTCGCGGGAGTAGTAAAGCGGCAGTACCTCCTCCTCCAGCATCCCGAGGATCAGCTCGGCCTCGAGGGCATCGCGGCGCTCGGGGTCCTGGACGTTGGCGGGCGGGATTCCCCAGCCGTTGTCGCGCGCCCATCCTTCCGCCCACCAGCCATCGAGGATGCTGACATTCAACCGGCCGTTGATGGCGGCCTTGATCCCCGAGGTGCCGCTCGCCTCGAGCGGTGCGATGGGATTGTTGAGCCACACATCGACACCGGAGACCAGGCTGCGCGCCAGCTGCAGGTCGTAGTCCTCGAGGAAAATGATGCGGCCGACGAACTCCTGACTCATCATGAGCTGACGCAGCTCGCGCAGCACCTGCTTGCCGGGCTCATCCGCCGGGTGGGCCTTGCCGGCGAACAGCAGCACCACCGGCCGCCCGGGGCTGTTGATGAGCCGCGCGAGGCGGGCGCGGTCGCGCAGCAGGAGCGTCGCGCGCTTGTAGGTGGCGAAGCGCCGCGCAAACCCGAGCGTGAGCACGTCGGGGCGCTGCGGGTCGAGCAGCCGCGTCACGTGGCGCAGCTGCGCGGGACTGCCGCCCTTGCGCTCGTACTCGCGATGCAGCCGCTCGCGCACGTTCGCCAGCATGCGCGACTTGACGTCCTGACCGATCGCCCAGTAACGCTCGTCGGGTACCTCCTCGAGCGCACGCCAGAATTCCGGATCGCGCAGCCGCTCGCGCCACTCACCGCCCAACTCCCGGTCGAAGAACTCCATCCAGCGCTGGTGCAGGAAGGTCGGCACGTGCACGCCGTTGGTCACGAACCCGACCGGGTTGTCCTCCGGGCGCACCTCGGGCCACTGGTCCGCACACAACCGTGCCGATACCGCGCCGTGGATGCGGCTCACGCCATTCAAATGGCGGGTGCCGTTCAGCGCGAGGCGCGTCATGTTGAACAGGCCGGGCGCGGAGGGCGCGCGCGCCAGCTCGAGAAACCGCTCCACCGGCACGCCCAGCTCGCGGATGAAGCCTTCCAGGTGCTGCACGATGAGCTCGAGCCCGAAGGCGTCGTGCCCGGCCGCGACCGGCGTGTGGGTGGTGAATACGCACTCGGCCGCCACTGCCTCGAGCGCGGAATTGAAGGGCAGTCCGGCGGTCAGATGCTCGCGCAGAAGCTCGAGAATCAGGAATGCCGCATGGCCCTCGTTGAGGTGCCATACGGCCGGCTGCACCCCGAGCGCCCGCAGCGCACGCACTCCGCCGATGCCGAGGATCATCTCCTGGCGCACGCGCGTCGACTCATCGCCCCCGTACAGCCGATGCGTGATGTCGCGGTCCGAGGGCGCGTTCTCCGCGCAGTTGGTGTCGAGCAGATACACCGGCACGCGTCCGGCGCGCGCCTTCCACACGCGCGCGATCACTTCGCGCGCGGCCACGCGCACGCCCACCTTGACCCAGTCGCCGGAGGGGGTACGTACCGGCTCGACCGGGAGGTCGCGCGGGTCGTGCTCGAGATACTCCGCGTGCTGCACGCCGTCACTGTCGACGGTCTGCGTGAAGTAGCCCTGCTCGTACAGCAGCCCGACCGCCACGAAGTTGGCACGCTCATCGCTCGCCGCCTTGCAGTAGTCGCCGGCGAGCACGCCGAGGCCCCCGGAGTAGATGGGGAAGCTCTCGTGGAAGCCGTATTCGGCACAGAAATAGGCC
>Ga0306924_10005256_pt1 | contig 12730 bp, 15 predicted proteins | sample sta12Can44000111_FD_203756 | JGI IMG/M metagenome (GOLD analysis project Ga0306924, IMG submission 203756) | Lab enrichment of tropical soil microbial communities from Luquillo Experimental Forest, Puerto Rico - statanox.12C.anox.44.000.111 (v2)... | ecosystem: Environmental > Terrestrial >... | reverse complement strand
ACGCTGGCACGAACTCGATACCTGGCCCGACTTCGTGCCGGCGCTGACGCGGCTACGTCGGCGCTACGTCTGCGTCTCGTTCACGATTCTCAGCCTGTCGTTGGTCATCGACGTCTCGCGCCGCAACGCGATCGACTGGGATGCAGTGATCGCGTGCGAGATGCTGCGGGTCTACAAACCCCGACCTGAGGCTTATCGGAGCGCTGCAAAGCTCCTCGAGGCGTCGCCGGGCGAAATCTTGATGGTCGCCTGTCACAATTTTGATCTCGACGCAGCCCGTGGCGAAGGGTACCGGACCGCGTTCGTCCGCCGCCCGGACGAATGGGGGCCGTCAGGCCCGCCCGATCCGGTGCCAAACCCGGTCACCGACCTCGTCGTTGCCGGGTTTGCGGAGCTCGCCGACGCTCTCCACATTTGAAGGGGCCGCATTCATGACGATCAGACTCTACGATCTCGCCGGTGCCGAGGCGGAACGCCGCTTCAGCCCGTTTTGCTGGCGCGCCCGCATGGCGCTCGCGCACAAGGGGCTCGATGTCGAAACGGTGCCGTGGCATTTCACCGAAAAGGACAAGCTGCCGCAACCCAATGAGGGCCGTGTTCCGGTGATCGTCGACGGCGACCGGGTCGTCCACGATTCGACCGCGATCGCCGATTATCTCGAACAGCGGTATCCCGACCGTCCCTCGTTGTTCGGCGACGAGATCGGCCGCGCGCTTGGGCGCTTCGTGCAGAATTGGACCGAGACGGTGTTGCAGGTGGGGCTGATCCGCCTCGTCGTGCTCGACATACACCGCCACTGCGGGCCGAAGGACCAGGCCTATTTCCGCCGGTCGCGCGAGGAGCGCTTTGGCGCCAGTCTGGAAGATGTCGTGCGCGATCGGGAGACACGGCTGCCGGCGTTTCGTGCCAGCCTCGATCCGCTGCGCCGCACCGTCGAGCGGCAGGATTTCGTCTCCGGCAAGACGCCGGCCTATGCCGATTACGTCGTTTTCGGCGCGTTTCAATGGGCGCGCGCAATCAGCGACTTCGAGGTGCTGGCAGCCAATGATCCGGTCACGGCTTGGCGGGGCCGCATGCTCGATCTGTTCGGCGGCCTTGCCCGCCGAGCCCCCGCCTACGGGGACTGAGACGCAAAGGGTCGCTCGCACGTCCGCCGGCGACCGGGCCGAGTGCCGATATCATCCTCCGGTGCCACGTACGGTCTCGTCGAGTGGCTGCAGCGCAAAGACCGGGTAACGCGGCGCCAGATCATTGAATAATTCGACCGCCGATCCCTTCGGTACCGGGAAGAAGCGCTGGACCTCGCTCGCGAAGCGATCGAGATAGGCCTTCAGAACCGGTGGACGCATGTCGGGTGGAAGCTCGCGCGCGGCATAACTGCGGCGGCGCATCGCGCGGACGAGCACGACTTCGCCCGCGGCGCGGGCATTGCGCACCCAGTTGGCGTTGCCGCGCGCACAGACCAGATAGCGCTGGCCATCGAGATCGAGCGGGTCCACCGGAAGCGAGATCGTCCTGCCGCTCTTTCGCCCGCGGACTTCGAGAACGTAGAAGTGGCCGCGGACCAAGCCGATCCGAATCAGAAAAACGAGCGCCCGGCCAAAGCTGCCTTCGACGGCGCCCGGCCTCAGATACTTCGGATCATTCCCGGGCATCGTTTACTGGAACCCGCTCACTCGGTGCTCGCGATGTCGTATAGCCGATGCAGCCGTTCGGAGAACCATGTGGTCAGACGGTTTGCCGGCACATCCTCGGCGAGTTCGCTCGAGGCGACCAGCTGACCCGCGGCTTGACGCTGCGCCAACGCGCGGCACAGCCCTTGAGAGACCTCCGGTTGTGCTTCCACGATCGGCGATAGATCGTCTTTTGCCAGCTCGTAGACCGTAGCAGGGATCAGCGCGGTGATCTTTGCGGAGGCCGGAGCGCCCGTCAGCATCCCGATCTCGCCAAAATGGTCGCCCGGCCCGATCCGCAGCAACTCGATCTCGCCTTCGCTTTCCTCGCGCGTGAACGACAAGACACCGGTACCGACGATGAACAGCGAGTGCAGGATCGTTCCCGGTTCGACCACTATCTCACCCTTATCATAGGATTTTGGCTTCAGCTTCGCCGCGATCATATTGCGCTCTTCGGTCGTTAAGCTTGCGAAGATAGCGACCAGCTCCAGCAACCTTTCTGGACCTTTGGTCAACTTCGGGGAGACGCCGTCGCCGCTCGCCCGCTCGGGCTGATTCTGAGCCGTTGCCAGGTCGATGCCGGCAACGGCGAGGTGGCGAAAAATCAGGTCGAATAATTGGTTCTGCGCCCGCGTCGACAAGGCCAGCTCTTCGACGAAAAAGGTGATTTCGAATTCCGTAAAGGTGGCATTGATCGACTTTATCGTGACGCTAGGTGCCGGTGTCGGGACGATCAGCCGGCAGTTCAGGATGGCATGATCGAGGATCTCGGTACCCGTGGCGGGTGGCGTCTTGGCGTCGAGCTGAACGGTGATCGTCACGCCGTGAATGCCAGAGGGAGAGCTGACGTTGACGATTTTCGACTTGGCGATCGTGCTGTTGGGCACGATCGCGAGATCGCGTCGTCCGGTCAGGACGTGCGTCGCGCGCCAGTTCATTTCGATGACCCGGCCATCGGTTCCTCCTTCGATATTGATCCAGTCGCCCGGCCGATAGGGTCGGCTGAAGCTGAGTACAACGCCCGAAAACACATCGCCCAACGTGCTCTGGAGTGCCAGGCCAAGGATGATCGCGACCGCACCCGAAGTCGCGAGCAGCCCTTGGATCGGTAGGTCGAAGACGTAGGCGATGATGGCGAAGACGGCGACGAGATAGATCAAGCCGGCCAGCAGGTCCTGGAGCAGCTTGCCCTCGCGCGGTCGGTGTTCGACGATGACAAAGGCGCGCAAAAACCCGACCAGAAACCAGGCTGCGAATAGCCACCAGGCGACCTTCAAGGCGCCGTGGACGGCATCGAGCCATGGCGTGCCGGTGAACCGCAGCGGCCGGTAGGGGACGATATCCGCGCTCACTAGAACTACAGTCAGAAGGATCAAGGTTATGACGCGGGTGATCGCCCGTGCGAGCGGATGGTTCTTCAACAAAAAGTGCGCCGTCAGCCCGCCGAGCACCATCAAACCAAACGCAACAACAAGGAGGTCGCGCTCGGCACTCTCGCTTAGAACGGATAAATCGATCATCCCGGTCTTTCCTGCCCGTGTTCGCGGGCTACGGCGCCCGGCGGAGATTTATACCAGCAGCATGTCTTAAACCGGCAACGTCGAGGATGATCGGAACCCCGGCACCGCGAACGTGGTCTCCAAGCACTCGGTCCCCGGCAGGGGCGTCAGGGTGCTCGCGGTTCGGGGGTCGACGGGAGATCGGTCGGCAGCGCCCCGAACCGGTAGGTCAGACTCGCCACGAAATTGTTCGTGTTGACGCCCGTGCGGTAATGCCGGGCCGTATTGGGAATCAAGAATGTTGATTCGGTCGTCGCCAGATAGCGGTAGTCGAGGTCGAGGGCAAGAACAGGGTTGATGTCATAGCGCAACCCGGCGATCGCCTGATAGGCGAATTGCCAGCTGCTGTCGTTGAACAGCAGTCCGCGGCTGGGGACCTTGAGGCCGTCGAAAACGTTCATCGCGCCGATCCCGACGCCAATATGCGGCGTTATCGGCCAGCCGGTGTTGAGGTCATAGATCACATTGGTCATGATCGAATTAGTGTGGCGGTTGCCGCTGACCCCGTTCATATTATCGCCGTATTCGGCCACACCATTGCGGCGGTAGCTGTACTCTTCTTCGAAGCGCCACGCCGTCAACTGGTAGCCGCCTCGCGCCCCGACATTGTATCCGGCGTTAAACTGCACGGGGACCGAGCCCATGCCCTCGATCGTGTCGGTCTGATAGGGAAGGCCCGTCCAGCCAGCTTGAGCACCAATGTAATACTGCGCCCAAGCAGCAGAGCTCACCGGTCCCAGAACGAATGCGAAGCTCGCCCCTGTCACCAGCGAGATCCGCATCACCATGGCTTCTCGGTCAACGCTAAAGTCGGTGGACACCAATTGCCCATGACTGCTCTTGCTGATCGAACACGCTCGGAACTACACGCTGGGGAATCGGGAAATGAAGCTCGATCCTCAGACCGGGAGAGTTATCGGCCATCGTAATGTGGGCGTTGTGCAGATTGGCAACCGCTGCAACCAGGCTGAGGCCCAGGCCGTTTCCAGGCCGGTTGCGGCTGCGCTCGAGCCGATAGAACCGTCGCAACACGTGATTGCGTTCTTCGATCGGGATTCCCGGTCCCCGATCGCTGATCGAGAGAACCGGCCCATCGGCGCATCGCGCGACGGCGATCCTGACCTCGCCCCGATCGCCGCCATGCTTGATCGCGTTGTCGACAAGATTGGAGATCGCGTCGAACAAGAGGTCCCGATCGCCGACCACGGACACTGTCTCGCCTCCAGAAAGATGGAGCCGGACGACTCTTTCCTCCGCTGTGGGCTCGAACAGTTCCACGACTTCGCGGACTATTTCGCTCAGATCGGTGTCGCGGAACGCAGCGGTTCGGTCGCGCGCCTCGATTTGCGAGATCCGCAGCAGTGACGAGAAGGTCGTCAGGATCTCGTCCAGGTCGTTGATCGTATCATTGACCAAAGATCGGTAACGGCTGATATCGAGTTGTTGATGGCAGGCTCGCTCCAATCGTCCCCGCATGCGGGTCAACGGCGTGCGCAGATCATGGGCCACGTTGTCGGAGACCTGCCGGTTCGTCTCCAGCAATTCCTCGATGCGATCGAGCATAGAATTGAGATTCTCCGCGAGCCCATCCCATTCGTCACCGGTCCCGCGCAACGGTATGCGCTCTCCTAGCCCGCTTCGCATAATCTCCCGGCTGGTCGCGTTGATCGCTTCGATCCGTGCCACTGAACGGCGCGATGTGGATATGCCCGCAGCCGCGGCGAGGATCAAAAAAATTACGGCGGCCAAGGCGAGACCGATCGTGACCCTCTCGCCAAATCGATCGAGGTCTTCGATGTCGCGGCCGAGAAGGAGATGATGGCCGTCCGGCAAGAGCTGGTGCTTAGCACGCACTTGTAGCTGCCTTGCTGCCTCGGATTGCCAATCTACGAGAGCGAGGGTGCCCCACCCTTCGTCGCCGCGCAACGAAGCAGGCCAGCTCTTCAAATTCCCGGCGACATAGTCAAACGAGTGGTCCACGAATAGGTATGCCCAATCGTTAAAATGCGCATCGGTCAACCGTCGATTGATAAGTGTGACCAGGCCGTCGCGACCGCCGGCCTCGTATGCCTTTGTCAGCAGGGCGCTCTCTGCCGATATTGCACGGTCGGATATCTCGTAAAGGTACGTGACGGTCGACCAGTACACATAACCCAACAGGCCGAATATCGCTGCGCAAAAGGCAATGACATAGATGAATGCCAGTTTGAGGGTAGAGGAGGACCGAACGGTCTTACTCAGGAGCACGGAGACAAAATCCGACGCCGCGAATGGTATGAATCAGCGGATAGTCCTGACCGCTGTCGATCTTGCGACGAACTCGGCCGACATAGACATCGATGACATTGGTCGTCGGATCGAAATGCAGGTCCCATACGTGCTGCAAGAGCATGGTACGCGAGACTATTTGACCGGCATTACGTGCTAGATACGCCAGCAATCGAAACTCGCGCGGGAGTAGTTCGATTTCCCGACCACGACGGCGGGCGATCCGCGCGAGCAGATCGATCTCCAGATCGCCGATGCGCAGCATCGTCTCCTTGACCATCGTTCCGCTGCGCCGGGCGAGCGCATCGACCCGAGCCAGCATTTCGCGGAATGCGAACGGCTTGACCAGGTAATCGTCGCCGCCTGCACGCAGGCCGCGCACGCGATCGTCGACTTCACCAAGAGCGCTGAGGATCAGCGCCGGCGTGACGATCCCCTCTTCCCTCAACCGGCGAATAATCTCGATCCCGTCGATCCGCGGCAGCATGCGGTCCACCGTCAGCACGACATAATCAGCCGCCAGAGCCCGGTGCAACCCGGCCTCGCCGTCGACCGCCAGATCGACTTCGTAGCCGCTCGATTTTAGGCAATCCACCAGTTGATCGGCCGTCTCCGCGTCGTCCTCGATCACAAGTACGTGAGGCGCATAAGCTGGCATAGCCTTCGAGCTCCCGATGCCCGCATGAAAAGTCTTGATATACCATCTGCTGTTGCACCGAAAGTAACATTTAAGTCAGAAATTAACGCTAAATTCATTTGAGCGAAAAAGTCGATATGCTTACGTCTTGGGCCGCTGATCTATCGTTTCTTGAGAACACTTCGCGATGCCGCAGACAGGTTCGGCGTTCGAGGTCGTCCGATGAACGGCAGCGCTTCGCGTGCGGGGGGCGCACCCGGACACGCGGCCGAACTCCTCGAAGCGCACATTCCCGGATTGCGCCGATACGCATACGCGTTGTTGCGCGGTGACCGAGAGGGTGCCGACGACCTGGTTCAGGACAGCCTCGAACGGGCGCTCTCTTGCTGGCACCAGCGCCGTACCGACGGAGACCTGCGCGGCTGGATCTACACGATTCTGTACCATCGGTTCGTTACCGACCGACGCCGCCAGCGGCGCGATGTCGGGCACAGATCGTTGACGGATATCTTGGAGGCCGAGCAACCGGGTGTCGAGGGCGGGCAGGAAGGGGCGCTTGCCCACCGCGATCTTCTGCGCGGCTTTGCGGAATTGCCGGAGGAGCAACGCTCGGTGCTGCTGCTCATCACCGTAGAGGATTTCTCGTATCGGGAGGCGGCGCGCGTTCTCGGGTTGCCGATCGGCACGGTGATGTCGCGCCTGTCACGCGGTCGGGAGCACCTACGCCAATACATGAACGGGGATCACATCCGCGCGCGACAGCGGGCCATGACGGTCACCTGACCGCCATTTTCGGCGATAGGATAGTGAGCGGGCATCCTATCCACCAGAGCCATCCCGAGATCGTCAAGCGCCTGCGGCGCGAAGGACACTTGCGCAGCATCATCGGCATGATCGAGACGCAGCGGCCGTGCCTCGACGGCGCCCAGCAGTTGCACGCGGTCGAGAAGGCCAATGCGCAAGCCAAGAAAACGCTGATCCGCGACCACATCGAGAACTGCCTCGAGCAGGCGGTCGGCCCTTTGGCGCGCGAGCAGCGCGGCGAGTTCAAGGCGATCACAAAGTATCTCTGAGGATTGCCGGCCATGGGCTCTTTGACCGACCCGCTGCAACCGGGCGCGGTAGCCGGCTGGCTGCTGCTGCCGAGCGCCCTGGTGCTCGGCGTCTTGCACGGCTTGGAGCCGGGACCATGATGACGGCCTTCATTATCGCCGTCCGGGGCACCGTAGCCGAGGCAGCGCTTTTGCGGCAGGCGGCGACCGTCTCGCACAGGTTGGTAGTCTCGGTAGTTGGTTTGATCGGCATTGCACTTCGGCGGCCAATAGGCTGGCGCCGTTGCGGAACCCTTTTTCCAGATGGCATCGGCCTTCTTGATCATCGCTATCGCTCTCTGGATGCTTGCGCAGACCTGGCGCGAGCAACTGCGGCTGCGCGCCGGAGTGCGTCAGCATGCGCATCATCACGACCAGCATCAGCCACACCGGGACGCCCATCAGCTGGCACTTGCCGACGAGATCCGGCGCCGGTTTGCCTCGGGGAATGTGACGACGGGTCAGATCGTCATGTTCGAGCTCTCGGGCGGACTGATCCCGTGCTCGGCTGCGATCACTGTGCTGGTGCTGTGCCTTCAGGTAAGCCAGATTTGGCTCGGTGTCGGCTTGGTCTTCTGCTTCAGCATCGGACTTGCGATCACGCTGATCGCAGCAGGGATAATTGCGGCAGTAAGGATGCACCATTTTTCGCGCCGTTGGTCGAGTTTCGGCCAACCTGCGCAGCGCGCGCCATACCTCTCCAGCATCCCTATGATCGGCCTCGGGCTCTACGTCAGCTGGCAGGGCTGGATGAGCGTTCCCAACGCTCTGTAGCAGGATTTTCGACACGTCGCGGTTGGCCCTTGCAGATCACCCTGCGGCGTATTAAGTAGACGATCACCGGGGCAGTGCAGACGCCCCGTCAGACGACTCCCGTCCAAGCTCTGCGCAACTCGCGACGCGAGGAGTGCGCGTTTATGGACGGACAAAACTCGATTTCCCCTCACGAGCTGTATGCTGCAATAGGAACGGGGTCGGCCCCCACCGTTATCGACGTTCGCCGCGACGCGGCTTTTGACGCCGACGACCGGATGCTGGTGTCGGCGCGGCGCCAACCCCCTGGAGAGGCCGAGAAGTGGGGGCACGATCTGCCCAGTCGGCCGGTCGTCGTCTATTGCGCTCACGACCATGAGGTAGGCCAGCAAGCGGCCGCCGCCCTTCGCGGCGCCGGAATCGATGCTCGATATCTCGAAGGGGGCATCGCCCGCTGGGCCGAGCTCGGCCTGCCGCTTCGCAAGAACTTTGCTAACCCCTCGGGCAGCTGGGTCACCCGCGAGCGGCCAAAGATCGACCGAATTGCCTGTCCGTGGCTCATCCGGCGCTTCATCGACCCGGAAGCGAGTTTTCTCTACGTGCCAACCGAGCGGGTCTTCGACGTGGCCGCGACAGCGGGCGCCACGGCTTACGACATCCCGGGCGCCGAGCCTTTCTCGCACGTTGGTGAGCTTTGCAGCTTCGACGCGTTTCTGCGCGTTTATGAAATCCGGGACACTGCGCTCGACACCCTTGCCGTCATCGTCCGGGGAGCCGACACGGCGCGGCTGGATCTGGCGCCGCAGGCCGCAGGCCTGCTCGCGCTATCCCTTGGGCTTTCTGCGAATTTCCGGGACGACCACGCGATGCTCGAGCACGGCCTTGTTATGTACGACGCCCTTTACGCCTGGTGCCGGACCTGCCAGGGCGAAACCCATAACTGGACGCCCGCAGCAAAGCTTTGATGGGGAGAGCGATTGTGTCTCAGCTCTCCATCGCAGCCGCTGGCGGGTCCAAGCCGGCGCACGGGGTTTCGTTTGCCGAGGCCCTGCGGGTTTGGCTTCGCGTGGCGGCGCTCTCGTTCGGCGGGCCGGCGGGCCAGATCGCGGTCATGCACCGCATCATCGTCGACGAAAAGAGATGGGTCGGTGAGCCCCGTTTCCTGCATGCGCTCAGCTACTGCATGCTGCTGCCCGGGCCCGAAGCCCAGCAGCTCGCGACCTATATTGGCTGGCTAATGCACCGCTGGCCGGGTGCAGTGGTCGCGGGTGGCCTGTTTGTCCTGCCCGGCGTCATTGCAATCATGGCGTTGAGCTGGATGTACGCGGCGTTCGGCAACGTCCCGATCGTGGTCGCCTTGTTCTTCGGCCTCAAGACGGCGGTGTTGGCCATCGTGCTCCACGCAGTCTATCGCGTCGGCAGCCGTGCGCTGAGGAGCGGCCCGATGATCGCGCTGGCAGCCATCGCCTTTGTCGCGATCTTCTTCAGCGGCGTACCATTCCCGATGATCGTACTGGCGGCCGGGATCATTGGCTTTATCGCCGCGCGCTCGGGGTCTTCGGCCTTCACGGTCGGCGGCGGCCATGGGCCCGCAGCGCGGGGCGACACAGCCGAGCAAAGCCTGCTCGGCGAGGAGTTGCCGGAGCATGCGCGACCGACCATCAGGCGGGCCCTGCGGGTCTCAGCGATCTGGCTTGGTCTTTGGCTGATCCCGGTACTTGCGATCATTGCCATCTTGGGCGCCGGTCAGACCTTCAGCCAGATCGGTATTTTCTTCTCGAAGATGGCAGTCGTCACCTTCGGAGGCGCGTATGCCGTGCTCGCCTACATGGCGCAACAGGCGGTCGAGACCTACGGATGGCTCAAGCCAGGCGAGATGCTCGACGGTCTCGGCATGGCCGAGACCACCCCCGGCCCGCTGATCATGGTGGTGCAGTTCGTCGGGTTCCTGGCGGCCTATCGCGACCCCGGCAGCTTGCCGCCGATGCTCGCCGGCACTCTGGGCGGGTTGCTGGCGACCTGGACCACCTTCGTCCCGTGCTTCCTATGGATCGGGCTTGGTGCGCCTTTCATCGAGAAGCTGAGGGACCACCGGCTGCTGAACGGCGCGCTCGCCGGGATCACCGCCGCCGTGGTCGGCGTGATCCTCAATCTGGCGATCTGGTTCGCGCTTCATACGATCTTTCGCCAGACCTTTCCAGTGCGAGGCTTCGGGGTCTCGTTCGATGCTCCGGTGCCGGCGACCGTTAACCTCTGGGCATTGATTTTGTCGCTGGCCGCTATCGTCGCGATCTTTCGCTTCAAGGCGGGGATGATCCAGACCCTCGCTGCTTGCTCAGCCGTGGGCGTCGTCCTTCATTTGTCGGGGGCGACTGGATGAACGCACCGGCCCAGGAAAAATTCGAAACTACATAAATCTGCGTTAAACGAGCGCCTCCAAGATCGCCGACCAAAATAAGGGGAACTGTCGATGGACGAAAGCGTTCTGAACATTGCAATCTTTCTCGCGGCGACTTTCGCCGCCGCGCTCGTCACGGGGCTCGCGGGCTTTGCCTTCGGCTTGGTGGCGGCCGCCGTCTGGCTTCACATACTTTCGCCCTTGCAGACCGCGACGTTGATCATCGCATTCGGTCTCGTGGTGCAGGGCGTCTCGGTATGGAAGCTGCGCGAGGCTCTGCGCTGGAGCCGGCTGTGGCCATTTCTTGTCGGCGCAACGTTTGGTGTACCACTGGGCGTCGCTGTTCTCGGCTGGGCTCGCCCCGATCATGTGCGCGTCGGGGTGGGCGTTTTGCTGATCCTCTTCAGCACCTACAGCCTCGCTCGACCGTCGATCAAGCCTTTAACCGCGGGCGGGGCGTTGGCCGATGCCGTGGTCGGATTTGCCAACGGCATTCTCGGCAGCCTGACGGGTCTCGCCGGCATCCTGACCACGATCTGGTGCGGCTTGCGCGGTTGGCCGAGGGATCAGCAGCGCGCCGTCTTTCAGCCGATCGGCGTCGCGATTTTTGCGATGAGCGCCCTATGGCTGGGCGCCCGCGGAACGCTCTCCGCGGATACCGCCTAGTTGTTCGTGATCGGCTTGCCCGCGCTCCTGCTCGGCACCTGGGCTGGGCTGGAGCTGTTCGGGCGTCTGAACGAAGCCGGCTTTCGCAATATCGTGCTGGTGCTGCTGTTCGCATCCGGGGTCACGCTGCTCTTCTAGAGCACATCGGAGGACTTACAACATGCGCATAGGCCCTTGTCCCTTTCCGTTCTCCTCATACTGGTGATTGGAGGCACTTTGATGTCCCAAACTTCCTCAACGCAAAGCGCGACGACGCAGATCGATCTCTCAGGAATGAAGCCCGGGCTCGCGCCAGAAGATTTTGCCTTCTCGCGGACCGGAAGCGGCGATGTCGGGGAATGGCGCGTCGTGGATGATCCGACGGAGAGCAATCGACGGGTCATCGCGCAGACGAGCAAGGACTCGACCGACTACCGCTTCCCGCTCGCCGTCTACCAGCGGGTTTCGGTGAAGAACGTCGATGTAAAGATGCGGTTCAAGCCGGTCGACGGAAAGGTGGACCAGGCGGGCGGGATGTCGCCCGGCTCACCACGCCGGACGACTATTACGTCGTCCGTGCCAATGCTCTCGAAGACAATGTCCGCTTCTACCGCGTGGTCAAAGGAAGGCGGGAGCAGATCAAGGGCGCCAATACCAAAGTTGCCTCCAACGAATGGCATACGCTCGAACTGCGGGCAGAAAATGACCGCTTCACTGTCTCTTTTGACGGCAAGCAACTTTTCACGGCCCAGGACGGTACCTTTAGCGGAGCGGGCAGAGTGGGACTTTGGACCAAAGCCGACAGCGTGACCTATTTCGAACACGATCGCGATCGCGCCAATGGAGTGATAGATCAAACGTTTCAGAGGAAACCGAGTCCGCCCAATACTCCTCCAGTCATCAGGATCCATAACGGATTGAGGCGTGTCCCCACCATCAGCCCCACCGCGGCCGCCGTAATCAACGCGCTCTGCCACCCGACATCCCCAGCGCGAGCCATCACATAGCCGCCCGCGATGACGAGCCCGATCGTTAACGGGGCGAGGCCGCGGCGCACGATCTGCTGCCACGGCCTATCGCGGAACCGGTCCCACAGACGGTAGGCGGTGTAGTACATCAGGCATGGCGGGCCAAAGGTCGCGAGCGCACTGGCAATCGCGCCCGGTATTCCGCCGACCTTCAACCCGATAAAACTCATCATCAGGATCATGTTCGGCCCCGGCACGACTTGCGAGATCGCGAAGAAATCGGCGAACTCTCGGTCGGTCACCCAGCCGTTGGCCATAACGAAGTTGTGCACATCGGGGAGAACCGAGGGGAACCCGCCAAAACTGATCGAAGAGAGCAGCACAAGATGCGCGGCCAATACGACAGACGCAGAAGGACTTTTCATGATGCTCTTGCGCTTGCGATACCACCGACGGCGATGCTGAGTGGCGCCAAGCCGAGCAAAACGACGAGCAGCGGCAGCTTGACAAACGCCATGCCGGTAAAGGCGAGCGCGGTAAAGAGCAACGCTGTCCGTCGACTGCGGTGCGGCATCAGCAGCCGGATCCCCGTCGCGATCATCAGACCGGCTGCAGCGGCGGAAAGCCCGCTGAGGATGTTTTGCAGCACCGCGAGGTGGGCATAGTGGAGGTACAGGCCGCCAAGCGACAACCCGACCGCCCAAGGTATCAGGATGAAGCCGGCGACGGCGGCCA
>Ga0306924_10005254_pt1 | contig 12732 bp, 10 predicted proteins | sample sta12Can44000111_FD_203756 | JGI IMG/M metagenome (GOLD analysis project Ga0306924, IMG submission 203756) | Lab enrichment of tropical soil microbial communities from Luquillo Experimental Forest, Puerto Rico - statanox.12C.anox.44.000.111 (v2)... | ecosystem: Environmental > Terrestrial >... | reverse complement strand
CGCAAGAGCGCGCCCGGAAGGATCAACATCACGCGTGCTGCGCAAATCCTATATTTCGCTGTGTTCCCAGGCGAGAAGGTCGCTGCGGTGGCCGAGGACGTGCGGCAGGTTTTCCCGCAAATCGAGCCGACGCCATCATTGCTGCATACGGTTTTCCCTTACACCAACGCCATCCATCATCCGCCTGCGCTGCTACTCAATGTCGGCCGCGTGGAGTCAACCGGTGGCGACTACCACCACTATTATGACGGCATCACGCCGAGTGTCGGTCGCCTGATCGATGCGCTCGACGCCGAGCGTCTCGCGGTCGCAGCCGCGCTCGGCGTGCGCATCGAACCACTCCCGCAATTCTTCTTTCGCATGGGATACACCAACACGGCCGGAAGGGACGGCGGCACGGCCTACGAGGTGTTCCACAACAGCGAGCCGAATCGTTGGATCAAGGCGCCGGCCACTATCGATCATCGCTTTCTCAACGAGGATGTGCCCTATGGGCTGGTCGCGATCGCAGAGCTCGGCCACGTCGCCCAAGTGCCGACGCCATGTGCAGATGCGGTCATCGAGATCGCTTCGATCGTCGCCGGCCGCTCTTACCGCCGCGACGGTCTGACGCGTGATCGTATGGGCATTGGCGCCATGACCGTAAGCCAAGTCACCGGTCTGCTGGGGACCGGCCACGTTGCCGGGATTTGAGAACCGGTACAATCGTCGATCTTGCCGCCCTTGCGGCAACACTCCCGGCTTCGATTGACAACTGAGCCATGCTGCCCATGATCCTTCGTTCGATCACATTGCGCACGCGGAACGCGAAATGGGAGTGAACTCGGTTGCGGTTCTCGGCGCGGGACATGGCGGTTGCGCGGCCGCTGCTGACCTCGGCAAACACGGTTACTCGGTGCGTCTCCACGCCCGCAACCCGGAGCGCCTCGCCCCGCTGCGTGCGCAAGGTGGCATCGAGGCACGTGGCATTCAGCAGGGGTTGGTCCCGATCGATCTCCTGACGACCGACGTCGCCGAAGCCATTGGCGGCGCCGATCTTATCATGTTGGTAGTCCCCTCGGTCGCGCACGCGCACTACGCGCGGGCGTTGGCGCCCCTGATCGACGGCGGTCAGGCGATTTTCATCAATCCTGGGCATACCGGCGGCGGGCTTCACTTCCTGCACGAGCTCCGAAACGCCGGCTATCGGGGGCCGGTTCGCAGCTGCGAGACGGTCACGCTGACCTACATCACCCGCATGGAGGGGCCGGGGTCTGTCAACATCTATAGCTACACCAAACGACTGGGCTTCGCGGCGCTTCCTGGCAAGCAAACCGCCGCCCTGTTCGCATTAATCAAGCCGCTTTATCCCGAAATCCAACAGGCGAGCAGCGTGCTCGAGACCGGACTGTCGAACCTCAATGCGATATTCCATCCCGAGGGGATGATTATGAATGCGGGTTGGATCCAACACACCAACGGAAGCTTCCTGTTCTACCGCGAAGGATTCACCGATGCGGTCGGAAGGGTGACAGCGGCGGCCGACGCGGAGCGAATGGCGGTTGCGAAAGCCTTGGGCGTTCCGGCTACCCCATTCATCGATATTTTCTATCAGGCTGGGCTCACCACCAAGGCGGCTCGGGACAGCGGTGACATTTCGCGCGCGTGCCGGGAGAGCGAGCCGAACAAGACCATCAAATCTCCCTCCTCTCTCGATCACCGTTACATCCACGAAGACGTTGGCTACGGGCTTGTTCCCATCTCTGCACTGGGCCGGCTTGGGGGCGTTGCGACCCCGACCATCGATGCGCTGATAAAACTTGCGGGGCTTGCCGTCGGGATCGACTATATGCGCGACGGCCTCACGCTGGAGCGGCTCGGGCTTGCCGGAAAGTCGCCCTCCGAATTGCTGCGGTTCGTCGAGGATGGTGCGTGAAAAAAAGGAGTGCTGATGGAACACGAGGTTCTGCGCAAGCTGCGATCAGCCGCGATCAAGGCCGGACATGACGCACTCGTCGCGTTTTCCCAGGATAATGTTACCTATACTGCGGGATTCCTGGTCCCCAGTCACGCGAGCAACCGTTTCCGTCGCACCATCACTGTGCTTGCGGGCGAGCAATTCGCCACTCAAATCGTGGTCAATGTCGAGGAGAACCTGGCAAAGCAGCGCTCGCGCTTTACGGATATCCGTGCCTACAACCAGTTCACGCAGGAGGCAGTGGATCTGCTCGCCGATGCTCTGCTGGAAGCAGGTGTCGGAGAGGGGCAAATCGCGATCGAGCTCGATTACATGCCCGCGCAGGATTACATCTCGCTCCGCGAGCGACTGCCGCGCGCGACATTCTTGCCGTGCCGCGAGCTCTATTTCAACGCACGCATGATCAAGACGGACGAAGAAATCGCCGTGCTCAAGGAGGTGGGCGAGTTGACCGACCGGGTCATCGGCGAGGTTCTGCGCGAGGTCCGGCCAGGAATGACAGAAAAATCGGTTGCGCAGATCATCGGCAATAAGATGCTGGAAGGCGGCTGCGATGGTTTGAAATGTCAAGTCGGTTCTGGTGTGCGCAGCGGCATCACCAACTGCACGCCGACTGACAAGGCGTTCGAGAAGGGTGACATCGTCCGTGTCGAGGTCCTCGGCGACATGAAGCACTACCGCTCCAACGTGACCCGCACTGCCGTCCTCGGCACTCCCACGGACGAACAGAGCGGCATTTGGGACGTGATGATCGGCGCTCGTGAGACCTGCAAGTCCATGCTCAAGCCGGGAACCGCAGTCGCCGACCTCTATCGCGCTTATGTCAAATACCTGCGCGACCGCGGCATCGAACCCACGCTGAAGTTCCTTGGCCACGGCATCGGCCAGACCATCCATGAAGAGCCGTACATCACCGACACGCGGACCGTGGTGTTGGAGCCCAACATCACCTGCACCATGGAGCCGCTTTATATGATGCCGGGGCGCATGGGATTTCACGTCGAGGATATGTATCGAATTACTCCAACGGGCTTTGAGGCAATGACCGGAACGATCACTCCAAACGATGAACTCATCAGGATCGGCTGATGCCGTGCTGCGGTTTTCTCCACGCCGACCGGACTCCAGCATGACCACGGCGTCGGTGAGGCTTGGTGTGAGCTTCGATGGCTTCGTCACTACGGGCGAAGCCATTGCGCTTGCGCAGCGCGCGGTCGAGACAGGTGCACGAAGTCTGTGGGTGGCGGAACATCTCGGCTACCGCGAAGCGATCGCGAGCTGCGTAGCGTTGGCCATGAAGACGCCCGGCGCGATCCTCGTCCCGACTGCGGTGAGCCCCTATCTGTGGCATCCAACCCCGACGGCCATGGCCATGGCGACGCTCGACGAAGTCGCGCCGGGACGCGCGGCGATCGCCATCGGCACCGGCAATCCTTTGTTTCTTCAGGAATCCGGTCGCGCCGTCGAGAAGCCAGTCCGAGCTATGCGGGAATTCACCGAAGCCTTGCGCAAGCTGTGGACCGGTGAAGCCGTGCACGTGGACGGCGAATTCGTGAAGCTTGCTGGCGCCCGATTGGCATTCAAACCGAGCGCGCCGATTCCCGTCTACATCGCTGCAATCGGGCCCGACATGCTGCGATTGGCGGGGCGCATCGGCGACGGCGTCGTGTTGTCGGCGGGGTTGTCGACCGAATCGGTGCGTCAATCGATTGCAGTCTGTGCCGAAGGTGCCGCGAAGGAAGGACGCGATCTGACGGCGTTCCGTCGTGCTGGCTATCTGTTTTTCGCAGCTTCGCACGATGCCAAGCAGGCGGTCGATGCGGTCCGGCAAAAGCTCGCCTTCGTCATGCGCAACAAATTCCTCGGCGCTAATATCAAGGCGTCAGGCATTCCGGTCGATCAGGAGGCCGTGATTGCCGCGATCGCCCGTCGCGACATCGCCCGCGCCGCGGCCCTTGTCTCGGACGAAGCGGTTGACGCTTTCGGTATCGCGGGAACGCCGCAGCATTGCAGCAAGCGGTTGCATGACTTCATCGATGCGGGAATCAATGAGCCTGTTCTGGGGCTTCTCGGCAGCGCTAACGACTGCCTGCTTGCGCTCGATGTCATGCGGCAATTCGTGGCATAGCTTTTGCTGATCCGACGCAGCAGACCGCCAAGGTCAAGCGACGATATGTTCACGAGGGAGACGAGAGATGAAAACCAGGCTCTTTCCCACATTTGCCGTCACCGCTCTCGCGGCCGCAGCAATGCTCGCAGCTGCGACATCCTTGCAGGCGCAAACCTTTCCCTCAGAGCCCATTACCCTAATCGTCGCCTGGCCGGCGGGCGGAGGCAGTGACATCAGCATGCGGCTCCTCGCCGATGCTCTCAGCAAGCAAATCAAAGTGCCGGTAGTCGTGCTCAACAAGCCGGGCGCGGGCGGAGCAATCGGGCACCGCGAAATCGTGAACGCCAAGCCCGACGGCTACACCATCGGAATGTTCAGTTCGGGTGGCATCGCGCTGCCCTACCTCAATGCTCAGGCCAATACATTCGACGAACTTCAGCCGATTGCCTTTTTCGGCGAAGATCCGAATGCGCTGCAGGTAAGCACGGCGAGCGGGATCGGCTCGCTCAAGGAGTTCGTCGAACGCGCGCGCGCAAATCCCGGCAAGATCAAGAACGGCAACGACCAGCCCGGCGGAGCCTCCTTCATCGCCATCGCGCTCTATGAGAAGAAGCTCAACCTCAAAGTCACGCGCGTGTCCTATGCCGGGTATGCGCCGACCGTCACCGCCTTGATGGCAGGCGAGGTGGACTCTGCAACCGTGCCGGTGCCCGACACCATCGGGCAGCACAAAGCCGGTAAGCTGAAAATTCTTGGCGTCTCCGCACCCGCGCGGCATTTCATGGCACCCGACATCCCGACCTTCCGCGAGCAAGGTTTCGATGTCGTTGTGGGTACCTGGCGTTGCATTGCTGGCCCGAAAGGAATTCCGGATGATCGGCTGCGCTTCCTCGAAACGAACATCATCGCTGCGCTAAAGGATCCGGAGTTCCAGGCCAAGGCGAAGCAGGCCGGCTTCGTCGTTGGTCCGGGCAACGCCAAGGAGACCTACCAGCGCTGGAAGGACGATGACGCGGAGCTCTACCCGATCCTGCTCGACGCTGGGTTGGTGAAGGCGCGCCAGAAATAGGCCTGACCTCGCAACAGTCGGCGCTATCGCCCTGAGCTACAACATCCGCGCTGATAACGTCCTGCTATTCGCGTGCGAGGGAAGCGGCCGGGTGTGTAATGTGGGCCGGGGAAGATGGGGCGAATGCTTGCCAGTAAGGATTTTCTCGCCGGGCTCATGTATATGGCGTTCGGCCTCACCGGCCTGTGGCTAGGACGCAGCCTGGAGGTCGGGACCGCCGCCGCCATGGGCGCCGGCTATTTTCCCCGTCTGGTTTGCGGCGCGCTGATCGCGGTCGGCGCGGCGCTCGCGCTGATATCGCTCATGCGCATCGGCGAGGTGCCGGAGCGCGGTAGGTGGCGGCCGTTCATCTTTGTCACCTTGTCGTGCCTTGCGTTCGCGCTCCTGCTGCGGCCGCTCGGGCTCGTTCTGGCGCTTGCGATCAGCACCGTGCTTGCGCGTTTCGCTGGACGCGATATCCGGCCGATTCCGCTCTTGCTGCTTTGCCTCATTCTGATCGTCGCCAATGTCGGGATTTTCGTCGTCGCGCTGAAAATACAGATACCGCTTTGGCCCGCAGCGCTCTGACATGCTCGACATTCTGTCCAACATAATGATGGGCTTTGGCGTCGCGCTGACTTGGGAGAACATCGCGCTATGCTTCCTGGGTTGCGTGATCGGAACAGCGATCGGCGTCCTGCCAGGAATCGGTCCGCTCACGACCATGGCGATGATCCTTCCTGTCACCTTCTGGCTTTCGCCGGTAGGCGCCTTGATCATGCTGTCCGGCGTTTTTTACGGCGCGCAATACGGCGGCTCGACCACCGCTATCCTGGTCAAGATTCCCGGGGAAACCTCGTCCGTCGTCACCGTGTTGGACGGCTACGCTATGGCGCAGCGCGGACGAGCGGGCCCGGCGCTGGCGATCGCGGCGTTGGGATCGTTGTTCGCGGGATCCGTGGTAACGCTGCTGATCGCAGTCGGCGGACCTCCACTCGCTTCGATCGCGCTGTTGTTTCAATCGGCGGATTACGTTTCCGTGATGCTGCTCGGATTGGTGTCCGCGGTCGTGCTCGCCCATGGCTCGGTGCTCAAAGCCGTCGGCATGATCGTGCTCGGCGTTCTTTTCGGCGTGGTCGGCACCGACGTCATGACCGGCGAGTACCGGCTGACCATGGGCCTCGACGTGCTCTTCGACGGGATCGGCTTCGTGCCACTGTCGATGGGCCTATTCGGGCTGGCCGAGATCATGGTCAATCTTGAAAGCGCCGACGTCACGAGCATGTCTCCAAAGCCGCTTAGTGGGATCTGGCCGACGCTTGCCGATCTCAAGCAATCGTTTCCTGCCATGGTGCGCGGAACCGTAATCGGAACGGCGTTCGGGATTCTCCCGGGCGGCGGACCGACCATTGCGGCATTCTCCGCCTACAGCCTCGAAAAGAAGGCGTCAAACACGCCGCAGCGGTTCGGAAAGGGCGCTATCGAGGGAGTAGCTGCGCCGGAATCCGCGAACAATGCCGCCGCCCAGGCGTGCTTCATTCCCATGTTGAGCCTCGGGATTCCGCCCAATGCGCTGATGGCGCTGATGATCGGCGCCATGATGGTGCACGGGATCACGCCCGGCCCCGAGATCATCACCAAGCAACCCGCATTGTTCTGGGGCCTCATCGCCAGCATGTGGCTAGGGAATCTGATGCTGGTGATCCTCAATCTGCCATTGATCGGAATCTGGGTACGACTGCTGCAGGTGCCCTACGGCTATTTGTTCCCGACCATAGTGATCCTTTGCTGCATCGGGACATACACGATCAGTTCCAGCGCCGCCGACGTGGTCGTCATGACGGTATTCGGCGTAATCGGTTATGGCTTCCGCAAGCTCGACTGCGAGCCGGCTCCGTTGCTGCTCGGACTCGTGCTCGGCCCGATGCTCGAGGAAAATTTTCGTCGCACCATGGTCTTGTCCGACGGCGATTGGTCCATTTTCCTTCGGCGACCGATTAGCCTTGGATTCCTGTTGCTCGCCGCCGCGCTGCTGTTGGCGGTGACGTTGCCGAATATCCGTCGCAGTCGCGAGGAGGCATTTCGAGAATAGTGGCTCGCCCATGGACTGTGAGCTGCGGGCGAGTTGCATCGAGCGGAGCGTGGCGAAACCCCACTGGCCCGGTTACGATGTCGGCGATCTCGGCAGCGATTGTCCGCGTTGCGACCCAGTGTAAGGAATGGTTGATGGCTGTCGGCGTGTTCTTTGATGGCTTCTCGTCAACGGCCGAAATGCTCGAAGTCTGCCGCGAAGCTGAACTGGCAGGGGCATCGAGTTTATGGTTTGCACAGCATATGGGCTATCGGGAGGCAGTAGTCTCGGCGACGGCGGCGGCCAGCGTCACTGAGCGCGCCACACTCGTGCCCGTCGCCATCAGCCCTTATTTGTGGCCGCCACTGCCCGTGGCAATGGCAATCTCCACGCTGGGCGAATTCGCGCAGGGGCGCGTCATTCTCAACGTATCGGTCGGCAATATTCTCAATCTCGGCGAATCCGGCGTCGAACCGGTCAAGCCGATCAGGATCATGCGGGAGTATGTCGAGTCGCTACGCGCGCTGTGGTCCGGTAAGCCCGTCACCCACGAGGGTACGCTGCACAAGCTCCGCGGTGCCAAGATGGTATTCGGTCAGGGTCGGCAATATCCAATCTATATCGCATCGACCGGACCGCAAATGCTCAAGCTCGCGGGTGAGGTCGCCGATGGGGTGCTGCTCTCCGCAGGGCTCACGCTCGCTTCGACCAGGCGCTGCCTTGACTTCGCACAAGGGGGAGTGCAAGCGAAAAGACGCGGTCCAGCGGCGGTGCGAACATGCTCGCTTATCAACTGCAAGGTCTCGCAGGATGGCACTGCGGCAAAAACCGCCATGCTGCGCAAGCTTGCATTCCTATTCCGCAGCCGGGGGCATGCCGAGAATATCAAATCATCCGACCTCGATATCGACCATCAAGCGATCATCGCCGCGCACGCACGTCATGATTTTGAGGGCGCCGTGCGGCTCCTGCCGATCGAAGCGGCGAATGTCTTCGCCGTCGCTGGCACTCCGGCGCAATGCCGCACTCGCCTGGAAGAGTATCTCGCTGTGGGCCTCGACGAATTCATTATCGAGGTGTCAGGCAACGCCGAAGAGCGCAAGCTCGCGCTCGACCTCGTCCGCGAAGTGGCGCGGCGATAGGGGGCACATAGGCTGTCAATAGGGAGACCACGCATGCGCCCGCCAGTTGTTTACGCCTCCGTCGCCGGTCTCATTTTTTGCGCGTTCGCTTCGGCGGTCGGCGCACAGACCCCGAACGTCAAATTGATGCTCGATTTCTCCATCCAAGGCCAGCAGTCGCCCTTCGTGCTGGCAGCGGACGGCGGCTACTTCGCGCGTGCAGGGGTGAACGTGGAGGTCGACCGGGGCTATGGATCGGCGGATGCCATCACCAAAGTCGCGAGCCGGGCGTACGACATGGCGTTCGCCGACATTGGCGCCCTGATCCAGTTCAATGGCAAGCAGATCGGCGCGCACGTCATAAGTGTGTTCCAGGTCTATGAAGTCGCCCCCATGCTCATCCTTTCCCTGAAGAAGTCGAATATCGCCAAGCCAAGCGATCTTGTCGGCAAGCACCTGGCGTCGCCGCCGGGTGCCTCGAGCCGCGTGATGTTTCCGCTTTTCGCGGCCGCTACCGGTCTCGATCCATCCTCGGTGAGCTGGATCGATGTCACGCCGCAATTGCGCGAAACCTTGCTGGCGCAGGGTCGAACCGACGCCATCACCACGCTCGTCACTGATCTTGCCGGCCTCGAACGTCTTGGCATCACCCAGAACGACGTCGCCATTATGCGTTTCAGCGATTTCGGCGTTGCGCTTTACGGCCATTGCATCCTGACGACGGCCGAATTCGCGGAGAAAAACCCGGAAACGGTCAAAAAGGTGGTCAAGGGTATTGCCGAGGCACTTAAGGCGGCTATCGCTGATCCAAGCCTCTCGATCGCCGCGATTAAGAAGCGTGAGCCTTTGATCGACGAAAAGGTGGAGCGCGCGCGCCTCGAACTGGTGATCAAGCACGCCATCGTCACCGATCGTGTCAGGCGCGAGGGCCTGAGCGCCGTCGATCCCGACCGGATGAAGCAGACGATCGAGATGGTGTCCAAGACATTTAATACCCCGCCAGTCGACGTCGCAGCGATCTACCGTGCGGACTATCTGCCGCCGCGCGCCGAGCTGCAGCTGAAATGATGGCCGATTGGGGTCGATTCCGGAGGCGCGCAATTATAGTCGGTAGCCCTTACTCCACTATCAACAACTTGTCGGTATCGAGATGGTTCGACAGCAGCTCGCATCCGCGGGATGTGACGAGAACCATGTCCTTGTTCTGCATGCCGAAGCCATGTCCCGTTTCGTAGATCAGCGGCTCGATGCCCAGCACCATGCCTGCCTCCAGCGCCCGGTCTTCGGTGGGGCCGAGGTAGGGGTCTTCGTGCAGATGTAGACCGATGCCGTCGCCGACGAAGGAGATCGGCGGCAGGCCGAGTTCTCCGACCTTCTTGAGGTAGAGATCATAGATGGCTCGGCTCGACGCACCCGGTTTGATCGCGTCGAGTAGCATGGATTTGCACGCGGTAAGGTTTGCCCAAATTCGCTCCGCTTGGGGCGGGGGCATTCCTATCGCCGCAGTGCGGCAGACGCCAGCATGATAGCCGCTGATCATCGGGAAAATCTCGACGCGGCACACGTCGCCCTCCTTCAAGACTCGGCCAGTGGGACCGACATTTGGAAAAACGCTGCGCTCGCCCGTCGCCACGATCATGAGCTTGAAATACTCGGCGCCCTGCTCGTAGATGCCGCGCGTGAGCGCGGCGGCGAGCTCCATTTCGCTCGATCCGGCGCGCACGGATCGGTACGCATCCGTGATCGCCTTGTCGGCGATGCGCGATAACCGTCGCAGAATATCGATCTCCTCGGATGTTTTTATCTCGCGCAGGCGCGCCAGCAGGGCTTGCGCTGCCGTGAACCTCGCCTGCGGCAGCAATTTGCTCAACGTGGTCAGATCGCCAGCTGGCAGGTAATCCATTTCGATGCCGATGCGGGCCTGCCCCAAGCCATGCTCGCGCAAAAGGCCGGCAAGCACGCTCATGGCGTCGAACTTGAATTCGTGCCACACCGCAATCTTCGTCCCAGGCGGGGACTTGGCGCGGATCGTGCTCGCCTCCATGTCGACGGCAACGAGCGCGACGGTACCGTCAGCCATGACCAGTGCCATAGCGTGACGCCAGCGCATCAGCGGCTGGGTCGGCGACAAAAAGCCCGTCACATAGGCGAAGTTTTCAGGCGAGATGGAAATAAGTGCATCGAGTCCGGCGTCCTTCATGGCACGAACCTGACCCGCAATCACGTCCCGCCGCATGCCCTTTACCTTTTTTCACCGACGCCATAGCGCCGGATTTTTGTCTCGTCCGCAGCGATGCCCATCCCTGCGCCCTCCGGCAATTCGATCGCGCCGTCGACGAAACGCATTGCCTCGACGATAAGGTCGTCCTTGTAGTAAATGCCTGCCACCTGACCCGACTGCGCCTGCGCCGGCGTCGATACCGGCACCACACATGAGAGCACTGCAGCCGCCGCTACTGCGGCGAGCTGGAGGTTGGCGAGGTTGCCGATCCCGGTTTCCGCCGAGCCGTTGATGTTGCAAATGAGCCCGGCGGCGCGCGCAACCGCCGCGACCTCCAGAGCGCGATAGAGACCGCCGGGTTTTGTGGTGTAGATCGATACGATTTGTGCCGCTCGTTTTTCGATGATCTCGATGATGTCGTGGGCGTTCCACGCGCTCTCGTCCGCCATCACTGGCGCATCGATCGCCCGCGCGACCTCGGCGAGACGCTCGATCCCTTCGACTGGCTGCTCGAAATAGATAAGCTCGAAGCGCTCCATTCGCCGATAGGTGCGGATCGCCTCGCTTGGCGTGCGGTAGCCCTGGTTGGCGTTGACGCACAGTGCGATGCCCGGCCCAACCGTCTCGCGGACCCGCCTCACCAAATCGACATCACGATCGGGATCGACGCCGACCTTGATCTTGATTGTACGGATTCCTTCCTTTGCGACCTGTGCGACTTCGCGCTCGGCCTCCTCGGCAGCCATCAACCCAATCGAATGGGTGACGGGAATGCGTCGACGCACGGCGCCGCCGAGAAGGCGATGCACCGGCAGCCCGCATTGTCGGCCAGCAAGGTCATAGGCCGCAAACTCCACCGCCGCTTTGGCATAGGGATAGCCTTTGATGCTGCGGTCCATCCGCGCATGCAACTCCCCGATCTCGCCCGGCATGCAGCCTTTCACAGCTGGGATGAGATATCGTGTGATGATCTCGATGGTTGTTGCGGGGCTCTCGCCGAAGTAGCGGCCGAAGTCACCGCCCCAATCTTTGAGTGCGGGCGCCTCCCCCCAGCCCACGGCACCGGCCGCGTCGATCATCTTCACCAGGACGTAGCCGCCAATCGGCTCCGTCAGCCCAGTCCATTTGTGCTCACGCCGCGTCGGCAACGCGACATGATGAAGCTCAATCGCGGCGATGGGGGCATCCGACATGCGTGCTACCTGGGGGGTCGAAGGCGAGACCGTATCCACAGGCAAGCCCTTTGGCAAACTTGCGTAAGACGGTTCGGTGCATTCGCGACCGCGCGGCGATGCAATGCCGCCGGTTTGCCGATGGCGGCGCTGCCCGATAGTGTGCGACGGGTCGCGGCATGCGTCAAAGCATTCAGCGTCAAAGGATCTCAAGATGAGGATCATCGCGCTCGAGGAGCACTTCATCACGCCGCGGGAGGAGCAGAACCTTCCTCCCGGGGCACAGCGCGGCAGCGACCGCGAGAAGCTTCTCGGCTTCGACATTGTGGCCGAGCTGCTCAATCTCGGCGACACACGTCTCGCCGCTATGAATGCTGCCGGGATCGAGCTGCAGGTGCTCTCGCACAATCAGCCGGGCTGTCAGGCCCTCGATGCCGCAGCAGCGATCCCGCTCGCGAGGGAGGTCAATGATCTGTTGGCGGCGGCCGTCAATGCGCATCCCAATCGTTTCGCCGGCCTCGCCGCGCTACCGACGGCGGATCCGGCCGCGGCGGTGAAGGAGCTTGACCGCGCCGTCACCAGGCTCGGCTTCAAAGGCGCCATGATCAATGGCCACACGCAGGGCGCCTTTCTCGATGACAAGCGGTTTTGGGGTATATTCGAATGCGCACAGGCGCTCGGCGTGCCGATCTATTTGCATCCGAGCAAGCCGCATCCCGCCGTCATGGGAGCCTATTTCGCGGGTTACGAAGAGCTGGCGTTGGCCGCTTGGGGCTTCGGCATCGACACCGGCGCGCACTTTCTCAGGCTCGTCTTTGCGGGCGTGTTCGATGCGTTCCCCCATCTGACCTTCATCCTCGGCCATCTCGGCGAAGGCTTGCCGTTCATGCTGCATCGGATCAACGACCAGACCCATCTCGCAGCCGGCCGCCGCGGCCTAAAGAAGACCCCGGCGCAGTATTTGACGGATAATTTGGTCGTCACTTGCAGCGGGAATTTTTCCGCCCCCGCCTTTCTGTGCACTGTGTTGGC
>Ga0306924_10005252_pt1 | contig 12734 bp, 8 predicted proteins | sample sta12Can44000111_FD_203756 | JGI IMG/M metagenome (GOLD analysis project Ga0306924, IMG submission 203756) | Lab enrichment of tropical soil microbial communities from Luquillo Experimental Forest, Puerto Rico - statanox.12C.anox.44.000.111 (v2)... | ecosystem: Environmental > Terrestrial > Soil... | reverse complement strand
GCTGTGCCGAGCCACCGGTACGCCGAAGATGGCGACGATCGAATCACCGGCGTATTGCTTGATCACGCCTTGGTGCGCGCTCACCGGTCCTGCCATGGCCTCCATGTACTCGTTCAGCCACTCCAGGAGTAGCTCGGGAGAGAGCCGCTCTGACACGGTAGTATAGCCGGTCAGATCCGTGAACAGCACCGTCACGATCATGGCCTGAGGGCGGGGTCGGCGGCCCTCCACGAACTGCTCGCGCTGCTGCCACATCGCTTCAGCGACTTCCTTCGAGACGTGTCGCGAGAAAAGCCGCATCAGTGTCGCCCGCTGGAGCGTCTCCTGATAGGACATATAAGCGGTGACCGCGGCGGCCGAAAGGAGCCAGGTCATCGCCGGTGGCACGAGCGGGATCCACCACCCTTTCGAGAACATCAAAAAGTCACCGAGACCAAGCGCGAGGAGGCCTCCGCCGGCCGCAAGCGCCAGCCGGACAGGTGAGCGCAGACGGTATCCCGCCATGCCGCCGACCGCGCCCCATAGCAAAAGCCAGATGACCTTTTGTGGTTCGGTCGGCGTGGCCATCGGCGCGATGCCGTCGAGGCCCATTCGCAGCAGCTGGCTCGCGATGTGCGCGTGGATGGCCACACCCTCGACGTGCTGCGCAGTCGCGAGGCCCCGGCTGTACGGTGTGAAGAAATCATCCTTGATGCTCTCGGCAACGACGCCAATGAGCACGATCTTGTCCTTCACGAGCCGCGGCTCGACTCGGCCGGCGAGTAGAGTAGCCAGGTCGACGGAGGGAAACGATCCCCGCCCGTCCTTGAAATCGAGCAGGAACTGATACCCGCGGGTGTCGGCCGCCGCATAGCCGCCGTCGTTCGGTTCCAGTGGCCGTATGGACACGCTCCCCAGTCGCAGGTATTGCGGGTTCGACGGATCGGATTGCGGCGCGACACCTTCGGCCTGCAAGTGGAGCAGCGCCAGTCGTAGCGCGAACGAATAGAACGTCGTCTGGCCATCGTCCAGGAACACCAGCCCTCGGCGAACAGTGCCTCCGGGGTCGACGATGATGTCGTTGAAGCCTACCTGATCGGTGTTCTCCAGGACGGCAGGGGGGCGAACGCCCTTCGACGGCCCTTCGCCGAACTTCGTGACGACGATGATGCGCGGGTCCCGCCTGAGGATCTCGTTCAGCTTGTCGCTCCCGGGCGGCACCGGAACGTCCCGATACATGTCGAGCCCGATGGCGCGGGGCCCATGCTGCAGGAGCGCCTGCAGAGTCTGCGCGAGCACGCCGTCTCGCAACGGCCAACCGCCCAGACTCTGAATATCACCTTCCGTGACGGTCACGAGGGTGACCCGAGCATCATTCGCCTGCGGCGTGGCTCTCAGCCGGAGGAACCAATCGTATGCGGCCATCTCGAGCGCCTCGAGAAGGCCAAAACTACGCAGGCCCCAGACACCGAGTCCGACGACGATGATGATCAGCCAGGCGGCAGTGAGTGGACTACGAACGCGACGCGCGAACGACTCCCTTACTCCCACGGACGGGCCTACAGCCAGTTGTTGATTAGTAGGAAGGGTGCCCAGAAGCCGGGGTGCTCGTAGCGCGGATCACTCAGCATCTTCACTTGTGCGCGTTGCAGCGCGGTCGCTCGCGAGATCGATGGGTCCTGCAGCCCGCGATAGAAGTCCACGACCAACCCGGCCGCGGCCACGTCGTTGACCTCCCAGAGGGTCGCCAGCGCGCTCCGAGCGCCCGCCTTGATGGCCACGCCGGCCAACCCCAATGCCGCTCGATCGTCGCCTTCTGCCGTGTCGCAAGCGCTCAGGGTGAGCAGCTCCAGAGGATCGTCGCGAAACTTGAACAGGCCGATGTCCTGCTCGAGTCGATCCATCGTCAGCTTGCCGTCGAAGGCCAGCAGGAACGTCTTGCCCGGCTCACTGCTGAACTCGCCGTGCGAGGCGACGTGAAGGATGGTGAATCGCTCCTGCTTCAGCGTCTCCTCCAGCTTGCCTACGGCGAACTCCCGGTCCACCAGCGTGGTGCCCGGGAAAATCGTTCGAAGCGCCTCGAGCTCGGCCGCCACGTTGGGCAGCGGCGGGAAGCCTTGCACGGCTTCCGTCACGCCGACTGCCAGCACCTTCGCCCCTTCTCGCTTGATCGGCCGCGGATCCGTCAGGTTCAGCCCAGGGGTGATGGCCATCGCGTACTTGCTGATCAGAAACTGTTTCCCATCGTGGAGCGCGGCCATGGGGATCGTCCGCAGCGGCCCATCCGGCACGAAGACCAGGGTGTCGATCCCGGCCGCTTTGAAATCCGCCTCGAGCGGTTGTATCAACCAGGTGTACAGCTGCTGTGCATGGGGCAGATATTGCCGCGTCGTGCGCTTCTCGAGCATCCGACGGAATTGCCGGACCTCCTGGGTGAGCCGGTCGATTCCGACCGGCACCGATACGCGCTTGAGGCCCGAGGGTAGACTGACGAGCAGCTCGACCCGATCTGGAAGAAGTATGGGGTACACGATTACCGCCGTTTGCGAGGCGACGTCGAGCTTGGTGACCTTCGAGAGCGCGGTGTCCACGCAGTCGTCACGGAAGTAGTCCCGAAGCTCGGCGACTTTGAACAGCTCGACGGTCTCGCGCGCTTCGACCAGGTAGGGCGCGATCTCGTCGGCTTTCCGCAAGGTCGCCGCCCGCTGGAGGAGCAGATCCACCAGCTCGAAATACACCGGCCCGATGGTCTCCCGAAACGACGTGGGCTGAGTTCCGTAGCCGACCGACAGTTCTTGGCGAATCGACTGGAGGGTGTACACGGCACGGCGGTAGGAGGCGATCGCGTCATCGACCGAGCCGAGCTTCTTCAGCAGGCGCCCGGCCTGCCACTGCCACCGATACAACGATTCCGGCGCGTTCACTTGCTGCGCGGCCAGGATGGCCCTGCGCGTCAGCTCCAGCGCTTCGGCATTGCGACGTTCCGTTTCGTACAGGCCCCCGAGATGCCCCCAGGCGTAGGAGGCGGTTCGGCGATCACCGATTTTGTCGGCCTGGACCGCCGCTTGGGTGAGCGCACCCGCCGCGCGTAGCAGGAGCTGATCCGCCGCAGCCGGTAATGACGGGCGAAGGTCGCGATAGGCGAGCCCCACGTTGATCAGCGCGAAGGCCGTCTCGTGGGTCGCCTCGAGATCGCGAAGCTCGTCCGACGCGGCGTCCAGCAGATCCTTCGATTCCTGAGCCTTACCGGCGTGACCGAGTATCGTCGCCGCATTGGTCAGCGCTCTCGCTCGCAACAGCCGTTGGCCGGAATCCTTCGCCAGCGCCGCGCTCTCGTTGTATGCCGCGATGGCCTCGGTGTTCTTCTGCTGGGTGACCAGGAGATTCCCGCGGTTGTTCTGGATGACAGCTGTGAGAGTCGCATCACCAGTCTGACGGGACACGCTGAGCGCGCGATCGAGGTACATCTCGGCGGTTTCCGGGGGACCCAGCGCGATGTGGGCATTGCCGAGGGCCGCGACGATCGACGCAATCCGGCGCAAGTCACCCAGCTTCTCGGCGAGCTCCAGCGCGGCGCCGAGACTGCCCACCGCCTGCCGGTACTGGCCGAGCGCGGACTGCGCCTGAGACAGATGGACGAGCGCGGTGATTTGCGCGTTGGTGTTGCGCTCTCGTTCGTAGGCGCTCGCCGCGGAGCTCCAGCTCGATGCCGCTTCTTCGAAGGCGCCACGGGCGAAGGCTTTCGCACCCTGCTGGAACAGACTTGCAGCTGGGCGCTCCTCCGCTGGCGCCCACGTGACAAGTGCCAGGACGAGCAGTATGGCGGGGAGCAAGGCTGCCCCGACCGTCAGCCGTCTGGCCGCTCGCGCTAGGCTCCGAGTCAGTCGTAATCGCATACAGGCACCCGAAGTCCGGGTATTATCAACGGAATTCATGCGCGGTTCAAGGCTCTTCGCGGACGCGCTGCGCCCAATTCCGGAATACTAGCCCCCGAGCCCGCCGACGTCGATCCCGTGCTCGAGGAGCTTCTTGCGCAGCGTGTTGCGGTTGATCCCGAGGATCTGCGCCGCCCGCACCTGGTTGCCGGCCGTCTCGCGTAGCACTGCTCGCAGCAGCGGCTTCTCGACCAGGCCGATCATCAGGTCGTAGAGGTTGGCGCTCGCGTGCTCGCGCAGGCCGCGGACGCACTCGACCAGCTTGCGCTCGATGACTTCCTCGAGCGGCGCGTCGACGCTGACCGAGGCGGCCGCCGACACCGGGCCGATCGGCAGGTGCTCGGGCAAGATGATGCCGGACGTCGCCATCACCATCGCGCGCTGGATCACGTTCTCCAGCTCGCGCACGTTGCCGGGCCAGTCGTAGCCGACCAGCCGATCGAGCGCCTCGGGGGCGACCCCGCGCTCGCCGAGCTCGCCCGCGTACTTCGCGAGCAGATGCTCGATCAGGAGCGGGATGTCACGCCGCCGCTCGCGCAGCGTCGGCAGGTTCACGGTCACGACGTTGAGCCGATAGTAGAGATCCTCGCGGAAGCGCCCGTCCTTCATCAGGGCCTCGAGGTCGCGGTTGGTCGCGGCCAGCACGCGCACGTCGATGCGGATCGGGTCCTGGCCGCCCAGGCGCTCGATGGTCCGTTCCTGTAGCGCGCGCAGGAGCTTGGTCTGGAGCTCGACCGGCATGTCGCCAATCTCGTCCAGGTAAAGCGTGCCGCCGTGCGCGAGCTCGAGCTTGCCGAGCCTCCGCTCCTTCGCGTCGGTGAACGCGCCGCGCTCGTGCCCGAACATCTCGGATTCGAGCAAGGTGGCGGGGATCGCCGCGCAGGAGACCGCCACGAAGGGTCGCCCGGCGCGCCGGCTGTAGTGATGGATCGCGCTCGCGACCAGCTCCTTGCCGGTGCCGGACTCGCCCCGCAGGAGCACGGTCACGTCGCTGGCCGCCACACGGCCGATGGTCTTGTAGACCTCCTGCATGCGAGGGTGCCGGCCGATGATCGCGCCGAACTCCCATACGTCCTGCAGCCCGCTCTTGAGGCGCGTCACCTCCTGCGTGAGCCGCCGCGCCGTGAGGGCCCGCTCGGTGAGCAGGAGCACCTCGTCGAGATCGAACGGCTTCGCGAGGTAGTCGTAGGCGCCGCGCTGCATCGCCTGGATCGCCGTGTCCATGGTGCCGTGGGCGGTCATCACGACCACGCAGGCGTCGGCGTGGATCTCGCGCAGGCGGCCGAGCGCGGTGAGGCCATCGACGCCGGGCATGCGCACGTCGAGGAAGACCACGTCGAAAGGCTCCGTCTCGAAGGCGTGGACCGCGGCGGTGCCGTCCTTGACGGCGACGACCTCATAGCCCGCCTGGCGCAGGCCCTTCTCGAGGACCCAGCGCAAACTATCCTCGTCGTCGGCCACCAGGATACGGGCTTTGCTCATTTCGCGATCGGCAGGAAGCACGTGACACTCGTTCCGCGGCCCTCGGCGCTGTCCACCTGGATCGCGCCGCGGTGCTCCTCGAGGATGCGGTGGCAGATCGAGAGCCCGAGACCGAGGCCCTTGTCCTTGGTCGTGAAGAACGGATCGAAGATCCGCGCGCGCACGGCAGCCGGGATGCCCGGCCCCTCGTCGGTCACCTGCGCCTCCACCATGCTGCGCTGGCCGCCGCCGAGGTCCATCTTGCCGAAGAGCGGGTTCAGGCTCACGCGCGTCGTCAGGGTGAGGCGCCCGCCGCGCTCCATGGCGTCGAGCCCGTTGCGCACGAGGTTGTGGAACACCTGCAGCAGCCGGTCCTCGTCGCCGAGGATCGGCGGCAGGCTCGGGTCGTAGCGCCGGACCAGGCTGACGCCGCGCTCGCGCGCACCCTCCTCGTTCAGCAGCGTGACGCGCTCGAGGAGCTGGTGGAGGTTCAGCGGCACCGCGCGCAGCTGGATCGGCCGTGCGAGGTCCAGGAGCGACTCGATGATGCGGTTCACACGGTCGACCTCGGTCAGGAGCACGTCCGTGTATTCGGCAAGCCGCGAATCGGCGCCGAGCTCGCGCCGCAGGAGCTGCACGGCCCCGCGGATCGCGCCGAGCGGGTTGCGCACCTCGTGGGCGAGGCCGACCGCCATGCGTCCGGCCGCCGCCAGGGTCTCGCCGCGGCGCACTTCGGCCTCGAGCTGGTGGATCCGCGACAGGTCGCGGAGCACCACCACGGCCGCCTCGACCTGCCCGTCACGGCCGCAGAGTGGGGCCGTCACGACCGAGACCGGCACACGCCGGCCGTCGACGCGCTCGACGATGCTCTCGGCCTCGGACCGGCTCTCGCCGGTGGCGAGGGTCTCGCCGAGCCGGCGCACGACCGAGGCGTCCGGCGAGAACACCTCCTTGAGGTAACGGCCCTCCGCCCGCCGCGCCGAGCGCTCGGTGAGGACTTCGGCCGCGGAGTTCCAGAAGACGATGCGCAGATCGGTGTCGACCGCGATCACCGCGTCGGGCAGGCCGGCGAGGACCGCTTCGTAGTTCATTGTAACGGGGACCCTGAGGCCGGCTTCAACCGCGGGTGGCCTGAGACAGGCGCGGCGAAGCTCCGCACGCCCGATCGTTCGGGATGCATCGTTCGGCTCTGGTTCGCGCTCACGGACGCCCGTGAGGCCGGCTTGGACCGAGGGTGGCCTGAGATAGACGCGGCGAAGCTCCGCACGCCCGATCTCTCGGGCAGCGTCGTTCGGCCCCGCTTCACGATAGTGTGGTCGGTCCGCATCGCGCGCGTCTCACGCAAGCTGGAGGTCGGGCGCGGCGTTCATGGTCAGCGGGGCGCGCTCGCCGGCCACGAGCCGGACCGTGCCCGCCGCCGTGATCATCGCCGCATTGTCCGTGCAGAGATTGCGCGGCGGGATGTGCAGGCGCAGGCCGTGCTCGATCGCCGCCGCGTCGAGGGCCTCACGCAGGAGCGTGTTGGCGGCCACGCCGCCGGTCAGAATGACGCGCTTGATGCCGTGGTGCAGCGCGGCCTTGACGGTCTTGCGCACGAGCATCTTGACGACCGTCGCCTGGAACGAGGCCGCGACGTCGGCGATCTCGGCAGCACCGAGCGGCGCGCGCTGCTTGACGTAGAGGGACACCGACGTCTTGATGCCGCTGAACGAGAAATCGGGGCCGCCGTCGCTCATCTGGGCGAGCGGGAACGTGATCGCCTTGGGATCGCCGGCCTTGGCCGTGCGCTCGATCACCGGACCGCCCGGAAAGCCGAGGCCGAGGAGCTTCGCGACCTTGTCGAACGCTTCCCCGGCGGCATCGTCGCGGGTCTGGCCGACCAGCCCGTACGTGAGCGGGCTGCGCGCGTGGTAGAGCGCCGTGTGGCCGCCCGAGACCACGAGCGCCAGGAACGGGTGCTCGGGCGGATCGTCCGTCAGGAACGACGCGTAGATGTGCCCCTCGAGGTGGTTGACGGCGACCAGCGGCAGCCGGTGCACGTACGCCAGCGACTTGGCCACGGAGCAGCCCACCAGGAGCGAGCCGACGAGCCCCGGCCCCTGTGTGACGGCGATCCCGTCCAGATCGGGCAGGCGCACACGAGCGTCGGCAAGCGCCTTCTCCCCGACCGGCACGATGACCTCGAGGTGACGGCGTGAGGCGAGCTCGGGGACGACGCCACCGTACGGGGCGTGGATGGCGTCCTGCGAGGCGACGACACTGGACAGGATACGGCGGCCGTCGGCCAGCACCGCCGCTGCCGTCTCGTCGCACGAGCTTTCGATTCCGAGCACGATCATCGGCTGTTCCTTGTTCTCGTCATTTCATAGGCGCGCCTCGGCCGGCGGGGCCCCAGCCCCGTGACGGCCTGCAGCGCGCACCGCCGGCACAGATGGAAAGGGCGATGCGGCCGGCTCCCGGAGGCCCCGGCCTCGCATCGCCCTTGATGCGCGCGGCGCAGCTACTGCGGCCGGACCTGAGCCTGGGGATTCGTTCCCGGTCGCTGCTGCTCGATGATCCGCATGGTCTTGATCACGTCGAGCGCCCGCTGAACCTGGATGTCCTTCTTGAGCTCCTCCATCGGATCGAGCGACGGCTGCGGCCGGTCCTTCGCTGCCGTCGTGTCCTTCGGGATCTCGACGACGATGTCCGGCGTGATGCCCTTGCCGTGGATCGAGCGGCCTTTCGGCGTGAAGTACTTCGCGGTCGTGAGCCGGAGGCCCGAGCCGTCGGACAGCGGGATGATGGTCTGCACCGATCCCTTGCCGAACGTCTGCGTGCCGACCACGATCGCGCGGCCCCAGTCCTGGAGCGCGCCCGCGACGATCTCGGACGCCGACGCGCTGCCCTGATTGACGAGCACCACCATCGGCAAGGTGGGATACGACTTCTTCGCGTGCGCCGAGAAGCGCATGTTCTGGTTCCGCACGCGCCCCTCGGTGTAGACGACCAGCTTGCCGTCGTCGATGAACTCCTCGGTCACCTCGACCGCCGCGGTCAAGAGCCCGCCCGGATTGTTGCGCAGATCGAGGACGAGCGCCTTCATGCCCACCTTCGACGCCTTGTCGAGCGCGGCGGCCATGTCGCCCGGCGACTGCTCCTGGAACTGACGGAGTTTGACGTACGCGACGCCGCCGCCCAGATCAGCCGAGCGCACGGACTGCACGCGGATCTGCTCGCGCGTGATGTCGAAGTCCTTTGGCTCGGTCCAGCCTTCGCGTACGACGGTGATCGTCACCTTCGTGCCGGGCTTGCCGCGCATGCGCTTGACCGCGTCGGGCAGTTGCATGTCCTTCGTCACCAGGCCGTCGATCTTCACGATGCGATCGCCCGTCTGCAGGCCGGCCCGGAAGGCGGGCGTGCCCTCGATCGGCGACACCACGGTGAGGACGTCGTCGCGCAGGGTGATCTCGATGCCGAGGCCGCCGAAGCTTCCGCTGGTCTCGACCTGCATCTCTTTGTAGCTGTCCGGGTCGAGGAAGGAGCTGTGCGGGTCGAGGCCGCGCAAGGTCCCCTTGATCGCGTTGTAGATCAGGTCCTTCGGCGGCACCTCGTCGACGTACTGGTTCTGCACGATGTTGAGTACCTCGGTGAACAGCCGGAGCTGCTCGTACGTCGCGCTCTGGTCCGCGCTCTTGCTCGCGACAGATCCGCCGAGCGACAGGGTGAGCACTACCAGAAGTGTGCTGATCACGAAGGCCTTCTTCATGGACGTCCTCTCATACCGCGTAAACTAGCCACCCTGGCGGAGCCACTGTTCGGGATCTTGCGGCTTGCCCTGATAGCGCACCTCGAAATAGAGCCGTGGCCCGGCGAGCGACCCCGTATCGCCCACCGTCCCGATCCGCTGTCCCTGACGCACGTCCTCGCCTTCCTTCGCCTCGATCTCGGCGATGTGGGCGTAGAGCGTGTAGTACTCGTTGCCGTGGTCCACGATAATCAGGTTACCGTATCCTTTGAACCACCCCGTATAGATCACATGGCCGCCGTGCACCGCGAGCACTTCGCGGCCCACCGCCGCCTCGATGTCGACTCCATTCCGGAAAGTCCGGGTGCCGAACCGCGGATGCACCTGCGCGCCGAACCCCGTGACGATCCGCCCTTCCGTCGGCCACGGCAGACGCCCCTTCAGCGCGCCGAACCCGACCGCGGGACCCTCGACCCCGCCCTTCGGTGGCGGAATCCGCGCCAGCTTGCGCTGTTTGGCCTGGAGCTCCCGGATGAACGCTTCGAGGCGGTGGGACGCTTCCGTCAATTCGCCCACCATGCGCTCGTGGTACGCGCGCTCGTCGCGCACCTTGGCGAGAATCACACGCCGCTTCGCAGCCTCGCGGTCGACCTCCGCCTGTTCCCGCTTGGCGTCTTCGTGGAGGCCGGCTAGCTCCTGCTGCTGCGCCTCCTCCTTGCCCTTGCGGTCTGCCAGTCTCTCAGAGGTAACACGATACTCTTGAATCACGCGGGCGTCCAGGGCCGCGAGGCTCGCGAGATGGCGCACGGTCACGGCACGGGTGACCGGATCCTCGCCGCTCAGGATCACCGGGAGCGCGCCGCCCTGGGCGTGCACCCGATACATCGCCCGGAGCCGTCCGGCGAGTGCTGCGACCTGCCCGGTACGCTGACGCTCGAGCCGCGAGATCTCGCCGCGGAACATCTGGACGTCGCCCTGCGCCTTCTTGATCCGCGTCTCCAGGCGCGCGACCTCACCCTTCTTGGCGGACAGACGCCGGTCGATGTCCTCGAGCTCCGCCAGGAGCGAGGTCTCCCGCGCGCGCGCCGCTGCGGCGCGCTCCTTTTCTTCCTTGAGCTGCTTCTGGGTCTGCTGCAGCTTGCGCTGCTCGGCCTGCAAGGGATCGTCGCGCTTCGTCTGCGCGGCCGCCGGAGCGACCGCGAGCACCGCCAGCGCGACCGCGAGCGCCGCGCGGCTCATGGCTCGCGACCGGCGCGCGCGAGCCACCCGCCGAGGGCGCCGAGCAAGGTGCCGGCGCCCAGGAGCGCGACCATGCCGAGGGGCGTGAAGAAGACCAGCTGCGAGAGCCCGAGCGTGAGGTTGACCAGCGGCTCGAGGCGCGGCGCGACCAGCGAGTACGTGGCCACGAGCGCGCCCAGGGCCAGCACCGCGCCCACGAGGCCCTGCATCATGCCCTGGAGCAGGAGCGGCAGCCGGATCGTCACCTCGGACGCGCCGACCAGCCGCATGATCTCGGTCTCGTGCCGCCGCGCGTGCAGGACAAGGGTCGTCGCGGTCGTGACCGTCAGGATCGCCGCGACGCCGAGCACGGCGCCGACGCCGAGGCCGATCGTGGCGAGGAGCCGCTGCCAGTGCGAGAGCTGCTCGACCCAGTCGACGCTGCCGGCAACCTCGTCGGCCTCGGGCAGCGCCGCCAGACGCGCGACGAGCTCGCGCGCGCCCTCGGGAGTGGCGGCGGCGGCGGCCGGCGTCACTTCGAGCGACGCCGGCAGCGGGTTCGACGGCAGCTGATCGACGACGCTCGCGTCCTTGCCGAGCACCTGCTTGAGCCCGCGCAGCGCCTCGGCCTTCCCGACGAACGTCACGCCGGCGACGCCCGGCACCCCCCGGACGCGCTCGACCAGCGCGGCCGAGTCGGTGGCCGACGGCTCGCGCCGGAGATAGACGACGATCCGGACACGATCGCGCCAGCGCGAGACCGCGCGTTCGAGATTGGACGAGACCAGCCAGAAGCCGCCGAGCGCGGCCAGCGAGAGCGTGATCAGCACGATGGCGCTGACGGCGACGCGCCCGGCCCTTCGCAGATCGCGGAGCGCCTCGCCGACCAGGAAACCGACCACGCGCTAGCCCTCGTCCTTCACGACGTGGCCCGCGTCGAGCGTGATGGTGCGTCGCTTGAGCGCGGCGGCCAGCCGCGCCTGGTGGGTCGCCAGCACGATCGTGGTGCCGCCCGACCCGATGTCCTTGAGCGCCTCGATGATCTCGGCGGCCATCGACTCGTCGAGGTTGCCGGTGGGCTCGTCGGCGAGGAGGAGCGGCGGCCGGCGCACGATCGCGCGCGCGAGCGCCGCGCGCTGCGCCTCGCCCTGCGAGAGCTGCGCGGGATAGGCCTGCGCCCGCGACGACATCCCGACGATGCGGAGCGCGTCGAAGACCCGCTCGGTGATCTCGCGCCGCGGGGTCCCGAGGACACGCAGCACGAACGCGACGTTCTCGTAGACGGTGCGCACCGGCAGGAGCTTGGCGTCCTGGAAGACGACACCGATCGAGCGGCGGAGCGCCGCGACCTGCGAGCGCCGCAGCGGGACTAAGTCGTAGCCGAGGACCTCGACGTCACCCTCGGAGGGCAGGTCGTCCCGGTAGAGGAGCCGGAGCAGGGTCGTCTTGCCCGCGCCGCTCACCCCGGTCAACACCACGAACTCGCCCTTGGCGATCCGGAACGACACCTCGCGCAGCGCAGGGACCTTCACGGGCCCGACCGAGTACACCTTCGAAACCCGGTGAACCTCAATCATGGCGGGCGGTTCGATTATAGCCGGGGGCTTCAGGTTTGCGAGAGCTTGTCCTCCAGGAGCCGGTTCACGAGCGCGGGGTTGGCCTTGCCCCGCGTGGCCTTCATGACCTGCCCCACGAACGCGCCCTTGGCTTCCTTCTTGCCCCGACGGTAGTCCTCGAGCGCCTTCGGGTTGGCGGCGATCACCGACTCGATCACCTGGCGGAGCGCCGCCTCGTCGGCGACCTGGGTGAGGCCGTCGCGCTCGACGATGGTCTTCGCGTCCTGGCCCGAGTCGAACATCTTCTGGAACACATCCTTGGCGATCTTCCCGCTGATGGTCGCGTTCTCGATCAGCTGCAGCAGGCCGACCAGATGGCGCGGCGGGATCGGCGAGCTCTGGATCGCCCGCTCGTCCTCGCTGGGCAGGACCCGCAAGAGCTCGGACATGATCCAGTTGGACAGGAGCTTCGGGCGCTCGCCTCCGGCACCCGGAGTCACCCCCCACTCGTGGAGCGCCGTCTCGTAGTAGTCGACGAGCGCCCGCGAGCGTGTGAGCACCTCGGCGTCGTAGGGCGGCAGGCCGTACTGCGCGACGGCGCGCTGCCGCCAGGCCCGCGGCAGCTCCGGCAGCCCCGCGCGGATGTCCTCGACCCAGCGGCGGTCGATCCGGAGCGGCACCAGGTCGGGCTCGGGGAAATAGCGATAGTCGTGCGCGAACTCCTTCGATCGTGTCGAGCGCGTGTAGCCGCGGTCGGCATCCCAGAGCCGCGTCTCCTGCACGATGCGCTCGCCCGCGTCGAGCGCCTTGGCCTGGCGCCGCACCTCGAACTCGAGGGCGTGCTGGACGTTGCGGAAC
>Ga0306924_10005251_pt1 | contig 12735 bp, 10 predicted proteins | sample sta12Can44000111_FD_203756 | JGI IMG/M metagenome (GOLD analysis project Ga0306924, IMG submission 203756) | Lab enrichment of tropical soil microbial communities from Luquillo Experimental Forest, Puerto Rico - statanox.12C.anox.44.000.111 (v2)... | ecosystem: Environmental > Terrestrial >... | reverse complement strand
GCTCCTGCTTGATGGCGCGGGCGATCCATTCAAGCGCGTGATCATATCGTTTGTCCTGAAAGGAAATCAGGCCCATCAGGTGCAGGCTCGCGGCGTGATTGGGATCGGATGCGAGCAAGCGCTGGCAGCAGAGTTGGGCCTCGAGAAGCTGCCCCGATTGCAGGTAGCGATGGCCGGCTTCGCATTGCGCGGCCGGCGTGAGCGCGCGGGCATCCGTCTTCGATTTTTGGGCCCGGCGTTCCCTGCGGTTCATCGGCACTCTTCGGATCTAGTGTATGTCAAATCCATCCGGCAGCGCCTGAGCCTATAGATGATTCGCCTCGATCATGAGACGGGAACGCGGCCCTTCATTTGGTTTGTATTTTCTCTCTTCAATGAAAAAGGGGCGCTGCGTTCTAGCTTCACGCGAGACGTGTGGCAGCCGTCACAATGCCGCCGGCGATCTTCAGCCCTGGGCGCTAGAGGCCGATGCAAGCGAAATTGCCGAGGAGCGCAGAACGCCTGTGAACAACGTGAACTGCGGGGACATCGATCGCACCGCCGTTGCGCAATGCCTAAGGCCGTGGCTCAATATGGCCATCTTACGGAGATGGGAAACCACCGCGACGGATCGAGCAAGAGGATCGCGACTGGCTCGATAAGCAGCGGCTTCCGATCAGGTTGGAACCGGGAGATAGGCCCCCGGGAGCGAACATCCTGAGATCGCCCGTTTAGAATGTGAGGCTGCCGTAGGACAGGAAAGGCCGCTTGGGAAACCAGGCGGCCTTTTTCTTCGGCTTCTGTCTAAACATCAGTGCCTGGCTGAGCGATCACCCAAGCCGTGCGGCGGCGCGACGGTTGGCGGCGCTGCGGTGCTCGCGGCTGGCTGCAATTCTCTCGCCGAAGCGTGCCAGAATTTCCGGCGGCGCGGTATCGGGCGAGCCTGAATCGAAGGGCGGAGCCGGATTGTATTCGAGCCGAAGCTGGATCGCTTCCGCGGTTGGCCGGTCGATCAGGATGGAAACCAGCCTCAGCGCGAAATCGATCCCGGCCGTGACACCGCCGCCGGTGACACGATTGCGGTCGACGCACACCCGCGTCTTGGTCGGCAGCGCCCCGTAGGCGGCAAGATACTCCATCGCCGTCCAATGCGTCGTCGCATGGTATCCCCTGAGCAAGCCGGCGGCGCCCAGAACCAGGGCTCCCGTGCAGACCGAGGTGACGTATTTCGCGCCCGACGCCTGATCGCGCAGGAACTGCAGCATCTGCTCGTCATTGACCATGTCGTCGGTACCGGCGCCGCCGGGTACGCAGATCACATCGAACTGCGGACAGTCGGCAAAGGCAATCGTCGGCGTGATGGTCAGCGCCGTGTCGCTCGCCACCGGCTCGATCCGCTTCCAGACCAGATGCACTTCCGCGCCCGGAATGCTCGAAAACACCTGCAAGGGACCCGTGAAGTCGAGTTGGGTCACCTTCGGAAACACCACAAGTCCGATCCGGAGCGGCGTTGACATGACGACAGCCTTTCGAGGTTCTGCTCGCGACGTTCTGCTTGACGACGCCATTCTGGCATGATGTTCTGTTGTCCGAAATGACATATTTCCCTTAATTTCGGACATCCGAGAATTCATGATCGGCGTTCTCGTATTCCCCGATTTTCAGTTGCTGGATGCGACCGGGCCAATCTCGGTGTTTGAGATCGCAGCCCGTCAGGCCGGTGCGATTCCATCGATCAGGGTTGTTGCGGAAACATCGGGCGCGGTGCGCAGTTCGTCCGGCGCGGAAATGCTCGCGCGCGGCTTGCGGTCTTCCGGCGCGATCACGACCTTGATCGTCGCCGGCGGCTGGGGCGTTCGCGAGGCGTCGCAATCGATGAAAATACTCTCGTTCGTGCAGGCGGCGGCGCGGCGCGGTGTCCGCATCGCCAGCGTCTGTTCGGGCGCTTATATTTTGGCCGAAGCGGGTCTGTTGGATGGCCGGCGCGCCACCACCCATTGGCGACGCACCCAGCATTTTCTTGCCACCTATCCCAAGGTGAAGTTGGAGCCCGACCGGATCTTTGTCCGCGACGGCGAGATCTGGAGTTCGGCGGGGATCAGTGCCGGCATCGACCTGGCGCTGGCGCTGGTTGCGGAGGATTTCGGCGAGGAGGTGTCGCAGCAAACCGCGCGCCAGCTAGTGCTCTATCATCGACGCAGCGGCGGGCAGTCGCAATTCTCCTCGCTATTGGAGCTGAAAGCGCCGACGGGCCGCTTCGGTGCGCTGCTGACCTGGGCGCGCGAGCATCTCGATGCGCCGCTGACGGTGGATCATCTGGCCGAACGCGCGGGCATGAGTTCGCGACATTTCACCCGCGCCTTCATCGCGGAGACCGGCACCACGCCGTCCAAGGCGGTGGAGCGTCTGCGGATCGAGGTGGCGCGGCAGCAGGTGCAGTCGTCCAGCGAAGCGATCGAGCGTGTGGCGCAAACGACCGGCTTTGGCGACCCGGAGCGGATGCGCCGCGCCTTTATCCGCACCTTTGGCGAGCCGCCGCAATCGCTGCGGCGCGCTGCGCGGGCTCGAAGTGTCTAAAAGCTTTCGGTGCCGCGCGTTGGTTTCCGGGGTGCGAAATTGGCCGCCCGCGCCGCAGTTGGACTCTCTTAAATTTTTAACTAGAGCGAAGCTCGCTGGTTGGCGAGTCCGCGGCATCGCTTCGAGAGCGCACGGATCCTTAACCAAAGCAACGCCAAGTTGTTCGCCGGTTATCTCACCCGGAGACACCTATGGCCGAACAACGGCGCACATCATCGAGCTGGCTACGGATTTCGTGGCGCTCGCAGCCGGACGGCAGCTTTCTCCTCCGGCCCCTCGGCACGTCTCCGCTTGTCTTTCGGACCGATGCGTTGACCAAGGAACGACTGGTGCGATTCGTGCGCGCTTTCCATGCATGGCAATTTTGGGGACTTCTCCTGTCCGGTCTCGTCACCATGCCCGTTATTGTCAATTTCTGGCAGGACTGGTTTTGGTGGGCGTGTGCGGCGGAACTCGCCATTTGCTACCTCCTCACCATTGCATTCCTGTGGACCGGCGAACTCGTTATTCTTCGTAACGCGGTCCGCCTTCCGACTGCCGCATGGCCGGAGACGACCACGGTCGCGCTGAGTGGCGGGTGGTGGCGCGGCATATTACTGTCGCTCGTCAGCGTATTGCTGTTGGTCGCCGTCGCCGAGGGACCGCGACATCTTCCGTTTTTTCCCTTGATGTGGATTGCGCCGGTTCTTGTGGTCGCCATTCTGGTGCTGCTGGTTCGCAGACATATCAGTGAGCAACGGGTTATCGCCGGGATTGAAGGGGCGGCGCCGGTCAATCCTGCGACACGGCCGCGTGGGATCCTGCTGGGCTCGCTGACGGCTGCTCTTGCGAACCCGATTGCCGCCCTTCTGCTTATCAATCATGTGATCGGCAATGGCGCAAAGCCGCCGCTATTGGGCACCGTCAGTTTTCTGCTCGCCCTGTCCGGCGGCTGCGGACTATTGCTGGGCCTTTATTTTCTCCTGACACGGGGAAGCGGCGGGATTCGGTGGCATCTCACGGCAGCCGCGATCGCCGTGCCGGCGCTGTCGGCGATCCTCTATCTCGCCGCCTATGGCTCCGTATCGATGCACGAGCTCGCGATCTGGCTGAGCTTCATTTCAGCCGCTGCCATCGCCTTCCCCGTCGCCATCACCTTCTGGCTGATCGCGCGACCCGAACGGTATGCCTAACGCAGCCATCTGCCTGGCAGACTATTCGCCAAGGCGTGATCCTGCCGCTAGAGTAAAATCGTCAAGAGCTTTTATGAGTGACGCCGGGCTGCTCTTCAAGCAGCCCAAGCCGCTTCGCCAGCCACCGCGTGGTCGGTGCCTGAATCAAGATCGTGATCAAGATGGCCATGAACACGACCGATGCGATCATCGGCGCGCCCGGTGCGTTCATGCCGAGCAACAAACCTGCGAGCGCCGCCGGAATAACGCCGGTCTCGCGCGTCCAGCACATGAACAGCATTTCCTCAAAACTCCATCGCGCGCGGCGGTCGGGCAGGGCGCAGAGGAAGACGGTCACCGGCCGCGCGACCAGCATCAGGACGGCAACGAGCGTGGCGCCGGCGAAGGCATATCGGCCGATCAGGCCAAAGTCGACCTGCGCACCCAGCAGGATGAAGATAAAGAGCCGCATGATGAACGCGGTGGTCACCACGAACTCGGCGAGCCTTTGCGCTTCGCCCGCTTCCATCCGGAAGCCGAAAACTTCCTTGTTGCCAAGCACGATGCCGAACACGAACACGGCCATGAAGCCTGAAGCATGCAGGCCGCTGGCGGCGAAATAGGCGCCGATCACGGCCATGATCGTGACGACGGGAGCGTATTCCGCGAGGAAAGCCCATTTCTCGTGGGCGATCAGAAGCGCGGCAAGATATCCGAGCGCAACGCCGGCGACGATACCGACGACCGATTGATTCAGGAGATCCGCCGCCGACGAAAAAAGCGAGAACTCTCCGTGCCCCATGACCACTTCCAGTACGCCGAAAGTGACAATCGCCGCCATGGCATCGTTGAACGCCGACTCGCTCATGACTGTTTGGGCCACCCGCTCGCGGATATGGATCTGCCGAAAGATCGGGACCAACGTCGCTGGATCGGTTGCAGCTACTGAGGCGCCCAAGAGCAATGCGACATTGTAGGGAAGGCCGAGAATGTAATGGGCCGCAAGGCCAGTGATCCCTGCGGTGATGATCACGCCGACGGTGGCGATGATCAGAATGGTGATCCAGACCTGCCTGAGAACCTCAAGTCGCAGCCATGCGCCTCCGTCGAACAGGATGTAACTGGCACCGAACAGGAGAATGATCTGGTTCAGCGCCGAGCCGGGCTTGATCTCGATCAGGCCGAGCGCGTGCGGACCGAGCACGATACCGGCGATCAGGAACACAGCGACATCCGGAATCCTGATCTTCTGCGCAAGAAGCGCCGCCATCGTTCCGACGGCCAGAATGAAACCGCAGGAAAGCAGCGTCTGCCTGGCGATCTCGATGGATGGTGAGGTTTCCAAGCCGACGCTAGTCTCCGATGAGGAATCAACTACTAAGCGGAAGCCGCGCGCTTATTTCTGCTTCCGAGCTCAACGCCTTTCGCGAAGCTGTTCTCTCCACGAGCGGCTTGAGCAATAGATAAATAGATCGGAAACTGCGAGAGGGCAAAATATCCCGGGACGACGTTGGCGCCAACTGACGTCCCGTTTTAGTCCGGATGCGGCGCCGCCCGTGGCAGAGTCATCTGAACGCGCGTTCCGGCGCCCGGTTCGCTCTCCAGGTTGAGCCGGCCACCCAGCCGATCCGCGACGATGTTGTAGACGATGTGGAGCCCGAGCCCGGTTGCACCGTAAAGGCGACGGGTCGTGAAGAACGGATCGAACGCCAAGCGTTTGATCTCCGGCGCCATGCCGCAGCCATTATCGGTCACGGACAGCTCGATTTGATCGGGACCGGCCGCGCTTATCCTGACATCGATGGTTCCGTCGAGCCCGTCCGGGAATGCATGCGTCAGGGCATTGACGACGAGATGCGTCAACACCTGTCCGAACGGCCCGGGGTAGCTGTCGATCACAAGACCGGGCTGGCAGTCAAGGTTGAGCGCGATGGAATGATCCTTCAGGTCTCGTGTGAGATGCGACAGGACCTGCTCGGTCAGTGCGCTCGCATCGAAGCTGCGCCGATCCGACTGGCTTTGATCGAGAGCCACCTGCTTGAAGGATTGAATCCGTTCGGCGGAACGCCCAAGATTGTTTACCAGTTGGGCGCTCGCATCCTGCACGAGATCTAAAAACGCGTTCAGGCTCGAACGCTTGAGACGGCCGCCGGCGGCCTCTGCGGCGAACTGCGCGGCTTTCTGCTGCAGCTTGGAGGCGACGGTCAGACTGATGCCGACGGGGCTGTTCACCTCATGGGCAATGCCCGCCACCATGCGGCCGAGTGCGGCGAGTTTTTCGGCCTCAATCAGCGAATCCTGGGTCTCGCGCAAATGTCGCAAGGCGGTCTCCGCCGCGTCGCGGGCATCGCGTACCTGCCGCTCAGCCCGCTTGCGCTCGGTGATCTCTTCGGCGGCGACATTGACCGCAATGATCTCGCCGCTTGGCGCGCGCAGCGGATGCCAATAGGTCACCCAGTGGCGTTCCTCGACCTGGTCGGCGCGTTGTCCGGCCACTTCGACCCCGGTCACCGGCTCGCCCGTTTCCATGATCGAGCGTACGATCGCTTCGACGGAATCTGCCAGCGCAGGCACGCAGTCCCGGACAAAGCGGCCAATATGATCTTCTACCGAGATGCCGCAGATCTCGGTGAGGCGCTGGTTGATCTGCAGGTAGCGGCAATCCGGCGAGAGGCAAGCGAGCCCGATAGGGGCAGTGTCGTAAATCAGTTGCATGGCGGGTTGCTGGGAAAACAGCACCACCTCAGAGGCCCGCAACGATTTCGGCACGTTCGCCATGCAACTCCTTCATAACGTTCCCGGTTTTCCGACGCAAAGCCTAGTTGGCGCGAACGACGGCCGCCGGCGGTGTCAAGGAACCGCCGGTGATCCCACTTTTGGCCTATACGATCGAATTAGAGGGAGAAGCCGGCGTCATCGGGTGGGCGAGATCTTGGCCGTCGCTCGCTATTCTTTTTCGAGAACAAATAAGGCATTGAGCGAAGGGCGTCGCGGAAAGGACAGCAGATGACAACTAAAGATCCCTCAAATCAGAAAACGTGGGGCATTATCAGATACGCACCTGGCAGCGGTACATTTCCAGAGGACGATGCTGCAGCCTTTGACGGCTGGTACAGCGATAGACAGGATGCGCTAGCAGTTGCGCAGGAATGGGCCGCACGACATCCGCAGTGGATCGTTGGCTTGGTGCAGACCGAGCTAGTCTGGTTTGGCGATGGCGATTTTACATCCACTAGGAATCGCCTGCTGACTGGCAGGGAAAAGAACTTGTTACTGGGGAGGCTTGCTGGCGGGGCCGCGACAGACTGAACCCATCGGGTTGCAGCCCTGCCTTTACGCCTTCGCAGCGATATTGAAAACAACACCAGGGTAGTCAGCTTGTTCCAAAATCATTTGCGTGACCGTCCCGTCCCGTTGGACCGGATTGCAATGATCGCAGAACGGCACGTTCCTCGGAAAGCCGCGATTCAATGTAGTCGCGCTCCACATCCGTCAGATGTGTGGTGAGCAGCTTGTTATATCTTCGGATATTGTCGCGGTGCGCGCGCGACAGCGCCGCCTCAGCTTCCATCATGCCAGAGTTCTCCCGCCCAAATATCAGGCTCAACGCCCACCAGTTTTTCTAGTTTTTGGAGCGCGTGTCTTTGTCGTTATCCTGAGCCAAAAGGTTCGCAATAATTTCGCGGCTGGATTTCCGCTATATGGGGTTGGAAATGACGACTTAAACAGGGCATTTTTGTGTCGGCGCCTCACAAATGCCGCACCCTGCAACACTAATTATGCCATTGCCGAATTTCATTCCCATGACACACGGCGCAATTGCTCCGACAACAAAAAGCGAGCGAGTTGGCGCCTGATATTTTGTAGTTCTGATCCGAGCATTACCCAGATCTGGTGTCTGGCAGGTTCGATCACCCTGAATTTCCCGCCAAGGAAACAGAGGCTCACTTTGGGCCTGGTGATCTCGTTGGAGCCGGCTTGTGTCAGAAAAAATTCCTGAACACGCACACGGTCTATATCCGACTGAATGCAACTTAAAGGGCGCACTCGCAGTTGCGCGGAGCGTGAATACGTTTCCCCGGCTGACGTGGTTCGCAGGTTGATGGAACGGCACCCTTTATGGGCAAGCGCCTCAAATCGTAGTGGAGTTCACGCTTCCCGTATCTCGGGTTCGGAAAGCTGGTGTGACCTCAACCGCTTCACGATCGGCTTGAGTAGCTGTGGCGACAAATAGATCGGAAACTGCGAGAACGCGAAATATAACCACGCCGTGCCAGGCAACACTCCGTCCGTCGCGGCCAGCATCAGCCCCATATTTCGCTGCGAGACCATCAGGCCGAGCGCCATCGCATGTCCATAACCCGCTCTGCGAAAGATCAGCACGGTTAATCCGACGAGCGCGAAGAACACTGCGAAAGCGAGCAACGTCAATTCAAGCGCCCAGATGGGATCGGCAAGAAGAGCGCCGGCCACGTTGCCCATCACGGCTGAAACGAACACGAACAGAAACACCACCGTCGATCCGTCGATTATCCTGGCGTGGCGCTTGACGGCGGCAGCGCCCATGCCCCAGCGCATTGCGCCCGCCACCAGCATCGATCCCGCGAGGATCGCGAGCAGCTTCAGTCCGAGCTTGAGCGGAGAAAGGCTCAGCGCCGACCCCAGGAAAGCATACGCAAAAATCGGTGCCGTGATCGGAACGAGCGCCGTGCTGGTGACAAGGGTGACGAGCACGAGCGTCGAATCAAGACCCATTACGGCGGCGAGCGCCGGCGAGGCCATCATCGGGGATGCGACAGCCTGCAACATCAATGCGAGATAGAGATCCGGCGATCGCACCTGGAGGAGGGATGCGACGCCCAGCTCGCCCGCCAGTAAAGGCACCCCAACCATGGTCCATGCGGTGGCGGCGAGAACAAGGCCTGGCCGGCGCAAGTAATTCCGCAACGCACTCAGATCGACCCGCAGGAAAGACAGGCACAGCAGAGCGAAAATCGCTTCGGTGACGTATGGCTTGAGCAGTTCGCCCGCCGGCGGCACGGCGATGCCGATGAACACCAGTGCGGCAATCGCGCGTGTGCCCTGGCTTCCGAGCCACGCCAACGCCTGCGCCGTGCGGGCGGCGATGTTTCGCAAAATCGAAAGCATGCGGCTTGATCTTGGATCGGAATGACGACGCGACGGGGAGGGACGATGGACCGCGAACATGCCGCAACCGCGGTACCGAGCAAAGTAACATCTCGTTACCGTCCGTTGCAGATTGGCTTTTGATTTCTTTGGGATTTTTCTCCGGATTGACTAACCGGCACGTCGGTTAGTCACTTCCCGTTCGTTTCTTGTTCGCCTTCTCCATCGCGGATCGCGCCAGTATCCGCTGGTCGGCGGCTTTGGTGTAGCGCTCGATCTCGCGCAGGGTTTTGTGGTCAGAGATACCCTGAATCTCTTTCGACGTCGCACCTTGCTCTGCCAGTATCCGAAGCATGGCCTTGCGCAAGCCGTGAGGCACGCAACGTCCCGGTAGGCCAGCCTTATCAATCGCCTTGGACATCAAGCGGGACAGGCTGTGAGCCGTCATCGGCTGTCCATTGGCCTTACCGATCAGGGCGAGACCACGAGCAGGATAAGCCTTGAGCGCGAGGGCGAGTTCTGGGTGAATCGGAATCCACAACTCCGCTCCGGTCTTTTCCTGCACGACATAGATCGAGCCGTCCTGGACATGGGCGCGGGTGCGGGACGCAATGTCACCGACTCTCTGGCCGGTGAACAACAGCAATGCATAGGCCAGCCGCTCTCGGGTACCTAGCCGCCATCTTGTTTCGAATTGCCGCAACTCGCCATCGGTCCAAGTGTGATGTTCGCCAACCTTAAATGCTTCAATGCCAACCACCGGGTTGATAGCGATCATCCCGTGCTTCTTGGCGAACTTCATCAACTGGCGCAGTACGGCTCGGGTCAAGTTCGCCATCGCGGGGCGGGTCTCGCCGATTCGGTTGATGATGCGCTCAACCGCTTCCGGCGTCATCGCTGAGACGGCGCGGTGCCCGTGGTCCCTGGCTAGGCCTTCAAGCACGTCTCGATACTTGCGCTGCGAAGATGGCTTCAGGTCTTTTTTGAATGCCCGATCAGCATAGAAATCGGTCACCAGCCTACCGAACGATCCTTCGACCTTGCGGCTAGTCGGAGCGGCTACCGGCTTCTCGCCCCGATAAGCTTGATAGGCGGCCATGACGAGACCCAAGTCGCCGACGATGCGATGCCGAACGGAGAGACAAAAACGGTCGGTCGAAGCACTCGGTCAAGGTCAAGAACAGGAGCCACCCGGCGATGAACCGGGCGATGGAGTCCGTTGCACCTCATGTCGGCTCGCGGTGACAGCAGACGTTGATCGGCCCCAGCCTAAGCGCGGCGTTGCCACTCCTACTACCAGCCCCGCTGCACCTGATAATAGTTCTGGCCGGGTTGCACCTGATAATAATACTGGCCACCGCGCGGACGTGTATTGCCAGTTTGGGAGTCCCAACTGCGCTGGAAAAAGGAATTGCCGGATTGGGAGTCCCAATTGTACTGAAACAAGAAATTGCCAGAGTGGGAATTCCGCTGGACAAAGAATCCGGAGCGGTCGTCACCCCGAGACCTGTGGCTTGCAACGGGGACATTGACCGTAGGCCGGCGCGTCACGAATCCACCCTGGGGCTGATTGTTCAGCACCGCGACGAACTCGGTGCGATAATTGGTCTCGCGGCTCAGCGGCTCGTCCGAAACGACGATCGAGGATCGTGGCAATGCCGTCGGTGCGATGCGATCGAGCACATCTTGCGGGATGGTGATGCGGTCGAGCGCGTCCCTGGCGTCGTCCCCATTGTCGATCGCGACCGTGGTCCAGCGCAGGCCCGCGTCGTTGCGCGCCATCGCCGTGAACACATGGGTGCCGATCGGCCTGTCGGGATAGCGGATCGTGACTGGAACCTCGATGGTCGCATCGAACACCTCCCCCCCATCCGCCGACGGCTTATGCGTGTTGCGACGCACGTAAAGCGTCTGCGTCGCGCGGCTGATGTAAACCGAGACTGGCTCGAGCGCGAGCTTCGCCTCGCTTGCCGCCTTGGCGGTGGCCACCTTCCTGGTCTCGGCCGCCTTGGCGGCATCCTTCGCGGCGTCCGCGGCCTCGAGCTTCGATTTGGCGTCGGCCTTGGCGGTGTCGAGCTGCGTCGCCGTTTCCGCCGCCTTGGCGGCGGCCTTCTGCTTCAACTCCTCGGCCTGCGCCCTGGCCTGGTCTGCCTTGGCAGCGGCGAGCTCCTTGTCGGCTAACGCGAGCTCAGCGTCGGCGCGGGGCTTGAGCGATTCCAGCTTGCGCAGCGACGCCGTGAGAGATGCCGCCTCGCGTGCCGCTGTCGCGGCGGCTTTCTTCGCCTCATCGGCCGTCCTGGCAGCCTCCGCGGCCTCGCGGGCGAGCGTCTCGGCCCGCGCCGGAGCAGCCGCGATGGCCTTCGCGTTCGGCACAAATAGCGCCGGGTGGGAAAACTCCACCGGGGCCGCGTCGTTCGGCGAGATGATCACCCGCATCCCGATCCATGTCTTTTCGAACAGCTTCTCCGCAAAGCCATAGGGCATCCGCACGCAACCATGCGAAGCGGCATACCCCGGCAGTGGCCCCCCGTGCAGCGCGATGCCGTTCCAGGTGATGCGCTGCATGTTCGGCATCCAGGCATCGTCGTAGAGGGTCGAATGGTGGTCCTTGTCCTTCTCGATGATGGCGAAGACGCCCGCTGGCGTCTCGCGTCCTGTGGTGCCGGTCGATACCGGCGCGCGCAGGATCCAGCCGTCAGCATCGTAGAAAGTGACCTGCTGGCTCTTGATCGACACGATCGCCATGATCGGCTCGCCTGCCTTGCGCGGTGCCGTCGCCTCGGTGGTTCGTCTCGCCGCGGCGTCGGCGGTCAGCGCCGTCAGTGCGGCCATCGCTACGAGCATCACAATGGCGGCAGGTCGCCAACGCCGCATCGCCACGACGTATTGCGCTCGGTTCACCATGCCATGCCCCGATCGAAATGCCGGTTCGCGTTTGCGTCGAGCAAAATGTCGGATCGCGAAAGGTGGCTATCCGGAACCGACTTCGGCTGTCGTATGTACCGCGAGTGATTGCAGAGTTAGGCAAAAAAGAAATCCGATCTGCGCCGAACAGCAAAAGTTTAGGGCGGCAGGAGAGGGCAGCGTTGATCTAGCGCAATAGCGAAATGCAAAAATGTCGAGCGTCCATCACGTGAACAGCGCCGGACGACGCAGCGGCAGGCACATCGGCATCGGCGCGAGCGCAAACAGAACTGCATTGCCGCGATAATGTTGGCTATTGGCTAAAGCAGGCGGTCTTAAAAAAGGTAGCCTAGTGCCAACTGCCGCAAATTAACAAAAGATTGGCGGTCATTCGCAAGATGGAACCGCAGCGGATCGATTACCCCTTCGTCATATGATTTTCATATTCGTCGGTCTTGTGACCATCACGACTGTCGTCGTGCCCGCCGCTGCTATCGCGCAGTAGAGGGATCGGCAAAAAGCGGTGTGCGCACCGGCACCCCAAAAAGACCGATCAAGATCAATCAAGGAGTTCGGATGTCGTTTCGCTTGAACGCCGCTAATTGCGGCGCCGTAATGATGTTTGCCTTTTCGTCTGTTGCGATGGCTCAAAGTGAAATCGATGCAGTTCATTCAGATGCGGTTGTTATCGCTGCTTCTAGGACCGTGATTACTGGCGCAGCATCCACGTACAATCCGTACCGGCCCGCGCCCGAGAACGAGGCAGCGCCACAGCAGGACCGTCCGTCCGCTGCTTCGCCCAATCTGGACGAAGGCGAACTGCCGTATCTGAAGTACTATGTCTACGCGGAAATTCCGCCGCTGGAGAAACCCGCGAAGATCGCCTTGGCGGCATTGAGCGACGTTCCGCTCGGAACGCCCGTCCAGGAGATCGAACGCGCGGCCAAAGCGTTCGGTGTCGATGCCAATTTCATGAAGGCGGTCGCCAAAATCGAAT
>Ga0306924_10005249_pt1 | contig 12736 bp, 6 predicted proteins | sample sta12Can44000111_FD_203756 | JGI IMG/M metagenome (GOLD analysis project Ga0306924, IMG submission 203756) | Lab enrichment of tropical soil microbial communities from Luquillo Experimental Forest, Puerto Rico - statanox.12C.anox.44.000.111 (v2)... | ecosystem: Environmental > Terrestrial > Soil... | reverse complement strand
ACCGTCGATGCCTACGCCAAGAGGATCATCCAGGCCATTCGCGAAGATGGTGTCCGTGCCGACGTGTGGTTCGTCGTCATCCCGGACGACGTTTACAAGTACTGTCGGCCGCGCTCTCCGGCTCCCAGCTCCTCCGCCCCCGCTACCGGCAGTATCCGTGTATCGCGGAGGAGCGCTGCGGAGGCGGTGACACAGCCATTCCTCTTCGCAGAGGACCGAGCCGCGTCGGTCCCGTTCCAGTTCGAGCCGAACTTCCACAATCAGCTCAAGGCTCGACTGCTGGGGCTCGATGCGCCAACGCAGATCGTCCGAGAGAGCACCATCGCGTACCAGGAGGTTGTGGGACCTTCGGGCAAGCCTCTTCATGACTACGACACGATCAGGAGTTCCATCGCGTGGAACCTCGCAACGGCCGCGTTCTACAAGTCGGGAGGACGCCCTTGGAAGCTTGCATCGGTGCGTGAAGGCGTCTGCTACGTGGGGCTCGTATTCAAACGAGACGAGCGCAGTGCTGATCAGCGGACAGCCTGCTGTGCGGCCCAGATGTTCTTGGACTCCGGCGATGGGGTCGTCTTCAAGGGGGCGGTCGGTCCCTGGTACTCCGACAAGACTCGCCAGTTCCACATCGACCGCCGCTCGGCGCAGGATCTCCTGCGCATCGCACTCGACTCGTACGTTCGACTGCGCAGAGAGCCCCCGCGAGAGCTGTTCATCCACGGCCGCACCCGCTTCGACGACGAAGAGTGGGCGGGATTCAGGTCAGCCGTGGGCAGCACGACCGAGCTTGTCGGCGTCCGACTTGAAGAGAGCTTCGATCTGAAGGCTTACGGTGCCGGCGAGATGCCAGTGCTCCGAGGCATGGCGGCAATCAGGGACGAGCAGAGCGGGTACCTGTGGACGCGCGGCTTCGTCCCGTGGCTCCGGACGTACCCCGGCGCCGAGGTGCCGAATCCACTCCTCGTCGAGATCTGTCGTGGGTCCGCGCCACTTGAGACCGTCCTACGGGACGTCTTGGCCCTCACCAAGCTGAACTACAACTCCTGCAAGCACAGCGATGGGCTTCCGGTGACGTTGAAGTTCGCGGATGCCGTGGGCGAGGTTCTCACGGCCGGCCCTGTCGGCGAGACCCCTCCTCTTGGATTCGCGCACTACATCTGACAGCGCAGATCACCAGACCTGGTAGCCGCACTGCCCAAATCACCCCGCCGCGTCGTGCCGGTCGACGGGGTCCATCGCGCGGCGAATCGCAGCGTCGCGCGCGTCGCGGCTGCGGCCCCCGAATTCGCGGCAGCGCCTTCAACTTGCTCAAACGGAGCTCGATGGGGTTCAGGTCCGGCGAGTACGGCGGCAGTACAGCACCGACGCGCCCGCGTAACAGCAGGGCTCCATCTGCTGGCGACGGCCACGCTCCCTGTCCGTCGGTCTCCATCCATGCCTTGCTCGGCCCGGGTACACTAGCAGCACGACCATCGCTCCCGCAGCTTCGGGCCTGCGCTTTCGCCCGGGAGGACTTCGCATGGGTTTGCTGGGTGGGTTGTTCGGCGAGGAGCGCTCCAGCGTGACCCGGATCGTCCTCGAGCGCGAGTGGTTGTCCATCTTCGAGACACCGGGCGAGGGCTGGCAATGGCGCGAGGACGCGCGGCAGGGGCAGGACTTCCTCCTGCGCGAGGTCAAGTTCCGCCTCGCCGACGGCGACGCACAACTCTTCCTGTACGCCAAGGACTACGCGGGGCCGTCCCAAGGGGACGAGACGGTCGAACAGGTCGCTGCTCGTGACTGGCGTGCCCACTACACGCTGTTCGACCGCCATGGCCGGGCGGTTACCTCCGGGACGAGTTGCTCAACATTCCGGTGACGTACCTATGGTGTAAGAGGAGGGACTCTGGCGGAGGCAACGCGATGAACGCGAGTGAGGCGCAGAAACTCCTGGTGGCGCTGCTCTCAAGCGGCAAGGCGTCGGGCGGTCGAGCGCTGTTGATCACGGGCCCCTGGGGGTGCGGAAAGACGTACCTTTGGAAGAAACTCGTGGCCTCGCAGACGAACCGGCCGACCGTCTACGTCTCCGCATTCGGAGCGACAGACGCGGACGATCTGAAGTCGCGCCTGCTTACGCAGTTCCTCGTCCGGATCGTGGATAGAAAGGGCGCCAAGTCCGGGGAGAAGCCTACGCTCACCGAGCGAGCCGCCGCGTTGTTCGGGCGTCCAGGGAAGGCGGTCGTCGCAGCCTTGAACTCCCTGGGAGGCGCTGCCCTTCAGCGTGTGCGGTTGGATCCGCTGGAGCTTGCGGAGCTCCTCGACGAGAAGACCATCGTCTGCATCGATGACATCGAGCGCACCTCCGCGACGTACGGTGTCGGGGACCTCCTGGGGATCGCGAACATCCTCACGGAACACAAGGGCCTCGATGTTGTCCTCATCTGCAACGAGGACCACATCGCGGCCGGAGACCCGGAGCGGGTCGGGCCGTACTTTCGCTACAAGGAGAAAGCGATCTTCTCCGAGTTCCATCTCTCGGCTGACATGCCCGAGATGTTCGAGCGCGTCCTGACATCTTCGACGACTTCCAAGGAAGCGCAGGAATTTGTTCGGAACCGGAAAGACATGATTCTGTCCGTGTTCCGGCGTTCGGGAGTGGTGAACCTGCGGCTCCTCTCGAGGGTATTCGCGCGGATCGAGGTCCTGTTCTCTGCGGGGGTTCGGATCGTCTCTCCGAAGCAGCTGAAGCTGCTCTGTGCGCTGACGCTGTACTCAGCGGAAAGGCAGCTCCCTGAACGGGACTTCTTCGGCTTCAACGACGTTGCGCTCCGACTCATCGAGCGCATGGACAAAAGGCCTGGGGCGCCGAAGCCTCACGCGGAGCAACTCGAGTTCGTCGACACCTACTTCGGGGAAGACGAGTACGAACTCGACGAAGGCATTTACAAGCTCGTCCGGTTTGGGGAGGTGGACCGCAAGCACTTCGAGCGCGCTGCTGCGCCACCGCCAGACCTATCGAGGGCTGAGAAGGCGATCAAGGCTGCGGTCGATGGCGAATGGCGAACATACCTCGACGAAGACGTTCGGAAGTTGGTCAACCAACTTCTCGACGCCGTCGCAAACGATCCAAGCCTCAAGCCCGCCCAGCTGCTGCAGGGGCTCGCCTTCGCTCGCTATCTCGCGGGGATCCTCGAGATGAAATTGGAGCCCGCGCTCGAGCAAGCGGCGGTTGATGCGATCCGAGCGCGCGCTCAGAAGGGCGGCGAGCAGGTGGAGTCGAGCTGGAGCATCGGGCTGGTCGACTCCCTCGGCGACGCGATCAAGAACGAGCTCGACCTCTACAACTCCGAGCTCAGCAGCTCGCGGCGTCACGCGCTGGCTGAGCAGATGCGCGCCCTGATCGACAAGGGAGATGAGTCAGGGCTTCTCGGGATGATGGCCGGGAACCGGCTAGACCCGCTGCAGGTACTGTGTAAGGAGATCAGCCTCGAACGAGTTATCGAGAAGAGGGCGGAGTTCCCCTGGTTCTTCGTCATCATGATGCAGGGGGTTCTGAAGGAGCTGGGACAGTACAGCGGGATCTGGCCGGAGGGACTGAGTTACCGTAAGCAGGCAATTGAGCGATTGAAGCAGATCGCCAACGACAAGGACGAGCAGCTCATGACGCGGTGGCGGGCGAGCAGGTTGCTGCCGCGGAACGAATGACTGAAGACGGGCCCGCCGCGCAACGTTCGCGGGCAGGACGCGGACCCAGCCCGGCCCTCGGCCGTTTCCCACAGCGAAGCACCGCGTAGCGCCGCGACACATCCTGCGGAAACGACGGGAGTTTTCGGATCGGGTCGATCGCATACCATTCCACCGGACGCATACGGAACGACGCCGTTTGGCGCGCCGGTGGCGCGGCCTTCTCTTCGGTGGCTGACACCCAGCGACGTGGCGACGCGGCTTCACGCCTCCCGCGCTACTGTCCCACAAGTTCTGTGAGGCCGGTCAGCTCGGGCATACGCGAGTGGGCCTCGTCATCCGGATCTCCGACCATCAACTCGAGAGGTTCTTGTGGGAGAGGGATGTCTCGCCTCGCTGACTTCGTCGCGCACACCCGGCCTTCATGGTTTCTCCTGCCGCTCACGAAATCACGTCACCGCCATCTCTACGAGCACGCGATCGAGCGCCCCTGGGTCTACCGGCCGCGCGTACGAGGCGCGGACGCCCGTGGTGTGGAACAGCAGATGTCGCCCCGCGACCGCGCGCCCGGTCAGCGCGGCGAGCGCGATTGCGTAAGAGTCGAGCTGCGGGCGATAGAAGGCGGCCCACTTCGGGACGTGCTCCGCCGCGATGGGATGTACCTTGTGGTCGAGCACGTGCCATCCGTCGGGTGCGAGCAGGGCCAAGTCGATCAACCCTGTGATGCGGTGCGGCCCGCGCGGCAGGATGAACGGGACCTCGCGCGCCATCTCGGTCGCGCCGAGGTCACGCGCCAGTGCGCGCACGCTGCCGAGTGCGGCGAGCGCGTAGGCGACCAGCGCATCGGCCGAAGCACGATCGCCCGCGCGCAGCCGGAGCAGCGCCTTCAACTCCGCGTCGCGACGACCTCCGAATCCGGAATCGCCGTGCTCGAGCGCGAGGTGGACGAGCCGCCCTATCTCGCCGGGCTCGGCGTCGCCCGCGACGCGGGTCAGCGCCCCGGCTCCGAGCGCGGACAGGACGACCTCCTCGACACGCCCGGATACCGGGTAACGGGCGGTGGCGCCACGGCGGGCCAGCCGCGCCTGGATCGGATCGTCCGCCATGAGGCACAGCTCGGTCGGCGAGGTCTCGACGGCCCTCGGGAGCTGCGGCGGGTCGCTCGCAACGAAGGCCTCCGGTTCGTGGGCAGGGGGCACGCCGTCGCGGAGCGCCGCGCGCAGCTCCTCACGGTCGGCCGGCGCTGGTGCCTCCGTGTCGGCCGGCGGCGCCGACGGCTTTCCCGTGTAGGCAGCGAACGTCTCGTCGTCGACCGCGAGCGCACCGGCGTTTCGCGTGAGGCCGCCCAGCGCCGAGAGGAGCGCCTGCTGCGACTCCGCATCGGGCTCATCATCCCAGCCCAGCACGAGGTGCTCGCGGGCGCGCGTGAGCGCTACGTAGAGAATGCGGGCGTGCTCGGCGCGCGCGGCAGCATCGCCGCCCTTGGCGGCCGCGAGGTCGCGCTCAACCGACCAGTCCGGACAGCCGGTGAGGAGGTGCGGGAAGACGCGCAGGCGGGACAACTTGAACAGCTGGGGCCCGACGAGGTCCTCGGGCGCCTCGGGGCGCACGACCTCGATGCGTGCGAGGCGCGGCGCGATGGAGCGGCCGAGCGCGGGGAGCACCACCACCGGCCATTCGAGGCCCTTCGCCTTGTAGTAGGTGACGAGCTTGAGCGCGTCCTCATCCTCCGGGACCGGCTCGGGCTGCGCGTCACCCGACGGCTTCACCACCGCCTCAAGGTAGTAGAGGAAGTTCTCGACCGTCACGGCCGATGCGCCCAGTGCCTCGAGGCCGCGCTCATGGACGCCAGCGAAGGCGCGGGCATGCTCGACGAGGCGCACCAGGTTGGCCCTGGCCTGTGCACCGAGGCCCTTCGCCGCCATCACCGGCTCGAGCTGGAGCCGCTCCACCACGCTCTGCACGAAGTCCGGGAGGCTGCGCGCTCGCAGCTCGGCCGAGAGCGCAGCGAAGTCCTGACGGAACCGGATCAGGGCTTCGCGCGTGTCCGTCGCGAGGTCGGCCTCTGAGGCCAAAGCTTGAAAGGCGGCCTCGTCCGCACCGGTGAGGCGCCGCGGCCCCTTGAACACCCCAGCCGCGGCTAGCTTTGCGATCTCACGCTGGCGCACCCCGTACATCTCGGAGGCGAGCAGCGCCGCCAAGCCGGCGCTGGAGAGCGGGTTCGCGAGGACGGCTAGCGCGGCGCATGCGAGTCGCACCTCGAGCCGCTCGCTCCAGCCTGAGAGCTCCCGCACGAAGCGGATGCCGACAGCGGCGAGCTTCTTCGCCCAGTCGTTGAGTTGATCGTTGATGGGGCAGAGGATAGCGATGTCGCCAGGCCGGATGCGTCGCAGCTCCTGCGTGCGACGATCGAGCACCTGGAAGCTGGGGTCGGCCAGGATCTCCTGGATGCGCGCTAGCACCACGGCGGGCTTGGACTCGACGACGTCGAAGCTGGGCCGGTCCTTCGGTATGCCGAGCCTTACGTACGGCCCCGACGGCGTGAGGGAGGTGTAGCTGAGCCCCACCTTCGGGAAGAGCCGGCCGAAGAGCGCGTTCACGAACTCGACCAGCTCCGGCCGCGAGCGCCAGTTGTGGACGAGCCGCGAAGGTGGGCGTCCCGCCTTCTCCTCGGTCGTCTCGAGCGCCATGAGCAGCCTGCTGTCGGCGCCGCGGAACGCGTAAATACCCTGGCGCGGATCGCCGACGTAGAGCGTGCGCGTGCCGTGTCCGCGCAACGTCTCGGCGATCCGGAACTGGAGCGGGCTCGTGTCCTGGAACTCGTCGACGACGAGGTGCGTGATCCGGCGCGCGACATACGCCGCGAAGGCGGCACCCTCCACCTCCGTCTCGAGCAGATCGAGAGCGCGGGACTGCATGTCCTCATAGTCGAGGGCACCTGTGTCCGCCTTCGCGCGCTGATAGTAGCCGAGCACGCCGAAGGCGACCGTGAGCAGATCGGCGGCGTCGCGCTGCAGGCGCTCCAGCACCCGAGGATGGCGACGCATCCATGCATCCACCGCGAGCGTCAGCGGCTCGGCGGCGGCGAGAAAGGGTTTGTTGGCCTTGGACCAGGAACAGAGCGCGCTCGCGAGCACGCGCAGGTCGAGCGCAGATGTAGCCTCGCCGAAGATCGTCTCGACGATGGCGCGGAGCTTCGGCGCGTGAGGGCGGTCGCCCTTGCCTTTGCCCTCCGGGAACTCGATGACGAACTGCCGGGCGCGCTCTGCGCCTGCGCGGAGCGCCGCGTCGAGCGGCTTCGGATCCTGCGTCGGCCCGAATGCCTCTGCGAGGTCCGCAGCATTCGCGGCGACCACCGAATCCCGATCGCCCGGTCCCAACCGCAGCGCCCGCAGCTGCTCGCAGAGGGTCTTGGCGTCGTTCCGGAGGAAGTCCTCCTGATTCTTGCGAAGACGTGGATCAGCCTTGTAGTGATCGCGTGTGAGCCGGACGATGGCGGGGCGCAGCCCGTCGTCGGCAAGGGCCTCGTTCAGGGCGCGTGCCAGGAGAGCGCCCTGCTCCACGTCGCCGAGGACGAGCGGGGAGGGCGAGAGGCCCGCCTCGAGCGGATTCTCGGTCAGCAGAGAGAGGGCGAAGGCGTGGATTGTTCGGATGGGCGCCGCATCGACGCGCCGCGCGGCGTCGAGCAGGCCCTTCTCCACCAGCCGCTCGCGAATGCGCTCCTGCAGCTCGGCGGCCGCGGCGTCCGTGAAGGTGACGGCTGCGATGCGATCGATGGCTACGCCCTCGTCGGCGACGAGCCGCTCCACCTCGTCGGTGATGCGGTAGGTCTTTCCGCTGCCAGCGCCTGCGCTGACGATCGAAGGGGGATTCACGCGATCTCCTGGAACCGGCAGAGGAGGTTCACCTCGCAGTACTCGCACGAGCGGCCCTTGCCCTTCTCGATGGCCTCGCGCTCCTCGACCGAGTGCGGCGACACGTCGCCCTCGCCGCCCTGGAGTGAGTTGCCCAGCAGCAAGGCGAGGCGGGAGGTCAGCAGCTCCGCGACCTTCGTCTGGAACGCCTCCAGATCCGTGTCGTCGAGCAGGAAGGAGCCGAGCCGCGCCGGCAGCGCCGCGGAGCGCGACGGGAGCAGGTTCCCACCGCGGTTCGAGAGCGAGAAGTAGGCAAACCCGAGCGCGGGCGGTCCCCCCAGTGCTGCCAGCGCATACGGGTACAGTGCCGCTTGCAAGCCCATCCCGAGCTCGCGCTGCTCAATGAACTTGGAGACGTTTCCGTACTTGAAGTCGGTGATGAGCCGGTAGGTGGCGCCTCTGATCACCACCTCGTCCACCCGGTCGACACGGCCCTGGATGCGGAGGCGGTCCGTTCCGATGACCCGGAGAGCTTCGGGCTGGGCGCGGTCGAGCGGGAGGACGACGGGCTTGTGCACCTTCTCCCCGAACTCCACCTCGGACGCGCCGCGCTGCCACCCGATTCCCTTCACCAGATCTTGGTAGGCGGGCACGAACTCGAGCAGGGCGCGCTCGATGGCAGCGACGCCGGTGCGGTAGCGCTCGTGGCGTGCCCACGGGTAGCGCTTGTCGAGGACGCTGACCAGCGCGGCACGTACGTCCTTCTCGGTGGCCGCGGTCAGGCTCTCGCCCAATGCTTCGAGGACGTGGTGCGCGATGTCGCCGGTGGTTGTGACGTCGAGACGAGGCTGCCGAGCCAACTCAAGGCCGGCGAGCCCGAGCACGTATTTTGTGAAGTAGCGGTACCGGCAGGAGACGAGCGTCTCGAGCTGCGAGGCAGAGAACTCGCGCGCGGCTACATCGAGCCGGACCGGCAACTCGAAGTCGAGGTCGGGCAGCCAGGGGGCGGAAAGCGGCCTCGCCCGGTGTACGCGTACGAGGTGGGCGGTCGCGGCGCGATCCTGAGGCGTGAGCGCCGACGTGCTGCCGAGCTGGCGCGCGACGCGGCGGAGTGCCTGGCGCGACGTGCCGCGCGCGAGAGGACCGTGGCCGAGTGCCGGCGTGAGGATGGCGCCGGCAGCAGTGCCATAGGTCAACTCGGCAGCGCGCCGCCAGGCGAGCCGGGCCGGATCGGTGAAGCGCTGCAGGAGGTCGACGAGGAGGAGCGCCGGCGTCGCCGGGTCGCCGGCCTCGGAGCGCGCCGGAGTGATCACGGTCAGGCTGCGCCGGGCCTGCGCCACGGCGGCGCGCGCGTCCACGTCGTGGCGAAGGGCGATCTCGTCCGGCATCGGCAGGAGGGCGAGCCCGCCACCCAGTGCGCGCAGCGCCGCGCGCTCGAGCGGCCCGAGGAGGGGCGAGGCGGGCGAGGCCACCGGCCAGCGGCCACGCGAGAAGCCGACGACCACGAGATGGTCGACGGGACCGGGTGCCTCGTCGCCGAGGCGCAACGCGATCACGCCCTCCGCAACCGCGTCGTCCACGTCTGGCAGTAGCGCCTCCATCGCCTGAAGGAAGGCGCCCGCGTCGCGGAAAGCAGCTGCCGCCGGGAGGTCGCCCGCGGCCACGCGCTCGACAAGAAGCGAGGCGGCGCGGCGCAGCGCCGAGGCGGCGTCGCGGTGGAGGAGCACATCGCGGTCGGCCAGCGCCGCGACCCCGAGCAGTCGGTGCGCGTTGCCGATGCCGCTGCAGAACCACGCGACTGCATCTCGTAGGGTGCCGGCAGCGAGGCGGGGATCGGCGACCGCGCGCCCCGAGGGCCCCTGCGCGAGCACATCCACCACTGCCAGTGCCGCCGCACGTGCCTCCGCATGACGGGCGATCTCGTCGGATCCACGCGGCGGCTCGCCATCGGTGGGCGGGTCAGCGGCAGATGTCGCCTTGTTCACGCAGTCCCGGACGTCGCCCCACGATGATGGCATCTGCTTCAGGAGCTGGTGGCCGATGGCGTCGCGCCGCCCGCTCCGCAAGCCGCTGCCGCCTGCCGCGAAGAGAGTGGCGAGGTCGAATGGGTCAGGGCCGCGGTAGAACAGTCGGACAAAGGCGCGGAACGCCTGGTAGAGGGGCCCGCGAACGCGCGAGTGAGCAGGTCGGCGTACCCCACGCCGGCGGGTGCCTGCACCGCGATCTCCTTCGGCGCTACGCCCTGTCCCTCGCCAAAACGACGTCGGGCCGAGAATCGTTGACGATGTCTCCCGGGGCGGACACCCTCGCGCCCCTCCATGCTTCGACACCTCAGGGCGACGATCGCCGCAATACTCTCGGGGTTCCGCTCGCGCCGGGAGCTCGTTCTCGAGAACCTGGCCCTGCGGCAACAGCTGGCGACCGTTCTGCAGAAGCGCCGGCCGCTGATCAGGCCGGCGGACCGGGCGTTCTGGGTCGTGCTGCGCCGTCTGTGGTCGGGATGGGCGGATGCGGTCGTCATCGTTAAGCCCGAGACCGTGATCGGGTGGCACCGCGCGGGCTTCGCACTTTACTGGAGGTGGCTCTCGAAGACGGGAAGACCGCCTGGTCGGCCTGCCGTTGCCCGCCAGGTGCGAGACCTGGTTCGGAGAATGGAGAGCGAGAACGGGTGGGGCGCTCCGCGGATCCACGGGGAGTTGCTGAAGCTGGGGTTCAGCGTCTCCGAGCGCACTGTGTCGCGCTACATGCGGCAGCATCGCCGCAGGCCGGAGCGGAGGCAGAGGTGGCTCACGTTCTTGCGGAACCACCGAGAGGTGATCGTCGCCATGGACTTCTTCGTGGTGCCGACAGCGACCTTCCGCCTGCTGTACGTGTGGTTCGCGATCCGGCATTCCCGGCGCGAGGTCGTGCACTGGAGCGTCACGGAGCGCCCCACCGCGTCGTGGGTGGTCCAGCAACTGCGGGAGGCCTTCCCTTTCGACGAGGCCGGTCGTAGATCGAGGTACCTGGTGTTCGACCGGGACACGATCTTCTCGGCGGAGGTGATCGCAGCGGTCGCTTCGATGGCGCTCGAGCCAACGCGTACGAGCTACCAGAGCCCCTGGCAGAACGGAGTGGCCGAGCGCTTCGTGGGTACGGTTCGGCGCGACTTGCTCGACCACGTCATCGTTGTCGACGACGAGCATCTTCGGCGGCTGCTCGGCGAATACCTGGCATACTACCACGGCGACCGGACGCATCTCGGGGTCGAGAAGGACGCGCCGGTGGCTCGCCCCGTGGACCTGCGCCCTGCAGAGGCCGCCGCCGTGCACGCCCATCGTCGGGTGGGTGGCCTCCACCACCGGTACGAGTGGGCGGCTGCCGCGTAGGAACCGGTCCGAAGGCCAGCACGTCCCGGCAGCTGTCCCGGTTCGCCAGTCGGCGGACCGGGCTGGTCGGATGCGCGCGGACGCCCAACGCCCGATGCGCCCGGGGCATTCAGGGATCGCACGCCGCTCGTGTCCCGGCCACCTTCCCGGCGGATCGAGTAGTGGCGAGGCACAGGTCGAGAAGGCGGAAGAGCTGATGCAATCGAAGCAGATTCGCAGGGCGCCCGTCGTCGACGCGGGCAAGCTCGTTGGGATGATCACCCTCGGCGACCTCGCGCGGGCGGCGCAGGCGCGCAAGGCGGTTACCGCAGGCGACGTGAATGCGGCGTTCGCCGCGGTCGTGGAGCCGAGGCGCGTCTCCGCGGCGGCGGTGGCGTGAGCGGCGCACTGGAGGCGCCGAGGTGGGTTTGCGTGTCGGCGAGATCATGACGCGTGAATTGAAGACGGCGCTCCGCAGGGTTTCTTCGGGCCGGCGATGCTGCCGATGGGCGAGCTCGACTACACGGGGATAGTGGAGAAACTTTCGGCGCTCAAGAAGCGCTTCGCGGTGCGGCCAGAATGAACCACCGCGCCGGGGGAATGGGTCATGGCGATCGTGTGCGGAACCGATCTGTCAGAGCGGTCGCGTCCCGCGGGAGCTGCCGCGGCCTCGATCGCTCGGCGCACCCGCGAGGCGCTCTGGCTCGTGCACGTTGTCGCGGGCGCGGAGCTCCTGGAGTCGGACTGCCGCGAGCGGCTCCTCGCCACTGCGCGGGCGGCGCTCGACGCCGAGGCGGAGCACATGGCTGGACCCGTGGTTGCGGGCGTGCAAAAGCGGGTCTTGGTGGGGCAGGCGGTCCCCGAGCTCCTTTCGTTCGCCGACTCCGAGCACGCGACGCTCGTCGTCGTCTCTTCCCAGGGGCATGCGGCTTCGCCTCTATACAGGCTGGGCGGCACCTCGGAGCGGATCGCGCTCGAGTCGCCACATCCGGTCCTCGTCGTGAGGGACGCGGCGCCGTTCGAGGCGTGGGCGCGCGGAGACCGCCCGCTCCGTGTCGTCGTAGCGGTCGACTTCACCGCCTCCTCGCTGACCGCGGTCCGCTGGGTCAAAACGCTGCGCCGAGCGGGACCGTGCGACGTGGTGCTGGGACACGTGTACGACGGCATCGACGTGCTGCGCCGGTACGGAAGGGCAGGGGTGCCGTCCCTCGTGGAGCCGGATCCTGGCGTGGAACGCCTGCTCGAGCGCGACCTCGCGGCCATGGTTGGTGACCTCGGGGGTGACGGGCGGGTCGCGTTCCGGACGCACCTCGCGCTCGGCCGCTTCGCAGACCACGTCGTGGAGCTCGCGGACGCCGAGCGAGCCGACGTCGTCGTGGTCGGGACCCACCATCTCCGGGGACCGGCACGGCTCTGGTCTGTCTCGAGCGGCGTCCTGCACCTCGGCCGGATGTCGGTCGCCACCGTGCCGACTTCGCCCGGAACGCTTCTCGGCCCGGAGGGACTCCCGGAGGTGAAGCGCGTCCTGGTGGCCACCGACCTGTCGGAAGCCTCGGGCTGGGCCGTCACCTTCGCGTACGCGCTCCTCGGCCGCCGCGGAGGCGACGTTCACCTCCTGCACGTGGTCCATGGGCCGGGACGCGACGAGGAGGGCTCCGCCGCCGACGCCGAGCTCGCACGCCGCCTCCGATCGCTCGCGCCAGGCGCTGCCCAGCGCGAGGGAATCACCACTCACGTGGAGGTCATCCACGGGCCCGTCGTGGCCGAGATCTGCACGGCCGCGGAGCGCCTCGGCGTCGATGTCGTGTGCCTCGGCTCTCGCGGAGAGTCCGGCATCAGGGCGCTCCTCGGCTCCGTCGTGGCCGCAGTCCTGAG
>Ga0306924_10005248_pt1 | contig 12737 bp, 12 predicted proteins | sample sta12Can44000111_FD_203756 | JGI IMG/M metagenome (GOLD analysis project Ga0306924, IMG submission 203756) | Lab enrichment of tropical soil microbial communities from Luquillo Experimental Forest, Puerto Rico - statanox.12C.anox.44.000.111 (v2)... | ecosystem: Environmental > Terrestrial >... | reverse complement strand
CATGCCGATGCCTGGGTGCTTTACGGCGTGCTCGACGGAACGGAGAAGCTCGAGCGCTACGAGCGGCTCGATGATGGGGGGCGCGCCGGTCATGCCGAGCTGCGGCTCGCTTCGGTGACCGTCGGCTCCCAGGGCAAGGTCGATCTCGTGCCGCCGCGTGCGATCCATGCCGAGCAGGGCGGACCGACGCGCTCGGTTGCCGTCATCGTACGCAGCCAGCGGCTCGGCGAAGGCACCGTGCTCCAGCACGCCTACGATCCCAAGGCTGGCACGGTCAGCGAGCGATACGGTCCGACCCAGGTTCCGTTCGAGCTGCTCGGCTGATCATCTTTGCACAGACGAGAGCGCAGTGATGCGCAATGCGTGCGGATGGGTAGTCATCGCGGCGACCACGATGGCGCTCTGCGGCCTCGCGCGCGCGCAGGCTTCCGGCGAGCTCAGGTCGCTCACCATTGTGGTCGGCTCTCCCCCCGGCGGCGGCTATGATGTCTACGCCCGCGTCCTCGCGCGCCACATCGGCCGCCACCTCAGCGGACAGCCGAGCATCATTGTCCAGAACCTGCCCGGCGCCTCCAGCCTCAAGGCAGTGCAATATCTCGAGGCCAATGCGCCCAGGGACGGAAGCGTGATTGCGGCATTCAACCCAGGCATTGTGAACGAGTCTCTTCTCAGTCCTGAAAAGGTTCGCTTCAAACTGACCGAAATGGCCTTCGTGGGCAGCATCACCCGCGACCTGCGCGCCTGCTATGCCTGGGGCGCGACCGGGATCAAGTCCTGGGGTGATCTGAAGAAGGTGAAGCGGTTCAACATGGGCGCGCCGGCTCCGGGCACTTCCTCATTCATCAATGAAGCGGTGCTCAAAAATCTGTTCGGCATTCCCGTGCATCAGGTCACCGGGTATGCCGGGAGCGGTCAGGTGCGGCTTGCCATCGAGCGCGGCGAGCTTGATGGCGACTGCGGCGCCTGGAGCAGCGTCACGCCGGATTGGATCCGGGACAACAAAATCAATCCCCTCATCAAGTTTACGCCGCTGCCGATCCCGGGGCTTGCGGGCGACGTTCCTTATGCCGGTGATCTCGCCGCCAGCCGCGACGACAGGAGCATTCTCGAACTGTTGGCTGCACCCGACGCGCTCGGCCGGCCCTATGTCGCCTCGAAACAGGTGCCGCTCGGCCGGCTCGCCGTCATCCGCACCGCGTTTGAGCAAACCACGGCCGATGCGCAATTTCTCGCCGAGGCGGAAAGGCTCGATCTGCCGGTCAGCGGCCCGCTTGGGGGCGCCGAGGCGGAGGCGATCATCGCGGCGATCTATGCCGCCCCTCCCGCATTGATCGCGCACGCCCGGGAAATTGTCGGGCGTTAGCCGCCGCGGTTGACAAGGAGCCGGCGTTGCGGACAAGGCTGCGCCCAGCACGCTCGCAACGGAGTTTCCAATGATCCCAGCAACCGATCGTCGGCCGTATTGGGCATGGCCCCTCTCGGCTCTTCTCACGTTATGGCTCGCCGCTGTCGGGTCCGCCTGCGCGCAGGTGAAGCTCGGTTTCCAGGCGCCATTGACGGGGCAGGCCGCAACGGACGGCAAATCGGCGAACATCGCCGCCGAGATGGCGATCGAAAAGATCAATACCGGCGGTGGCGTGCTCGGCCAGAAGATGGAGCTTGTGACCTACGACGATCAGGCCAAGACCGAGGAGGCGGTGTTCACCGCGAACAAGCTCATCGGCCAGGACGGGGTGAAATTTGCGGTCTCCGGCAGCTACTCCGCGTCAGGGCGCGCCGCCGCACCCATTTTCCAGAAGGCTGCCGTGCCGTTCATCTCGGCCTATGGCGTTCATCCCGATATCACGCGCAGCGGCGACTACATTTTTCGCACCGTGCATCTCGGCCCGCCGCAGGGGCGGGCTGCGGCCAAATTCCTTGCCGACAATCTTGGCCGCAAGCGCGTCTCGGTCATCACCATGGACAACGACTACGGCCAGGCCACGTTCGAGGGCTTCAAGAGCGCGGTCGACCGGTTCGGCATCAAGGTCCTCGGCGAGTACACTTATTCGCTCAAAGATCGCCAGTTCGGTTCCATTGTCGCAAGCGTCAAGCGCGACAACCCCGATGCGGTTTACGTGACGGGATATTTCTTCACCGCCGCCCCGCTTGTGAGCCAGCTTCGCTCAGCCGGCATCCAGGCTCCGATCGTCGGCTCGCAGGCGTTCGACGCACAGAAGCTCATCGAGATCGCGGGGCCTGCAGTGGAGGGGGTCTACATCGTGGGCGGGCTGAACCGCGACCGGGATGTTCCCGAGCTCAAGGAATATCTTGCCGGGTTCGAGAAGCGTTCCGGCTATGCCGGTGAGAACGTGGGCGCCACCGTCTACTCGGCGGTGCGGCTGATGGCCGACGCAATTGGCCGCGCAGGCTCTCTCGATCCGGCCAAGGTGCGCGATGCGCTCGCTGCCACGCACAATTTCCCGCATCTTGCCGGCGAGCTCGTGAGCTTCAACTCGCTTCGCGAGATCAACATGCCCATGAACGTCAACGTGGTGAAGGAGGGAAAATTCCGCCACTACGCGTGGATCGACGATCTCCAGCTGCTCGCGCCTCCGACGGAGTAAGCTGCCGGAAGCTTCCCGCAGGTGTCGTATTATCTCGATCTGGCGTTCAACGGGCTGGTCTTCGGCTGCATGTATGCGCTGATGGCGGTGGGCCTGACGCTGGTCTACGGTCTCCTGCGCATCCTGCACATCGCCCATGCCGCGGTCTACGCGTTCGGCGCCTATGTTGCCGTGATCGTGGCTAACGGCACCGGCAGTCTCGCGCTTGGCCTCGCGGCATCGATCGGCGCAGCCGCGTTGCTCGGCATGGCGATCTACCGGGCGCTGTATCAACCGCTGCTCGCATATCCGCCCTATGTTCCGATGATTGCTTCCATCGGGCTTCTGGTTCTGATGGAAGATGGATTTCGCATCGCCTTCGGCGAGCAGGGGCTCACGTTCGCTCGCAATCCGTATCCCACGCAGCTGCACGAGCTTGCAGGGCTCACGGTGAACACGGTTCAGATCGCCATCGTTGGCGCCGCGATTGCCTGTGTCGGGCTGCTCGCGTTGGTCGCCTATCGCACGCGCATCGGGATCGGTTGGCGCGCGACCGTGTCCGACCCCGCCATGGCGGCCAGCTTCGGCGTGGACGCAATCAAGGTGCGCTACCTCAATTTCGCGATCGGCTCGGCGCTTGCGGCGCTTGCCGGTGCGCTGATTGCTCTCCTCAATAACTTCGTCGAGCCCAGCATGGGCTTCGTGGTCAGCTACAAGGCGCTTGCCGTCATCGTGCTGGGTGGGCTGGGCAGCCTGCAGGGGACGCTGGTCGCGAGCCTCGCGCTCGGTCTTGTCGAATCTTACGGGACCATATTCGTGGGCCATTTCATGGATCGTGACGCGATCGCTTTCCTGTTCCTGATCGCCGTCCTCATCGTCCGCCCGCAAGGGTTGGCCGGGCTGAAGACCGCATGAGCGCCTACGTCTACAGCCTTCTCGCGATCATCGGCATCAATGTGATGCTGGCGGTGAGCCTCAACATGATCTCGGGGTTCTGCGGCCAGTTCAGCCTCGGACACGCCGCGTTCTACGGCACCGGCGCTTACGCGGCAGCGCTGCTCGCGGCCGGCGGCTCGACGCTCCCGCTGGCACTGGCAGCGGCCGTTGCGGTTGCAGCCCTGCTGGGAGTGGTGGTCGGATTCGCATCGCTGCGGTTGCGCCATGACTTTCTGGCGGTGACCACCATCGGAGTGAGCTTCCTGTTCGTCGGGTTCGTGCGCAAGCAAGCCTGGCTCGGCGCCGAGATGGGCATCAGCCGCATCCCGCCGTCCGGGCTTGGCAACGAGGGCAACGCGCTGCTCATTGTCGGCTGCGCTCTCGCGACCATTGCCTTGAGCCTTTACCTTCGTCGCAGCTGGATGGGATTCGCTTTCCGCGCCGTCGGCGACGATGAGGACGCCGCGCGCAGCGCCGGCATTTCCATCACCGCCTACAAGCTCGCGGCATTCACGCTCGGCACCGGCATCGCCGGCCTCGCTGGCGGGCTCTATGCCTATTTCACGCAGTTCATTGTGCCGGACTCGTTCGGCTTCATTGTCTCCGTGATGCTGATGGCGATGGTAGTGATCGGCGGCACCGGCTCGACCCTCGGCGTGGTGATGGCGGCGGCGATCCTGACACTGCTGCCGGAGATCTTCCGGTTCATGAAGGACTATCGGCTGCTCGTTTTCGGTGCCCTCCTGATCCTGGTCGTGCGCTTTGCGCCGGGCGGACTGGCAGGCATCGGGCGTGCCGTTCTTGCCAAAGCGCGCGCGCGATGACGGCCATGCTCATGGTCGATGCGGTCGCCATCCGCTTCGGTGGGGTCAATGCTGTCGCCGGAGTCAGCTTCTCCGTCGCGCGCGGCGAGCTGGTCGGGCTGATTGGGCCGAACGGTGCCGGCAAGACGACGCTGATGCGGATCATCGCCGGCATGCTTGCGCCGGATGCCGGCCGGGTCTCGATCTGCGACAGCGATGTCACGCGCCTGCCGACCGAGCTGCGCGTGCGCCGCGGGCTTGCGGTCACGCACCAGATCGTGCGCCCGTTCCGATCCATGACCGCGCTGGACAATGTCACTCTGGCCGCCGGTCACCGGCTCACTGCCAACCCATTGCGCGCCTTGCTGCGCTATGGGCGCAGGCGCGAAGAGGCGCGAGCGCGCGAGATCCTTGCGGGCGTTGGTCTGTCGGCGGAGGAGCATAAACCGGTCACCGCACTGCCGCTTGGTCATCTCAAGCGGCTCGAGGTTGCCCGCGCGCTTGCGGTCGATCCCGTTCTCATTCTGCTCGACGAGCCGCTCGCCGGACTCAATCACAGAGAGGCGCGCAGGCTCGCGGATGTCATTGCCGGTATCAACACTGCCGGCACCACCATCGTCCTGGTCGAGCACAACCTGGGAGAGGTGATGCGCGTGTGCCGTCGCCTTCTCGTTCTCGATCAAGGCCGTTTGATCGAGGACGGCGCGCCGGACAAGGTCATGGCCAACCCCGCCGTGCGCGCGGCGTATCTCGGGCAGCCGCATGCTGCGGCTTGAGCATCTGAGCTGCGGGTACGGCGCCATTCGCGCCGTCGAGGACCTGAGCATCGACGTGCCGGCGGGCTCGGTGTTGGCGCTGCTCGGTCCGAACGGGGCCGGCAAGACCTCTGCCATCATGGCCATCATGGGTCATGTCACCATCCATTCCGGACGCATCGTGTTCGACCACCAGGACATTACCCGCGTGGCGGCGGTCATGCGGCCACGGCTCGGCATTGCGCTGGTCCCGGAGGGCAGGAGGCTGTTCTCCGATCTCACGGTCGAGGAGAACCTCACGGTGGGCGGTTATACTCGCACCCGATCGCAGGACAGGACCTGCCGCGCTCGCGTCTATGATCTCTTGCCGCTCCTTTTTGAGCGCCGCAGGCAGATGGCCGGCTCGATGTCGGGAGGCGAGCAGCAGATGCTGGCAATGGGACGCGCCCTGATGGCCGAGCCCAGGCTCATGCTGGTCGACGAGCTCTCGCTCGGCCTGATGCCGAAGATGGTCGACCTGTGCTTTGCGGCGCTGGAGCGGTTGCGGCAGGAGGGACTGACCATCGTGCTGGTCGAGCAGAGCACGGCACGCGCGCTCGATATTGCGCAGAGCGTCTGCGTGCTGGTGTCGGGGTCGGTCGCCTTCTATGGCCCGGCAGCCTCCGCACGGGCAAACCCGGCCTTGTTTGAAAGCTTTCTTGGCGCAACCGCAGAGCGAAGCGAGGCGGTCACATGAGACGAAAGCTGGTGGCGCGCGACGTCGAGGCAGCGGTGAAGGGCGGCGCCGTCTTCGCGGCGGGGGGAGGCGGGTTTGCAGAGCACGGACGCATGCTCGGCACGGCTGCGGTCAATGCCGGCACCCCGGAGCTGGTGAGCATGGATGAGGTGCCGGATGACGCGTTTGTTGCGACCGCAGCCGCCATTGGCGCCCCGGCCGGCACCACCCAGTGGCAGATGCTGGCCGTCGATTACGTCAAGGCGGTCGAGCTTGCGCAGCGCGAGCTTGGCGCTCCGATCCATGGGTTGATGATCGGCCAGAACGGCAAGTCCAGCACGCTCAATGGCTGGCTGCCCTCGGCCATTCTCGGCACCAAGGTGGTCGATGCCGTGGGCGATCTGCGCGCGCATCCGACCGGCGACATGGGCTCGATCGGGCTTGCCTCTTCGCCCAGCCCGATGATCCAGTCGGCGGTTGGGGGAAATCGTGCCGACAATGCGTATATCGAGCTGGTCGTGCGCGGCGCGACCGCCAAGGTCTCCCCGATCCTGCGCCGGGCGGCCGACATGTCCGGGGGCTTCATCGCTTCGTGCCGCAATCCGGTTCGTGCCGCCTATGTCAAGCAACACGCAGCACTCGGCGGCATCTCGATTGCGCTTGCGCTCGGCGAGGCCATTCTCTCTGCCGAGCCGAATGGCGGCACGGCGGTGATCGATGCCATCTGCAAAAAAATGAAGGGTGAGATCGTCGGGCAAGGCAAAGTTGGGCGCAAAGCCGTCCAATATACCAGTGACGCGTTCGACATCGGCACGGTCCGGATCGGGGAGCGCGGCGACGACTTGGTACTTCACGTCATGAACGAGTACATGGCGGTCGAGAACGGGCACGGGGAACGCATTGCGAGCTATCCAGACGTTATTGCCACGCTCGATCGCGATGGCGCGCCGGTGAGCGTGGGCGAGATCCGCGACGGCATGGAGCTTCTGGTGCTGCGGATATCGAAGGACGTGATCCCGCTCTCGTCGAGCGTCAGCGACCCTTCGCTCTATCCCGTGTGCGAGAAGGCGCTCGGCATCAATCTCGCCGATTACGCGCTGGGCAAAGTTTCTGTTACCTCTCACCGCTTGCGGGGAGAGGTCGCGAGCAAAGCGGGTGGGTGAGGGGGCCGTGGCACGCTACGAGATGGCAGTGTTTGCGCTTCACTCCAACCCTCTGCCCACAAGAGTGGGAAGAGGGAGCACATCGAGCGTGCCGCCCGCCAACAAGGGGGCCCAGCGATGAAGCGTTCGTTCCCCGTGACTTCCGGCACGACGTTGCGCTGCAAGGGATGGCGGCAGGAAGGGCTGCTGCGGCTGCTTGAGAACGTACTGGCGGTGGGGGAGGACCCCGACAACCTCGTCGTTTATGCAGCGTTGGGGCGCGCCGCACGCGACTGGCCGTCGCACGACCGCATTGTCGCGGCGCTCAAGAGCATGCAGGACGGCGAGACGCTGCTGGTGCAGTCGGGCAAGCCGATCGGGGTGATCAGGACGCATCCCAAGGCCCCGGTCGTGCTGATGGCCAATTGCAACATTGTCGGCCAGTGGGCCAAGGCCGAGACGTTCTACGAGCTGGAGCGCAAGAACCTGATTTGCTGGGGCGGGCTCACCGCCGGCGACTGGCAGTACATCGGCTCGCAAGGGGTCATCCAGGGCACATACGAGATTTTCATGCGCATCGCCGAGCGCCATTTCGGTGGTGATCTTGCCGGCCGTTTCGTGCTCACCGCGGGGCTGGGCGGCATGGGCGGGGCGCAGCCGCTCGCCGGCACAATGGCGGGGGCCGCCATCCTCTGTGTCGAGGTCGATCCGGCGCGTATCGAGAAACGCATCGCAACCGGCTATCTGAACGAGGCGGCAGCAACGCTCGATGCGGCGCTCGCCATGATCGAGGGGGCACAGAGCGAGCGGCGTGCGCTCTCCGTGGGGCTGTGCGGCAACGCCGCCGACATCTATCCCGAGATCGCGGCGCGCGGCATCGTTCCAGACGTCGTCACCGATCAGACCTCGGCTCACGATCTCGTCTATGGCTATGTGCCGGCCGGGCTTTCGCTCGCCGAAGCGCGCGCGCTGCGCAGTGCCGATCCAGCGCGCCTCATGGAGCAGTCGCGGCGTTCCGTGCTCCGCCACGTCGCCGCCATGCTGGCCCTCAAGCGGGCCGGCGCCGTCGTCTTCGACAACGGAAATCTGATCCGCACGCAGGCGAGGGAGGCCGGCCTCGCCGATGCCTTCGAGATCCCGATTTTCAGCGAGGCCTTCCTGCGCCCGTTATTCGCCCGCGCCATCGGACCGTTCCGCTGGATTGCGCTGTCGAATGATGCGGAGGACATTCGCAAGATCGACGATGTTCTGCTCGCGCGCTTTGGCGACAATCACATCGTGGCCAACTGGGTGAAGCTCGCACGCGAGCGCATCCCATTCCAGGGGCTGCCGGCGCGCATCGCCTGGCTGGGCCACGGCGAGCGGGCCGAGCTTGGCCTCGAGGTCAACCGCATGGTGCGTGATAACAAGCTTTCCGGGCCGATTGCGTTCACCCGCGACCACCTCGATGCCGGCGCCATGGCGCACCCCAATATCATGACCGAGAACATGCGCGACGGCTCGGATGCGATTGCCGATTGGCCGCTGCTCAACGCGCTGGTCAATTGCGCCTCGCAGGCCGATCTGGTCGCTATCCATTCCGGCGGCGGCGGCTATGCCGGCTATATGACGAGTGCGGGGGTCACGCTTATTGCCGACGGTTCCGCGGCGGCGGACGAGCGCTTGCGTCTCTCGCTCACCAATGACACCTCGCTCGGCGTGATGCGCTACGCCGATGCCGGCTACGAGGAGGCATTCGACGAGATTACGCGCAAGCACATTGATCATTTCCGCTTGCCCCAATGAGCGACCAGAGCATGCGCGGGTTTCTCGCCGCGCTGGAAGCATGCGGCGAGCTGCATCGGGTGCGGCGCCCGGTCGATCCCCGCTTCGAGCTTGCGGCCGTCCTCTCCCTGCGCGAGCGGGGGCCGGCGCAGCTGTTCGAGCGCGTGGGTCATCATTCAATGCCGCTGGTTGCCAGCCTGCTCAATTCGCGCGAGCGCATGGCGCAGGCGCTCGGCATTGCGCGCGGCGAGCTGCATGCATTCTGTCTCGCCGCATTGCGCAACCCGGTTGCGCCGGTGATGGTCGAGCGCGGCGCAGTCCAGGAAGTGGAGCACCGTTCGAATCTCGCGCTCGGCGACCTTCTGCCCGTGCCGACCTGGTTCGAGCGCGAGGGCGGCCCGTACATCACCGCCGGCGTGATCGTCGCCAAGGACCCCGAAACGGGACACCGCAATGCGTCCATCGCCCGGCTGCGGCTCGAAGGCAGCACAAGATTGATGGCCGGCATTGGGCGCAACCATCACCTCTACCGGCTCGCGGAGAAGGCACGCGCGCTCGGCCGTGACCTCGAGGTTGCGGTTGCGATCGGCAACCACGCGGCGGTGCTTCTCGCATCGCAGATGTATGTGGAGCTTGGTGCGGACGAGCTGGCCATTGCCGGCGCGCTCATGCGCGAGCCGCTGCGCATCGTGAGGTGCCGGACAGTCGATCTCGAAGTACCGGCCGAGGCGGAGATCGCGCTCGAAGGCGTGCTGCGCCCGCACCAGCTGATCGAGGAAGGGCCGGTATCGGAGTTTCCCGGATTCTATGTGTCCTACGGGGCCGGGCTTGCCGTCGATATCGGCTGTGTCAGCCGTCGTGCGGATGCGATCTATCAGGCTGTGCTTCCCGGCTTCGCCGCGGAGCATTGCCTGCTGGGGGCAGTGGCGATCGAGGCAGTGGTGTTGCACGCGCTTCGGCGGGCCATCCCCTCGGTGCGGCGCGTGCTGGTCACCGATGGTGGCATGGGCCGGCTGCACGCCATCATCACCATGCATCAGCCACCGCGTGGCGAAGGCAAGCGTGCGGTGCTGCTGGCGATGGGGCAGGTCAACCTGCTCAAGCTCGTCATCGTGGTGGAGGACGACATCGATCCCGAGGACTGGCGGGCAGTTGAATGGTCGCTGGCGGCCCGCTTTCGCGGGGACGAGGACCTCATCGTGCTGCCGGGAGTGAAGGCTGACCGCTGCGAGCCGCTGCATCAGGACGAGCTGGTCACCAAGATCGGCATGGTGGCGACTACCCGGCCCGGCGATGGAGCGGCCGACAGCCGCTCCGAATTCTCCCGGCAGCCCGCCGACGTGCTGGCGCGGGTGCGAGCCGAGCTGGACCGGTATTGAACCCTGTCGCTGGTCTCATCTTCCTGTAGAGTATGCCGGTACAACCACAAGGCGCGGCGTCATTTTTGGCTTTGGTCAAGGCGTCAGTTTTGGCTCCCGAAGGACAGGTCACGAGCCGGCGCCCATGCACGGGGTGCTCCCCCAAATGCTGGTTCATCGCCCCACTGTCGTGCTCCAAAATTTTTGGTGGGCGAGGGTCTCGACTTCCCCGCGAGGGGCTGGCAGATGATTTGCCTCGTCATGGTGGTCATGGACTTTGCCCCGCTTCGGCGGGGCTTTTTTTTGACGCCAATCGCTCGTATTGCGCCCGGCTCCGCGTGCCCGTCCTTGCCGGGGCAGCATATGCACTTCGGTTCAGAGACCTTTCGGATTTCCTTTCAGGATCTCGTAGCGCGTGCCGCTCCCGCTCTGGTCGGTGAAGGTTGCGGTATTTCCCGCGACCTCCAGCCGAAAGCATTCCATCTCCTTCTCGTCGGCGTACTGGAAGCAGACGGTCTCGCCGACGAGCGCCCATTTGCCGGTCGATATGTCGCTGCCGAGCATCGACTTCACTGTTCCGTCCGCCGCGTAGTGCTCGACCAGCGGCTCGCCGTCTTCCTCGCCCGAGATCGAGTTGCCGACGAGCTCCTTCCAGGCGGCGACCCCAACCAGCTTCTGCGCAGCGGGTGCCGTTTCGGGAGCCGGTGACGCCTGCGCGAGCTGCGGAAGCCTCTCTCCGGAGAGGGCGGGTGAGATCAGGGATAACATCAGGGCAACGGTCGTTGCGGGCGCGTAAAAGCCCATTGGATGCTCCTTCGCTCAATCGCGGCGCGGTTCGCCGGCGCGCTGGTTCCTATGGTCGGTTCTTTACCCGGAGTCCAGCAGGGGTGCGATCGCAGGCGGCTCAAACGGCGTGCCGGACGGTCGGACATCGATTGGAATGCGGGGGACGCCTCGTTATGGCTCCATCAGGGCGGCGTAGAGTGCGATGAGAACGCATAAGAGCGCCACGGCCGCAACCACGACGTCGATCCACGTCATGGCGGGGTTATATGACCGCACCCTGACGCAAGGCTTACAACGTCAGGAGCCAGGCAGGCTCACGCCTCCGAAATCCGGCGCCTCGGTTTGACCAGATTTCAATGCCAGCATTCTCGTGCTGGTGGCACAGCCACCGTTTACCTCTCCCTGTGACTAGCCCCGCCGCGCGATGCCGGGGCTTTTTATTTGATGCACTGCGGTCGATCAGCGCTCTGCCCCGGGCTTCACGCCTGACCCGCATTTGCCGGACGCGGACACCTCCGTCTCAAATTGGATCAGTTGCCTTGGCAGCGGTCTTGCACGCGCATGCAGGCAGATTCAGGCGGCATTCAGGAGGAATCGCAATGACCAGCAGGCCACTTGACCAGCTTGCGGAGATCGAGACCGAAGCCCGCAGGCTCGCCCGGTCGGGCCAGTATCAGGGATTCGGCTCAATCCAGATGGCGCTCATGGCCCGAGGATTTACCAAGGTGTCGAAGGTCTTTGCCAATCGCTGGACGTGCTCGGAGCTTGATCGTCTTTGCGAGCGGGCGATTCGAAAAAGCGAGCACGCTCTCTGACGAAGCAGCTGGGACAGGCAGCGTCGCCCGAGCACGAATTGGCGTTCACCGACAGGAGGGCTTGCGGTCTGTCGAGGCGTGTCGCGGAAAGGGCAGACGCATAGCCGCCATATCGGCCGGGCTCGGGAAGGGGCGGCTCCCGCCGACAACGCGATACCGCAGCGCCGGCTTGTATTCGCCGCTTCCGAACTCCGAGAGGAATTCACCTTTGGCTCGGGACTGGCGGTCGTATCTTGGAGATTTCGACGCGACAAAAGTCGAACAGAGCCCTCATAACAACCGCAGTCATTGGGCCATTAGAGTTGGCAGGATGCGCCTTTACGTATGCCTCGACGCGCTGGACAAGGACACTGTCCACTGCGGCGCCAAGGCACTTCTGAAAAGCCGTTCGGACTGGGTAGGGCGGTTCTTCGTCGGGTTGGGCAACGGCAGACACATACTGCGAGATGCCAAATACGAAGCCGCGCTTCCAAATATCTGATGCTTTTGCATATTCTTTGTACGTGAGCTCTGTCGCCACTGTCGGATTGACAAGTAATGCCACAACGATGGGCGTGAAAAATTTCAGTTTGGATGCCATGAATACGCTCGGAAAACATCAATGAGCTTGCGAAGTAACGACCTGGATAGGGCAATTGTGGGGCGGCGGCTTGAGCCGTGGATCAATCTCAACTCCCTACGCCGGCGGCCTGTGGAATAATTGGTCTATGCTGCCCGATCCCTTGCAGCGAAAACCAAATAAAAGATCCATTGTGACGGTGAGTGGCCGGCCGCAGTGATATCGATCACAGTAGGCCGGACAGCTCTCCAAAAGTTTTGGAGGGCAGGGTCTCGACTTGGCCGCGAGGTGCTGGCAGATCATTTGCATCGTTATGGTGGTCATGGACTTTAGCCCCGCTTCGGCGGGGCTTTTTTTGCGAGCCGGGTGCTTCTAAAAGGACAGAAATTCTGCAGCCGAGGCCGCAGCGGTGCGGGCGTTCAATCTGAGCCCCGAGCAGCCCAGCCGGCTGGTCGTGCAGGAGCGTGGCCAGGCATTCTGCTACAACCCTGATTGCTTGGCGGTAAGCAAACTCTAGTT
>Ga0306924_10005246_pt1 | contig 12741 bp, 10 predicted proteins | sample sta12Can44000111_FD_203756 | JGI IMG/M metagenome (GOLD analysis project Ga0306924, IMG submission 203756) | Lab enrichment of tropical soil microbial communities from Luquillo Experimental Forest, Puerto Rico - statanox.12C.anox.44.000.111 (v2)... | ecosystem: Environmental > Terrestrial >... | reverse complement strand
AACCCGCTGATCCGGATGTTCCGCCTGGTGGGCCTGAACGGCGAGGCGCTGCCGGGCTTCGACGCCGGCGCGCACATCAGCGTGCAGGTGAAGCTGCCCAACGGCGCCAGCGACTGGCGCGCCTACTCCCTGGTGGAGCTCGATCCCACGGCCGATCTGCAGGCGCCGCGCAGCTACACCATCGCGGTGCGCCGCGAGGACCAGGGCCAGGGCGGCTCGCGCTTCATGCACTACGTGATGAGCGGCGAGGTGCTCAATGCCAAGGCGCCGAAGAACGATTTCCCACTGCACGCGGGCAACGGCTGCGTGGTGCTGATCGCCGGCGGCATCGGTGTCACGCCGATGGCGTCGATGGCGGCACGCTGCCGCGCCCAGGGCCTGCCGGTGCGCATGGTCTACGCCGGCCGCAGCCGCGAGTCGATGGCCTTCCTGCCGCAATTGAAAGAGCTGCTGGGCGACGACCTGGTGGTGCACGCCGACGACGAGGCCGGCGCCCCCCTCCACGTCGAGGCGCTGCTCGCAGCCTGCGGCGAGCGCGACCAGATCCACGTCTGCGGCCCCAAGCCCTTGCTGGATGCGGTGCTCGCCACGGCGCGCGCACGCGGCTGGCCCCAGGACCGCGTGCACTTCGAGTTGTTCGCCGCGCCGGTCACCGAAGCCAGCGACCGCGGGTTCGAAGTCGTGCTGGCGCAAAGCCAGCGCACGGTGCAGGTCGGCGCCAAGCAGTCGCTGCTCGATGCGCTGATCGAAGCGGGCTGCGATCCGCTGTTCGACTGCAAGCGCGGCGAGTGCGGCGTGTGCACGACCACCGTGATCGAAGGTGATGTGGAACACCGGGACTATTGCCAGACGGACGCCGAGCGCGCCGCCGGCAAGGTGATTCAAACCTGCGTGTCGCGGTCCCGCGGCCCGCGGCTGGTTCTTGACCTGTAAACCGAACGAGACAACGGAGAAGGAGAGAGACGAGATGACCAAGACAAGCTATCGAGGCAATCCGGACGCAGTGCGCGCACTGGTCAGGCCGGACGCCGTTCATCGCGACCTGTACATCAGCGACGAGGTTTTCGAGCTGGAACAGGAGCACTATTTCGCCAACACCTGGAACTACGTCGGGCACGATAGCCAGATCCCCAAGGTCGGCGACTACTTCACCGCGGACATCGCGGGCCAGCCGCTGATCGCGGTGCGCCACACCGACAACAGCGTGCGCGTGCTGATGAACCGCTGCTCGCACAAGGGTGCCAAGGTAGTGACCGACAACTGCGGCAACACCGGCAAGTTCTTCCGCTGCCCCTACCACGCCTGGACCTTCAAGACCGACGGCGCGCTGCTGTCGATCCCGCTGAAGAACGGCTATGAAGGCACCAAGTTCGCCGAATGCGATGCTGCCAAGGGCATGGTCGCGGTGAAGAACGTGCGGCTGTACCGCGGCTTCATCTTCGCCAAGATCAACGACGTCGGCCCCGGCTTCGAGGAGTACTTCGGCGACTCGCTCAGCTCCATCGACAACATGGCCGACCGTTCGCCCGTGGGCGAGCTGGAGGTTGCCGGCGGTGTGCTGCGCTTCATGCACAACTGCAACTGGAAGATGTTCATTGAGAACCTCAATGACACCATGCACCCGATGGTCACGCACGAGTCGGCGGCGGGCACGGCCAAGCAGCTGTGGGCCGGCCAGCCGGAGGACGCGCCCAAGCCCGTGGCGGTCGAGCAGTTCCTGCCCTTCGTGTCCGAGTACAAGTTCTTCGAGGACATGGGCGTGCGCGTGTTCGAGAACGGCCACAGCTACTCGGGCGTGCACTTCAGCATCCACAGCAAGTACTCGAGTGTGCCTGGCTACGAGGAGGCCATGAAGGCGGCCTACGGCGCAGAGCGCACCGCCAAGATCCTCGGCGAGGCGCGCCACAACACGGTGTACTACCCGAGCCTGACCATCAAGGGCGCGGTCCAGACCATCCGCGTGTGCCGCCCGATCTCGGCCGAAAAGACGCTGGTGGAGAGCTGGACCTTCCGCCTGAAGGGCGCGCCGGATGAATTGCTGCACCGGACCACCATGTACAACCGGCTGATCAACTCGCCGTTCTCGGTGGTCGGCCACGACGACCTGCAGTGCTACCGCGGCATCCAGGAAGGCCTGCACGCCAGCGGCAACGACTGGGTCAGCCTGCACCGCAACTACAACGAGTCCGAGATCGGCAAGCGCGACCAGACCGTGATCGGCACCAGCGAGATCTCCATGCGCGGCCAGTACCGCGCCTGGAGCAAGTACATGACTCTGACGATGTGAGAGGCACGCCAATGACCGAAATTACCCGCCAGGACCTGATCGATTTCGTGGTGCGCGAAGCGCGCATGCTGGATGCCAAGCGCTTCGACGAGTGGAACACGCTGTTCACCGATGACGCCTTCTACTGGGTGCCGCTCACGCCGGACCAGCCAGACGGCCTGAACCACACCTCGCACATGTACGAGGACAAGCTGCTGCGCACCGTGCGCATCGAGCGCCTGAAGAGCCCGCGCGCGTTTTCGCAGCAGCCGCAAAGCCGCGGCCACCACCTGCTGCAGATGCCCACCGTGGAGGCGTTCGATCCGCAGGCCAACCGCTATGTGCTGCGCACCGAGTTCCACTACACCGAGTCGCAGGGCGACAACGTGAACTTCCTCGTCGGCCACATGCTGCACGAGCTGACGGTGCAGGACGGCGCGCTGCGCATGGCCAACAAGCGCGTCAACCTGCTCAACCCGGATGCGGCCCTGCCGCCGACGCAGCTGTTTATCTAAGAAGCTGTGAACGAATCCGTCACACCCGCTCGGCCCGCCAACCCGCTCGGGCGCGCCGAATTCATTCATTGCTTCTAAGGTTCGATGCAGTCTGTCTATCAATGCTTCGCCGGCACGGCGGCCCGCACGCCGTCCGGTGAGTTCTTGCATATCGACGCGGTCACGGCCCAGGTCTACGGCATCCCGGCGACGCCGGTGACCTGGGGCGAGGCCGCCGTCGAAGTGGAGCGCCTGCGCGGCGCCTACGCGGCGGCCGGCTACGGCCACGGCCACCGCGTCGGGCTGCTGCTGGAGAACCGGCCGGCCTTCCTGTTCCACTGGTTCGCGCTCAACGCCCTGGGCGTGAGCGTGGTGCCCATCAACGCCGAGATGCGCTCGGCCGAATTCGAGTACCTGATCGGCCACAGCGAGATCGCGCTGGCGGTGAGCCTGCCGAATCGCATCGCCGACCTGCGCGCCGCCGCGGCCGCGGCCGGCGTGCGCATGGGTACCTGGGATCCGGCGCAAGACGCCGGTCCGCCCGCCGCGACGAGCGCCGCGCCACACGCCGGCAGCGCGCCCGGCCTGGCGACCGAAGGCGCGCTGCTCTACACCTCGGGCACGACGGGGCGGCCCAAGGGCTGCCGCCTGTCCAACGACTACTTCCTGCGCGCCGGCGACTGGTACGCGGGACTCGACGGCGTGTGCTCGGTGCGACGCGATGCCGAGCGCATCATCACGCCGCTGCCGCTCAATCACGTGAACGCGATGGCGTTCTCCGCCATGGTGGTGCTCACGGTCGGCGGCTGCCTAATCCAGCTCGATCGCTTCCATCCCAAGAGCTGGTGGCAAAGCGTGCGCGACAGCGGCGCGACCATCGTGCACTACCTGGGCGTGATGCCGGCCATGCTGCTGTCGGCGCCGGCTTCCGCCGCCGACCGTGCGCACGCGGTGCGCTGGGGCTTCGGCGCCGGCGTCGACAAGAAGAACCACGGCGTGTTCGAGCAGCGCTTCGGCTTTCCGCTGGTGGAAGCCTGGGCCATGACCGAAACCGGCGCGGCGGCCTGCGTGATGGCCAATCACGAGCCGCGCCATGTGGGCACCAGCTGCTTCGGCAAGCCGGAGGCCTTCGTCGAGGTGCGGCTGGTGGATGACGAAGGCCAGGACGTGGCCGATGGCACGCCCGGCGAGCTGCTGGTGCGTTCCAGCGGTGCCGACCCGCGCCGCTACTTCTTCGCCGAGTACCTGAAGGACGAGGCTGCGACGGCCGAAGCCTGGGACGGTGGCTGGTTCCACACCGGCGACATGGTCAAGCGCGACGTGGCCGGCCAGATGTACTTCGTCGACCGCAAGAAGAACGTGATCCGCCGCAGCGGCGAAAACATCTCCGCGGTCGAAGTGGAAAGCGTGCTGAACCAACACCCGGCGGTGAAGAGTTCCGCGGTCGCGGCGACGCCCGATGCCGTGCGCGGCGACGAGGTGCTGGCCTGCATCATCGCGCGCGACCCGGTGCCGGCGGAACAGCGCGAAGCCATCGCCGCCGACATCGTGCGGCATGCGCTGGCGCAACTGGCGTACTACAAGGCGCCGGGCTACGTGGCCTTCGTCGACGAAGTGCCGCTGACGCCCTCGCAAAAGATCCAGCGCGGCCAACTGCGCACACTGGCACACGCGCTGCCTGGACAGGCGTGCTGCATCGACACGCGCACCATGAAGAAACGACAGGAATGACCAGAAAACGCATGTCCTACGAAGGCGTGGCGGTCGCCGTCCCGGTGACGGTGCCCTACATGCGCTACTCGACTCACAGCGCCCACTGGTTCATCGGCCAGGCGCTGCAGTCGCTGCTGCAGGCCTCCGGCCTGGAGAAGGCGCAGATCGACGGCCTGACCATCAGCAGCTTCTCGCTCACGCCCGACACGGCGGTGGGCGTGACGCAGCACATGGGGCTGTCGCCGCGCTGGCTGGACCACCTGCCCAACGGCGGCGCGTCCGGCGTCATGGCGCTGCGCCGCGCTGCGCGTGCGGTGCAGGCGGGCGACGCCGACATCGTCGCCTGCGTCGCCGCCGACACCAACCATGTCGATTCCTTCCGCATGATGCTGGGCGGCTTCAGCAACTTCGCGCGCGACGCCAGCTACCCCTACGGATCCGGCGGGCCGAATTCGATCTTCGCAATGATCACCGCGAACTACATGCGCACATACGGTGCCAAGCGCGAAGACTTCGGCCGCATCGCGGTCGACCAGCGCACCAACGCGCTGCGCAATCCGCATGCCCTGTTCAAGAAGCCGCTGACCATGGAGGAGTACATGGCCGCGCGGCCCATCTCCGACCCCGTGCATCTGTTCGACTGCGTCATGCCCTGCGCCGGCGCCGAGGCCTTCCTGGTGATGAGCGAGGAGCGAGCGCGCGAACTGGGCCTGCCGCACGCGCTGATGCGCGGCGCGATCGAGCGCCACAACGCCTATTCCGACGACCCGGTCATGGTGCGCGGCGGCTGGCGCGTGGACCGCGACGACCTGTACGCGCAGGCCGGCGTGAAGCCCGATGCGGTCGATTTCATCCAAACCTATGACGACTACCCGGTGATCGTGATGCTGCAGTTCGAGGACCTGGGTTTCTGCGAGAAGGGCGAGGGCCCGGCCTTCGTGCGCTCGCACAGCACCACCTTCGATGGCGACTTGCCCAACAACACCGGCGGTGGCCAGCTTTCGGTGGGCCAGGCCGGTGCGGCCGGCGGCTTCCTCGGCATGACCGAGGCGCTGCGCCAACTGACCGGCGCGGCCGGCGAACGCACGGTGAAAGACGCACAGCTGGGCCTGGTCACCGGCTTCGGCATGGTCACGTATGACCGGTGTCTTTGCACCGGTGCCGTGCTGCTCGGGAGGTCCGCATGACGATGCCGATGATGAAGCCCAAGCGCAAGAACCCGATCCTGCGCACGCGGCAGATGAACCTGCCGCCCTGGGCGCGCGGCCGTGTGGCGCTGGGCATGACGGCGGCGGCGGCCGAAGGCCGCTTCGAGCTGCAGGTGTGCGAGGACTGCAACCATGTCCAGTGCCCGCCGCGCGAGGCCTGCCACCACTGCCTGTCGCCAAGCCTGCAGTGGCGGGCGCAATCGGGCGAGGGCCAGCTGCTGGCCACCACCACCTTGCACCACAGCAACGACCTGTTCTTCCGCGAGCGCCTGCCCTGGCGCATGGGCCTGATCCAGCTGGATGCCGGCCCTTCGGTGCTGGTCCACCTGCACGGCGAGGTGGGCGATGCACCGGCGCGGGTGAAGGTGGGCGCGCGGCTGGACCGCGCGGGCCAGGCGGTGCTGATCGGATTTCCCGAACACGGGAGTGAACACATGGCAGACGACAGGATGCTGAGAGAAATGACGAGTGATCCCAAGTTCCGCAAGGTGCTGGTGACCGACGGCAAGACCGCGGTCGGCCAGGCCCTGGTGCACGCCCTGGTGAAGGCCGGCGCCGACATCGTGTGGGTCGGCCACGCCGAGCCCTGGAAGAAGATGCCCGGCCTGGACGACATCACCAAGCATCCGCAAGTGACGCTGGTACCGCTGGACCTGACCAACGGCCGCTCGGTCAGCGAGCTGGCCGGCGAGATCGGCGGCAAGGTCGACATCGTGATCAACAACGCCGAGGTGCATCGCAGCTTCGGCATCGCGGGTCGCCGCGGCACCGATGTCGCCAAGGCGGAGATGGACATCAACTACTTCGGCCTGCTGCGCCTGGCGCAGGAGTTCGGCGGGGCGCTCAAGGGCCGCTCGGCCGACGGCGCGACCCACGCGGTGGCCTGGGTCAACCTGCTGTCGATCTATGCGCTGTCGAACTTCCCGGCGCACGGCACCTTCTCGGCGTCCAAGGCGGCGGCGCTGTCGCTGTCGCAATGCCTGCGCGCCGAGATGCGGCCGGCCGGCATCCGCGTGATCAACGTGTTCCCTGGACCGATCGACGACGAGTGGAACCAGAACATGCCGCCACCCAAGCTCGCGCCTTCGGCCGTCGCCAGCGCGATCGTCAAGGCGCTGAAGGACGGCGTGGAAGACGTGTACCCGGGCGACGTAGCCCAGGAGTGGCTGGAGCGCTGGCGCGACAACCCCAAGGTGCTCGAGCGCGAACTGGCGGCAGGAGGCTGAGATGACACAAGCAACGAACAACAGCCTGCTCGCCACCGTGGCGCAAGCCCTGGCCAGCCGCCGCATCCGCGTGGTCGACCTCACGCAGACGCTGACGCCCGAGTTCCCGCAGATCGCGCTGCCGCCCGAGATGGGCCAGTGCTGGCCTTTCCGCCTGGAGGAAGTCTCCAACTACGACGAGCGCGGCCCCGGCTGGTACTGGAACAACTTCTCCTGCGGCGAGCATACCGGCACACACTTCGACGCGCCGATCCACTGGATCTCCGGGCGCAACCTGCCGAACAACGCGGTCGACACGATCCCGGTGCAGGACTTCGTCGCGCCGGCGTTCGTCATCGATTGTTCTGAGCAGGCCAAGAGCGATCCCGACTACCTGCTCACGGTGGAAGACATCGAGCGCTTCGAAGAGAAGCATGGCCGCATCACGGCCGGCAGCTGGGTGCTGATGCGCACCGACTGGTCCAAGCGCAGCGACCCCGAGTCGTACCAGAACTTCGACGAGACCGGCCAGCACACGCCCGGTCCCAGCTCGGAAGCGGTGCAGTTCCTGGTGGAGCAGCGCCAGGTGCTGGGCTTCGGCTCGGAAGCGATCGGCACCGACGCCGGCCAGGGCTACCACCTGCGTCCGCCGTATCCCTGCCACTACTTCATGCACGGTGCTGGCAAGTACGGATTGCAGTGCCTGACCAATCTTGATTTACTGCCCCCCACGGGCGCGATCCTGATTTGCCCGCCACTAAAAATTCAGAAGGGCAGCGGCAGTCCCCTGCGGGTGCTGGCGCTGGTAGAGGAGCAGGCATGAAGGCCAACAAGGTAGCCGCGGTCACCGGCGGCAGCGCCGGCATCGGCAAGGCGATCGTCGAACGCTTGTTGGCGGAAGACTACCAAGTGGTGTCGCTGGCGCGCAGAAAGAGCGGCATCGCGCACGCACGGCTGCATGAGGTCGAAGTCGACCTGATGGACCGCGCCGCGACCACGCAGGCGGCGCGCGACATCGCGGGCAAATTCGAGCTCACCACCATCATCCACAACGCCGGCGTGATCCGCCCCGCGTTACTGCCCGAGGTGCAACTGGAAGACCTCGACGCGCTGGTCAACCTGCATCTCGGCGCCGCGATCTCGCTGGTGCAGGCCGCACTGCCCACCATGCGCGAGCGGCGCTTCGGCCGCGTGCTGCTGATGTCCTCGCGCGCGGCGCTGGGCGCGCAGACCCGCACGGCGTATTCCGCGACCAAGGCCGGCATGCTGGGGATGGCGCGCACCTGGGCGCTGGAGCTGGCGCCGGAGGGCATCACGGTCAACGTGGTCGCGCCGGGGCCCGTGCACACCGACATGTTCTACGACGTGATCCCGGCCGGTAGCGAGCGCGAGCAGAAGCTGGCGGCGTCCATCCCCGTCGGTCGCATCGGCGAATCCGAAGACGTGGCGCGCACGGTCTCGTTCTTCATCCATCCCGACGCCGGCTTCATCACCGGCCAGGTGCTGTATGTCTGCGGTGGCGCGAGCCTCGGCAGTCTTTCCCTCTAACCACACGGAGACAATCGCATGAAAACCATTCGATCGCTGGCGGCCGTTGCCATGGCGGCCGGCCTGGCGCTGAACGCGCTCGCAGCCGACCTCAAGGTGGGCTTCATCACCTCGCTGTCGGGACCGGTGTCCTCGCTGGGCCTGCCCTACGAGAAGGGCATCAAGGCCGCCGTCGCCTACAAGTCGAACATCGGCGGCAAGAACGTGACGATGGTTCAGCTCGATGATGCGTCCGATCCGTCCACCGCCGCGCGTAACGCCCGCAAGCTGATCGACGAAGACAAGGTCGACGTCATCATCGGCACCGCCGGATCGCCCGGCGCGCTGGCCATTGCCGCGGTCGCGCGCGAGACCAAGACGCCGCTGATCTCGATCGCCAACGCCAACCTGCCCGGTGAAGACGGCGCCTGGATGGTGACGGTGCCGCAACCCGCGCCGCTGATGGTCAGCGCGGTGGTCGAGCGCATGAAAAAGAACGGCATCAAGACCGTGGGCTACATCGGCTTCTCCGATGCCTGGGGCGACCTGGTCTACGACTCGCTGACCAAGGCGGCCGAGGCCAACGGCATCAAGGTGCTGACCAACGAGCGCTACGCCCGTGGCGACACCTCGGTCACCGGCCAGGTGCTGAAGATCGTCGCGGCGCGCCCGGATGCGGTGCTGACCGGCACCTCCGGCACGCCCGGCGCGCTGCCGTATCGCGCGCTCGCCGAGCGCGGCTACAAGGGGCCGATCTTCGGCACGCACGCCCTGATCAACCCCGAGTTCGTGCGCGTCGCCGGCCCTGCTGTCGAAGGCCTGCTGGCCCCCACCGGCCCGGTGATCGTCGCTGAGCAACTGCCCGCCACCAACCCGATCCGCAAGGTCGCGCTGGACTTCCGCGCCGCCTACGAGAAGGCCAATGGCGCCGCACCCACCGACGCTTTCTCGGCCTACTCGTTCGATGCCTGGCTGCTGTTCGCCGACGCCGCCCAGCGCGTGCTCGCGACCAAGGTGGAACCCGGCACGCCGCAGTTCCGCTTGGCGCTGCGCGACGCCATCGTCAGCACCAAGGAGCTGGTGGGTACCCACGGCGTCTACAACTTCAAGCCCGATAGCCGTTACGGCTCCGACGATCGCTCGCGTGTGATGGTCAAGCTCGAGAAGGGCCAGTGGAAGCTGGAGCACTGATGACCGGGCGCAAGAAGTTCGCGCCCCGCCTGGTCGCGCTGCTGGCCGGCGCGCTGCTTGGCGCGCCGCTGCTGGCGGCCGACCTGAAGGTCGGCTTCATCACCTCGCTGTCCGGCCCGGTGTCGGCCCTGGGCATTCCCTATCACAAGGGTGTGCAGGCGGCCGAAGCCTACAAGTCGGTGATCGCCGGCCGCAAGGTCCAGCTGATCGTGCTGGACGACGCCTCCGATCCAACCGTGGCGGCGCGCAACGCGCGCAAGCTGGTGACCGAGGACAAGGTCGATGTGCTGATCGGCACTTCGGGCGTGCCCGGCGCGCTGGCCATCGCCGCGGTCGCGCGCGAAACGCACACACCGCTGATCTCGCCGACGCCGGTCACGGTGCCGGCCGACGACAACGGCTGGACGGTGACGGTGTCGCAGCCCTTCCCATTGATGGTGGCGGCGGTGGTCGACAAGATGAAGGCCAGCGGCGTGAAGACGGTGGCCTTCATCGGCTTCTCCGACGCGCTGGGCGACCTCGCCTTGAGCTCGCTGCAGCAGGCGGCCGAGCCGGCGGGTATCAAGGTGGTGGCCAACGAGCGCTATGCGCGCGGTGACTCATCGGTCGCCGGCCAGGTGCTCAAAATCGTGGCGGCCAAGCCCGACGCGGTGTTCGCCGGCAACTCCGGCACGCCCGGCGCGCTGCCCTACCTGGGGTTGGCCGAACGCGGCTACAAGGGCCAGATCTACGGCACCCACGGCCTGATCCAGGCCGACTTCGTGCGCGTGGCCGGCGCCTCCGCCAACGGCCTGCTGGTTCCCAGCGGACCGGTGATGGTGGCCGACCAGCTGCCCGCCGACAACCCGGTGCGCAAGATCGCGCTGGAGTACCGCGCGGCCTACCAGAAGACCCATGGCGCCGCCCCGGTGGATGCCTTCTCGGCCTACACCTTCGATGCCTGGCTGCTGTTCGCGGACGCAGCCACCCGCATCGGCAACAAGGCCGAGCCGGGCACGCCCCAGTATCGCCAGGCGCTGCACGACGCGATCGCGCAGACCCGCGAGCTGACCGGTACCCACGGGGTGTTCAATTTCAAGCCCAACGATCCCTACGGCCTGGACAAGCGCTCCGCCGTGGTGATCCGGCTCGACCAGGCGCAGTGGAAGCTGGCGCCGTGATGTAAGTGGACCGCTCTCGAAGCGCCTTCGGGAGCGGGTCCGTGACGGAGACTTGAATGACCTGGGATGTTGCCCTGATTCTTGGCATCGATGGCTTGGCCAACGGGGCTGTGTACTTGCTGGCCGGCCTTGGGCTGGTCCTGATCTTTTCCGTCACCCGTGTGGTGTTCGTTCCCTTCGGTGACGTGGCGGCCTTCGCGGCGTTGAGCCTGGCGGCCTTCGAAGCCGGCCGCCTGCCGCCCACCGTCGGACTGGTGCTGACGCTGGCGGCGCTGGCGGTGGTGGCCGAATGCGTGTCGCTGGCGCGCCGGGGCGAGCTGTCGAAAATCCCGCGCGCCATCCTCGGCTGGGGCCTGCTGCCGGCGCTGCCGTGTGCGCTGGCCTGGGCCGTCGCCGGACAGCAGCAGCTGCCGCACGCGCTGCTGATCGTCAGCGCGATCCTGCTGGTGGTGCCGATCACGCCGCTGGTGGCGCGGGTCGCACTGCAGCCGATCGCCGATGCCTCGGTGCTGGTGCTGCTGATCGCGTCGCTGGCGCTGCACTTCCTGCTGTCGGGCATGGGCCTGCTGTTCTTCGGACCCGAGGGCTCGCGCACCGCGCCGCTCGTGGATGGCGGCGTGGACCTGGGCGGCTTCATGGTCACCGGGCAGGTGCTGCTGATGGTGGTCTCGGCCCTGGTGCTGAGCGGCCTGTTCTTCCTCGCCTTCGAGCGCACGTTGATCGGCAAGTCGCTGCGCGCGACCTCGGTCAACCGCGTGGGCGCGCGGCTGGTGGGGATCCGCCCCGCGCGTACTGCGCTGCTGGCCTACACCTTCGCCTCGCTGCTGGCCGGGCTGATCGGCGTGCTGATCGCGCCGGCCATGACCATGTACTACGACTCGGGCTTCCTGATCGGCCTGAAGGCCTTCGTGGCCGCGATCATCGGCGGGCTGGTGAGCTACCCGCTGACGGCGCTGGGCGCGCTGGCGGTCGGCGTGGTGGAGGCCTTCGGTTCGTTCTGGAGCGGCGCGCTGAAGGACGTGATCGTGTTCAGCCTGCTGATCCCCGTGCTGGTGCTGCGCTCGGCACTGCAACACCATTCCGAAGAAGAGCCCGAGGAGATCGAAGCATGATGCCCTCGCGACGACATCTTCTCGGGATCGCCGCGGCACTGGCCTTGGTGGCCCTGGCGCCCGCGGTGCTGGGCAACTTCGGCGTCAGCCTGCTCAACGACATCGGCATCGGCGCGCTGGTGGCGCTCGGGCTGGTGCTGCTCACCGGCGTGGGCGGTGCCACCTCCTTCGGGCAGGCCGCGTTCGTCGGCATCGCGGCCTATGCGTCGGCGTGGCTGTCCACCTCGCAGGGCGTGTCGCCCTGGCTCGGGCTGCTGTTCGCGCTGGCGCTCACCGGCGGCGCGGCACTGCTGATCGGCCTGCTGACGCTGCGCCTGGGGGGGCACTACCTGCCGCTGTCCACCATCGCCTGGGGCCTGTCGATCGCGCTGCTGTTCGGCAACATCGACGCGCTGGGCCGCCACACCGGCCTCTCGGGCATTCCGGCGCTGAACATCGCCGGCTGGTCGCTGGTCGATCCGCGCGCCATGTACTACCTGATCTGGGCGCTGGTGGGGCTGGCCTGCCTGTTCTCGTACAACGTGCTGCAGTCGCGCTCCGGCCGCGCCATCCGCAGCCTGCGCGGCGGCAGCATCCTGCTGGCCAGCGTCGGTGCCGATGCCTTCCGCGTGCGGCTGGCGCTGTTCGTCATGGCGGCGCTGCTGGCCGGCGTGGCGGGCTGGCTGTACGCCCACACCAACCGCTTCGTCAGCCCGGCGCCATTCGATGTGCGTGCCAGCATCGAGTTCCTGCTGATGGTGGTGGCCGGCGGCCTGGGCCACCTGGGCGGCGCCATCGTGGGCTCGGCCCTGGTGCTGCTGATGAAGAACGGCCTGCAGGATGTGCTGCCCCTGATCAGCCAACGCGGTGGCCAGCTCGAGGCCGT
>Ga0306924_10005245_pt1 | contig 12741 bp, 13 predicted proteins | sample sta12Can44000111_FD_203756 | JGI IMG/M metagenome (GOLD analysis project Ga0306924, IMG submission 203756) | Lab enrichment of tropical soil microbial communities from Luquillo Experimental Forest, Puerto Rico - statanox.12C.anox.44.000.111 (v2)... | ecosystem: Environmental > Terrestrial >... | reverse complement strand
CGACAACGGCACGATCAGCCAGGCCACCCGCCAGCAGCTGCAACGCGGCCTGGACCTGGAAGCCACCCGGCTCAGCCACGAGCAACACTGACGCGGACCGGCCGGAGCCGCGTGTCTCTCTGCGGCTCCGGCCGGAGTGCCGGGAACTAGCTGACGACGATGCCTGCGGGCGCGGCGCCGGCCGGCAGCGGGAAGGGGGAGGTACCCAGCTCAGTCAGGCTGCCGCCGCTGACCGTGAACGCGGCCACCTTGCCGATCGCGCTCTCGTCGACGTACAGGAAGCCGCCGTCCGGGCTGAGCCGGGCGTCGACGGCGCCGACCTTGGCGCCGCTGATCGGGGTGCTTCCCAGTAGGGTCAGCGCGCCGTTGGCAGCGATCTGATACCTGGAGATGGAGCCGGTCGCGGTGTTCACGGTGAACAGGAACTGGCCGTCATGGGTGATCTCCACCCAGCATGGGGCCATCTGGTCGTCCGCGAACGGGGAGCCGTTGACCGGCGAGAGCCTGCCGTTGCGGTGGTCTATGAACGCCGAGACGGTGCCACTGTCCGGGGCGGTGTTGTGCGCGTTGGACACGAACAGCTGGTCCGGGTCGGTCGGCCGGAATTGGCTGCCGAACGGACCCAGGCCCTGCGCCGGGAATGGCGATCCGGGCGCGGCGGTCAGCCGCCCGTCGAAGCCGACGGTGAAGCTGTCGATCAGGGACGGCCCGACCTCGGTGCCGACCAGCTTGGTGCCGGTGCCGTTGAACAGCACGTCACCCGGGGCGGCGTTGGCGGCCAGCGTGATCGTCGACCCGGGGATCGGATCCAGGCGGCCGTTGGGGCGTAGCCGGAAGCCGGTGTAGTTGCTGCTCGCACCAGAGTTGGCCACGTAGACCAGGTCACCGAAGACCGCGATGCTGTCGGGCCGGGTGCCGCCGGAGGAGACGACGCCGTGTGTGACCAGGCGGAGGGAGCCGTCGGGCCTGATCCGCAGCACCGAGATCTGGTTGCTGCCCGCATCGACGGCGATCAGGAACCGGCCATCGGCCGAGAACTGCAGGGCACCTTGTGATGCCAGCCCAGCGCCGGTCCCGGCGCCGCCGGCCGCGAACGGCGACCCGGCCTCAGGGGTAAGCGTGCCGTCCGCGTGCCGGTCAAACGCCCCGATCGTGTTGGTTCCTTTCGTGTTGTCGTTGACGTAGACGTGCCCGACCACCGGGGACGCACCGATCGAGGCAGAGGCGGAGGCGGGGACCGCCACGGCCGCGGCCGCCGCCAGGCCGAGCACCAGCGCGCCCGACTTGCCACGGTTCAGGAAGCGCGCTGCTCCTCGTGTTGCGATGACGGCCCAGACGGCCGTCCGCCCGTACCGAGGTGATACAAACTTCATGTTCTGACCTTTCCTCCGGCCAAGCCGGAACCGGGTCGGCGGCGCACGGCCGCCACGATGTTTGTTCACCACGTATTCGTGGCCGGCCGCGTGAAGGGATTGCGTCAACTGGCGAACGGCAAGTGGGCTGGCGCGGTGGCGTTCATGCGGACTCCTCCGGCGCGGCCTGTTGGCGGGCAGGGCGTACAGGTGGTAGCCGCGGGTGATGACCTTGGCCAAGGGCCGGACAACGGGACGTGCAACGGGTTAGCCACTGCCTGACGGCCACGTCAATCGGCTCCCTGTGGCTCGGTGGCTGCCTTCGTCGTTTCTAGACTGTCGCTATGACCAGCATGGTCTACGCAGCACTGTTCATCGTGGTGCTCGGCGCGTGCGGTCTGGGTCTGCTGCTTGCTGTTCTGGCTGAGATTCTGTCTGCTATGGAACGAAACAAGTGAAACCAGTGAGGCGCGCCAGGCCCTTAACCGCGCCGCTCGCCGCGCCGGGATCAGCGTCGGCGCCTACCTCGCCGACCCGGACACCCGTTGCTCACCCGCATCCGGAGGTTCCTCGCCTAGGGCATGTTTAAAAGCCTTGGAGGAACCACTGGCTGAAACTCTCAGCGCAGGTCAGAAGGGGACTGGGCCGCCCGAAAAGTAAAAGAATCGGCTGAACGCGTCGATCCGCAGCTCTGAGCTGAGGGGAGCGGAGTCCATCTCCTGAACGGCACGATGAAGCCAGTCTCGGATCCGCAGCCGCCCACGGCGGTCAAGGGAATCGGGGGCGGCACAGGTCAGCTGGCTCATCGGAGCCTCCTTGCTAACCGTCGGGTTGTTCTTGCCGCTAGCGTGCCTGGCTCGCCAGATGGTGTCTGTTCGCTGGCTGACAGTTATGCCGTATCTGGCCGGCAAGTCGGGGAAGCTGTGTCAGCCGGCAAACAGACAGCCGCATTGCGGGTCCGGCACGCTGCTGGCAGCCGGTGAATCAGCGGCCGGTGAATCAGGAGGCGAGCAAGATGAACATGACCTGCAAGTGGGTTCACGCCGATGACGGTGCCCTCGTTATGGAGTGGGCCAAGGCCGGAGACTCAGAAGTCCAGTGGGGAACCGGCGGCAGCGAAGTGGCATACGCCTTCGAGGTCTTCGACCACTACGCTGACGCACTGACGCCCGTCGGGGTGTGAAAGCACTGGCGACCCGCGTAGCGGTCACTGAGATGACCGGGGGCGGCGCGCGCGCCTGGGCTGGGCCTTTGCCGCACGCCGGGCCCGGTGCGGCCACGAGCCACCTTCCTCGCGACTGCCCAGCTCACTGCCACCGCGGTTCTGGCCCCTGGAGGATCGTGGCCTTAACTGGCGAAGCCAGCAACTCGAGCAAGAGTGCCAACGCTTCAGCGGTCGCGGGGTCGCGCGGGCGTAGCATTTTGGTGGTTGGTGAGACTTCTTCGGTAACGGCGCCGTGACCAGAGACACGCTGCGGAGGTGGGCCGCATGGTTCCCGGCTCATACGACGTGGTGGTGATCGGCGCGGGCCCGGCAGGCGAAACCGCTGCTGACTGCCTTGCCGGCGGTGGCCTCAGCGTTGCCGTGGTGGAGAAAGAGCTGGTCGGGGCGAGTGTTCCTATTGGGGTTGCATCCCTTTGAGACGCTCATCCGGCCGGGCGACGTGCTGGCCGCGGCGCGGCGCGCGCCGGGGGCTGAGCAGGCGGTCACCGGCCCGCTCGGCTCCGCGGCTGCCTTCGCGCAGCGCGACCGTCGCGATCGGGGGTGGCGTGATGGTTGACCGCCTGTGGCACGCCGTGCCGTCATTCCCCACCGTCAGCGAAGTCTGGCTCCACCTGCTTGAGGCGTACGGCCTTTAACCTTCACAGAAGGGAGCCCCGATGAGCAGCTTGCCGATCGGCGACTATGCCCTGCTGTCGGACTGCCGTTCGGCGGCGCTGGTCAGCCGCGCCGGGTCGGTGGACTGGCTGTGCTTCCCGCGCTTCGACTCGCCGGCCGTATTCGCCCGCATCCTTGACCCCGACGGCGGGCACTTCGCGATCCGGCCTGCCGGCGACTTCCAGGCCAGCCGCGGCTACGTGGACCAGACCATGGCCCTGGAAACCACGTTCCGGACCGCGACCGGCATCGCGGTACTGACCGACGCTATGGCGGTGGGCTGTAACGACCGCGGCCACGACCTGGGTGCCGGATCGCCGGGGGTGCTGCTGCGCCGCCTGGCCTGCACCGACGGCGAGCTGGAGGTCGAGGTCAGCTATGCTCCGCGCCCCGAGTACGGCCTGATCCATCCGATCCTCGAAGTGATTCCGGGGGGCGTGACCGCCCGCGGGGGCGCCGACCGGCTACTGCTATCCGGGTCGGCCGACTCGCGGGTGGACGGGGCCACCGCTACCGCCCGTCTTGGTGTCACGGCAGGCCAGACAGTGAGCTTTGCGCTGCAGCACGGGCAGATGGCGGAGCCGCCGCTGACCGCTTGGGATGCTGATGAGATCGCCGCCCGGCTGGAGGACACCCTGAAAGGATGGCGCTCGTGGTCGGCCATCCACCAGACCTACTCAGGCCCGTGGCGGGACCTGATCCACCATTCGGGCCGGGTGCTCCAAGCGCTCACCTTTCAGCCGACGGGCGCCATCGTCGCCGCACCCACCACGTCGCTGCCCGAGACCGTCGGCGGCGAGCGCAACTGGGATTACCGCTACACCTGGGTGCGCGACGCCTGCCTGACCATGGAGGCACTGTGGGTGGCAGCATGTCCCGACGAGGCCAACAAGTTCTTCGCCTTCCTGGCCTATGCTGCGGCTTCTCAGCTACGGCGGGGGATGGATCTGCAGATCATGTTCGGGATCGGCGGCGAACGTGATCTTTCCGAGCGGGAGCTGCCGCACCTGGCAGGCTGGCGGGATAGCCGGCCCGTGCGAGTCGGCAACGGCGCATGGAACCAGCGCCAGATCGATGTGTACGGCGAGCTACTCGGCGCCGCGCAGCGGCTGGTCCAGCAGCTAGGTGAGCTCGACCCGGTCACCCAGCGGTTCCTGATCGCCGCCGCGGACACCGCCGCCCGCCGGTGGAGGGAGAAAGACCAGGGCATCTGGGAGATCCGCGGCGAGCCACGCGACTTTCTGTATTCCAAGCTGCAGTGCTGGGCGGCGCTCAACCGCGCGATCGACATCGCGCCCCAGCTGGGCGCCCAGCAGCGGGCCGGGGAATGGGCAGCCGCCCGCGACGAGATCCGCGCTGCCATCCTGGAACACGGCTGGAGTGAGAAGGCGGGCGCCTTCACCCAGGCCTTCGGCAGCGAGGACCTGGACGCCTCCAACCTGATGCTGGCGATCACCAGCTTCCTGCCCGGCGATGACCCGCGGATGAAGGCGACCATCGACGCCACCGCCGCCCGGCTGACCGACGAGCGGGGCCTGGTCTACCGCTACCTCGCGCACGACGGCCTGGTCGGCGAGGAGGGAACCTTCCTGCTGTGCACGTTCTGGCTGGCGCAGGCGCAGGCGATGGCGGGCGAGGTGGAGGCGGCCACGGCGACCTTCGAGCGGGCGGTGGCGGCGATTAACGACGTGGGCCTGCTCGCCGAGGAGGTCGACGTAGGCAGCGGCGAAATGATCGGCAACTTCCCGCAGGCATTTAGCCACATCGGCCTGATCAACGCGGCCTGGGCCATTAGCCAGGCCAAGGAACGTGCCGCAGGCCGCGGCCCGGCAGCAGCCGCGGCTCCCGCAAGGCGGAACGAGCCCCGCAGCTGACCCAAGGGCCGGAGCCGTTACCGCATCGTTCTGCGAGGACGTCCCAGCAAGGGCTTCGAGACCGGTTTCGAGGGGATGGCCCCAAACGCTACCGCCACAGCGCCGGCGCTATTGCGCCACGGGTGCCGGCCGCCGCGGATGCCAGCGCGCAGACCCGATTCCTTGCGATACCCGGCAGAACGGGCTGAGCGCCCACAGCATGCCCGCAGCCCGCCGAACTGGGAAATCTGCGTGCCGGCTCCCGAGTTCTGCTGCCTGCCGGCCCTGCCCAGACAGCCATCCAAGATTGGGCAGCCACCCCCGGGCGCGAAGGCACCCGATCACCATCAGGTCGCCGACGGCACAACCGGCCGCCGCGCACCCAGAAAAGCCGGGGCGCTCCACCCGCGGATGGCGACGGTTCACCGGCCAGAGCGAGTCGGGGAGGCACAGCACTGAGCTGGCGATCGCCAGGGTGAGCTGCGCCTTCCGGAATTGCGCTGATCTGGCGCTCTCTTGGCCGCAGTGGTGCAATCAAGGGGAGGCACCGGGCGTCTTAGGTAGGTGTGGATGCCGTGGGTGGTGATCACCGGGAGTTCCTGGATGCCACGCTGCCTTATCTGGATGCGGTGTGGCAGGTGGCGCGGCACGCTGCCATGGACGGGCAGGACCCCGAGGACCTGGTGCAGGAGACATATCTTCGGGCCTATGCCGCGTTCGGCTCATTCCGGGGCGCGAACATGCGCGGGTGGCTGGCCGCGATCTGTCTGAATGCGGCCCGTTCGGAGGCGCGGCGACGCCGCCGGCGGCCGTGGGAGATGCCGGCCCAGGCCCGGCTCGACACGCTGTCCGTGGCCCGCGCGGACGCCGGCGAGCCGGCGCCGGACGTGGCCGACGCGGTGATCGCGGGCCTGGACGCGGACGCGGTGTCCCGGTGCCTGGCGCTGCTGCCAGAGCCGCAGCGGCTCTGCATCGCGCTGATGGACGTGGCCGGCTACACCGCCCGGGAGGCGGCTGAGGCGCTGGGCTGCCCGCGCGGCACAGTGCTGGCCCGGGTGCATCGCGGTCGGCGCCGGCTGGCGCAGTTGCTGGCCGCGGCGGGGGTGGCCCATGGATAGTCATCACCGGCTGCTGGCGGCGTTTCTGGCGGGGGAGCTCAATCCGGCGGAGGCCCGGCGCTGGGATCAGCACCTGCTGGAATGCGAGCAGTGCTGGCGGGCGGTGCGCGAGGACCGGGCGGGACGGCAGGCCGCCCAGGCACTGCGACAGCCCGCGCCGCCGGGGCTGGCCGACCGAGTGGCTTTCGCCGTCGAGGTGGCCGCCTCGGCGCGTCCTTCCGGGCGGCGGCTTACCGTCCGGCTGCGCTGGCTGCTGGCGGGCGCCGGGTCGCTCGCAGTCGGCGTGGTGGCGACGCTCGCCATCGTGCTGCTTCCCGGCGGACGCTCGGCCGAGAGCATGCCCGCCGCAGTGGCGGCGGTGGCGCACTATGCGCAGACGGTTCGCGAACCCGCCGGGGATCCCTACCCTCAGCCCGGCTGGAGGGCCGCACCGGTGGAAGTGGGTCATCCGGTGATGGTGACCGCGGGCGGGCAGCGGATCGTGCTGCGGACCTGGCGGCTGGGTGGCACCGAGGCGGTGGTGGCGGTGTCGGGGCAGTCGTTCCCCATGCCTGCGAGTGCTGTCGGCGCAGCCGGCGGGGGGATGGCGTGGTCGGCCCAGCTGGGGAGGCTGGGACTGTACTGCATCAACGGCCGGACGTCGGAGCTGGTGGCCGCACCGGTCCCGGCCGCGGAACTCGCCGCGCTAGCAGCGCGGCTGCCGCTGACCTGACGGCGCCTTGAGCGGTCGGCACCGCCAGCGACAAGGCCGCTTTCGCGTGCTGCCATCAACTCCGCTAGCGGCCTCCCCACTCACATCAGCGCTAGGCGCTCAGCCATGCGCGGGAGGAGACGCCCATGGCCGGTTCCCTAGCCAGACCCGGAGCCCTTCCGGTCCTCGCGGCCTACTGGGAGTGGCGCGGCCTTCGCTGAATAAGGTGCTCAAGGACCTGGAACGCGACGGGTTGATCCGGATCAGCTACGGCTCGATCGAGGTCGACCCAGCCAGGCTGGCCGCCAGGGCGTAAGCACCAGATCAGCGGCGGCGTTGACGGCTGGCACCGGTCTCAGCGGTGAGCGACGGGGGGTCCGGGGCGGGCCCAGAGTTTCACCATCTGGATTGCGACCGCGATGAACCCCGCACCGGCGATGACGCCAAGGATGACGTCACTGGTGAGGACGGCTACTGTCGCCCCGAGGGCGATGCCGATACCGGTGAGAACAGTAATCAGTACGCGGTGGCTGGCTAGATCCGTCGTTGCCATGCCTCTACCTCCCGCTCGAGTGCGAACCCGATGCCGAAACGTCTCCGGCGGCTTTGCCTGAGCGGGGCCGGGACTGGATGTGGTGGTACTTCGCCAGGCGTCTTTCAGGCTGAGTCGTGGCCCGCTGTGCAGGATGGCGTTGGTGTAGATGCGCCCGGCCAGCAGGACCAGCCCGATGATCGCGGCAAGGGCCAACATGGCGGCGAACACAGGCTCCCACCAAGCGGTGGCGCCCATGGCGATACGCCCGGGCATGGCCAGCGGCGCGGTCAGCGGGAAATAGGAGACCGCCTGGGCGGCGGCGCTGGCAGGCTGCGCGATCATGAAGAAGGAGGCGAAGTAGGCCACCAGCAGCACGACCGTGGCCGGCCCGGCGACGCTTTGGGCGTCCTCGGTTCGGGACCCCAGCGATCCGAGGGCACCGTACATCGTGGCGTACAGGGCATAGCCCAGCACGAACCACACCAGAGCCCAGGCCAGGACGCCGCTCCGGACTGCGGGGAGATGGATGGAGCCGACGGTGGTGACGGTGACGAGCGCGGCCAGGGCGATCACGGCGATTTGAGCCAGCCCGAGCAACCCGATGCCGGCGATCTTGCCGGCCAGCACGGCGCGGGCCGGGACCCGGGCCAGCAGCACCTCGACGACCCGGCTGGCCTTTTCCTCCAGTACGCCGGTCAGCACCATCTGGCCGAAGACGCTGATACACAGGAGGAGCACGCCGGTCATGACGGTGACGGCCAGCTCGTCAGCTGGGCTGCGGCCCGCCGCCGAGCCTAGCTCGACGCTCGTCACGGGCACCGGTGCGATCAGAGCTGCCACCGCGTCGGGGGGGATGCCTGCCGCCGCAGCGCGATCGCGCACCGTGACCCGCTGAATGGCGCTGGTCACCACGGCCTTGAGCTGCTCATCGGCCTGGCCTTTCCATTCCAGCTGCCGTGCGCCAGCCACGAGTACATCCAGATGGCCCTGGCGGACGGCCTGCTCGCCGCCGGTGAGACTCGCGTAGCGGTGGATGCGGGCCGTGGTCCCCGCGGCATGAGCCTGCGCCTGAATGGCAGCTGGCAGGCCGGGCGGTGCCGGGCCGGTCAGGCCGATGTCTTTGGTGCCGCCGGGCCTGAGCAGGGCAGGCAGGGCGAGTATGGCTGCCACGGCCACCACCATCAAGGCTATTGATACGCGGAAGGCGCGCGACCGGCCTCGCTCCCGGATCTCCCGCCTGGCGACCAGCCAGCCCTGCCGCACCCCGGTCATGCCGCCACCGCCCCCCGAAACAGCTCCGACAGCGTCGGCGGCTGGTAGGCGAACGAGACGATATCGGCACGGTCTTGGACCCTGGCCAGCACAGCGCCCAGGTCGGTGCCACGGTCGGCCCGCAGCCGGGCCTGGCCGTTCCCGGACTCGACAAGCTCCACCCGGGCCAGCCCGGACCAGTCCGGCGTCGGGCCCCGGTACCGGATGTCGACAAACCGTTGCGGCACCTTGGCCCGCAGCTCATCCAACTCGCCGGCCAGCACGATCCGGCCGTGGTCGATGATCACCACGTCCTGGCACAGGTCCTCGACCAAGTCGAGCTGATGGCTAGAAAACAGCACCGTCACGCCCCTGGTCGCCACATCGGACAGCAGCGCGCTCATGGCGTCCATGGCGATCGGGTCCAGGCCCGCAAACGGCTCGTCCAGCACCAGCACGTCGGGCTCGCCGATCAGCGCGGCGATCAGCTGAACCCGCTGCTGATTACCATGCGACAGCGCATCCAGCCGATCCGCCGCCCGCGAGGCCAGGCCTAGCCGTTCCAGCCAGCCATCCACGCTGCGGCCCGCTTCTTTGGCCCCGCGCCCGCACAACTGGCCCAGGTACACCAGCTGGTCCCGCACTCGCATCCGCGGATACAGGCCCCGCTCCTCTGGCATATAACCAAACCGGGCCCGCTCCGCGGCTGACACCGGTACGCCATGGCACCGGACCGTCCCCGCGTCCAGCTCAACAAGCCCGAACACCGCACGCATAGCTGTCGTCTTTCCAGCGCCGTTAGGCCCCAGGAAGCCGGTCAGCCGACCCGGCCGAGCAGTGAACGTACACCTGTCCAGGGCCACCAGCGGCCCGAACCGCTTGACCGCCCCGTCGAACTCCAGCATGTCACTCGCCTCTAACCTGAGCGTCCCACGCCGGGCGTTCCAGCCGACAAGAGCACAACGGCCCCCCTCACCGGGCTGAACGACCCTGATCCGCGCAGCTGGTCATTGCCGAGATCGCCCGGCGAGGTACCGGATGGTCGCGACGAGCCCGGAATGCGGCGGCCGTCGTCGGCCGCCTTCCAGAGCCGCTGGCTGGCGCTGCCGCGGTCACGGTGGACGGCGAGCTGTTCGTGGCCGGCGGCGACAGCCCCGCGGCCCGGGCGGCTGGTTCCGGGCCTAGGCACGACCCAGCTGTCCGGCCAAGCCGGGGCGGCCGGTTCCGCCGTGTCGACGATCTGGGCCTTCGACTCCGCCACCAAGCGGCTCTTGCCGGCCGGCCGGCTCCAGGTGCCGGTATCTCACGCCGCGATCGCGGTGACCGGGTCCACCGCCTGGATCGTGGGGGGCGAATCCGGCGGCGCGCTGGTCTCGGCGGTGCAGATGCTGCACCGTGACCCCGCATTCGGCACCGCGGGCGCAGCCGGGGCAGGCTCGCCGTTCTTCGGGGCCAAGCTGCTCATCGCCGACCGCGGCAACAACCGGCTGCTGATGATGGACGCGGCGATGAACGTGGTGTGGAGATACCCGTCGCCGAGCGTGCCGCGGGATCCGCTGCGCTTCTACTTCCCCGATGACGCGTTCTTCACCGACCACGGGACGGCGATCATCTCCAACCAGGAGCAGAACGAGACCATCATCAAGCTCGCGTACCCGTCGGGAAAGATCATCTGGTCGTTCGGCCATCCGGGGCGCGCGGGGACCGCGCCGGGGTACCTTAACGAGCCAGACGACGCCTACCTGCTGAAGAACGGGCAGGTCACGGTCGCCGACGCGCAGAACTGTAGGGTGCTGGTCATCAACGCGAACCGGACGGTCGCGCACCAGATCGGCACCGATGGCGCCTGCGTGCACCGCCCGCCGGCCTCGATGGGCTCGCCGAACGGAGACACGCCGCTGGCCGACGGCAACCTGCTGGTGTCGGAGATCAACGGGTCGTGGGTCAGCGAGTACACCCCGGCAGGAAGGCTGGTCTGGACGGTCCATCTTCCGATCAGCTACCCATCCGATCCGCAGCAGCTCGGCCCGGACAGGTACCTGATCGCCGACTACGCCTCGCCGGGTCAGATCCTCGAGTTCAACCGCCAGGGCACGATCCTGTACCGCTACCGGGCCACGTCCGGCCCGGGGACGCTCAACCACCCCTCGCTGGCCGAACTGCTGCCGACGAGCGGCGTGTTCATGGCCAACGACGACTACAACGACCGCATGGTCGCGGTCGATCCGGCCACCGGCGCGCTGGTGTGGCAGTACGGCATCACCGGCAAGCCGGGCGACGCGCCGGGGGAACTCAACACCCCGGATGGTTTCGACCTGCTGCTGCCGAACGGCTCGACGCCGACACACCCGGTGACCGGGTTAGTGTGCTATGCGGCTGGTTGACTGCCCGGGCCTGGTGCCGCGCCATGGGCTGGTCGCTCTCGGGCTCGCCTCGGCCGGCTGTGTCTGGCCGGACGGCGGGTGTCCGGCGGTCCGCTGATCGTAGAACTCGCGGAATGCCGCGAAGGCCCGTGCGCCGTAGACCGTGGCCGGGCCGCCGTTCATCAAGAACGTGACTCCGATCGCCTCGGCGGCTTCCTGCAGGGTGGCGCCGTGCTGGACGGCCGCGTGGGCATGGGCGGCGATACAGCCATCGCATTCCTTGCTGACCGCGATGGCCAGCGCGATGAGCTCCTTGGTCCTGGTGTCCAGGGCCCCGGCTGCCAACGCGGAATCGTGCAGTTCCTTGTAGCCCTCGTAGACCTGGGGGATCGCGTGCCGAAGCTCTCTTGTCGGGACCCGAAGCTCGTCGCGCACCGTCTTTCCGTAACCCATCGCTTATCCCTTCAGATCACCATCTGGATACCTCCAGGGGTATGTGATCTCCGGGAGCGCCACTAGGGCCATAGGTCCCGTCCCCGGCCGTATCTGCCGCTGCCCGCCAGTCCAGCGCCGCGATTGTGGACAGACCCAGAGACCTTCGACCTGGCCGGTATCGAGCATTGACCCTTCCCCGGGTTCAGCAGTACCGGCCATTCCCGAGCGGCGGAACCCACTCGTTCAATGTGTCAGGGGACCAACGCCCCTGGCGCATCGGCCCGCGCGGGGCTAGGTGATAGGTAGGAGGTGTTGCGTGATGACCAGTACTGTAAGGCGATCCGTACCGCCGCGCGCCATGGTCAAGATGGGCAACCCGCTGGTGCGTATGCTCCTTGACTCGCCGCTGCACGAGGTGCTCGACGACTCCTTCCTGGTGCTGCACCTGACCGGCCGCAAGACCGGCCGCCGGTACGACATCCCGGTTGGCTACGTGGACATGGGTGGGAAGCTCACTGTCGTCACCGTCGCCAGGTGGCGGGTCAACCTGCGCGGAGGAGCTGACGTCGAGGTCACGCTGCGCGGGCGCCCGCGGCCCATGCATGCGCTGCTCGACGAAGACCCGGCTTCGGTGGCGGTCAGTTACCAGGCCATGATCGGCCGCATCGGCTGGAAAAAGGCACAGCGCCAGCTCGGCATCTCGGTGTCTCGCGGACGAGCGCCCACGATCCTGGAACTCAAAGACGCGGCCCATGAGTACGGCTGGTCGGTCATCTCCCTCACCCCGCGGTGACGTGGTGGCATCCAGGCCTGTGGCCACAAAAGGTCTGCCACCAATTTCGGGAGGTGGGGCCGCATGACATCTCAGGCCAGGCCGGACGCTTCCGCGGCGCGGCGCCCGCCGCTGTGGTCACGGCCGAGCGAGGCGGCGCGGCTGTTCGCCCGCGGGGTCACGCTGCGGCCGTGCCTGCCGGTGGCCGCGGTAGTTGGCTGCGTAGTGTCGGCGATCAACGAAGGCGCGCGGATCGCCGCGGGCCACACCGAGTGGACGACCTGGGTGCAGGTCGGCCTCAACTTCGTGGTGCCGTTCCTCGTCTCCAGCTACGGTTACCTCGCCGCCGCCCGAATGCCGAGCGCGGGGCCTCAGGCGCGGGCTGGCTGAGAATCCCCACAGCAGGTCATGATCAGCTGCCGGTACCTCTTCTGGATGCGGTGGCTAGTCGCCGGGCGCCTGAACATGAGGACCGCCTATCGGGCCTCTTGT
>Ga0306924_10005242_pt1 | contig 12746 bp, 9 predicted proteins | sample sta12Can44000111_FD_203756 | JGI IMG/M metagenome (GOLD analysis project Ga0306924, IMG submission 203756) | Lab enrichment of tropical soil microbial communities from Luquillo Experimental Forest, Puerto Rico - statanox.12C.anox.44.000.111 (v2)... | ecosystem: Environmental > Terrestrial > Soil... | reverse complement strand
GGTCCTGGAGGGTGGTCCATTCACCTAGCCGGAGCATGAGCAGGATCTGCCAAGCATGGCCCTGGGCTCGCCAAGTCCGGTTCAGGCCGATCCGGCAACGCTGCTGGATACGCCACCGGGGGTGCGGCCGATCGGTCCAGGCAATGCGCTGCCGGCGACGCGTCAGGAGTTGATCAATGCCCGCCTCGACAAATCGGCCGTCTTCGAGAATTGGGGGATGCCGTGGAATTCCTCGATACGGTTCGGTGGGCTGGCCTACTGCCTCGGCGGACGTTCCCTGTATTTCGGCGGCTGGTCGCCCCGTTATCTCGCAACCGAAATGGAGACGGCACCGACCGATCAGTTGAAGGTCAACTCCGCCTGGCCGCAGACGCTGGTCGACGATCTCAAGCAGCGGTACTTCATCGAGGCCGCGCGCCAGACCGGCGCATCGACCTCGAACGACTATATCGACGGTACGATGCACAGCTTCTTCCGGCAGAGCCTGTTCGATCTGTATGCGACGATCCCGAATGCGATTCCGATCACGGAATTACCCGACTACGTGAAGGAGGCGCTCGAAGATCAGGGTCAGGGCATCAAGGACATCGTCTCCGGCGCGGCGCCGCTGCCATATACGGGCTTCGTCGACAGCCTCCGGCTGGATGCGCCGCTCGCCGTGCAGATCCTGTCGCGGCCAGGCTTCTTCCCTTTCAACAAATTCTCGAGCGTGCCGCTGGGAGTAGCCGCCGCGCGTCGCGCCTTTAGCGACGCGTCCGACAAGCTCGGCAACACCGACAAGCGTCTGATGATTGCGACCGACTGTCATGTGAAGGGGCTGCGGACCCGCACTTACACACTCGCAACCGGCGCAACAGTTCAGGAGGTCGACGGCATCTTCCTGCGCAGCAAAGATACCGGCGACGACTTCCTTGACCTGAGCGGTGGGGTACAAAACAATCCCCAGCGCAGGCCGATGGTGATCCTCGCAATGGGAGCGATCGAAAGTGCGCGCATGGCGCTGTTGACGCCGGGCGTTGCCACAGCGCCGAATGGCGCGCTAGTGGGCTCAAACCTCATGGTGCACCTGCGCAAGAATGCGACGTTCTCGGTACCGATTCCGCCGGGATTGTCGCTCAAGGACCTTGAGCTGACGGCATTGCTGGTGCGGTGCCGCGCCAAGGTGAACGGCACCTTCGCGCACTATCATTTCCAAATTTCAGCTTCGGCCCTTCCAAAGGGATCCGGCGCCGGCGCGTCGGACGCGCTTCTGTTCCAGAACGCACCGGACCTCGACAACATCCGCCATTTCGAGGACACGGCACCCGGAGAGATCGACGTATCGATCCGAGCCGTCGGCGAGATGCTGCCAAACCCGCATAACGCCGTGACGGTGCCGTTGACGCCCGCCGATCTCGACGAAAATCTCGTGCCGCGCGCGACCGCGACCCTGGTGCCGCGGACGTCGGCGACGAACAATGTCGAGTCGCAGGTCATGGACCTGATGAGCCAGGGCATCGATTTCCTGGCCCAGAATCTCTTCAGCGCTTCGGCTGCAACCGGCTACACGTCGGCCGTTAACGTGAAGCCCGACGGGCTCGGGACAACCTTCCACGAATCCGGAACGTTGCGCGCCGGCGATGATCCGACCAGATCGGTGGTCAATCCCGACGGTCAGTTTCATTTTACCACCAACCTCTACGCCGGTGATGCGGCCGTGCTGCCGACATGCGGCTCCGCGAATCCGGTGATGAACGGAGTTGCGATTCGCCGCAGATTGGCGCGGCGTCTTGTCCCGGAAGGCGACGCGGCCCAACCGCTGCGTGACTATGTGCTCTACCTGCCGCCATCTTCGCCGCAGCCTGCGGGATCGGTGCTGACCCTGTTCGACGGGACGTCGCTTGCGAATTGGCGCATGGCGGGCCGCGGCACCTTCCATGTTATCGACGGCGCGCTGCAAAGCGTGCCGAGCTTCGATCTCGGCCTGCTCTGGTGCACGATTCCGATGCCAACGAACTACGCGCTGGAATTGGAATTCTTCATTCGCACAATGCAGACCAACAGCGGCGTTTTCGTCCGCTTCAAAAATCCGGATAGCGTTGCACTACCCGACGGCACGGCATTCTCCAATCCCGCATGGTCGGCCGTCTTTACCGGTTTCGAGATCCAAATCGACAACATCGGGGCCGGACAGCCGACGGCCGGCCTGCCGATCCACAGGACCGGTGCCGTTTATGCGGTCAGCTATCCCGGCAACCCGAGCGAGATCTCAGGCTTTCCGGCAGCAACGCCGGGCGATTTCGTGAATCCCCAAGATGCGCTGGTACTCGGTTGGAACCAGTATCGCATCGAGGTCAACAACAACGTCATCAAGGTCGCGCTTAACGGCACTGATACGGCTCAATACACCGTCCCCGATCCCGCCGCAGTGCATTTCCCGCCACCGTGGGACCAGCGTCGCGGCCGCTACGCGGCAAGCGAGCCGACCTTCATCGGGCTGCAAGCCTATTCGAACTACAGTTACACGACCGCATTTAGGAACATACGCGCGACAGCTCTTTGAAGGTTTGCGCTGTTTATGAACTCGCACGGGTCATCCGCGAGCGCGACAGCCACATGTATTTCTCGGATTACACCGTAACGGCGGCGAACTGATGGGGATCAGGGAGCGAGTCGTAATCGAGGTCTTCCGCTTCGAAAAGTTTTCGTCGGGAGTTTCACCCATCCACCACCGAGTCAGAAGAGACGCGAGGAGTTGCTGCGTGACAGCGAGGGCAATGCTAAGGGCAGGCTCAGAAGTCAGACCGCCCTGAGCCGGGTCCGGTCTTCCCCCGGAAGCGGACATTTCGCACACACGGCAGAATGTCTGCGTCGGGCCCACTTCCGGACTCATGCATTGCAGCGCTTGAAGCCGTCCCGGCAAAACCCACCAACATCAGATCGAAAGAGAACGAGTGGCGCGCCATTCAGAACAAAACTACGAACTCTTGTGCTACTGAAATCGCCAACATAATTTCGCACTGGCAGAGAGTCTGTTAGTTAACACTGTAGCCATTCAGCCAATTTCGACCATCGGCGCCGGCCGGAGCTATTGCGGACCGCAATGGCGACCGCCTTTTTCTGTCCAACCAGCACCACCAATTTCTTGCCCCGGGTGACCCCAGTATAGAGCAGATTACGCTTTAGCATGGTGTAGTGCTGCGTCATGACCGGGATTACCACGGCCGGGTATTCCGAGCCTTGGCTCTTGTGAATGGTTGCGGCGTAAGCCGGCACCAAGGTGTCGAGTTCGCCGAAGCCATAAGTGATAAGGCGCTCCTCAAAGGCTGCTGTAAGTTCGCCCTCATCGGGCGCGACATCCTTCACGTAGCCGATATCGCCATTGTAGACCTCCTTATCGTAGTCATTCTCGATTTGCATGACCTTGTCGCCGGGCGAGAAGGTCCAGCCGAATCTCTCGATCCTGCACTCCCCGCCACGGTTCAAAGCTGCCTGCAATTCGACGTTGAGCGATCGAGCGCCGACACCACCTCGGTTCATTGGGCAGAGCACCTGAACGTCGCGGATGGGATCGAGCCCGAAACGTTTGGGAATCCGCGTCTTGACCAATTCGACAATGCGCAGCACTGCAGTTTCTGGATCGTCCGCCTCCACGAAATAAAAATCGCTTTCACCGTCGGGTTTGCGCAGATCGGGGATGACGCCCTGGTTGATGCGGTGCGCGCTGACGATGATCTGACTTTTGGCCGCCTGGCGGAACACCTCGATGAGCCGCACCACCGGTACGGCGCCGGAGGCGATTGTATCGACTAAGACTTGGCCCGGGCCAACCGAAGGCAGTTGGTCGACATCCCCGATCACCAGCAAGGCGGCTTTATCCGGCACCGCCTTGAGCAGCGCATGCATCAACAGCACGTCCACCATCGACGTTTCATCGATAACAAGCAGATCGCAGTCGAGTGGATTCTCGTTATTCCTCCGAAAACCACCTGTCTTCGGATCAATTTCGAGCAAGCGGTGGATCGTTTTGGCCCCAAGTCCGGTAGCTTCGTTCATCCGCTTGGCCGCGCGGCCGGTGGGGGCACACAGCAGGAGCCGTACGTGCTTGGCCGAGAGAATGCGCAGGACGGCATTGACGATCGTGGTCTTGCCGACCCCCGGTCCGCCGGTAATCACCAGAACCTTGGAAGCAAGCGCCAACCCGACTGCCGCTTTTTGACTTTCGGCGAGCGTCAATTTGATCCGCTGCTCAATCCATGGAATGGCCTTGTCTGCATCGATCGAAGCCCAGGGAAGTTCGCCCTTCGCGAGCGTCAACAGCCGTTCGGCAATAGCCCGTTCGGCGCGATACAGACTGGCAAGGAAAATGCAGTCAATCTCACCAACTTGGTCGGCGATGACCGTACCCTCAGCCAGTTCGAGATCAAGCGCGGTGCGGATGAGATCCTGCGGTATCTCAAGGAGCTTTTCGGCAAGCGGCACCAACTCATTCGTAGGCAAGCCGCAGTGCCCATCGTCCATTGCCACGGTCAACGCATAGGAGATGCCTGCTCGCACGCGGATCATGGCGGTCTTGTCGACGCCGAGCTTCATCGCGATAGCGTCGGCAGTCTTGAAGCCGATACCGCGGATATCGCGCGCCAGCCGATAAGGATTCTCTGACATGACCTGCACCGCATCGGCACCGTAGGTCTTGTAGATGCGCACCGCCCGCGCCGTGCCGACGCCGTGGCTGTGCAGGAACACCATGATCTCGCGAACCACCTTCTGCTCTGCCCAGGCGGCCCTGATGCGGCCGGCTCGGACCGGACCAATGCCATTCACCTCCTGGAGGCGGTCAGGTTCCGCCTCAATGACATCGAACACCCTGTTGCCGAAGGCGCGCAGAAGCTTCTTGGCATAGACCGGACCAATGCCGCGGATCATTCCGGAGGCGAGGTATTTCTCGATGCCTTCGCTCGACGTAGGCGTCGAGGTTTTGAGGAACCGGGCCTTGAACTGTTGTCCGTGGGTGCGGTCGTTGACCCAGTCGCCGGTCGCCGTAATCCACTCTCCGGCCGAGATCGTGGCGGCATGACCAACCAGGGTGACCAGATCACGGTGTCCACGGGCCTTAACCCGGATAACGCAAAAGCCGTTGTCGGCGTTTTGATAGGTGACGCGCTCAACCAATCCAGCCAGTATCTCGCGATCGGATGGTGTGGGTTCCATATTTATAATATCTGCCACACGCGAGGACACCCCAAGTCCGATTTCTTTGAGAAACTTGTTGATTCGGCCCTCTCGAGGAGAACCCGGCCGTCGAGCCGATGATGTCCATTGGCTAGACTACACGACAGCGAAGATTGAATCATTCCACGACGCGAGCATGATATTACAGGCACGCATTTGCTCCAAGGATTGATGAAATGGCTGACCTGCGACGAATGGCGCGATCGGTTCGCGGAAGTCTATGACGATCATCTGCTGCCTGTGTGCGACCAAACCGACCTCGATGTAGAGGAGATCACATCAATACTCGGCGAAGATTGGTTCATGAGCACGGTGTGGGCTTGTGCTTTCGAAAAATTTTCTGACTCGAGATTTCGAAGACGGAAGCAATATCGTCGATGACTATCTGAGACGCCGAGGCTGGAAGGAAGGCGCATCCACTCGGGCCTACATGGCCGCATTGCGAACATCAGTGATGAGCCTCTATGAAGTCAGCGATATCGTCCGGACGCGCGGGATCTTGTGCGCGGAAGCGAACCGATCCTGGTCAGCGAGCGTTTGGCGCCCCGATCCCTCAAACAGTGGGACCGCATCGCGACCCGCGTCGTGCAGGTTGGATCACAAACGTCATATCTTCCCGTTCGCCAGCATCCTGGCGCGGATCTCGGATTTCAGCACCTTACCGACCCTGGAGCGCGGAAGATCATCCCAGACTTCGATCTGCTTTGGCGTTTTGACGCTCCCGACCAATTGTTTCACGAAGCGAGATACCTCGACCACGTCAATAGTGCGTCCTGCTCTCGGCTGCACCACCGCGACGACGCGTTCGCCCCACTTCTCGTCCGGTACACCTATGACGGCGCAATCCTGAATGGCATCGTGGGCTTGAAGGGCGTTCTCAACTTCGACGGAATAGACGTTAAAGCCGCCAGTGATGATCATGTCTTTTGCGCGATCGACAATATAGAGGAAATTGTCCGCATCGAGGTATCCGATATCACCCGTGTGATGCCAGCCGTGTCTGGAGGCGTCTGCCGTTGCTTCGGCGTTCTTGTAGTAACCATCCATCACCAACGACCCGCGTACGACGATTTCGCCGCGTTCTCCGGTCGGCACCAGATTTCCGTCGCTGTCCATGATGCCGACGCGAACGAGTGGCCCGACACGGCCCGCCGACGACAAACGTCTGGTCGCGATCGAACCGTCGGGGTTGTAGTGGTCGTCGGGTGGCATCATCGAGATCATCATCGGTGCTTCGGTCTGCCCAAAGAGCTGTGCCATCGGGCCGATCTTTTCCAGCGCCTCGGTAAGGCGCGCCACCGAAATCGGGGCGGCACCATACCAGAAGCATTGCAGCGTGCTGAGATCAGCGCTTTCGAGCATCGGATGATCCAGCAGCATGTAGATGACGGTAGGCGGAAGGAATGTGTGCGATACCCGGTAACGTGCGATCAGATGGAGGAATTCCGCGATGTCGGGATGATGCATGATCACCACCCTGCCTCCCAGCGTCATAATAGGAAAACACAGCACACCGGCAGCGTGCGTGAGAGGTGCGAACGCAAGATAGGTCGGGCGTCCCTTGAAAGGGTAGCCCATTAGGGTCAACGCAGTCATCGTTTCGATGTTGCGTCCCGAGAGCATTACGCCTTTGGGTTTGCCGGTCGTTCCGCCGGTGCCGGGTATGAGCGCAAGATCATCAACGGGATCGCGCTGAAAAGGCTGGTCGTCGATATCGGCAAGCCAACGTTCGAACGACATCGCGAAGGGCAAATCGGCATCGAGACATACGAGCTTGCGCAGCTTCGACAGATGAAGCCTCATTTTGCCGACCATCGGCGCGAAGTCGCTGTAAAATAGCAGGAGGCTGCAATCGAACGCATCGAGAATGAACTGATTTTCCGCCGCCTCGTTGCGTGGATTGATCGGACACCAGACGGCTCCGGCGCGCGAAATTCCGAATACACACGTAAAGGCGATCGAATCATTGCCGGATAGGATTGCAACTTTTTCCCCGGGGCTAACGCCGGAATTGGCTATTCCGCGTGCGATCCGATAGCTCAAGCGCTGCACGTCACCATAGCTCAGGTCCTTTCCGTCCATGGTCAGGCACGGAGCATCAGCACCAAGCGACGCACCCTTATCCAGATAGTCGACAAGCCGCACGAAAACCTCCCTGGAAAGAAGGCGGGTGGCGCGGTCGTACGCGCCACCCCATTACATCAAGTGTGAACCGTCAGAATTGGGTTCATCACCAGTCCGAAGCTTCGCAATTGGCCCAGTAGTTCCCGATGTCCGAACGCCTGACAGGCGGAGGCGAAACCAACTTTCTTTGGAGCAGTCTTCAGCAGCGAGAATGCGGTGTAGGCTTGCAGCATTCCAGTCTGCTTGTAATTGCAATTCCCGTGGATCACGCAATGGGCACGACCGAGCGGTCCCGATGCATAGACGGAGTCCATCGAGGTATTGACGCGGGGATTCTCGCGCGGCGGCATGGTTGCTTGCACCGTTGCAGCAATGTCGGCCAGCGCCTTCTCCTGTTGGTCGGGCGGCAGCGGCTTTATTTTCTCTTTCACCATCTGCTGGGTCTGAACCACACCCAACATAACGTCGCGCTGCATGACGCCGCCGAGCACCCTGCAGTTGGAGACCCGTGGATCGTTCTTGAACCAGACCGGATGCGCTGTGCCGCCCCACGGTACGGCGATGGCTCCCTCATGCTGACCGGGAACGTTGACCTCGAAATTGGCGGTTACATCCCATTCAACAAATTTGTTCTGGACGAGATAGTACCAGTTCGCCTTGAGGATGGTGAAAATCGTCTGCGTCGAGGCATAGGTCGGGAACCCCTTCCACAGCACAAGGATGTCGAGCGTATCCAGACCGGGTGTTTCGAGGCAAATGTTCGCTGCGATCTCTCCCGTCGTGTACATCTGGGCAACGTTGGGCGCGAGGAGCAGAGCTTTTTCCGCGAATTTTGCTCCCCAGCGCTCCTGCGCCAGCAGCACCCAGTCCTGCTCGCCGGTCGTATCGGTGTAATGACAGCCGGCCGCTAAGCATGCTTCGACCACTTCCGGGCCGTGTTTGATAAACGGGCCCACCATATTGCTGACGACCTTCGCGCCGCGGAACAGCTTGGTTAGCGCTTCAACGTTGTGCTCGACCTGGGCAACTTCGTACTCCGCGGTTTCGATGCCGGGGATCTTTTCGACAACGGCCTTCACTTTCGCGGCGTCGCGGCCAGCGGCAACAAAGGGAACGTTGTATTCCCGCAGATATTCACAAACCAGGCGCCCCGTGTAGCCGGAGACCCCATAGACGACGACAGGCTTTTTCTCGCTCATGTTCATATCCTCCCGAATTACTATTTTTTTAGTCTTGGCGATCTACATGCCCATGCCGCCGTCGACCGGCAGGCCGGCACCCGTGATGAAGCGCGCCTCATTGGAGCAAAGGAAAACAGCGGCGTCGGCCATGTCGCCTGTTTCCCCCAACCGGCCAAGCGGCGTCTGCTCGACGACCGAGGCAACGGCGGCGCCGGTGTCCGGTGCGAGTCCTACGGCTACTATGTCGTTGGCCAGCTGCATACCCATGTCGGTGGGAACAAGCCCGGGATAAAGACAGTTGACGCGCACCCCGTAACCAAGTTTGCCCGCTTCCATCGCGGCCACCCGAGTCATGCGGTCAACAGCCGATTTGGTGGCCGAGTACCCGGCAATGGCCGGAAATGCGATGGTCGCCGCGACCGATGCAATATTGACGATCGCGCCGCCGGCACCTGCGCTTCCGCCAGGTCGCATCGCGCGAAACGCGTGTTTCATGCCGAGACCGGTGCCGACGATATTGATGTCGCACATCCGGCGTAGATCCTCAGCCTTGAGATCGACGACGAGCGAGGTAATCTCGATGCCTGCATTGTTGATCAGGATGTCGAAGCCACCGAGCGTGGCGATGGTGGCTGCGACAGCCTTTTCCCATTGCGCGTCGTCGGTGACGTTCAGCTCCACAAAGCCGGTCTTTTCGGCTGTTTTTTCAAGACGTCTGGCGGTTTCTTTGCCGAGATCGGTGAGAATGTCGCCGATCATCACGGAAGCGCCGGCCTTCGTAAGCGCCTCTGCGATCGCCGCGCCGATGCCACGCGCGCCGCCTGTAACCAGAGCCCTGCGGCCTGCCAGACTTCTTTCACTCATCGTCTAATCCTCCCTTTGGCTTTTCGTTGTTGTTGACAGTTTGCTGACCCGCGGAGCGATCGGGCCGCCGCGCGGGGGCCGGTCGCTCGAGTCCGCTGAGAGAAAAGCAGACCGGAATGAACGGCTGGATGATGCGGCCGTGCGGTCTGCTCTTTCTCCCCGCCGCGAAACTTCTTCTGGCTACGACGATCGGAAACTTGACACCTGCCCAAGAATATCTTGACGATCGTCCAAAAACTATCCACTTGTCAAGTTAATCCTTGACCACGAGGATGGGGGATGATTTTGCAGGGCATTATTGCTGCCGAGGTGAAGGTGATTCGGAGTTCTAGGCGTGCGAAGAGAATCTGGAGCGACACAGCGGAAAATTGAAACGACGAGAAGGCCGAACCGGCCATCGGATCGAATCGAGCGGGCGCGTGTCGACAAATTCAGTGCAAGACGAATTGAACTTGCAGAGGCCGCGCTGGAAACCTTGGCTGAGCTCGGCTATGCGAGGACCAGCTTGCGTGAGATCGCGCAGAAATCTGAGTTCACGCACGGCGTGCTGCACTATTACTTCAGCGACAAGGTCGATCTTATCTGCTGCTGTGTTCGTCACTACAAGGCGAAGTGCGTAACACGGTACGACCAGATCACCTCGGCGGCGCAAAGCCGCGAGGAGCTGATGGAGGGTTTTCTAGAAAAGCTCGGGGAGACGGTTCGCGACGAGGCCCGGATGCACCGCCTCTGGTACGACCTTCGCGCGCAGTCTCTGTTTGAGGAGGCCTTTCGAAACGACGTCGCGGAGATCGACAAGAGCCTGGAGGATATGGTGTGGCGCGTCGCGTCCCGCTTCGCCTCACTTGGTGGCCGACAGCCTGTCGTCTCCCCCAGCGCCCTCTACGCACTGTTTGACGGTCTCTTCCAGCGATGCCTGCTGCGGCATCTCTCGGGCGATCGCAAGGCGATTGCGGACCTGCGGGAAGAGGTGGAGCGGCTTCTCCCCACCGTTGCATAGCCGCCGCCAGCAACTGCCGCCGCTACCACGCAGTGCGGATCGAAAAAGGTCTCTGCCGAAGGTCTCCCGAAAATGGGAATATTTTAGGAATCGGTCGGAGACTTTCCGGATTTTCTCGCGATAGTTGTGGCTTTTCGGAGTCTAGAGACATCACAACAAATTCCAAAAACCCCGCATTTTGCAGGCATCCTGCGATTTTAGCGCAGACTATCTCAAGTTGATGGACTGCCTGGCTGACCATCCAGGGATCGAACCCCCACATTCCCGATAGAGATAGGCCCTTTGAAATGTCGGGACTATTTCGCCTCATTCCCCCGAATTTCGGGGGTGGAGACTTTGCACCTGTCAGCTGCAAATTCTCGGTGCACACCCGACTCTGATGTCGGAGACCTAACCAATCGCAACGCCCAGAATTCAGACCTATCGAGGACAGCCTGAAGTTCGAACCCAACTGCATGGCGGCCACGCAGTGGCTTTATTCGCCGGTCTCCACAAAGGTCTCCGAAAAAACGGGAATACTCGAAATCGCGTGCTGCGAAATGCGCAATCTAGTGCCGCCAGTCGCACCTGGATAAACTTCCTGAGCGTCCCCGAGATTGATGCTCGGATCGCGTCCGCCAGAGGATCGTCCCGTTCGTACCAATCGCTAAGTTGCATTGTGCCCGTACGCTCTCATCCGGTTGGCTCGACCCCGAGGCCGCGTGGTGGTACCCTTCGTTGCGGGTGGGCCAAGAAATGCATCGGCAGCAGAAATTTCTTCCGATCTTCCTGCTCGCGCTGGCGCTGCAGATGCTCGCGCCGGTCATCGCGTGCTGGGCCGCCGGCATCGCCGCGTCCGATCCGCTGCAGGCGACGGCCGCCATCTGCCATGACAGCGCGGGTCAGGAGCAGGGCGACCAGGGCAGCGGGCACCGGGCGCATGATGGGGCCTGCTCGATCTGCTGCGCGGCGCAGGCGAGCGCATCCTTTGACACCCCGAAAGCGAAGGTCGCGGTCGCCACACCCCATCGCCAGTCCCAAGACGTGGTCTGGCACGACGTCGCGGCGGACTTGTCGCCATCCCGCGCCGGCTCCAACAACCAGGCACGCGCACCGCCACAGTTGAGGTGAACCTGGCGGCCATCGGTCGCCTCGCAGTCGCACCTCAACACTAGCGGAGATACCCATGTCGATCATTACGCGCGAAGGCAATTTCACCTTCGAGGTCGGGCAGTAATGCCCAAGCGGAGGACCGGATGAGCTGGTTCGCCGCGCGGACATCGACGGCCCGCGAGTGCTGACGCGCGCGATTCATTTCGCGGCGTCGGCCACACTCGCTTGTAGCCTGATCATTCTGCACCTCGTGAAATGAACCAACGCAAAAGGACAATGAAGGGAGGACCCACATGCAAATCCGAAAGCTGATGCAGATATCGATCGCCTCCGTCCTGGCGGCCTATCTCTCATCCGCGCCCGCGCGCGCGGAAGACGTCAAGGCCGGCGACCTCGTCATCGGCCAGGCCTGGAGCAGAGCAACTCCGAGCGGCGCGAAAACCGGTGGCGGCTACCTGACCATCGAGAACAAGGGGAGCGCGCCGGACCGGCTGGTGGGCGGATCGGCCGATGTGGCGGGCAGCGTCCAGGTCCACGAGATGTCGATGGACAAAGGCGTGATGAAGATGCGCCCGCTTGACCAGGGCCTCACCATCGAACCCGGCAAGACGGTCAAGCTCGCGCCCGGCGGCTATCATCTGATGATGATGGATTTGAAGAAGCCCTTGAAACAGGGCGGCAAGGTGCCGGTCACCCTCGAATTCGAGAAGGCCGGCAAGGTCACGGTCTCGTTCGATGTCGAGGGCGCCGGCGCGCAAGGACCGGGTGGGGCCGGCACGGGCGGCAAGATGGACATGAAAAAGATGCCCGATCATTCCCGTATGAAGATGTGAGGACCGAAGATGAACGCACTTCGGTTTATTGCGATCGGCGTGCCTCTGCGACTGTGAGGCCGCGCTTATAAGGAGCATCAGGTCTGCCTTGCGCTGAGAGCAGTCCTCTTCGGCATGTCAGGTTTTGGCCCATCGCGACATATTGCGCCGCCACGCAAATCCGGTCGTTAACGGGGCGAAGCGGACATTGGGTGCTGGGCATGATCGGCGGCCTCAGTAGAGAATTGACCCATAGCGGGTCCTGCCGTCGCGCGCCGACAGATAGCCGTCGAGGGTCAGCCACGATCCAACAGCACGACGGCGCGCTCCTTGTCGCCCCCGATGCCATGTTTCTCGACCGGCGCGTTCAGATCGTCGATCTGGCAATGCGCTACAAGATTCCGACCATGTATGAGCTTCGTAACTTCGTCGACGCTGGCGGCTTGATTAGCTACGGCCCCA
>Ga0306924_10005241_pt1 | contig 12754 bp, 11 predicted proteins | sample sta12Can44000111_FD_203756 | JGI IMG/M metagenome (GOLD analysis project Ga0306924, IMG submission 203756) | Lab enrichment of tropical soil microbial communities from Luquillo Experimental Forest, Puerto Rico - statanox.12C.anox.44.000.111 (v2)... | ecosystem: Environmental > Terrestrial >... | reverse complement strand
GCTGGGACCTGTGCACCGAAACGCTGCGTGAGCACAATGTCACGGCGATCGTGGAGTTCCCCCCGGCGGGAACTCTGACCGGCATCGCCAAACGCGAACTTCGGGGAGTTACGGCGCGTGCCGTCAATTCACCCGCAGATCTGGACGAGCTGGCGGACCTGTAACCGCTGGCTTCGACCAGAGACAACAAATAAAGCAACGTCAATCCGATTTATACACAACACATTACGAAGGGAAACAGGCCGTGGCCGTCAGTCAGGAAGAAATTATCGCCGGTATCGCCGAGATCATCGAAGAGGTGACCGGTATCGAGCCGTCCGAGGTCACCCCGGAGAAGTCGTTCGTCGACGACCTGGACATCGACTCGCTGTCGATGGTCGAGATCGCGGTGCAGACCGAGGACAAGTATGGCGTCAAGATCCCGGACGAGGACCTCGCCGGTCTGCGCACCGTCGGTGACGTCGTCGCCTACATCCAGAAGCTTGAGGAAGAGAACCCCGAGGCCGCCGAGGCGCTGCGCGCCAAGATCACCGCGGAGAACCCCGAGGCTGTCGCCAACGTTCAGGCGAGGCTGGAAGCGGACAGCAAGTGACCAAGCCTTCCACTGCTAATGGCGGTTACCCCAGCGTTGTGGTAACCGCCGTCACGGCGACGACATCGATCGCGCCGGACATCGAGAGCACGTGGAAGGGTTTGTTGGCCGGCGAAAGCGGCATCCACGTCCTCGAAGACGAGTTCATCACCAAGTGGGACCTGCCCGTCAAGATCGGTGGGCACCTCAAGGAGCCCGTCGATGCCCACATGGGCAGGCTGGACATGCGGCGCATGTCCTATGTCCAGCGCATGGGCAAGTTGCTCAGCGGTCACCTGTGGGAGACCGCGGGCAGCCCCGAGGTCGACCCGGACCGGTTCACGGTCGTGGTCGGCACAGGCCTGGGTGGCGCCGAAAGGATCGTGGAGAGCTATGACCTGATGAACGAGGGCGGCCCCCGCAAGGTGTCGCCGCTCGCCGTTCAGATGATCATGCCCAACGGCGCCGCCGCGACCGTCGGGCTGCAGCTCGGGGCCCGCGCCGGGGTCATGACCCCGGTGTCGGCCTGCTCGTCGGGCTCGGAGGCCATCGCCCACGCGTGGCGCCAGATAGTCATGGGTGACGCCGACGTCGCCGTGTGCGGCGGTGTGGAGGGTCCCATCGAGGCGCTGCCCATCGCGGCGTTCTCGATGATGCGGGCCATGTCCACCCGCAACGACGAACCCGAGCGTGCCTCGCGCCCGTTCGACAAAGACCGCGACGGCTTCGTGTTCGGCGAGGCCGGGGCGCTCATGCTCATCGAGACCGAGGAGCACGCCAAGGCCCGCGGCGCCAAGCCGCTGGCCCGGTTGCTGGGTGCCGGCATCACCTCGGACGCCTTCCACATGGTGGCGCCCGCTGCCGACGGCGTGCGTGCCGGCAGGGCGATGACACGGTCGCTGGAGCTGGCGGGCTTGTCCCCCAAGGACATTGACCACGTCAACGCCCACGGGACGGCAACGCCGATCGGTGACACCGCGGAGGCCAACGCCATCCGCGTCGCCCGTTGCGAGCACGCCGCGATCTACGCGCCGAAGTCGGCGCTGGGCCACTCCATCGGCGCGGTGGGGGCGCTCGAGTCAGTGCTCACGGTGCTGACCCTGCGGGACGGCGTCATCCCACCAACACTCAACTACGAGACACCTGATCCCGAGATCGACCTGGATGTTGTCGCGGGCGAACCTCGCTACGGCGAGATCCGTTATGCGATCAACAACTCGTTCGGGTTCGGCGGTCACAACGTGGCGCTCGCGTTCGGGCGTTACTGAGCACGGGAAGGAACGTTCGCAAGACCCATGACGGAGCTGGTTACAGGGAAAGCCTTTCCCAATGTGGTCGTCACCGGCGTTGCGATGACGACCGCACTCGCGACCGACGCTGAGAAGACGTGGAATCTGCTGCTCGACGGCCAGAGCGGCATCCGTACCCTCGACGATCCGTTTGTCGAGGAGTTCGACCTTCCGGTTCGCATCGGGGGGCATCTGCTGGAGGAATTCGACCATCAGCTGACGCGCGTCGAGCTGCGTCGGATGGGTTACCTGCAGAAGATGTCCACCGTTCTGAGCCGGCGCCTGTGGGAGAACGCCGGCTCGCCCGAGATGGACACCAACCGATTGATGGTGTCCATCGGCACCGGCCTGGGCTCGGCCGAGGAACTGGTCTTCAGCTACGACGACATGCGCGCTCGTGGCATGAAGGCGGTCTCTCCGCTGTCCGTGCAGAAGTACATGCCGAACGGTGCCGCCGCGGCTGTGGGCCTGGAACGGCATGCCAAGGCCGGAGTGATGACGCCGGTGTCGGCATGCGCGTCCGGTTCCGAGGCCATCGCCCATGCGTGGCAGCAGATCGTGCTCGGTGAGGCCGACGCCGCCATCTGCGGCGGCGTCGAAACCAGGATCGAGGCGGTGCCCATCGCCGGGTTCGCCCAGATGCGCATCGTGATGTCCACCAACAACGACGACCCCGCCGGTGCGTGTCGCCCGTTCGACAAGGACCGCGACGGATTCGTGTTCGGCGAGGCCGGCGCCCTGACCTTCATCGAGACCGAAGAGCACGCCAAGGCTCGTGGCGCCAACATCCTGGCCCGGATCATGGGGGCCAGCGTCACCTCGGATGGCTTCCACATGGTGGCACCGGACCCCAACGGGGAACGCGCCGGGCATGCGATCACGCGGGCCGTTCAGCTGGCGGGCGTCACCCCCGGCGAGATCGATCACGTCAACGCCCATGCCACCGGCACTCAGGTCGGTGACCTGGCGGAAGGCAAGGCCATCAACAACGCCCTCGGCAGCAACAAGCCGGCGGTGTACGCACCGAAATCTGCGCTCGGCCACTCGGTGGGTGCCGTCGGTGCGGTGGAATCGATCTTGACGGTGCTCGCGTTGCGGGATCAGGTGATCCCGCCGACACTGAATCTCGTAAACCTCGATCCAGAGATTGACCTGGATGTGGTGGCGGGGAAGCCGCGGCCTGGTAATTACCGGTATGCGGTCAACAACTCGTTCGGATTCGGCGGCCACAACGTAGCGATCGCCTTTGGGAAGTACTGACCCCGAGCATCACCGGAACACAGGAGACCTGCGATGACGATTTTGGCCCCCGAGTCGGTTGGGGAATCGCTCGACCCGCGCGACCCGCTGCTGCGCCTGAGCAATTTCTTCGACGACGGCAGCATCGAGCTGCTGCACGAGCGTGACCGCTCGGGTGTGCTGGCCGCCACGGGCACCGTGAATGGTTTGCGCACCATCGCCTTCTGCACGGACGGGACCGTGATGGGCGGCGCGATGGGCATCGAGGGCTGCACGCACATCGTCAACGCCTACGACACCGCCATCGAGGAGCAGAGCCCGATCGTGGGCATCTGGCACTCGGGCGGGGCCCGGTTGGCCGAAGGTGTTAAGGCGCTGCACGCGGTGGGCTTGGTGTTCGAGGCCATGATCCGCGCGTCAGGTTATGTCCCGCAGATCTCGGTGGTCGTCGGTTTCGCCGCCGGCGGCGCCGCCTACGGGCCGGCGTTGACCGACGTCGTCGTCATGGCGCCCGAAAGCCGGGTCTTCGTCACCGGCCCCGACGTGGTACGCAGCGTCACCGGCGAGGACGTCGACATGGCGTCGCTCGGTGGCCCGCAGACCCACCACAAGAAGTCCGGGGTGTGCCACATCGTCGCCGACGACGAGCTCGACGCCTACGAGCGCGGCCGCCGGCTGGTCGGATTGTTCTGCCAGCAAGGACATTTCGACCGCAACAGGGCCGAGGCGGGTGAAACCGACATCCACGCACTGCTGCCCGAATCCGCTCGCCGGGCCTACGACGTGCATCCGATCGTGACCGCGATCCTCGATGACGACGCGCCCTTCGACGAGTTTCAGGCCAACTGGGCACCGTCCATGGTGGTCGGGCTGGGCCGGCTGTCCGGCCGCACGGTCGGCGTGCTGGCCAACAACCCGCTGCGCCTCGGCGGCTGCCTGAACTCCGAAAGCGCCGAGAAGGCAGCGCGTTTCGTGCGGCTCTGCGACGCGTTCGGGATCCCGCTGGTCGTGGTTGTCGACGTCCCGGGCTATCTGCCGGGTGTCGACCAGGAGTGGGGTGGCGTGGTCCGCCGCGGCGCCAAGCTGCTGCACGCCTTCGGCGAGTGCACGGTTCCTCGCGTCACGCTGGTGACCCGAAAGACGTACGGCGGGGCCTACATTGCGATGAACTCACGCTCGCTGAACGCGACCAAGGTGTTCGCCTGGCCGGACGCCGAGGTTGCGGTGATGGGCGCCAAGGCCGCGGTGGGCATCCTGCACAAGAAGAAGCTGGCCGCCGCGCCGGACCACGAGCGCGAAGCGCTGCACGAGGAGCTGGCCGCCGAGCACGAGCGGATCGCCGGCGGCGTCGACAGCGCCATCGAGATCGGTGTGGTCGACGAGAAGATCGACCCCGCACACACCCGCGGCAAGCTCACCGAGGCGCTGGCCCAGGCCCCGGCACGCCGCGGGCGCCACAAGAACATCCCGCTCTGACTTTTTGCCGCGAGCAGACGCAGAATCGCACGCGGAAGGCCTTCCGCGTGCGATTCTGCGTCTGTTGGGCGGTGTTATCCCCAGCCGTGACTGGTCGATCCGGCGTAGCGTCCGCATGCTCTGGCGGTGCACCCTGACGCGCTAGCAGTCCTACAGAAGACCGGCGGCTTCGCCACCACGGCGCAACTGCTGATGGTAATGACCCGCCAGCAACTCGATGTGGAAGTCAAAAATGGTGGCCTTGTCCGCGTGTGGTACGGCGTTTACACAGCCAATGAGCCAGATCTGTTGGGCCGCTTGGCCGCACTTGACATCTTTATGGGGCGACGAGCCGTGGTTTGCATGGGCACAGCGGCGATCTTGTTCGGCTTTGACACAGAAAACAGCACCGCCATTCACGTGCTCGATCCTGGCGTGCGGATGCGACCTGCGGTCGGTTTGATGGTTCATCAGCGCATCGGCGCTCCGCTGCAACGGATAGCAGGGCGTCTTGCGACCGCACCGGCGTGGACCGCAGTTGAGGTCGCCAGGCAGTTGCATCGCCCGCGAGCCCTGGCAACGCTTGACGCCGCATTGCGCTCTATGCGGTGCAGCCGTTCCGAAATCGAACGCGCCGTTGCCGAGCAGCGAGGGCGTCGAGGCATCGTGGCAGTGCGCGATCTCCTGCCCTTCGCCGACGGACGTTCGGAATCGGCTATGGAAAGCGAGGCTCGGCTCGTGATGATCGACCACGGATTACCGCTTCCCGCACTTCAATATCCAATCTGCGGTCGCGATGGCGAGCTATGGCGCGTCGACTTCGCATGGCCAGAAGCATTTCTAGCGGCTGAATACGAAAGCATCGACTGGCATGTCGGGCGGAGCGAGATGATTCGTGACAAAACTCGGTGGGGCAAGATCCAGGAGCTTGGGTGGACGATTATTCCTATCGTCGTCCATGACGTAAGACGCGAACCCGACCGCCTCGCCGAGCGCATCGCCAACCACTTGGAACGCTCGCGCATGGCGGGGTGACCTCGGCGAGCAGACGCAGAATCGCACGAGCGAGGCTCGCGCAGTGCGATTCTGCGTCTGCTCGCGCTGGGTCAGCGGCCGAGGATCGCGGAAAGTGCTTGGTGCAGTTCTCTTTCGGGGTCCTCTGGAAGCCCGTCGGCGCGCCAGCCGACGAAGTCGTCCGGGCGGACGAGAAGTGCCCCTTCGGGCGGAAGTCCAGTAGCCGCGGCCCATTCGTCGTTGCCGACGCAATGGAAGGCGATCGACGCCGATGCCGCGGCGCCGCGCCATCGTTCATCCCCGGTTAGGAGGGTGAACCCGGGACCTAGCAGATCGAGCGTCGACACACCATCCCGCACCCAGACGTGTGGAACGCGGGTGCCGGGTTGGGCGCGCAACTCCCCGACGAGTTGCACCGCGTCCGTGTCTACCACGGGCTCGCCGCTGACAACGGCCGCCGAACGGTACCGATAACCGATGAGCAGGTTGAACATTGAGCATTCTTCGTCGGCCGGCAGTTGCGGTCGGTCGTCGCCCAAGGGCAGCAAGGCGGCCGTCGGGCCGCTAAGGGACTGGCGGGCGGCGAACCGACCCACCGGGTGACGCTCGTCGTCATAGGTCGCCAGCAGCGCCGGCGCGGCCGCCCCATCCAAGACCGCGGCCAGCTTCCAGGCCAGGTTGTGGGCGCTCTGAATTGCGGTGTTGGCTCCCCCGGCCTTGAACGGCGGCATGGTGTGCGCCGAGTCGCCGACGAGAAAGACTCGCCCACAACGGAATTGGTCGGCCACCTGCTCGTAGGGCTGCCACGCCGCGACCTCGAGGATGTCGATGTCCATCCGCTCGCCGAACGCCTTGGTGAGCACCTCGCGGCAACGCTGCGGCGTGAACTCGTCGGCCGTCTCGCCCTTGCCGGGAAAATACGTGGTGATGAACATCCCCAACTCGCCCTCGACCACCAGGAAGATGCCATCGACGTCGTCATTCTTGACTTGTACGGCGTCGCCATCACCCAAGTCGTTGACGAGCTTCGTCCAGGGCGCCCGGAAGTAGATGAAGACGACATAGATCGGCAGCGCGCCGTACCCAGACGTGTTGATGCCCAGCCACTTACGAATTGGGCTGTGCACCCCGTCGGCGCCGACGAGGTAGTCGGCGCGGGCGGTCTCGGACTCCCCCGTGTCCCGGTCGCGCAGCACCGCGGCGACGCCGGCCTCGTCTTGCTCTAGCGACGAAAGTTCCGTCCCGTAGCGCACTTCGCTGCCACGCCTGCGGGTTTCGGCGAGCAGGATCGGCTCCAGCCTGCTCTGGGGGCAGTACTGTGCGGCGGGCTCGGGACTGAGTTTGCCCATACCCGCGAAGATCGCGTCGACGTCTATAGCGAGTTGTTCGTCCGGGCTGTTCAGCGCCGGCCTGACGACCATCGCCGAAACATGATCGGCGATCGCATGTACCTGGTCGCTGAGGCCAAGGCCACGCAGGATCTCCAAGCTGCGGAAACTCAGGTTGCGGGCCTTCGGATAGATGAATACCTCGCGCCGCCTTTCGACCAGCAACGAACGAACCCCATGCTTGGCGAGCAGCGCCGAAGTGGCCAGCCCGCCGGCGCCGGCGCCGGTGATGAGCACGGGCACGCGCAAAGTGGAAGTCACATTGAAATGATAGCGCCTATCATTTCCCAATTCCAGCGAGGAACTCCCCCGCCACGGCGACAACCCGCTCGCGATCACCCGGCACCAGGCCGATGCGGGTCCGCCGATCCAGGATGTCGTCGACATCCAGCGCGCACTCGTGGGTCACCGCGTATTCGAACTCCGCCCGCGTCACGTCGATGCCCTCGGCAACCGGCTCGGACGCACGGTCACAGCTCGCGCTGGCGATGACGTTGGACGCCTCGGCGCCATACCGCGCCACCAGCGACGCGGGCAAACCGGCGCCGGGCCGACAAGCCGCACCGGGATTGGCCGGCGCCCCGATCAGCGGCAGATCACGGGTCCGGCAGTCGGCGGCGTGCAGGTGTCGCAGGCCGATGGCACGGTCCAGGACATCCTGTGCCATGTAACGGTATTCGGTCAGCTTGCCGCCGATGATGCTGATGACCCCGGACGGCCCTTCGACGACGGCGTGCTCGCGCGACACGTCGGCGGTCCGCCCTTCGCCGGTGTCGATCAGCGGCCGCAGGCCGGCGTAGGCGCCGATCACGTCGCCGGTACCCAATTCGGTTCCCAACGCGGTGTTCACCGTGCCCAACAGAAACGCGATCTCCTCGTCGGAGGGCTCGGGCACGTCGGGAATCGGACCGGGCGCCGCTTCATCGGTCAGCCCCAGGTAGACCCGGCCCAGTTGCTCGGGCATGGCGAACACGAAGCGGTTGAGCTCGCCGGGAATCGGAACGGTAAGGGCGGCAGTCGGATTGCCGAAGGCGCCGGCATCGAAGACAAGGTGGGTCCCGCGGCTCGGCCGCAGCCGCAACGAACCGTCGATCTCACCCGCCCACACCCCGGCCGCGTTGATGACCGCACCGGCCGAGACATCGAACGCCTGTCCCGAGCGCCTATCGGTCAGCCGCACCGACGTGCCGGTGGCCTCCGATGCCGCGACGTAGGTGAGTATCCGGGCGCCATGCTGCGCCGCGGTGCGCGCGACTGCAGTGACCAGTCGGGCGTCATCGATCAATTGCCCGTCGTAGGCCAGCAGTCCACCATCCAGGCCGTCACTCCGAACCGTGGGAGCCATCTCCACGACGCGCCGCGCCGGAATGCGCTGCGAGCGTGGCAGGGTCGACGCCGGCGTGCCCGCCAGCATCCGCAGCGCGTCACCGGCCAGGAATCCAGCACGCACCAACGCGCGCTTGCCGCGACTCATCGACGGCAGCAACGGAACCAGCTGCGGCATCGCATGAACGAGATGAGGCGCGTTGCGCGTCATCAGGATTCCGCGCTCGATGGCGCTGCGCCGGGCGATGCCCACGTTGCCGCTCGCCAGATAGCGCAGGCCGCCGTGCACGAGTTTGGAGCTCCAGCGGCTGGTGCCGAACGCCAGGTCGTGCTTTTCCACGAGGGCCACCCGCAGGCCCCGCGACGCGGCATCCAAGGCGATCCCGGCACCGGTGATGCCACCCCCGATCACCACGACGTCCAGCGGCTCGCCGTCGGCGAGTGCGGTCAGGTCGGCCGCGCGGCGGGCGGCATTCAAAGCGGTCAGGTCGGGCATCAGGACAGGTATCCGTTCAGCGAGTGGGCGAGTTCGGCGGCCAGCGCGTCGGCGTCGAGAATCGGCCGGACGATCCGTTCGGACTGAATGGTCGACTGGGTGATCAGCAACACCATCGTGGCCATCTGCAGCGGGTCGCCGGCTCGGACGCTGCCGTGACGCTGGGCCACGCGCAGCCGCCCGGCCAGGGCATCGATCAGCATCTGCTGGCTGGAGCCCAGGCGTTCGGTGATATAGATCGGCGCGAGCTCCGAGTGCATCACGGACATGACGAGCCCGTCACGACGCAGCAGATCCGCCACCGCAACGATCTGCCGCACAAGCGATTCCCGGTCATCACCGAGCAACGGCGCATCGCGTACCACGCCGGTGATGCGCTGGGTCAACAGCGCCGCCACGATCGACTTCGTGTCCGGCCAGCGGCGGTACACGGTCGGCCGGCTGACACCGGCGCGCCGGGCTATCTCCGCGAGGGTCACCCGGTCCACGCCGAAATCGACCACGCAGCTGGCCGCCGCCGCAAGGATGCGGTCCCCCGTATCCAGAGGGGCGTTACTGATTGACAGCATGTGTAATACTGTAACGCATGACGCAACCCGGGGAGCTACTCCCGCCGATGAAATGGAACGCGTGGGGAGATCCCACCGCGGCCAAGCCTCTGTCCGAAGGGATCCGCTCGCTGCTGAAACAGGCTGTGGGCCTGCAGGATTCGGATGAGGCCGAATTGGATGCCGACCAGGTGCGGCTGCGCCCGTCGGCGTTATCGGAGGCCGATCGGGACGCGCTGGCCGGGATCGTCGGCGCCGAGTACTGCCGCATGGCCGACCGCGATCGGCTGCTGCATGCCGGCGGCAAGTCCACCTTCGACATGCTGCGTCGAAAGGACGCGGGGATTCAGGATGCGCCCGACGCCGTGCTGCTGCCCGCCGACGACGACGCCGTGGCCGCGATTCTGCGCTATTGCTCCGAGCGCCGCATCGCCGTGATCCCGTTCGGCGGCGGCACCAACGTGGTCGGTGGGCTCGACCCCACCCGGGGCGAGTTCGGCGCCGTGTTGTCGCTCGATCTGCGGCGCCTCGACCGGCTCATCTCGCTCGACGAAGTGGCCGGCGAAGCCGTTCTCGAAGCCGGCGTGACCGGACCCGACGCCGAACGGCTGCTCGGCGAACACGGCTTCTCGCTCGGGCATTTCCCGCAGAGCTTCGAGTACGCCACGATCGGCGGCTTCGCCGCGACGCGATCGTCCGGCCAGGACTCGGCGGGGTACGGCCGGTTCAACGACATGGTCACCGGCCTGCGGATGGTCACCCCGGCGGGCACGCTCGATTTGGGCCGCGCACCGGAGTCGGCCGCCGGCCCGGACCTGCGCGAGCTGCTGCTCGGCTCCGAGGGCACCTTCGGCGTCATCACACAAGTGCGGCTGCGCGTACACCGGGTCCCCGAAGCCGTCGCCTACGAGGCCTGGTCGTTCCCCGATTTCGCGACCGGGGCCGCCGCGCTGCGCGCCGTGACCCAAAACGCCAGCGGCCCCACCGTCATACGGCTTTCCGACGAGGTCGAGACCGGCGTCAATCTCGCCACCACCGAGGCGATCGGCGAAAGCCAGATCACCGGCGGCTGCCTGGGGATCACTGTGTTCGAGGGCACCAAGGAGCACGTCGCGAGCCGGCACGCCGAGACCAGCGCACTGCTTATCGCCAAGGGCGCCACGTCACTGGGCGAGGGGCCGGCGCAAGCCTGGGAGCGCGGCCGGTTCGGCGCGCCGTATCTGCGCGACTCGCTGCTGTCCGCGGGCGCGCTGTGCGAGACCCTCGAAACGGCCACCACGTGGTCCAACCTGCCCGCGCTGAAAGCCGCTGTCACCGAAGCGCTCACCAACGCGTTGGCCCAGACGGGCACGCCGGCGCTGGTGATGTGCCACATTTCGCACGTCTACCCCACCGGCGCCTCGCTGTACTTCACGATCGTCGCCGGGCAGCGCGGCAACCCGATCGAGCAGTGGCAGGCCGCCAAGAAGGCGGCGTCGGACGCGATCATGGCCACCGGCGGAACCATCACCCACCATCACGCCGTCGGCGCCGACCACCGGCCGTGGATGCGCAACGAGGTCGGCGAGCTGGGCGTACAGGTGTTGCGCGCGGTCAAGGCGACGCTGGATCCGGCCGGAATCCTCAACCCCGGCAAGCTGATTCCGTGACCCTTCATGTCTGAGGGACGGCGCGAAATCGCCAAGGTGACCGCGCTGACCAATCCCGTGTCGGGACACGGCGCCGCCTTACGCGCGGCGCAAACCGCGATCGCCCGGCTGCAGCACCGCGGTGTGGAGGTCGTCGAGATCATCGGCGACGACGCGCAAGACGCGCGCTATCTGGCCGCCGCCGCCCTCGAACGGGGCACCGACGCGCTCATGGTCACCGGCGGTGACGGCGTCGTCTCCAACGCGCTGCAGGTGTTGGCGGGCACCGACGTTCCACTGGGCATCATCCCCGCCGGCACCGGCAACGACCACGCCCGCGAATTCGGCATTCCCACAAAGGATCCCGAGGCCGCCGCGGACATCGTCGTCGACGGCTGGACGGAAACCATTGACCTGGGCCGGATTCAGTGCGGCGAGGGCCGCAAAAAGTGCGACAAGTGGTTCGGCACCGTGGCGGCCACCGGATTCGACTCGCTGGTGACCGATCGCGCCAACCGGATGAGCTGGCCGCACGGCCGGTTGCGTTACTACATCGCGATGCTCGCCGAGCTGTCGCAGCTGCGGATGTTGCCGTTCCGGTTGGTGCTCGACGGCAGCCAGGAGATCGACGCCGACATCACGCTCGCCGCGTTCGGCAACACCCGCAGCTATGGCGGAGGGCTGCTGATCTGTCCCAACGCCGATCCCACCGATGGCCTGCTCGACATCACCATGGCGCATTCGGCGTCGCGGACAAAACTGATCCGCCTGTTCCCCACGGTGATGAAGGGCACGCACGTCGACCTCGACGAGGTGAGCACCGCGCGCGCCAAGTCGATCCACGTCGAGTGCCCCGGCATCAACGTGTACGCCGACGGCGACTTCGCGTGTGCGCTGCCCGCCGAGATCTCTGCGGTACCCGCCGCGCTGCAGATTCTTCGTCCCGCCCGGTGACGATCACGGCGGTGTAACAAATCGGGCACCGAATCCGACATCTTGGCGTACGCGCTTGACGGGGAGGACAAGATGTCAGGACACCGTAAGACCGCGCTGGTCGCGTTGGCCGCTGCGTCGCTGGGCTGCTCAGTATGGCTTTCGCCCACGGCCTTCGCGGGTGAAGCGTCGGCCTGGAACGGGCCTTACCTGCTGACCTTCTCCGCCAACCAAAAGACCGGCAGCAGTGTGGCCGCCAGGAATCCCGAACACGCTGAGCGGGCGAGCTACTCGTTTACGTCCAGCTGCTCAACGGGTGTCTGTGTCGCCACGGTCAGTGACGCTTCGTCGCCCACAAATCAGTACATGCAGCGATCGGTCCAGTACGCCTGGAACGGGTCTCAGTGGGTCCAGCAAACGAACTGGAAATTGGATTGCCCGGTGCTCGGCGGCATCGTGGAACACGACCCTGCGCGGTCGACGACCGCCTTGACGCCCGGCCCGAATGGGGCCCTCACCGGCGTGTTTCACACCGATGTCCTCAGCGGCGCGTGCAAGGGCACCATCGATATGCCGGTGTCCGCGACCCCGGTGAGCCCGCCGGTTATCTGACGGTAGCTAACCAGTAGCTAACCAACCCCCCGGCTGAGCCAGGTCACCTCGCCAGCGTCGCCGCCGTCGCGGTACACCTCGAGCGCCTCGTCCCACGCCGTCCCCAACACCGAATCCAGTTCGGCGGCCAGCGTGTCGGCGCCCTGGGCCATCATCGCCCGCAGCCGCATCTCCCCGACCATGATGTCGCCGTTGGCGCTCATGGACCCGCTCCACAGTCCCAGTTGCGGGGTGTGACTGAACCGGTGGCCGTCG
>Ga0306924_10005238_pt1 | contig 12757 bp, 12 predicted proteins | sample sta12Can44000111_FD_203756 | JGI IMG/M metagenome (GOLD analysis project Ga0306924, IMG submission 203756) | Lab enrichment of tropical soil microbial communities from Luquillo Experimental Forest, Puerto Rico - statanox.12C.anox.44.000.111 (v2)... | ecosystem: Environmental > Terrestrial >... | reverse complement strand
GCGAGCTGACCGGCTCGGCTCAGTAAGAGCGGGGTGGCGGGTACCCGTAGCCCGGTGCGGGTTGCCCATAGCCCGAGGGCGGGTAGCCGTAACCCGGAGCGGGTGGCGCGTAGCCGGAGGGTGGGTACCCGTAGCCCGGCGCCGCTTGGCTGTAGCCGCCGGGCGGTCCGTAATAGGCGGGGGGTGGCGGGGGCGGCGGCGGTGTCGGTGTCGTAGCGGCGCCACCGAGGGCGCCGGTCGCGCCGCCGATGGCCGCACCGAGCGCCGCTCCATGTCCGCCCCCGACCGCACCGCCGATCGCGGCACCCGCGCCGGCGCCTAGCAGCCCGCCGCCGACCGCGCGCTGCCCCGGGTCATAGGGGTTGGTGCAGGCCGCCAGCAGCAAGACCAATCCCGCGGCAGTCCCCCCGGAGGCAATCGATCGCTTCGTCATATCTTTCCTCTCCAACTATCGCGCCGAAACGCACGCGGCAGGTTAGCCGGCAAGCGGTCAATACTCCGGCAAAGCAGGAAGCCTATCCGATCTGCCCTCCTCATGCACGGGTCATACGAACGGTTTCGTTTTAACCCCCGATGCGGCTGACACCGTGTGGATACACGAAGCTCAGCCGCGTGAGTAGATCTCTGCCCACCCTCGATTGACTTGGCTGAAACGGCGAACCAATCACGGAGGGTGCATGCGCTTCCCCTGTCGCCGCGCCGCCCTAGCGATTTCCGGTCAGTTGACCTGCGGCGGCCATCACCAATCCGCGTGATGCGGTCGTGTCGCGCATTTACAAAATTAGGCTTTATCGGTCGAGGCATCGCGTGATTCTAAATATTGTGGCGAATCCCAGGGCCTGCGCCGTCTCTGGTACACCGGCCGTGGCGCGTGCGGGAGCCACCGAAAACGGGGAGTCGGCCTACGTCGCGCTGACTTGACGAAGCAAGTCAACGGCGAGAAGTGCACTGCCGAATACCAGCAGCGCTGAGGGTTCCGGTACCGGGACGGGTACATTGTCACCAATCAGATCGAGCCCGGCGTCGCTGTCGGCGAACCACATCAGATCCGTGCCCGGAGTGGCCTGGTCTAAAGAGAGAGTGTCGGTGGTCTCGTCATAGCTCGCAGTGTAGCCGGCGCTCCCGAAATCAGTGTTAAACAACAAATTGGAAGCCGCTCGGATCGCGCCCAGTCGAAAATGCTGAGCTAGACCCGGACCCGTTCATGCTCGGCTTCGTAATTGGGGTCGGCTGAGGAGGGCCGGCTTGCCAGTCCCCGCCGCCCGTCCCTTTGGTGGGATCACCTTTTGCTACCGTGACTGTCTTAGTAACCCCTGTGATCTGAATCCAGCTATATCCCGTCACTAAGTGGATAATCGGCCGGCCAGCCATGTCTCTGACAGGTCGTCCGAACATGTCTCTTCGCACAACTGGTACCATCACCTGTTATACGGTCGTCTTCACACCAACGGGCAAGGTGCCAGCCGTCACTGCTGTGTCAATTGCATCCTTTATTGCACCTGCCTTGCGTACCGATGCGATTACTGCGGTTTCCGTCAGGGGATTCCAGGCAAGAATATTTGTAACTGGAATCTGCACCACTTTGGTCTTGCTCTTGTCGTTCGGATCCCGGATGGGGATATTCCAGGTCATTGGCATCTTTATTGGAGCCGAACCCCCGGCGGCAAGATCTGGTATGTCCTCTTGCACAGCGGCAGGTCCTTGGCCTCGGCCGCGAAACACAGCGCTAGCATAATTACGAAAATGCTCAGAATGATGCCCATTTAATGTGCCTCCGCGGTCCTGATTAGGTGAGTCCGAGCCGGTCTGACAGCGCTCTGATCATTGAAAAGCCCTCGGCCGGGATTCAACGCGTGCGATCGGCGAAGTTGGCCTCTGTATCACGTATCCATCGGCCGTCCTTTCAACGAGAGTATGTCAGGTCCAGTTATCGGCTGCAGTAGTGATGCGGTACGATGGATTAAAATGGGGTAGGTGACAGCCTGGGCCGTCTACATGGTGAGTGAGCCACCTGGATTAGACCGTAAGATCTACGACGGTTCAGATCGGACGCAGCTAACGGCCTAGGCTGAGCCGCCCCTGACGACCCGGATAGCGAGCGCCGGTGATTGCGGCATCTGCGCTTGAGGGCGACGCGTGCGAGGAGCAGACTTGCGCCGGGCAGCGCCATAACGGCGGGTTCAGACCAGATATCCAAGTTTTGGGAACCGGTCGGTTGCCGGCTTTGCATGGGCTCGGGAAAGGAGCAAAAAGAGCAGCAATGCGCATGCCGCCAGCCCATACGCAACTAGGGTATACGCAGTTCCAGCGAAAGCCCCTCCCATGTGCGAAGCCGAAGGATCGTCATGGGCACATCTCTTGCAACTGGTTCACCAGTGCAGTATTGCCGTCAGCGTGTTGCCGCGCTAAGGATCAACGGGTCGAGATGATGGCCCGGGCCGCCGACACCGGCAGTAGACCATTTGGGCTAGATTGTAAGATCTAGGAGGCTCGACTGGCCCGAGCCAAAGGATCTAGACCCAACCGGTAGCCATTGCTCGGCGTGATGCACTCAGGCAGCGTGCGATCCACGCACCCGAGCCGCGGCTTGGCCGCGGCGGCTGACCTGTAGCTTCAGCAGGATGTTGTGCATGTGGTTTTTGACGTGGCAGTGCTGATCGCGAGTTGGCGCGCGATTTCCTTGTTGGAGCGACCCTGCTCGACCAGCGGCAGGATTTCGCTCCCGCGCGACGACAGCGCAGGCAGTGGCCCTTGCGGGTCGAATTTCCGCTGCGATCGGGCAAGTCGGGCGAACATCGTCGCGGCAATATGCGGCGCGCAGTGCATGCGGCCTTCCATCACGTCCACTAAGGTGCGGTACAGCTCTTCGGCGCCGCTGTTTCGAGCGACGTAGCCGCAGAAGCCCGCGGCGGCGCAAGCAAAGACATCGTCGTCGGTCTCATCGAATGCAAAGGCGACGAGCCTGGTCAGGCCGCTGGCGGACTTGACCATCCTGACGGCCGCCTCGGGATCCGTCTGGCCCAAATCGACGAGCACGACATCCGGTTGCATGTCGGCGATTTTTGCAATGCCGGGACGGTTCAGATCGATGACGTCGACCACTGTGACATCGGTGCAGGGGCGCAAGGTCGCGGCCTTGGGGTTTCCTGCAGGAATGCTGCAGAGCGGCAAGGGCGCGGATCACGATATCCGCGTGCGATGCAAGCCGGTGACGAATAACGCTGCAAATTTCTGTTTTGTTCGCCGCTCGGGTCTGTGAAAGGTTGCGGGCCAGCCCTATCGGTTACGGCCGGATCCGGCGGCTACTCGTTGAAGATCGTCGCCGCGTCGCCGGTGCCGCCCGGCTGCCCGGTTCGACCCAGCGAGTAGAGATCGTAATCGTGCCCAGCGCGTTGGCTCGGGTTGTGATAAATGAAGGGTCGACCCCACGGATCTTCCGGGACGTTTTCTCCCTTCAGATACGGCCCGTTCCAGTGCGTGACCCCGGAGGGGCGTGCGATCAACGCAGCCAGACCTTGTTCGGTCGTCGGATAGATTCCGACATCGAGCTTGTAGATATCGAGCACACTGGCTATGCGCTCGATCGACTGGTGCGCAATTTTTTCTTTGGAGGATTCCAGCTGCCGGAGTGCGGCGGGCGCGACAAGTCCGATAAGCAGCCCGAGGATGGCGAGCACAACGAGGAGCTCGAGCAAGGTAAAACCGCACTGCTGCTGCTGGCTCTGGTCCTCGGTGAGGTCGAGCGAAACGCACCGGCGCTGTCGCGTCCGCAGGTCAGCCCGCACCGCGCGGGGCCAAGCAATCAGACCGGGTCGGGGAATCATCGGGTCGTGCAACTCGTTGAATGACGATCGATCATCCGCTTATTAGAGCTGAAATTAGACATATTCATGATGCGGTGACGCGACCGCGACCAACCCGTCCCCTCACAGACCCGCAAGACCAGGGATCTCGACGCGTGCTGCGTCGAAGCGGAGAGTGGAGTCCCGCTCCGTCAGTGGTGGAACAGGTTCAGCGCCGAGCCCTTGCGGAACCACTCCAGCTGGGAGGCGCTGAAAGTATGGTCAAGGCGCAGCGTCTCGCTCGTTCCGTCCGCGTGTCTGACACGGCATTCGACGGGCTTGCCTGGTGCCATACCGGCCAGTCCGAGGAAGCTCAGCCGATCGTCGGCACGGATGCGGTCGTAATCCGCTGGGTCCTGGAAGGTCAGCGCCAACAAGCCCTGCTTTTTCAGATTGGATTCGTGTATCCGCGCAAAGCTGCGGGCGATCACCGCCGCACCTCCGAGCAGGCGCGGGGACAGTGCCGCATGCTCGCGGCTGCTGCCTTCGCCGTAATTGCTGTCGCCGACGGCCACCCATTTGACTCCCTGGGCCTTGTAATGGCGGGCGATCTTGGCGATCGGCTGGTTCTTCTCGCCGCTCAGCACATCGATGCCCTTGCCGGCCTCGTCGCTGAAGGCGTTGATCGCGCCCATGAACATGTTGTCGCTGAATTTGTCGAGATGGCCGCGGAAACGCAGCCAATATCCGGCGGGCGAGATGTGGTCGGTTGTAGTCTTGCCCTTGGTCTTGATCAGTACCGGCATGTCCAGGAAATCCTTGCCGTCCCAGGCCGGCCAGGGCTGCATGACCTGAAGCCGCTCACTGTTCGGGTCGACCTTGATTTCGATGCCGCTGCCGTCCTCGGGCGGGGCTATGTAGGTGGCATGGCCGTGGTCGAAGTCGCGCGGCGGCACCTCGGGCGCTGGCTTTGGCGGGTCAAAGCGGAACGGCTTGCCGTCTCTGCCGGTCAAACTATCGGTCAACGGATTGAAAGACAGCCGCCCGCCAAACGCCATCGCGGTGACGATCTCCGGGCTGCCGATAAAGTTCATCGTTGTCGCCTTGCCGTCGTTGCGCGCCGGAAAGTTGCGGTTATAGGAAGTGACGATCGTGTTGGGCTTCTCCGAGGCTTCTGCCGAGCGGCGCCATTGCCCGATACACGGGCCACAGGCATTGGCCAGCACGGTGGCGTTGACGGCCTGCAACGACTGCATCTGCCCGTCGCGTTCGATCGTTGCGCGCACCAGCTCGGAGCCCGGTGTGACCAGAAACGGCACCGCTGTCTTGAGCCCGTGCGCCTTGGCTTGCTCGGCCACCTCGGACGCACGGCTCATATCCTCGTAGGAGGAGTTGGTGCAGCTCCCGATCAGCGCCGTCGAGATGTCGTCGACAAAGCCGTTCTTGCTGTCCTTGACCTCGCCGGCGAGCTTCGAGACCGGCCGTGCGCGGTCGGGCGAATGCGGCCCGACGATATAGGGCTCGAGCTTCGACAAATCGAGCTCGACGACGCGGTCGTAGAATTTCGCCGGGTCGGCCTCGACCTCCGGGTCGGGGCGCAGTAATTCGAGATTGGCTTCCATCGGCGGCACCAGATTGCCGCGCCCGGTGGCGCGCAGATACTTCGCCATGCGCTCGTCGGCCGGGAAGATCGAGGTCGTGGCTCCCAATTCGGCGCCCATGTTGGTGATCGTCGCTTTGCCGGTGGCGCTGATCGTGCGGGCGCCAGGGCCGATATACTCGACAATCGCGTTGGTGCCGCCCGACACGGTCAGCGCTCCGGCGACGAACAAGATCACGTCCTTGGGCGCGGTCCAACCGCTCATCTGGCCGGTCAGAAAGACCGCAATGTGACGCGGGTAGAGCACCTCCCACGGCAGCCCGGCGATCGTCTCGACGGCGTCCGCCCCGCCGACACCGACTGCACAAGCGCCAAGCCCGCCGGCGTTAGGGGTGTGCGAGTCGGTGCCGATGATCAATTCTCCCGGAAAGGCGTACTGCTCGAGCACGACTTGGTGGATGATTCCGGCGCCCGGTCCCCAAAAGCCGGCGCCATATTTGGCCGCGGCTGAACGCAGGAAGTCGTAGACCTCCTGGTTCTCGGCGAGCGATTCGCGGAGGTCCTGCGCGCCGTCGTGTCGCGCCTGGATCAGGTGGTCGCAATGCACCGTCGTCGGCACCGCGACCTTGTCGCGCCGCGTCTGCATGAATTGAAGCAAGCCGGTTTGACCCAAGACGTCCTGAAAGACCACTCGGTCGGGGCGCGTCAACAGGTAGCTCTTGCCCGGCTCGAGCTCCTGATTCTCGGGGTCGTCAAGATGCCCGAGCAAGACTTTATCGGCCAAGGTCAGAGGCCGCTGCAGTCGGCGGCGAACCACCGCAAGGTTACGCGCCATGGTTGCGTAGACTGCAGTCGCCATTTCCGGGGTCGATTCGATAGCAACCATTATCCAGCCCTTCTTGCGGTTCTTCGATGTCGGTGCGGCGCGGGAAGCCTTGCGGCTTGAAGATCATGCCCGATGCGGTCGAAGCCGTCCAGGAGATCGTCCGTTGCGCGCGGCGGAAATCCTCGAAACGGCGCGGTCAGAGCGTCGTTTCGAACTGGTGTGCAGGAGCGGGGTCTGCCTCGATCACCGCCGGGAAACGGATCGAAAATATGGCTCCGCCGCCTGGTCGGTCCGCTACGCCGATAGCGGCCCCGTGCATTTCAACGATACGCTTGACGATCGCCAAGCCAAGCCCGGCGTTACCCGCCCGGCGACGGTCGCGGCGCCAAAACCGCCGGAAGATTTGCTCGCGCTCGGCGCTCGGAACGCCGGGTCCGCGATCCATGACACTCAGCTCGCCCTCGGCAACGACCGAGATCTCGACAGTGGTGCCGGGTGCGGTATGGGAAAGCGCGTTTTCGACGAGGTTGCGGACTGCCCGGCCAAGGGTGTCGGCATTGCCGCAAACCAGGACCGGATGGTCAGCGCCGGTGACTGCTACGGTCTTGCGCTGCGCCAACGCCAGCGGGGCAATATACGTGGCGATTTCGGTCGCGATCGCAGCAAGGTCGGCGATCTCGTCCTCGCCGATCACAAAGGTCTCCAGCTCGGCGATGTCTAGAAGCTGGTTCACCAGCCGACTCATGCTCTCGATATCGTCGCGCAGAGAGCTTGCCAGCTCGCGATCGGCAATCGTGTCTATCTGAGTGCGCAGGATCGCCAGCGGAGTGCGCAGCTCGTGCGCGGCGTCGGCGGTAAATTCGCGCTGTCCGCGAAAACCCTCTTCGAGCCGATCGAGCGCTTGGTTTACCGCGTTAACCAGCGGCACCACCTCTTGCGGCATCCCTTCTTCCGGCAGTCTCAGCTCGGTGCGGGCGGGGCCAATTCTTTCGGCGAGCGCCGAGGCGGCGACAATCGGCCTCAGCGCGCGCCGGAAGATCAAGACGTCGATGACCAGCAGCAGCAGCAAGATGGGCGCGGTGATCCAACCAACTCGGGTGAAGAACTCGGCGACAATATCATCGATCAGAACGTCGCGATGCTCGAGGTCTTCCGAGACCTGAAGTAGCAGGGGTGGTCCACCGATATCCGCTGCGACGGTGACGCCGACAAGACCAGTATCTCCGCGGTGCAGCGCGAAATATTCGAACGGTGTCGCCTGGGGCCGTACGCGGATAATCGCACCGCCTCCTGCCAAGGACGAGAACAGCGCATTGCCACTCGCATCGAGCACGGCATAAGCCGCGCGCCCATAGGCCTCGGAATAGAATTGGGCCAAGGCTGCGGGCAGCGACAACCGGGGCGCTCCATCCGGTCCTCTGTCCAGATATCGCAGGATCTCGGCCGCCCGTTCGCGCAAGGCGCGGTGGTGCAGTTCCTGCGCCGCGTAGTTCAGCATCATATACAGTGCCAGCGGCATGCAGATTGAGGTGACGACGATCGCCAGCAGGTGAAGCGCGATGATCCGCGAGACAACCGAGCGGAACTTCAACACTTCATTTCTCCTCGGCGATCAGGTACCCGACGCCGCGCAAGGTGTGTATTTGCACACGGGCGCCGACTTCTGCGAGGTGCTTGCGCAGTCGATGCACATAGACCTCCACCGCGTTCGACCCAACTTCCTGCGATAGCCCGTAGATATTGTCAGCGAGGAGGTTCTTGGCGACGACCCGCCCGCTTCGGCGCAGCAATTGCTCGAGCACCGAGATCTCGCGGGCCGAGAAGACGATCGGCTGGTCGCCAACAAGCACCTGGCGTGCGACGGTATCGAGAGCGATGTTGCCGAGCTTCAGTGTAACACCGAGAAAATTGCCCGGTCGCCGCAGAAGTGCTTGTAGGCGGGCGACGAGTTCCTCGAGCGCAAAGGGCTTGACGAGATAATCGTCAGCACCGCTTTGCAGACCGAGTACACGGGCATCGAGGCTGCCGCGCGCAGTCAGGATCAGCACCGGTGTCGCATCTTCGCGATGGCGCATCTCGCCGAGAACATCAAGGCCGTCGGCGTCCGGCAACCCAAGATCGAGGACGACAATCTCAAATCGGTTCTCGCGCAACGCCGCAGCAGCGTCGCGCGCCGTCAGCATAACGTCGACAACAAACCCCGCCGCGGCGAGACCCCGCTTGAGTAGACCGGCGAAGCGCTCATTGTCCTCGACGAGCAACAGCCGCATCGAGCAATCCCCTATCGGGCTTGTGCACCTCGATTACAGGGTGGCTATCGTCCAGCTATTGTCGAGCCGCAGCGTGAAAAACTCTCACCCTAAGAGCCTGGTCCAGCTGGGCCAGCCTGCAACTACTCAGACTGCATCCATTTGCCAAGCGACATCGTTGGCGATCCCCCAGAGATATCCGATGTCGGCCTGACCGACCAGCGCGTAGGCGCGCCCTTGATGCCGCCAATACAGCAGATTGACGTCCTGACGGCGGTCGAAGGTCGGCGGGATATCGGGTTGTTTCGTCGACCCGATGATCAGAGCCAAAGGCCCGATCTCCTTCTTATCCGTCGTATAGACGAGCGCCGCCGCCGGCCGTCCTTCCTCGACGACGAGCCGAGCGCCGCGGAAGCTGAGACCCCAAGGCTCAAGCTTAGGCAGCTGGATCTTCGCTGGCAGGTTTTGGCTGATCTTTTGCAACGCCTCGCGGGGGTCACCGGTTGCCGGGATGTCGACCGGGGGGGTATCGCCGGCGTTGACGACGAGTTTGAAATAACCGGCCGCGTTGTCGAGCCAGAGATTGTTGGCCGCCATCGCCTCCGGTGCGGCGTGCTTGCCGGCAACGCTGTCAAGCGCGAGCTTGCCTCCAAGATAGCCAATGCCGCCGCCGGCGAGGATGCCGAAGAGGGAGGCGGCGACCGGCAGTCCGATCCACCAGCGTCGCGGCCCCACAATCTGCGCGCCCAGGCGTCGATGGAACGGCACGATCTCGGCGCCTGTTTGCGGCCGGCTCGTCTCACCCCGCGCTGCGGCGATCAACCGGTCGGGGACCGGCTCGTAGATGGCTTCGTTCAACGCTAGGCGCAACAGGTGTGCCGATTCGGCGAGCGCTGCCATCCGCTGGCGTGCGGACGGATCGGCGTCGAGCCAAGCTTCGACCTCGCGCTGCTGCGCCGCCTCGAGCTCGCCATCCAGATAGGCGACGAGACGGTCGTCACTGCGCTGCTGCATCATTGCTACTCCTGCGCCGCCCACGGCCGGCTTCGAGATGCAGCTGCAACGCGATGCGGGCCCGTGAAAGACGGCTCATAATCGTGCCGACCGGAACCTGCACCGTTTCCGCAGCCTCCTTGTAGCTCAGCCCCTCGACGGTAACGAGCAACAAGGCGGTTCGCTGATCCGGCGGCAGACAATCGAGCGCCCGCCGAACCTCATCGAGAGCAAGACGGGCTTCAGCCCGGCGCACCGGCTCGTCCGAGCCCAGCCGATCCTGAGCGATATCGCCATCTTCCTTGCGCACGTCCCGCGAGCGGATCTGATCGATCCAGATCGTCTGCACAATGCGAAACATCCAGCTGTCGAACCGTGTGCCCTCCTCAAACTGGTGCTGCCGCGCGAGCGCTCGCTCGCAGGCCGCCTGAACGAGATCGTCGGCATCGGAGATGGACCCCGACAGTCCGCGAGCAAAGCGGCGCAATCGCGGCAAGACCGTGATCAGCTGATCGGCGAACCGGGCGCTCACCGGATCTCTGCCCGAGAGCAAACGTCGCGGCGATCCTGCCAATTCGTGACGAGACGACAACGGACCTCCGGAATATTTATTCCGAACAATGTTTTGCGCTCGGTAGTAGGCAGCGGTTGATGGATAGCTCCCCGAGCAACGCGCCAATCATTCATATTTCGGACAATGAGATGGCCCGCACCAAGTCTATCATGGGAAGTTAACGCGGCCAAATCGAGATCGACTCGGTTGCTTGTGCCTGCTTGCGCTCCACTGCGATCGATCGGGAAGCTTTGAGCCTGGAGAACCTCCGGGATCACTCTTCACAAATCCGGGGAGCCGGGGCATTGTGCGCGCCGTTTGCGGCTCGGTGATTCGGGAACGACCGCTCGATGAAGGTTGCCATCGTCAAGGAAAGGCGGGCATTCGAACGCCGGGTGGCGGCCTCGCCGGATACCATTAAGCGCATGGTGGGCTTGGGCCTCGAGGTTGTCGCTGAAAGCGGGGCCGGCGAGGGCGCCCAATTTACCGATGCCGCTTTTGCGGCCGCGGGGGCGTCGATCGCTGCGGATGCGGCCACCGCGCTCGGCGATGCCGACATTGTTCTGAAGGTCCAACGGCCGCTGATCGACCAAGCGGCGGAGCGCGACGAGCTGACCTATTTGACGCGCGGCACAGTGTTGATCGGTCTGTTGCAGCCGCTGCGGCACCCCGCGGATATCAACGCTTACGCCGGTGCCGGGATAATCGCGTTCGCCATCGAACTCCTGCCGCGAATTACCCGCGCGCAAGCAATGGACGCTCTCTCTTCCCAGGCCAATCTCGCCGGTTACAAAGCGGCGCTCGAAGCTGCCGACGAGTTTGGCCGGGCCTTTCCGATGATGATGACCGCCGCGGGCACGATCAAGGCGGCGCGGGTGCTGGTGATGGGCGCGGGGGTCGCCGGGCTGCAGGCGATCGCTACGGCGCGGCGTCTGGGTGCCATTGTCTCGGCGACCGACGTTCGTGCAGCGGCGAAGGAGCAGGTCGAAAGCCTCGGAGCCAGCTTCATCACCGTCGACGAGGCGGCCGCTCGTACGGCGGAAACCGCCGAAGGCTATGCCCGCGAGATGGGTGAGGATTTTCAGCGACGCCAGCGCGACAAGATCAGCGAGGTCCTCAGGCGCACCGACGTCGTGGTCTGCACCGCCCTCATTCCCGGTCGCAAGGCGCCGACATTGCTGACCGAAGCGATGCTCGGCGAACTGGCTCCGGGATCGGTGGTTGTCGACCTTGCCATCGAGTCCGGCGGCAATGTCGAGGGCGGCCGGCTCGGCGAAATCGTCACCACCCCGCAGGGGGTCAAGATCATCGGGTATGCCAATATGCCCTCCCGCATCGCCGCCGACGCGAGCCAGCTTTACGCGCGCAATCTCTATAATTTCCTGACATTGCTCGTCGACAAGGATGGCAAGCTCAAGATCGACACGGCCGACGAGATCATCAAGGCGACTTTGTTGACCGAGAATGGAGCGGTCGTGAATCCGGTGCTCGCGGCGCCGCCCGCGACCGAAGCCCAAGCAGCGAGCTGACGGGGCGAGCGGATGGCGGACCCCCTCGCCCTGGCCGAGCGGGCCAGCCAGGCTGCTGGGGAGGCCAGCCTGCTGGCGCGCAATCTCGATGCACTGGCCCAGCAGCTGGTGGTGCAGGGGCCGTCGACGGCAACCGTCGGCACGCCCTTTGTGTTCGAGCTGACGATCTTCGTGCTGGCGGTCTTTGTCGGGTACCACGTGGTTTGGCGGGTGACCCCGGCTCTGCATTCGCCGCTGATGAGTGTCACGAACGCCATCTCGAGCGTGATCATCGTCGGCGCGCTGATCGCCGCCGGCCCGCTCGGCGTCAGCTTTGCGAAAATTATGGGGTTTGTCGCGGTGACGCTCGCCGCGGTCAATATTTTTGGCGGCTTCATCGTGACCCAACGCATGCTCCAAATGTTCCAGAAAAAGCGATGACGGGGCGGTGGTGAGCGACAGCCTGTCGGCCCTTTGTTATCTGATCGCTTCGATCTGCTTCATTATGGCCTTGCGCGGCCTCTCGTCGCCGGAAACGGCGCGGGCCGGCAACATCTACGGCATTGCCGGCATGGTGATCGCGGTGGTCACAACCCTGGTGACCCCGCATGTGGTGAGCTTCTGGCTGATCATTGTCGGCATTCTGATCGGCGGCGCGATCGGCACTTATATCGCGCTGCGCATTCAGATGACGGCGTTGCCGCAGCTGGTCGCGGCGTTTCACAGCCTCGTCGGTCTTGCTGCCGTCTGTGTCGCCGCGGCTGCATTCACCTTTCCCGAAGCCTATGGAATCGGCGTGCGCGGCTCGATCCACCGCAGCAGTCTGGTCGAGATGTCGATCGGCATGGCGATCGGCGCGATCACGTTCACCGGATCGGTCGTCGCCTTCGGAAAATTGCAGGGTTTGATCACCGGCCGGCCGCTTGTCTTCACAGGCCAGCATCTGCTCAACGCCGGGCTCGGCGTATTGCTGCTGCTGCTGATCGTGCTGTTCGTCGCCACCGAGACGCCAGTGGCGTTCTGGCTGACCTTGTTGGTTTCACTCGCCCTCGGGTTTTTGTTGATCGTGCCTATCGGCGGGGCCGACATGCCGGTCGTCATCTCGATGCTGAACTCCTATTCCGGTTGGGCGGCCTGCGGCATCGGCTTTACGCTGTCGAACAGCTTGCTGATCATCACCGGGGCGCTTGTCGGCTCGTCCGGTGCGATCCTCAGCTACATCATGTGCAAGGGGATGAACCGTTCG
>Ga0306924_10005234_pt1 | contig 12763 bp, 10 predicted proteins | sample sta12Can44000111_FD_203756 | JGI IMG/M metagenome (GOLD analysis project Ga0306924, IMG submission 203756) | Lab enrichment of tropical soil microbial communities from Luquillo Experimental Forest, Puerto Rico - statanox.12C.anox.44.000.111 (v2)... | ecosystem: Environmental > Terrestrial >... | reverse complement strand
CACCAGGTCGGGGCCGGAGATCGTCTTGGTGACGTACCCGCGCGCACCCGCCCGGATGACGGCGATCACATCCTCGGGGGCGTCGGAGGCCGACAGGGCCAGGAACCGGACATGCGGGTGGGCGGGCCGGATAGCCGAGACCACCGCCTGACCGCCGCCACCGGGCAGGTGCACGTCGAGCAGCACCACGTCCGGCAGAACCCGGGCGATCAGCTCGATGGCCGGCCCGACGTCATCCGCCTCCCCTGCCACCTCGACCCGGTCGCCGAGTTCGGACCGGACTCCGGACCGGAACAAGCCGTGATCATCGACGATGACCACCCGGGGCCGGGCGGGCCCGGTCATGTCCGGCCCTGCTGGCGCCGCCCGGCCGGCCGGGACATGATCAGCGACACCTCGGTGCCCTGCCCCGCCGCGCTGCGGATGGTGGCGGTACCGCCCCGGCGCTCCATCCGGGCCCGGACCGATTCAGCCAGCCCCTTGCGGTCGGCAGGCACGGCCGCCGGGTCGAACCCGCGGCCGCGGTCGCGCACGTAGATTGACACCCGGGCGGGCTCGACCTCGGCGAACAGCGAGACGACGGGCGCGCCGGACCACTTCGCGGCGTTCACCGTCGCCTCCCTGGCGGCCGCGAGCAGCGCCGCCAGATCGTCATCCAGTTCGCAGTCGCCGACCGTGACCGCCTCCACCGGAATCCGGTGCTGCTCCTCCACCTCCTGCTGGATGAGCCGCACCCCGGCCGCGATCGTCATCCCGTCCCCCGCGGGCGAGCCAGGCGCCCGGCCCTCGAACAGCCAGGACCGCAATTCCCGCTCCTGGGCCCGGGCAAGCTGGATGACCTGCTGCGGCTCATTCGCCCGGAGCTGGATCAGGGCGAGTGTCTGCAGTACTGAGTCGTGGACCCGGGCGGCCAGGTCGGACCTCTCCTCGGCGCGGGCGCGGGCTTGGCGCTCGGCCACCAGATCACGCGCGATCCGCAGCCACCACGGGCCAAAGGCGACCACGATGGCGGCGATGACCAGGGCCACCCCGCTCAACGGCCGCAGCACCGCATGACTGGTGTGCAGCAACGTCACCAGGCCCCAGATGAGCAGGACCAGCGCGATGCCCGTCCGCCACAGCGTCCACCGCCGGTGGGTTTCCGAACCCTGAGACATCAGCGGCTCGGCCAGTCGGTGCAGGGTCTCCTGCTCGCCGGGGGAGGCATTGCGCCAGATCAGCACGATGCCCACAGTGCTGATGACCAGTGGCCAGGCCACCGTGCCGAACCAGCCCACCCCGAGCAAGGACGCGATGATCAGCAGTGCGACCAGCAGCGACCCCACGCCCGCGGCCAGGGTGAGCCCCCGGCGGTCGGCCAGCGCCCGGCTCGCGATGTTGGTTTCCTCCCCAGCCGCCGGCAGCAGCAGCCAGGCCAGCACGTAGGCCGCCAGCCCGAAGCCACCAGCCACGGTGACGAGCACGAACAGCACCCGGATGACCGTCACGTCCACCCCGGTCCGGGCGGCCAGGCCAGCTGCCACCCCGCCTGCCAGCCGCTCGTCCGGCCGCCGCCGTACCGGTCCGGTATCCCTGGGCACCCGGGCCCATCGCGAGCCCCGGCGGCGGTCCGGCTGCCCGCCCCCGCCCGGGTGCGCGCCCGATGGCCTGGTACCGGCTCGCACGCCGGAACCACCGGGCAGCCCAGGACCACCCTGCTGACCCGGACCAGCCGGCTGGCCCGATCCAGCAGGCAGCCCTGATACCGCTGGTGACTGCCAGCCACCGCGCTGACCGGCGCCATCTACCTGCCACGGGGCAGGCCGGGGCCCGCCGTCCTGGCGAGCGGGCCGCCACGGGGAACCGGGCCGGGTTCGTGCCATATTCCCATCATCGCGCGCAGCCGCCCGGCCGGCCATCAGGGCCGGCCCTGATCCTGCCCGGTGCGGCATCAGGGTCGAATGGGGGATCTTCCTGATGTGCCGGCCCGCCCGCTCCGGCCAGGCTGGCGGCATGAACACAGTCACTCCGAACACCGGGGCATCCAGCCCTATCCAGCCACGGCAGCTGTCCCGGCCGGTCTCCGACCGGATGCTGGCGGGCGTCGCCGCCGGCATCGCCCGCTACCTCGACGTCGATGTCACCATCGTGCGGATCCTGTTCGCCGTCCTCGCCGTGCTGGGCGGCGCGGGCGTGCCCATCTACCTGGCCGGCTGGCTGCTCATCCCGGAGGAAGGTGCCCAGCAGTCCATCGCGGGCGGATTCATCCAGTCCCGGCAAGCTAACTGAACAGGGGGAACACCACTATGGTCCGACGCCGTGCCAGCGTCACCAACCCCGGCATGCGGATCTCCGATGCCGATCGTGCCGAAATGGCCGACCACCTGTCCAAGCACTACGGCGAGGGCAGGCTCGACCAGGCTGAGTTCAACGAGCGGCTGGACCGGGCGATGAGAGCCAAGACCCAGTCCGACCTGACCTGGCTGCTGACGGACCTGCCAGGGCTCGAACCGGCCCGCCAGCCGGCCCGCCCGCCCGAGCGGCACAGGTACTACCGCGTACTGCTGCTGATCGCGGCGGTGGTAGTGGTCTTCCTCGGCTGGCAGGCGCTGGTGCGGCCCTACCTGCCGTGGGTGCTGGTCGCGCTGCTGGCTTACCTGTGGCTGCGGCACGGGCCGCCGCGCCGCAGTTAGCTGCCGGGGCGGCGGGCGGCGAGGTCCGCCAGCCATTGCTGGCTGGCGCGGGCGATCCGGTCCGGGACGCCGAGTTCGCCGAGCATAGTGCTGGCGGCGGCCATCTCCTGGGCCCGGCGGCGGGCGTGCTGGTAGCTGCCTTCCTCCAGCCTGGCCAGGGTGGCGGCGTCTGCCGCGGCCAGTTCCGCGGCCAGGTGCTCACGCAGCCAGTCCTCGCTGCCCGCCGCCCGGGCCGCCTGCAGCGCCTCGATCGCCGCCGCCGCCATGCCCTTGTAGAACACGCTGCGCAGCAGCTTCCTGGTTGCCGCGGTACCGGGCGGCCCGGGCACGATCTCGGCCCGCCCGCCGCAGGCGCCCAGGATCGCGCTGGCGGCCTCGGCACCGGGCCCGGACATGAGCATGGGCACCGCCAGGCCGCGACCGGGGACCGGGGCCATGATGGCAACGTCCGCGAACGTGATGCCAGCCTGCCCGGCGGTGTCGGCGAGCCGCTGCTTGAGCCCAGCGGCCGAGGTGTTGGCGTCGGCATAGACCGTGCTCCCGGCCAGCCCGGGCAGTGCCATCCGCAGTGCGTCCTCGGCCGCCTCGGCAGTGACCAGGCTGATCACTAGCGCGGCGCCGCGGCAGGCATCGGCGTCCCCAGCCGCCATGTCGACCCCCGCCGGCGCGGGCTGTACCGGGTCGAAGCCACGCACCCTCACCCCGGCCGCGGCCAGGCCGCCCGCTATCTCGCTGCCCGCCTCACCAAGCCCGAGCACGCCGACAGTCAGCCGGGCCGCCAGCCGGTCCGTGGCCGTCATGCCAGGGCCACCCGGAGCGCCGCCCGTGGGTATCCATGCGCCGTCGCCCGCCGATATGCCATCCGCATCCGGCTCACCTCCCGCACAGGCAGCAGGTTAAGTGGCCGTTCACCCCCGGGCCAGCCAGGGCCGGGATAAGAAACGGCAGCGCCGCATCTTCCGGATCTGGAAGACAGCCTGCAGCAACAGGGCGTCATTGCCCCCGCGGTGCTGATGCGGGCCGGTGGCGAACCTCCGCGCCGATAGGATCTGCAGATCGCGCCGGAAGGTGCCCGCCGGCTGATGCCGGTGCGCCGTCACTACCAGGATCCCTGATGAGACCCGGTCCAGCCTGCGTCGACCCAGGCCCCGTCCGCGGCCAGCAGCGGTAACTCATGTGGGTGCGAAGACGCCGGCATCCGCGGGCAGGGCTCGCCCACGACATCACCGTTGCTCGCCGCCGGCCGCTACTGGCCCACCGGGCGGCGGCGCGGCCGGGACGGCGGTTCATCACCTGGCTGGCGCTGGCGATGATGACGGTTGGGTCGGTCGGCTACCTCGGGTCGGCGCCCGCGTTGTCGGTCTTCGGGCTCGCCTCGGTCTCCCTGTACGTGCTGCCTGCGTTTGTGTTCTTGCTGCCGGTGTCGCTGGTCGCCGCTGAACTGGCCTCCGGCTGGCCGGGCGGTGTCTACAACTGGGTGCGCGAGGGCATCTCCGCTCCGATGGGGCTCCTCGCGGTATGGTGCGAGTTCGCCCAGACGATCTTCTATTACCCGGCGCTGCTCGCCTATGTCGCCGGCACGCTCGCCTATGTCATCGATCCCCGCCTGGCGGGCAATGGCGTGTATAACGCAGCCGTCATCATCGTGCTGTTCTGGGGCGGCGTGCTGGTGTCCGCGCGCGGGCAGGCGATCGTGGCCGCGCTGTCGTCGGGCGGGACCATGCTGGGGACGCTGATCCCCGGGGCGATCCTCGTTGCCCTCGGCGCCGCGTACCTGCTCCGGGGGAAACCTTCGGCCGCGCCGATGACCGCTGGCCACCTGCTGCCGCCCTGGCATGGGCTCGCCAGCATCGTCCTGATCGTCAACAGTTTCTTCACTTACGCGGGCATCGAAGTCAACGCCGTGCACGTCGACGAGCTCCGCAACCCGGGACGCGACTACCCGAAATCCATATTCCTCGCCATGATCCTGGTGCTGGCGGTCTTCATCTTCCCCACGCTGGTGATCGCATGGGTGATTCCCGCTCACCTGATCAGCTTCACTACCGGCCTGATGCAGGCCTTCACCAGCCTGCTGACCTATTTTCACCTCTCGTTCGCGGTGCCGCTGATCGCGATCGCCCTGGCGGTCGGAGCGCTGGCCGGGATGATGGCCTGGCTGGACGGCCCGTCGGAAGGGCTCCTGCGGATTGGGCGCGAGCAGGGGTTTCTCCCGCCCTATTTCCAGCAGGTCAACCGCCAGGGCATCGAGGTGCGCATCCTCACCGCGCAAGGCACCGTGATCACGCTGATCGCCCTGCTCTATGCCTTCATCCCGAGCGTCTCGCATGCCTACTGGATCTTCGCGGCGATGGCCACGCAGGTGTACCTGATCATGTACCTGCTCATGTTTATCGCGGCGCTGCGGCTGCGCCGTTCGCAGCCGGGCCACACGCGCGGTTACCGGGCGCCGGCGCTGGGCCTGCTCTGCCTGGCCGGCGCCGTGTCATCGCTGGCCGCGCTGGTGATCGGGTTCATCCCCCCGTCGCAGTTCGGCCACTCCAACCCGCTGGTGTACGCCGCCGTGATATTCGCCGGGATCGTTGCCATCGGCGTTCTCCCCCCGCTGCTGCTGGACCGGCTCCGCAAGCCAGGGTGGAAGGCGGCCAGCGGCGGGCCGGCCGTCCAGCCATAGCGGGCGGGTCCAGCCGGGCGGCACCGGGTTGCGCCCCCAGATCCGGGCGCTGGCTGCCAGGCGGGCCTGGCCACTGCGGCCAGCGGTCAGGCCCATGATCTGCTACTTGCGAAGTAGCCCCGACCGGATTTGAACCGGCGCTACCGCCTTGAGAGGGCGGCGTCCTAGGCCGCTAGACGACGGGGCCAGCCACTGAACGGTAGCGTACTTAGCAGGTCCCGCCAAACGGCGGTGCCGCCCGCCCGCTGTTCCCCAGCCTGGCGCTGGCGGGCAGGCCAGCGAAGCCTCGCGGACCTCTGAAATGTGTGCTGCCAGCGCGCTGAGCTGGGGTACCAGAGCTGGGGTACCAGTGCCTAGCCTCAGGACATACAGGACAGGTGTCTCAAGACATCCCGGACAGGCTGGGGCGAGGAAGCCCGGCATCGGTACGGCATGTCTCACGACATGGAGGACAGCTGGGGCAGAGCCTGCCGGGATGTCGAAAGCCCGGCTTGTCATCACAGCTGTCATCACTGAAGGGCGGCCGGTCAGCGAGGTCGCCCGTGATTACGGGGCCGCCCGGTCCTGGGTCTGCACCTTGCTGGCCCGGTACCGGGCCGAGGGCCAGGCGGCGTTCGAGCCGCGGTCGCGGCGGCCGGGGAACTCACCGAATGCGGTCAGCGGCGCCACCGTGGAGCTGATCGTCTGGCTGCGCAAGGAACTGGCCGGGCAGGGCCTGGACGCCGGTCCGCACACCATCTGCTGGCACCTGTGCCACCACCACCAGGTCACGGTCTCAGCCTCGACGGTCAGCCGGTGCCTGGCCCGGGCCGGGCTGGTCACCGCGGAGCCCAGGAAGCGGCCGAAGTCCTCCTATATCCGGTTCGCCGCCGAGCAGCCCAACGAGTGCTGGCAGGCCGACTTCACCCACTACCGGCTCGCCGGCGGCACCGGCACCGAGATCCTGACCTGGCTGGATGACCATTCCCGGTACGCGCTGCGGGTGACCGCGCACCACCGGGTCACCGGCCCGATCGTGGTCGCCGCGTTCCGCGCCGCCGGCGCGCAGCACGGCACCCCCGCGTCAACGCTGACCGATATTCAAGCTGTCTTTGTCCCTGGGAAGCCACGCATGGTCCGGCCGGCGGTGTGAGGCTTCCTGGTGACCGGCGCCTGCCCGCCGCCGCTGATGACCGATCGGAGCGCGCGGCCCGCGTGACTTCTTGCCTGTTGATCACGGGGCGGGCAGGGGTGCCGCCGAGGATGGCTATGCCCTGTTGAGAACCCGGTGACCGGCTGACGCCGGATCCCTGTTAGCGAATGTCTGGTGCTGCCTCCTCGCGCGGGCCGATCCGCCGGTCTGCCGTCCAGGCCGTGATCGGAGAGGAGCTCGCAGTGCAGATGACGCTCGGGATTGACGTGGCCTGCCGGGCCGCGCATCAGGCCAGCCTGGCCGATGAAACTGGCCGGTTCGCCTGGTCGGGCCGTAAGTTCCGGACCACGGCCGCGGACCTGGACCAGCTGTGGGAATCGATCCCGGCCGGGGCGGCAGTGCTGGTCGTGATGGAGCCGACCCGCAACGCCTGGGTGCTGCTGGCTGCCTGGTTCCGCCGCCGTGGCGCCACGGTGATCATGGTCCCGCCGGAGCAATCGGCGGACTTGCGGGATTACTACTCCAAGCACGCCAAGTCCGACCGGCTGGACTCCAAGATGCTGGCCCGGCTGCCGCTGCTGCACCCCGAGGGCCTGCGGCCCGCCGAGGGCCTGGGCCCGGCCGATGCGCTGCGCCGGGCCTCGGTGCTGCGCTCCAGCCTGGTCAAGCGGCGCCACGTCATCTTGGCCCGGCTCGATTCTTACCTGGAGCTGCTGGGACCGGCCTGGCATGCGGCCTTCGGCGGGGACCTGGCCAACATCACCCCGCTGCGGCTCCTGGCGGCCGGCTACGCCGACCCGCACGCTGTCCGGCGGCTGGGCCTGGCCCGGCTGACCCGGTTCACCTGGCGGTACTCCCACGGCGCCTTCGGCGAGCATTACGCGGCCGGCATCCTGGCCGCCGCTGCCGAGACGCTGCAGCTGTGGGACGGCGAGCTGTCCTACCCCGACCTGGCCGAAGACATCGCCGCCGAAGCCCGCCTGGCCCTAACGCTCACCACCGAGATCCGCGACCTCGAGCGGAAGATCGCCGCCCTGCTGCACCAGGCCGACCCGGCCGGCATCCTCACCACCGTCCCAGGCGTGGGCGCCATCGGCGCCGCCCAGATCTTGGCCCGCCTCACCGACCCCGCCCGGTTCCGCTCGATGGCCGGCGCCCGGTCCTTCACCGGCCTGGTCCCCTCCCTGACCGCCTCCGGCACCAGCGGCCGCCACGGACCGCCCACCAAATCCGGCGACGCCCTGCTCCGCGAGGCCCTGTTCATGGCCGCCAACCAGGCCCGCCGGATCGACCCCGTCCTGGCTGCCCGCTACCACCGGCTCATGGTCACCTGCGGAAAGCACCACAACTCCGCGCTCTGCCACATCTCCACCGCCGTGCTCACCCGGATCATCGCCTGCTGGCGGGCCGGCACCCCCTACCAGATCCGCGACCTCGACGGCACACCCCTAACCACCGCCCAGGCCCGCGCGATCGTCACCCAGCGCTATCACGTCTCCGACGAACTGCGCGCACTACGCCGCACCAGCCACCTCAGCGCGAAGGCGGGCCGGCGACACCAGGAGTCGCCAAGCGCTCCGACACCGGCCCGCCCCCAACCCAACGCTACGGCCCGCAGCCGAAACACTTGACACCGCTTAAGAACTCAACGGGATGGTGTTCACTACCCGGTTCTCCGGCGGCAAAGGCGGCCGCAACGGCCTGGAGAATGAGCTGCGCCGTCTCGGCGTGCAGCAAAAGAACGGCAAGGCCAACCATCCCCAGACCCAGGGCAAGGCCGAGCGGTTCCAGCAGACCCAGAAGAAATGGCTGGCCGCCCAGCATCCCCAGCCCGCCACCCTGGCCCAGCTGCAGGCACTCACCGGCACCTTCACCGCCTGCTACAACACCCGCCGGCCACACCGGTCCCTGGCCCACCGCTCCACCCCCGCCACCGCCTACGCGGCCCGGCCCAAGGCCGGCCCCAGCAGCCGGGCCACCGGCACCCACGACCGCGTCCGCACCGACCGCATCGACACCAACGGCGTCGTCACCCTCCGCCACGCCGGGCGGCTCTACCACATCGGCGTCGGAAGAACCCACGCCCGAACCCACGTGATCATGCTCGTCCAGGACCAGCACATCCGGATCGTCGCCGCCGCCACCGGCGAGCTGCTACGCCAGCTCACCCTCGACCCAGCCCGCAACTACCAGCCCACCGGCAAACCACGCCGCCCACCCGGAACACCGCGCAAACGATCAAACCCCGGACCCTGACGTGGGTTCGGGGTTTCCTCGATGTCTTGAGACATCACAAAGTGCCCCGGGTGGGATTCGAACCCACACTGGATGGCTTTTGAGACCACTGCCTGCTGCCGGATTGGGCTACCGGGGCGCGCCCGTCAATCTACCGCCTTCGGTACGATCTTGCCTGTGAGCCCGACCCCCGTGCGCGTTCTGATCGCCGAAGATGAGGCCCTGATCAGGCTCGACCTCAAGGAGATGCTGGAGGAAGAGGGCTACCAGGTGGCGGGTGAGACGGGCGACGGGGAGTCAGCCGTCCAGCTGGCGACGGCGCTGCGCCCGGATCTGGTGATCCTCGACGTCAAGATGCCAGTGCTGGACGGGATCTCGGCAGCCGAGCGGATAGCGGCCGACCATCTTGCCCCGGTGGTCATCCTCACCGCGTTCTCGCAGCGGGAACTGGTCGATCGGGCCCGGGACGCGGGCGCCATGGCCTACCTGGTCAAGCCGTTCACCAAGGCAGACCTGGTGCCCGCTATCGAGATCGCAGTCAGCCGTTTCCAGGAGATCGCCGCCCTCGGCACCGAGGTCGGCACCTTGCGGGAGCGGCTGGAGGTGCGCAAGCTACTGGACCGGGCCAAGGGCCAGCTGCAATCCGAGCGCGGGCTGACCGAGCCGGAGGCGTTCCGCTGGATCCAGCGGACCTCGATGGACCGCCGGGTGACGATGCGTGCCGTGGCGGAGGAGGTACTGGCCGGCCAGCTGCCGCCGGACCTGGCGGGATCCGGCTAGCGGTGGCCCGGCTGGGCCGGACCCGGCGGGGCGTGAAAAAGCCCGGGGAGCCTTTGGTGCCGTGTCGGCCTTCCCCGGGCCGGCACGTTCTCTACTCAGCTCCCCGGGTGCGGGCACCACGCTATCGAGCCACCGGCACGCGGCGCAAAGACATGCTCATTCCCCGGACAGAATGCCGTCATCATCCGGTCATGGGCGGTTTCGCAAATAACTCCGCGCACATCCGGGGCGACGTGCAGTCACCGATGCGGTGGGCGGTCACTACGGTATGCCGGCCCGCGCCTGGCGGCTATGCCCCGCCACCGCTGGCGCCCGGCAGCCGGTCGGTGATCAGGCAGGTGAGCCGGGAGGTGCACAGCCGCCGGCCCTGCTCGTCCCGGAGCACGACCTCATAGCTGGCGGTGGTCCGGCCGCCGTGCAGCAGGGTAGCGACGCCGGTCACCACGCCCGCAGACGCTGCCCGGTGGTGGGTGGCGCTGATCTCGATGCCCACCGTCAGCCGGTCCGGGCCGGCATGCAGGGCCGCGCCGAGCGAGCCCAGGGTTTCCGCCAGCGCGCACGAGGCCCCGCCGTGCAGCAGCCCATAGGGCTGGGTGTTCCCGGCCACCGGCATGGTGCCGACGACCTGCTCGGCGGTCGCCGTCACGATCTCGATCCCCATCCGGCCGACCAGGGTGCCCCGGCTGCTGGCGTTGAACGCCTCGGTGATCCGCCGTGCCGCGTCCTGCTCCACCGCCACCTCCGGGTCCGGTCTCCACCGGGTGGAGATGCCGGACAGGGTAACCGGCGGAGCGGGATCCCTGCTCATGTCGGCCCCGGCTACTAGACTTCCGGCGTGGCGACGAAGCCTGGCACCTCCGCTTCCCCGGCCGGCCCGCAGCCGGGCCGCCTGCTCCTGCTGGATGGTCACTCCCTGGCCTACCGGGCCTTCTTCGCGCTGCCGCCGGAGAACTTCTCCACCACCACCGGGCAGCCCACGAACGCCGTCTATGGCTTCACCGCCATGCTCATCAACGTGCTGCGGGACGAGACGCCCACCCACGTGGCGGTCGCGTTCGACCGCGGCGAGCCGACGTTCCGGCATGAGCAGTACGTGGAGTACAAGGCCAACCGGCGGGAGACGCCGGCCGACTTCCGCAGCCAGCTCAGCCTGATCTTCGAGGTGCTGGACGCGCTGGGCATCGCGCGGCTGTCGGTGCCGGGCTACGAGGCCGACGACATCATCGCTACCCTCACCACGCTGGCCGAGCGGAATGGTCTCGACGTCCTCATCGTCACCGGTGACCGGGACGTGCTCCAGCTCGTGGACGAGCACACCACCGTGCTCATGACCAGGCGTGGTATCAGTGAGATGACCCGCTTCACTCCGGCCGCGGTGACCGAGAAGTACGGCCTCACCCCGGCCCAGTACCCCGACTTTGCCGCGCTCCGCGGCGACCCGAGCGACAACCTGCCGAGCATCCCGGGAGTCGGGGAGAAGACTGCGGCGAAGTGGGTCGCCGATTTCGGCTCGCTGGCTGAGCTGGTCGACCGGGTGGACGAGGTCAAGGGCAAGGCCGGCGACAAGCTCCGCGAGCACCTGCCTGACGTGCTGCGTAACCGGCAGCTCACCGAACTCGCCCGCGACGTCCCGCTCGACGTCGGGCCGCTGGAGCTGCGCCCGGCCAGCTGGGACCGGGAGCAGATCCATCAGCTGTTCGACACGCTTCAGTTCCGCGTGCTGCGGGACCGGCTTTACGCCACATTGCCCAACGGAATCCTCGGGGCAACCGCCGCTGCCGGGGCCACCAGCCCGGCGGACAGCCCTGCTTTCGAGGTCGACGTGGCCATGCCCGGCGCCGAAGAGGTGGCGCAGTGGCTGGCCGAGCACGTGGCCGCCGGTGACCGGACCGGGCTGGCGGCCAGCGGGGAGTGGGGCCGGGGCACCGGCAGACTGACCGGGCTGGCCCTGGCCACCCCGGACGGGGCGGGCGCCTACCTGGACCCCGGCCTGCTCACCGAGGAGGATGTGCGGGCACTGGCCGCCTGGCTGGCCGACCCGGGATTGCCCAAGGCCATGCACGATGCCAAGGGCCCGATGCATGCACTGGCCGCGCACGGGCTGGAACTGGCCGGCCTGACCAGTGACACCGCGCTGGCCGCCTACCTTGCCCTGCCCGGCCAGCGCTCGTTCGACCTGGCCGACCTCGCGCTGCGCTACCTGGGCAAGGAGCTGACCGGCAGCGGGGAGAGCCCGGCCGGGCAGCTCGAGCTCGACTTCTCCGGCGAGGAGGAAGCCGCGCAGCAGGCCGCGACGGCACTGGTACTGCGGGCCCGGGCCACCGCCGAGCTGGCCATCGCCCTTGACGCGGATCTGGACCAGCGCGGGGCCACCCGCCTGCTGCACGAGGTGGAGCTGCCGCTGGTCGGCGTGCTGGCCCGGATGGAGCGGGCCGGGATCGCCGCCGACACCGAGCATTTCGCGGCCATGTCGGCCAGCCTCGGCGGCGAGGTGAAGGCCGCCGAGCAGGCCGCCTACCAGGTGGTGGGCCGCGAGTTCAACCTGGGCTCGCCCAAGCAGCTGCAGGAGGTCCTGTTCACCGAGCTGGGCCTGCCCAAGACCAAGCGGATCAAGACGGGTTACACCACCGACTCCGAGGCGCTCACCGGGCTGCTGGCGCAGACCGATCACCCGGTGCTGATCCACCTGCTGCGGCACCGTGATGTGGCCAAGCTCAAGAGCATCGTGGACACGCTGCTGCCGATGGCTGGCGAGGATGGCCGCATCCGCACCACCTACAACCAGACGATCGCGGCCACCGGCCGGCTTTCCTCCACCGACCCGAACCTGCAGAACATCCCGATCCGGAGCGAGGAAGGCCGGCGCATCCGGCAGGGCTTCATCGTGGGGTCTGGCTACGAATGCCTGCTCACCGCCGACTACAGCCAGATCGAGCTGCGGATCATGGCCCACCTATCCGGGGACACCGCGCTGGCGGAGGCGTTCGCGTCCGGCCATGACTTCCATGCCGAGACCGCGTCCCGGGTGTTCGGGCTGGCGCCCGAACAGGTCACCGTCGAGCTCCGCAGCAAGATCAAGGCGATGAACTACGGACTCGCCTACGGGCTGTCCGCTTACGGGCTCTCCCAGCAGCTGCGGATCAGCCCGGAGGAGGCACGCGGGCTGATGGACGGCTACTTCCAGCAGTTCGGCGGGATCCGCGACTACCTCAACGAGATCGTGGCGCAGGCCCGCATGGACGGCTACACGCAGACCATCCTGGGCCGCCG
>Ga0306924_10005232_pt1 | contig 12767 bp, 18 predicted proteins | sample sta12Can44000111_FD_203756 | JGI IMG/M metagenome (GOLD analysis project Ga0306924, IMG submission 203756) | Lab enrichment of tropical soil microbial communities from Luquillo Experimental Forest, Puerto Rico - statanox.12C.anox.44.000.111 (v2)... | ecosystem: Environmental > Terrestrial >... | reverse complement strand
CCTTGGCGTCGAGAGAGATGGTCAGGCTGGCCGGCTCGGGCTGTTCGGCGGCGGCCGTCTCTTGCGGCAGATCAACTTTCACCGCCTGGGTCAGCAGCGGTGCCGTCACCATGAAGACGATCAGCAGTACCAACATGACGTCGATCATCGGAACCATGTTGATCTCGGCGCTGGGCTGGCTGTGGCTGTCGTCGGAGAACTTGCCGAAGGACATGCTCAGGCGCTCCTCTTGGTCGGCAACGCCGCCGGGGCCGGAGCACCGCCTAGCAGCGTGAACAGGTCGTGGGCGAAGCCGTCGAGGTCCGAGAGCAAGCGGCGATTGGCGCGGACGAAGATGTTGTAGGCCAGAGTCGCCGGCAGCGCCGTGGCGAGACCGAAGGCGGTCATCACCAGCGCCTCGCCCACCGGTCCGGCGACCTGAGACAGGCTGCTCTGGCCACTGTCGCCAATCGCCACCAAGGCGTGATAGATGCCCCAGACTGTGCCGAACAGCCCGACGAAGGGTGCCGCCGACGCGGTGATGGCCAGCAGGGTCAGGCCGGATTCCAGCTCCAGCGTCTCGCAGGTGATGGCTCGGCGAAGCACACGGGCCAGGAACTGATCGGGCGCGCCCAGCCCCGCCGCTTCGACCTGGGAAAGCCTCGACAACCGCAAATGCGCGGCCAATCCCTTTTCCGCCAGACGACTCCAGGGATCGCGGGGGCCGTGAGCGGAAAAAGCCCGCTCGACCACCGACAGACAGCCGGCCTCGCCGCAATTGTTCAGGAAGCGTCTGCCTGACCGGCGCAGCAGCATCGCCTGGATGGCCTTCACCACGATCACGCTCCAGCAGGCGATGGACAGCAAGGCCAGCACCATCAGCGGCATCAGATCGGCAAGATCGCCGGCGGCCAGGAAATGGCCGAGCCCGAAATGCTCCTGTGTCGGCATGCTCAACTCCTCAATTTGAAGACGATGGGAACCAGCACCCAGGCCTCGACCGCCTGTCCCCCCTTGCTGCCGGGGACAAAGCGCCAGTCGCGTACCGCAGCAGAAGCGGCCTCGTCCAGACTGGGGGCGCCGGAGCTTTGATCGACGGTGACCTGCCGGGCCAAACCCTCGGCGCTGACCAGCACCCGCAGCATCACCCGACCTTGCAGATGCAGCCGTCTTGCTTCTTCGGGATAGACCGGGGCTGGATTCGACAGATAGGCCGCCGGGCTCGGCGGGATGATCGGTGGTGGCGGACTTTCCCCCTGGCTGGGAGATGGAGCCACTGCGTTGGCTGATGCAGGGAACTGACCGGGAGCGCTGGGCTCGGGCGCGGCGTCCGCCGCCGGTTGGGCTGAGGGTGGCGGTTTGGCCGTGAGGCGGTGAGGTGTCTGTGCTTTGGCAGGAACCGCTGGTTCTGGTGCGACGGGCTGTGCCGTCTTCTCGACATGTTGCTGTGTCGGCAGAGCCTGCGGATGAGGCGCGTCAAGCCAGCGGACCTGTATCGCCTGGGGAGCCGTGATCACGGACTGCGGGCGAGGTCTCTGTATTGTCAACCCGATCCAGGTGACCGCATGCAGCGCCATCACAGCGGTTACCGCCAGGATGGTCCAAGGCGGCCTGCGCATGGGAACCGGAGAAAGGAAGCCGGCAACGGCAAAGGAAGAGGTGGCCACAGCGTTCTCCAATCGAACGGACTTCGGGCGATCACGCGGATCGGCGAAGCCCGGTTCGGGCTTGAAAAACGGCTTAGGCCGTCATCGGTGTTGAGCTCCAGCGGGCGAAGCGACACGCGCCTCATTCAGCAGAAATCGTGCCAAATGCCCGTTCATGGAGATTTGATTACAAATGCGGCTGCCACACGTGGCGAATCTTACTGTTATGTACGGAAGCCCTCGCAAGGGCACCAGTAGGAACTATTCCATTGGTATTGTTGAATTTCCGCAAGGGCCATAATTTTACAGAAAATCTATGAGCCGTGCAGATTTTTCTGGTTCGGTCCGGTGTTGCATCTGCCCGCGCGCTTGAGACGCGAATTTCTGACGAGCAGAAATAGAATGACCAAGTTAGGACTTCCCCACATGAGCGAACGGCAGCTTTTCTAGCTCCGAACCCGTCCTTCCGCTTTCGGCCCACATCTGCCGTGAAATTAACGATGGCGATCAGCGGCTTCCCGCAGATTACAACCCCAATCCCCGTTTCCGGCCAAATCCCCAGTCGATACCGCCATCGCTACGGACCACGCCGGAGACATGGCGATTGAGCTGTTTCTCCAGCGACGGAGACCAGGGCACAAGTTGGAAGCCGAGTCCGTCGTCGATCATGGCAAAGCGTCCGGAGGCGAGGGCAAGGCGCTGGCGGTAGGTGCCGGCGACATACTCGCCGGTCCCGGACGGCTTGAACGGCAACCCCGCTTCAGCCGCCAGCTTTTGTCCCATTGCTTCGACTTCACGGCGGCGGAGAGTCTCGACCAAATTGCGAGCGAAGACGACCCGCTGGCCCTGCCGCTGGGCCAAACCCTGGTCGATCAGATATTCCGCCCGTCGCTCCATGGCGTTCCGCACCTCGGCACCGAAGCCGGTCTCGCCCAGGGCCATCGGCTCGCGGGCAATGGCTTGGCGATCAAGCCAGGTGGCCCCGGTCGCCGTCACCTGGGCCTCGATGGACAGATCGGAGCGGACCGCCAGGGCCACCCGGCGGCGGCCTTGCGCGTCGTCGAATTTGCGCAACTCGACGATCGAGCCCGGCGCGCTGTCGCCGGCGGCATCGAGGTCGGGCAGTTTGATGTGGTGGGTGCGACCATCGACGCCATCGATCACGGCATAGGCGGTGCCCTTCAATTCGTCGTCGAGGCCGCGATCAACCAGCCGGCCGATGACGGGATCGTCCAAACTCTCGCCGGCCAGCACATAGCTTGCCGCCCCGCGCTCGATGCCGCGTTCGGTCAGGCCGCGATGGATCCGCTTGATGATGTCGCCGCGTTCGCCCAACTCGCGCAAGGTGGCCTCGGCCGTCTCATCCACCATCCATTGTCCCGGCCCGATCTGGTGGGCGAGGCCCAATGTTTCCAGCCGACGCAGACGTCCGATCTTCAGGGCATGGAAGACGTTGGGCTGCTGGCCTGGGGTCGGGGCCAGATCGATGACGCCATGGCGGTCGGCATCCTGGACAAGTTGGCGATCAAGCTGGGTCCAGCGGTCCGCCTCGATCTGCCGTTCCAGGGAACGCTGAATGTCGAGGTCAGTCCGTGGCCCGAGTTCCTGGGTGACCAGATCCTGGGCGCGGGATCGCATTCCTTCTTTGATGTAATCGCGGGCGATGACGAGATCCCGGCCATCGTCGGCGACACCACGCACAATGATATGGATATGCGGATGCTGGGTGTTCCAGTGATCGACGGCGACCCAATCGAGCTTGGTGCCGAGGTCCTTTTCCATCTGCCCGACCAGATCGCGGGCAAAGCCCTTGAGATCGACGAGGTCGGCGGCATCTTCGGGCGAGACGATAAAGCGGAAATGATGCCGGTCGTCTTTGCAGCGTTCGGCGAACGCCTTGGGATCGGCATCCTCGGTTTCGGGACCGAATAGCCGGGCCTTTTCTCCGTCCCGGGTGACGCCCTCGCGGCGGAGATAACCGAGATGGGGGGCCAGTGGCGCGGCACGGGGGCTATGGCGGACCACCCGGGTCTTGATGGTGACCAGACGGGAGCGGCTGGTCAGCAGGCGATTGGCGCGGATGCTGGCGACACGGCCGCGTCCAAAATGCGAGGCGCGTCCCTTGCTGATCACGCCGTTGCGGGAGATGCCGCCGCCAGCCCGCTGGGCGGCGGCCAGCGCTTGGGTGATGAACGGCTTGGCCCGCTGACTCTTGGACGAGCGGATGCGGCCGGGCCGAACCTGGAAGTCACCGTCCCGCGTCATGCCCAAGCCTCGCAATGTGCGGAGTTTTCTGTCCTGACAATGGTTTGATCTCGGCGCAAACATTGCGCTGGAAGAGCGCACATTGCTGGGGCGGTTCGAATAACCAATGAAAACAACAGCCCGACCGAGCCGCACATTGCGGCCTTTTATCTTGCACTCCTAATCGGCTTTGTTTTCTCTGTTTGCGTAGACATCGTCGTTTCTCCTTTTGTCTTCGATGATATGCTTTCCGCATCTCTACGGCACGCTGCTTTTGCGAGGTCGAGAGGTCTGGTGCGACGTGCACTCCTACGCGCTCAGCGACGGGGTATTTTGGCTGCACGGTGGCAGCGTTCGAACCGTCGCGGCGCATTTTTCCATCGGATTCACGGGGCATCATCACAGGCATTCGAACGCGGTCCGGCCGTCTTTCGATCGGCGCGGCCGCAGGCAAGATAACGTGCTTCCCGTCGTTCCTGATCTGCACCAGTCCTTATCCGCCGGAGCGGATCTCCTTGTTCAAAAGCCTGTCGTCATGGTGACGGACAGCAGCAACGCCTCTTTCCGGTCATGCCTGCGCGCCCAGAAGCCTGCGCTCCTTGGTCGCCGCCCGCGCCGCGAGGTCGGTGTCGCTGGCCTGGGCGTCGCCGTCATAGACGGTGCCGTCGCTCCACATGGCGTGCATGATCACCGCCAGCTTGCGGGCCACCGCCACCACCGCTTTCTTGTGGCAGCCGCGCTTGGTCAGTTTCTGCCCCCAGGCCTTGACCTTGTCCTTTCCCTTGAAGCGCGTCATCAGTCCCGACGCCGCTTCGTAAAGTGCTCGCCGGACATCCGGATCACCGGCCTTGCTGATGTGGCCCTTGATGTCGATCGAGGTGCCGGACTGCCAGCGCCGCGAGGTCAGGCCGAAATAGGCCGCGACGTCGCGCGAGCGGCGGAAGCGCGATGGATCGTCGATCGCCGCGATGAAGCTCAAGGCTGTCACCGGACCGACGCCGGGAATGGCCATGAACCGCCGAGCCAACTCGCTGGCGGCGACAATCTTGACCACCATGTCATGTAGCCGGCAGTACTCCTTCCACAGCGCTGCCTGCGCCGTCAGCATGGCGTCCATCAACTCGGCGGTCAGCGCGTCGTCCGCCACCGCATCGCGCACCGCCTGGTCGAAGGCCCCGCGCCCGACCTTGCCCAAGCGGATGCCGAACGACTTCAGGGAATGGCGGATGGCGTTTTCCAGGTCGAGGAACTTGCGTTTCAGGTTGCGCCAGTGGGTCAGCAGAAGTTTCATCCGATAGCAGGCCTCTGTCTTGATGTGGGCCTGGCGAAACCAGCCGGTGCGCATGATATGCGCGATGCCCAGAGCGTCGGCCGCGTCGGTCTTGTTGCGCTGCGCCGACATCGCCGCCCGCACATGCTGCGTCTCCAGGCAGATCGCCGGCAGACCCAGTTGCAACAGTTCCGGATGCAGCCAGGGCGACAATGACCCCGCCTCGTGGCCAATACGCCGCAGACGGCCCAGGAACGGTTTCAACACCGCCCGGATCGCTTCCGGTTCGGTCGCCACCTTTGTTTGCAAATGGACATCACCCTTGCCGTCAACCACGCACACTGCCGTTTCTTCGATCGACACGTCCAAGCCGCAAAAGAATTCCATCGCTCGTCTCCCGCGCTGCGGTTTCACCGCAGCCACTTTATCAGCGGCAGGAGCGGGAACCGGCGGCAAAACACCAACTCCGCAGTCTCGCCGATTACGGGCGGCATTCGTTCGGTCGTTTGGTCCCGTTTTCCTCGGTATTCCGCCAGTCTTTCGCCGCTTATCGCGGAAGCCCGCTGGACTGCGCTGTCCATCATGGCAACCGCCTCGGTTCGGGGAACCGGACGAACAGGCCGTCGGAATGTGGGGCGACAGCCGAAAGAGAGATCGAGAGGTGGTCTGGAACTGTGGTCTGCTCGCCGGCAATGAACATCGGTGCCGTCATCCATGAGCGCGAATTGGCGGTTTCGTGGGCGAGTGCGATTGCGCCGTTCGCCAGTTTGCCGTCGAGCATCGGTGCCAGCATGGCGATATAGGCCTGCGTCTCGGCGGGCAGTGGTCGTCCGGTTGCCAGATGATCTTCATAGCGCGCCGGTCCGGCATTGTAGGCGGCCAGGAAACCGGGCGAGCCGTAGCGGTCGTGCATCTCGCGGAGAAATGCCGTGCCGGCCAGGATGTTGGCGCGGGGCTCGAACGGGTCATCGCCGAGGCCCAGCCGATTGCACCAAAGTTGCCAGGTGGATGGCATGATCTGCATCAGCCCCATGGCGCCTTTGGGCGACCGGGCCTGCGGATCGCCGGCGCTTTCGATGCGGATGACCGCCTGTATCCAGGCCGCCGGAATGCCGAAGCGTTGCGAGGCTTCGGTGACGAATCCGGCAACGGAATCGGTAAGCGCCACGCGCTCTACCGGTATGAGCGGCACTGCCTCCTGAGCGCAGGCAGTGCTCATCGGCGACATCAGGAGCGACAGTATGAGCGCAGTAAACGCCATTCTCCCGACACCCGGAAAGCCTGCCATCGTGCTCGCGGCCGTCCAGGGTGAAGCGCTGGCGCGTCGGCCAATCGGCCGCCCTGGACTGCCGCTGCGCGCGACGGCCTGATCGATTCCGGTCGGGATGAAGGAATGGTGCGGCGTTCGATCGAACAAAGGAATTGCACCAGAGCCGCATGAGCGCGATGTCGCAAACAGCCGCCGCATCGCATCACCGTTTATCTTCGCGTTTGGCCGGACGGGTCCACAGCAGGGCGAAGGCCTTGCCCTTGACGTCCGATTGGAACAGGTTGGCGCGCAGGGGCTGGGTCAAAGTGGGGTCGTCGATCAGCATGGCGACGTAATCGCCGGCCTTCTCGCCGGTGCGTTTCCAACCGGCGCCGACTTCCGGCCCATCGGCGTCGGCGCCGCGATGGATGCGATAGTCGGGCGCGTTCTCGGCATCGGCATGTTCGGCGGGAACCAGCGTCAGCTCGACATCAAGGGTGAGCGTCCGCAGGTGGCCGGTATAGCCGTCGGCGGTGCGGGCGAAGAGGCCGATATGGGTCATGATGCGTCTCCTTGGGTTGAGAAAAACGTCAGTCGGCAAGCCAAAGCGGCGTCGCCCGGCCGATGATCGAGGTGATGGGAAGAGGGCCGAAATAGCGGCCATCCAGGCTGTCGGGATGATGGTTGAGCAGGAAGAATTCGCCGGAGCCGAGGGTGCGGCAACCGCTCCAAACGGGAAGCGCACGGCCCCGGCTGTCGCGGTCCCGCGCCTCGGCGAGGGCAACGTTATCGACGGTGATGGTGCTGCCAAAACGGCAGACGGTGTCTCCGGCCAGTGCGGCGATGTGCTTCAGCAATGGCACACCCCGGGGTAGATAGCCGCCATCGGCGAGGAATCGTGCGACGGGTTCCGGCGGCACCACCGCCACCAGATCGCCGACATGCGGAGTGCGGAGCGGCTGTACGGCATAGAGCCCGATTGCTGTGCTGGCGGTGGCGTTCCATAGCAGCCGGAGTGTCGGATGGACCAAGGCCGAGCCGCCGATGATCAGCACTGCAAAGTAGGTGCTCATCACCCAGCCGAAGCGCGTCATGACTGCACCTGCTGGCGTTTGAGCCAGGCGTCATGGCGTTCGCGGGTATAGAGGCGCGGCTGGTGGCCGACGGTCAGGCGGTTATGGACATGCCGCCAATGATCCGGCGCGGCGTCGGCCGGATCGATGCCGATCGCTTCCACCGCGTCGATGACCAGCAGCACCCGTTCGACCTTCGGCCAGCCGTGGATATGCAGCAGAATCTCGCCGCCGGGCCGCACGAACGGCAGCGTGGTGTGCGCTTCGCCCGGTGCCATGGCCCGTACGATGTCGATGCGCGAACTGATGGTGCCATAGTCGTTGGATGACCAGCGGACGAAGGTAAACAGGCTGTTCGGCGCGAACCCGACGACGCGGCGGTGACGGTCGAGAATGGTGTCCTCGACGGCATGGCCGAAGCGGATCCAGTTCTCGATCTGCTTCTCGACCCAGGTCAGTTCGACGCGGGTCAGGTTGGCGGAGTCCGGCCGTTTGGGTGGCCGGGCCAGCGGTGCGATGCCGGTCATGGGGCTCCTCCTGGGCATTCGGGGAATTCGCGCAGCAGCAGATCGCGCAGCATGTCGGCCATGGTTTGGCCACGCTGGAAGGCGGTCATCTTGATCCGTCCGCGCAAAGCGGGTGTGACGTCGATGGTCAGGCGGGCGGTGAATCCGCTGGCGGAGCGCGGAGATGTTTCCGGTGCTTTGACCCAACTTTCGGCATCGCCGGGGCGGCTGACGAAGGCGCGTTTCATGGTGCCAGCCCCGCCACTTCAGCGGCCAGAGCGGTGATTTCATGGGATGCGGGACTGCTGTCATCGATCTCGAACACCAGCCGCCCGGATTGCGCGGCATCGGCGAAGACGACGCGCTGGCCGATGGTGGAGCGCAGCACCGGCGGATCGTGGTCGGCCAGGGCTCCGACCGTCTCGCGGGCAATAACGGTGCGGGCGGCACAGCGGTTCAACAGGAAGCGGGCGGCCAACTGCGGGCGGAAGATCCGCGCCTCGCCGAGCAATTTCAGGATTTCGCCGGAAGCCCAGCCGTCGAATGGCGAGGGTTGCGCCGGGATCAACACCAGATCGGCGGCCAGCAGGGCCGAGCGCATCAGTCCGGCAACGCGGGGCGGCCCGTCGATGATGATGTGATCGGCATCGCGAGCCAGTTCCGGCGCCTCGCGGTGCAGGGTGTCGCGAGCCAGGCCGATGACGCCGAACAGACGAGGCAAGCCTTCCCGCGCCCGCTGTTCCGACCAGTCGAGGGCCGAGGCCTGGGGATCGGCGTCGATCAGGGTGATGCGGTTGCCGAGCCTGGCCCAAGCTCCGGCCAGATGCAGGGCCAAGGTGGTCTTGCCGACGCCGCCCTTCTGGTTGAGCAGGGCGACGATCATGGCCGTTCTCCGGGGAGCGGCGATGGCGCGGAAATGGTCAGACGGTGGAACGGACGGCTTTTCCGCCGGTCGACCTGCTCCACTACAGTTAGGAAGAATCCGTAGGATTCTAAGTTAGGAAGGTTAGAAGGGGGTGAATCAGGCTTGTTGCGCCAATGGGTTACAGGCCGCTCCGGTTCCTGATGGTACGGGACTCGGGTTCCCGATAGTACGGGCGTCCGGGTTCCTGATAGTACGGGGGGATTCACAGCTTATCCCCAGGCTTATGCACCGAATATGTGGATAACTTTTGGGGCTTGATCGCTGCCGCCACATGGCCGGGCAAGTCGGGGGCGAAGGTCAGGCGGACCTCGCCGGCGAGGTCGATGCCGTAGCCCAGGCGATAGCCGGGCAGGGGCTGTCGCTGGACGATGGCGCGCAGTTCGAAGGCGAAGCGCTTGAACGGCGACAGGCTGCCGGATTTGAGATGCAGGTGATGGAGATCGAAGCTCCAGCCTTGTTCCTGACGGCCGCCATGCTTGCGCACCAGCCGATAGAGCCAGCGCTCCAATCCGCCGGTCAGATCGAAATAGGCGCGGTCGATGGTCAGGACGAAGGCGTCGTCCATCACCCCGGCATAGAACCAATCGGGCAGGATCAGTTCGATACCGCGCGGGCGGCCCTGGCCATCCAGCCGCTCCTTCCATTCGTTGATCCAGGAAAAGCGGTGACGACGGCGTTCATTCGGCTGGCGGATCGAGGTGGCGATGGTGGTGGATTGCAGCCGGTCCAACGCCGCTTTCAGGCGATCATAGCTGAGCAGGCTGTCGCCGCGACCGATGAAGGCGAGGATTTCGTACGGGGTGGCGGCCATCAGGCGGGAGGTGGCGAGGCCGCGATCACGGGCCTCGACGATCTGGCTGGCCGCCCAGATCAGCAGATCGGCATCCCAGATGGTGGCCATGCCGTGCTCGGGCGTCGCCTCGACCCGGATCGTGACTTCGCCCATGTGAAAATCGATGGGCCGGACGCGATGGGACTTGGACAGGCTGAAGAACGGCCAGGACATCAGATCCTGGGCGTCGCGGGGCGCCATGTCGCCGGGCAGGGCGTGGAATAGGTCGAGCTGCCGGCGCGGTGCGGTCGTGGGATGGATGGACATCGGGTGACCTCAACGGGTCCGGCCGGCCAGACGGGCGGCGTCGTAGCGCGGATCCGAGGTCGAGGTGCAGGTGGACTGCGCGGCCCAAGCCTCCAGATCGTCGATGGCGTAGACCACGCGCCCGCCCAGCTTGCGAAAGACCGGGCCGGTGCCGTGGCAGCGGTATTTTTCCAGGGTGCGGGCCGACAGGCTGAGCAGGCGGGCGGCTTCGTGGGTTCTGACATAACGGGCGGGTTCAACGGGCATCGTATGCCTCCGTGTGGGTCCAGAGCGCCGCCACTTGAGGACGGCGCGACGGGATCACGGTGGCGAAGAACGCGGGCGTGGGCGGAGGACGAAGATTCGGAGGGTTTCGGTGTCCCCCCTTTGGAAAGGCTCAGTCGCCGCGCAGCAGCTTGCGATAACCGCCGTTCATCAGGACCTGGGCGTCGCGGATCAGGCGATTGGCCTTGCGGCGAACCGCCGAGCTTTTCCACTCGATGGCGGGCAATGCCGCCGCATCCTTGTCGACAAGGGCGGCGGCGATCTCGCGTGGGCCGGCGCCGGTGAGACGAAAATCGAGGACATGCAGAAGCTGGATCAACCGGCTTCGTCGCATTGGCGTGAGCTGCAGGCCGGTGGGCAGCGGGCCGCCGGAGCGGCCACGCAGGCGGCGAAGAAAGCGTCCGACGGCTTCGAAGCGAAGATCGGAGGGGTCATCGAGAGGCAGAATCACGGCAAGGCAATGGCCGCTGCCATTCTCGGACAGTCGCAGATATTGGGCGCCGTCCGGGTCGGCGAGCAGGATATGACGCTCCAAACGATCCAGCCGGTCGGTGGCGAACGGTTCGAGATCCGAGAGCGTCAAAGAGTTTAGCGCATCGTAGCCCTGCGGCGCCGAAGCGAGAATGACCGTGCCGGGAAAGACCTCCGGTCGCCAGAATACCGGCCCCTGGCCGGCAGGCTGGTCCGGATCAAGGACAAAAGCACAGCCCCCAGCGGCGAGCCAACTCGGCCTGGGCGGCTTGCGCATCGAGCTCGCCTTGGGCGATCTGTCGCTGGGTTTGCAGGCAGTCGTTTCGGTAATTCGGATTGCGGCGCAGAAACTCGGCGGCAAAGCCGGGCCGGTCAAGCCGGTTCAACTGTTCCTGCGTGGTTTCCGAGCGCCAAAAAGGGGTTGGCATCGAACATCCTCCGTACGAGGGCATGGCCTGGAATCGGAGGGAGCAAAGTTTCAAATATTCTACCACAGCGCTAGATGGCGGTTCCGCATCGTGTCATGCGCAAACCCGGACTACCCTCAAGGCGGGGCCTATGCCTTATTGCAGGCGGGGTTCCAGCAGATAGCGATAGCCGGTTTCGGTCATCCAACGGGCTCGCACTAAATGGCTGTCATGGACAGCCTTGGCGCGGTCAGGATCGTGACACACGTCGAGACCGAAGAGGATCGAGACCACGTCGCGCCAGTCGGCGCCCTCGGCTTCGGCATCCAACAGCCTGAGATAGGTCGCCCAATGGCGTTCGTCGTAAGGAGTAACGCGAAGACTCTCCGGCGGATGGTCTTCGAAGGCGGGCATGGTCATGCCGGTTTCCCCTCAAGGTCTATTTCCACCGATTTTATCACGCGCATCCGCTGGGAATGGGGACGTTTCCGTGTCTTCGGGTGATGCGCAGAGCGCATCACCTCTGTCATTCCGGCGGATAACAGGAGGCCAAGGCCCCTGCGGCATTAAGGCTCAGACTGCATTTTGTCGAGAATACTCCGTGGTTGAATACTCTGCAATCGGGCGTCCTTTCGGGCATGGATATTCGAGAGGTGCTTGCCCGCAATCTGCGCATCTATCGACAGGAGCGCGGCCTGTCGCAGGAGGAGCTTGCGCATCTGGCTGATCTCGACCGCACCTATATCAGCGCCCTGGAACGATGCGTCTATGCCGCCAGCATCGATGTGCTGGACAAGCTGGCCGTAGCGCTCAACGTCGAACCGGCGGATCTGTTGCGCAAGGCGCCGCCGCTGGGACGGGACGCTGCCGAAGTTCACTCCGACAAATAGAGCCTCCGGCAGAACCAAGCCCCTCCCTTGGGGGAGGGGGTGGGGTGGGGGAAGCCGGTCGCGGATGCGACGAACACCCCTTGGCGGCAATCGAAGCCGTCATTGGTGAGGCGGGAAAACCGGCTCCCCGCCCGGAGAACCGGGCGGGGCATTGCCGGGGCTCAGTTGCCGTTGCGGCGGCCCTGGGGGCGGGACCAGATGAGGCCGAAGCCGTCGCCTTCCTCGTCCTCGATCAGGTTGGCGTAGATGGGAGCGGTAAAGCTCGGATCGTCCAGTTTCAGGCCCAGATAGTCGCGGCCCTCGTTGGAGCGCTTGGACCAGGCGGCGCCGATCTCGACGCGGCCGATGAAGATGCGGTGGCTGGGGGCGTTGTCGCCGGCGGCGCGGGCATCGGGGACGATGCGGACGTTCTTGGCCTGGACACTGAGGGTGACGATTTCGCCGGTGAACTCGTTGCTGCCGGTCTTCTTGAAAGTGCCGATGGTCGCCATGATAGGTCTCCGTGATCTCTGTTCCGAGCCCGCTCCATTGCGGCCTCGATGGTGATCGTCAGGCCCAGGGCGACCGACGGCGCACCCCCTTGGGGCCGCAGCGTCAGCGAAGGACGGCGGCGAGGGAACTTTCTTGATCTCGCGAGGAATGGGCGAGAGCCCAGGGGAAGAAAGTTGCAACGACGCTGTTGCGGCATAGGCGGTCGAGGCGCAGCCGGCCTTGGGCCAGATCTCCCCATCGAAGAGGCCGTTT
>Ga0306924_10005227_pt1 | contig 12774 bp, 9 predicted proteins | sample sta12Can44000111_FD_203756 | JGI IMG/M metagenome (GOLD analysis project Ga0306924, IMG submission 203756) | Lab enrichment of tropical soil microbial communities from Luquillo Experimental Forest, Puerto Rico - statanox.12C.anox.44.000.111 (v2)... | ecosystem: Environmental > Terrestrial > Soil... | reverse complement strand
CGTGATCGCATCTTATGGTGAACGCGTGGTGATGAAGGAGACGCTCGCCGAGGCACTGTCGGCGCTCTTCGAAGCTGGCACTGCGCCGGCGCCCCCGAGTGCCACAACGGGAACGCCGCTCGCAGGCCCTCCAGCAGATCGGGCGCGCGAGGCACTCGACCACTACAATCAAGCAATGGAGCGCTTGAAATCTGGAGACTGGGCGGGTTTCGGCACGGAGCTCGACGCTATGCGCGGGCTTCTGGAGGATATAAGCCGGCAATCGAGTGGCCACTAGGATGCCAGCGCCACAGCGATCATGAGCGGCAGCGACAGCTGTCGCAGAATCACAGGTTATGGAACGAGGATAGAGGGCGAGACGGTGGCTGAATCGCGAGAATCGTCTGCATCGGACCTTCTCACTCGAATGCTTCTGATCCGTCGCTTCGATGAGCGGCTCTTGAGGTTGCAGAAGCAAGGACTGATTCCCGGCCACACGAGCCCTTACATCGGGCAGGAAGCCATTGCTGTCGGGGTCGCGGCGGAGCTTGCCGAGGGTGACTTTGTGGCCAGCCACCATCGTCCGACCGGCCATGCACTCATGGCCGGCCTTGATCCGGGGCGAGTGCTGGCGGAGCTACTGGGACGAGTAGGCGGGTATTGCCGAGGCAAGGCGGGCAAGCATCAACTCACCTCGCTGGAGCATGGGTTCCTGGGAGCCAACGGGGTGGTTGGCGGTGGGATCCCTCTCGCCGTCGGAGCGGCGCTTGGGCAAAAGCTGCGCGGGACAAATGGCGTCACAGTCGCCTATTTCGGCGACGGCGCAACAAATACGGGGGCTTTCCACGAAGCAGTGAACCTGGCGGCGGTGTGGAATCTGCCCGTGCTCTTCGTCTGTGAGAACAACGGCTACGCATTCTCGACGAGACAGCAGGATCACCAGCGCAACACTAATATTGCCGACCGCGCCGCAGCTTATGGTCTGCCCGGGCAGATCGTTGACGGGAACGACGTAGATGCGGTTCGGGCTGCTGTCCGCCCAGCTGTCGATTCCGCCCGCGCTGGATATGGGCCCATGCTCTTCGACGCGAAAACCTACCGCTGGTACGGCCAGTACGATGCTGACGACAGCTTGGCCTATCGGCCGCAGGCGGAGATCGATTGCTGGAAGGAACGCTGCCCCATCGAAACTTATCGCGCTCGGCTCGAAGCACGAGGCGAGATAATCCCGAGGGCATTCGAGCAGTTGAGCCGCAAGGTCGACACCGTCGTCGAGCGAGCAGTGCAATGGGCGCTCGCTTCCCCTCTCGCGCCGATCGCAGAAATCGGTCAGCACATTTACGCCGCTTCGGATGTGCGATGAGCCGGGTCACCCTCAAGGAAGCGATCCGCGCTACGCTCGCCGATCTCATGGCACAGGACCAGCGCGTGTTCGTGCTCGGCGAAGACGTGGGTGTGCTGGGAGGTGCCTTCGGTGTGACAGCAGGGCTCCTCGATCGGTTCGGACCGGAACGCGTGCGCGATGCGCCGATTTCAGAAACCGCCATCCTGGGTGCGGCGATCGGAGCGGCGCTTACCGGCCTACGGCCGATCTGCGAGATGCAATTCGTCGACTTCATGTTGGTGTCGCTAGATCAGTTGCTCCACCAAGCTGCTCTGGCCCACTACGCGAGTGGCGGTTTCAATACGGTACCGCTCGTGATCCGGGCCAATTACAGTATGGGCCCGGGTGCGGGTCCGCAGGACAGCGGAACGCTCTACGGCGCTCTCCTGCAGTTCCCGGGGCTCACGGTGGTGATTCCCACGAGTCCTGCGGAGGCGGCAAGCCTGCTGCGACAAGCGGTGCATGATCCAAATCCCGTGCTGTTTCTGGAGCCGCGTGAACTCTACGGCGCCACGGATCAGATCGCCGATCTCCCCCCCTTACCCTTGACAAAGGCGCGCATCCTTCGCAGTGGCACTCAACTGACCTGCGTCGCGGCGGGCGGGATGGTTCACAAGGCGCTTGCAGCGGCCGATCGGCTCGCAGCCGATAGCATTGAGGTCGAAGTGATTGATCTGCGCTGCGTCATGCCGCTGGACGAGGCGACGATTGTTGGCTCCGTTGCCCGGACCGGCCGCATTCTGGCGCTAGACGAAGGTCCGCGGGGCGGCGGACTGGCGGCCGAGGTACTCGCACTCGTCGCCGAATCCGATGTCCTTCGAAGCTCCAGCCTAGCGATGCATAGGCTCACGGCTGCGGCGGCTCCTATTGCCTATGCGCGCCATCTCGCAGCCGCAGCCGTTCCAGATGGAAACGCGGTCGAAAGCGCCATGAGGAAAATGGCGGCCGAGCGGCAGTTATGAGGCAACTGCCGATATTGGATGCAGAGGTGCTCGCCGGTGCGCAGGTCGCGGAGACGGAGGCTCTCGCAACGATCGAGGCGGGGCTTGCTGCGGTAGGACTGAATGAGGCGCAGCAGCCACATCCGCCGGCGCTCTCACCCCGTGCTGGAGCTTTCTTTCAGCCACTCATCGCCGCTTTGCCGACGGACAACATCGCGTGCGTCAACTGGCTCACCTATCATCCGGAAAACGTCACTGTCGGATTGCCGCATTCCGGCGGAGTTTTGATCTTGAATGACTTCACCACGGGCGAACCTCTCTGCGTGATGGACGGCATCTGGGTCAGCCGACGAAGAGCGGGCTACGTGGCCGGTCTTGGAGTCAAGTATCTTGCCGGCGATTTTCATGACGTGGCAGTGATTGGCCCGGGCTCTATTGCGGCATTTGCTGTCGACGCCATCGCCGCATTGGGATTGTTACACGGTGAGTTGCACGTATGCGGACGCCGCCAGGAGAACGCGGAAATATTCTGTGCGCAGGCGTTCTCCCGCCTGGGAATCCGGGGAATGCCGTACACGGATGCACGAACTGCTCTTCAGGGCGCGCGGGTCGTGCTGACATCGACATCACACTCCGGCCCTCCCTTCATCGAACCCGACTGGTTGGAGGACGGCACCCTCGTGGTCATGATCGACCGTCTGCGTGTCATCACCCGCGGTCTGTTGGCGCGGGCCGGGCGCATCGTTACCAACAGCCGAGATTCTTTGGCGAACTGGGGACTCGAAGACCAGAGTAGTGTGCGACAGACCCTGCCGGAAATCATCGCCGATGGACACCGCCAACCCGTCGGCCACAATGAGATCGTGCTGTTTGACGCCGGTGGCCTTGCTGTGGCCGATCTCGCGTTCGCGGGAATCCTTTGGCGTCGCCTTGAAGGAAAATTCAAGGTTCGCGGCTAACGCCAAGATCCATCAATTCGGCAGATAGCTGAGGTCGACCAGAGCCCTAACATTGACACTCTTGCTTTGGAAGCCCGCCTTGATCTGGAATTGCTGCATCTTGACTAGCGCATCGGCATCAGGTCGCAATGTCGAGTCCCGGTAATAGTCGTTCATCCCCAAATAGACGTCGGAACTGACCCGAACCATTTTGGTATCGATCAGGAGCTGGCGCGCCTCGCTCGGTTTTTCGAGATAGAAATGCATCGCCGCTTTTAGATCTTCAAGCATCGCGCGGATTGCGACCGCGTTCTTTTTGAGGAATTCGTCCTTGCCGATGATGACATCCAGTTCTTCATCGAAAGGCAAGCCGTACTTCGCGTCGAAGATCTTGCGGACGTTGGCGTCCTTTTCCAACAGTGCCGCGAAGGGTTGTGGGAACATCCCGAGGTCGATCTTGTCGGCCGCCAGAGCCTCCTGCATCGCCGAAAACGGGACCGGCGTGATAGTCACGTCGGTGTCGGAGAGACCATTCTTCTCGAGCGCTGCCTTGAGCCAAAGATGACCGGAGGTGGAGAAGCCGTTAATGCCGACGATCTTTCCTTTCAGATCGGCGACCGACTTGATGGTGGAATCCGACTTAGCATAGTAGGAGGTGCTGAAACCACGCGAGCTTTCCCGACAAATTGAGGCGATGATTTTGGCCGTCACTCCCTCGGCTGCAGCGAAGATGACGCCGATCGCGCCTCCGGCGGCGAGATCGATGGCGCCCGCCTCGAAGGCCTGGGCGCGCTTGTCCGAGCCTTGAAATCGGGTTGCGTCCAGCGTGTAGAGCTTGCCGTAATTCTTGCCTAGCTCAGGCTTCGCGATCAGCAGCCAGAGCGGTTCTTCCGCTGCCCCGCCATAGCCGATGCGCAGCGTTACCGGGGCGGCGCGAAGCATCCCCCCGAAGCCGGTGCTGCCGAGAACGCACCCCACAACGGTGCCACGCAGCAACGTCCGTCGTCCTATTGCGCTCATCTACCCTCGCTTCCTGTCGCTCCTGCGCGGCCGCGCGATAGTTCAGAACCAGTCCAATCACCCGGCCGCGTCGATCTGCGCTAAATCGACTTGAGCCGGGCGGCGTGGCGACGGTCGAATGAAAGGTAGCGAAGTGCCGGACGGCTGCAACCAATATTCTTGCGCAGGAGCTGATCAGAAAATCACCGGACGGCGTGCTGAACGCAAGGCGATACGGGCGCCGGAGCTGACTTGCCGAGAATAATGTCGGCCGCTTTCTCTGCGATCATGATGACCGTGGCGTTGATATTGCCGCCGACCAGGTCGGGCATGACCGAGGCGTCCGCCACCCGGAGGTTTTGGACGCCACGCAATTTGAGGCTTCCGTCGACGACTGCGTCTGCGTCAACACCCATCCGACACGTGCCACACGGATGATGCGCCGTGGCGAGTGTGGCGCGGATGTGCGTGTCGAGCTCGCTGTCGCTGCGCGCATCAACCCCGGGACCGATCTCGCGACCGCGGAAGGGGTCAAGTGGACTTTGTGCGGCAACCTCGCGTAATAGTTTGAGGCCCGCGCGCAGCGTCGGCAGATCGCGTTCGTCCGCGAGAAAATTCTGATAAATGCGTACCGGATCGGCGGGATCGGCGGAGCGCAGCCCAATTCGGCCGCGGCTTGCCGGCCGCAACAGGATCGGTCGGCAGACGAAGGCGTCTTTCCAAGCCGACCTGATCCCCGGGAACCAAGGGCCAGCGCTGGATGGGCCAGACCGGAATAGGAACTGGAGATCAGGCATCGCCTGGGTCGGATCGGTCTTGACGAATGCCATGAATCCGCTCGGCACGTCGGTTGCTGGGCCGGAGCCAGCGAGATACGCGCGTGCGAAGTTGAAAGCGAGACGATCGAGGCGTGTGGCAGCGACGAAGGGGCCAGGCTGCCGTCGCTCATGGAATAACCCAGTCGAGCAATGGTCCTGCAGGTTGCAGCCGACATCCCTCGACGCGACGATTGTCGCGATCCCGAACTCGCGAAAGTGATCGGGATCGCCAATCCCAGACACCATCAAGAGTTGCGGCGTGTTGATTGCTCCGCCGCACAGGATCACTTCGCGCGCGACACGCACGGTCCGATCCCGGCCGCGCTGGCGATAATCGATACCGACCGTACGGCCACGATCGAGGACGATGCGACTAGCAAGCGCGTGGGTCTCGACCCTAAGATTTCGTCGTCGCAAGACCGGATGCAAATAGGCGCGTGCGGTGCTGTGCCGCCTGCCATTGCGGATAGTCCATTGCGCCCAGGCAAAGCCATGCTGTTGAGCGCCGTTATAATCGTGCGTGAAAGGATGACCCGCTCTCATGCCGGCTTCTATATAGGCTTCGTAAAGCGGATCGGTTGTTTTCGCGCGGCGGACGGCGATGGGTCCCGCGCCGCCGCGATAAGCGGATTCGCCGTCTTCCCAAGTCTCCGCACGCTTGAAATATGGAAGAACCTCGGCGTAGGACCAACCTCCCAATCCTTGTGTCGACCAGCGATCGTAGTCGCTGCGATGGCCGCGTACGTGGCCCATGGCGTTGATGGAGTGGCAGCCGCCGATAATTTTGCCGCGCGCGGTCTCGATCCGTCGGTCCCCGATATTGGGCTCCGGCTCGGTCTCGTAGCCCCAGTCGAACCGATCAAATCCCCAAATACGTCCGACGCCAAGCGGAATGCGGATCAGCGGATGCCAGTCCCACCCGCCGGCTTCGAGGACTAGCACGCGAATGGCGGGATCGGCGCTGAGCCTGCTGGCCAGCACGCAGCCTGCCGATCCTGCCCCCACGACGACGTAATCGAACTCGCGCATAGCGATCATCGCCGCATCACATACATATTGATCGACGTGCCCTATCCAAAATATTCGAACGAGCCTGGAAAAAATTGCCCGACCGAGCGCGACATTATGCCATGCGGCAGAATAATGCGATCGGTGTTTTTCCAAATGCGGCTACTTGGCAACGGAATCAGAGCGTCCTGTGACTGGGGTATGTCAATGGGAATTGCCATCTATCTGTCGAGCCCGTAACATTTACGAGCGGGAGGCGCCCTTCGTTGGTCGCGGACCTATCATGATCGAAGTCATTCCACTGACCCGTCACGTTGGCGCGGAAATTCGCGGCGTAGATCTTCGGCAAGAGGTCGATCCTGCAACGGCATCGGAGCTGTACGCCGCATGGCTCGATCATCTTGTTCTGGTCTTCCGAGATCAGACGCTGACGGCCGACGATCAGCGCCGGTTTACTAACTTGTTTGGCGAGATCCAGCCGCCTCGCTCGCGCCCCGGCCAGCGTGATCCCAACAATCCGGTGATGTGGATCGCAAACGCGACAATCGACGGTCAACGCGGTGAGCTGCCGGAAGGTGACATGCAATTCCACGCCGACCAGTGCTATTACGAGAACCCGGCGAAGGGAGCGGTTCTTTACGCGATGGAGATACCGTCGACCGGCGGCAATACGCTATTCTCCAGCACCTATGCGGCCTATGACTCCCTGCCCTCGGATTTGCGCGCGCGGGCTGAACGCATTCAGGTTCTCTTTCTCTACGACTACGAAAAGAATGCGAATCGGAAGGCGCCTACCAATTGGGCCGACGCCCCGCGCTACGTTCATCCCGCAGTGATCGTGCATCCGGAAACGGGTCGCCGGGCCCTGCTCGTCAATCGCTTGATGGCCGATAGTGTAGTCGGCATGACGCGAGACCTGAGCGATGCACTGATCGAGCAGCTTTGCCAAGCCACCGAGCGAGCGGAGCACATCTATGAGCACGTCTGGCGGGTCGGCGACCTGTTGATCTGGGACAATCGCTGCATGCTTCATGCAAGGACTGATTTTGCCCCAACCGAACGGAGGGTTCTCCGTCGCATGGCCATTAAAGGCGCGCGGCCGATTCCGGCCGTGCAAGCGGCCTGACAGCGTAGTAAGCCGTTATTGGCGCAAGAATTCCCTGTTCTTTGAAATTTTTTTCTCGGATAGAAATTCTCAGTTCTGTTGCGTACGGAATTCGGCTGGAAGCCATTAATTCACGGGACGATGTCCGCTGCATGATCGCTTTTTGCACCGAAAGCGGAAGTCCATCCGCGATCTTGCTATGTCGCCAAAACGCCAACAGCGAACATCGACCCAAGCAATCTACCTTGGCAGCAAAACATTAAGGGAGCATGGTGATAGTGTCGCCTTGTTGAGAAATGTTGGCTATGCGGACACGCAACGGGAAGGATACCATGATTGCCGACAGCCGGGGATATGTGATGCGCGGCATGACAGCAATATGCATTCTCTGCAGTCTTTGGTTCGCAGATTCGTCATGGGCCGCCGATCCGCCGACGCTTCGCGTCGGCTATGGTAGCGCGGCTGAAGAGCAGCTCTATCTGCTGCTGGCCAAACCCGACATCGGCAAGAATTATGGCAAAGCCTACAAGCTGGAAGGCTTGCGCTTCCAGAGTTCGACCCAGCGCTCGCAGGCGTTCGAAGCCAATGCCATCGACTTGGCCTCCAGCGGCGCGGTCGGCGTCTTGTTCGCGGCGGCCGAGGGAGTCACCGGCAAGGTCATCGCATCGCTGGCGCGGGAGAGCCCGCGCGGTTTTGCCACGTCCTATTACGTCAAGGCCGATTCCCCCATCAAGACGGTCCCCGACGCGAAGGGCAAGATCGTCGGCATCAATGGTTTTGCGACCGACGGCCAGCTCTGGCTCAAGACTGCGCTGGAACGGCACAACCTCTCCGATTCCGACGTGACGATCATACCGGTCCCGTTCCCGGCCATGGCCGAGGCGTTGAATGCCGGCAAGGTCGATGTCGGCGAGTTTCCGCAGCCATTCGCCGACATGCTCGAAAAGGATATGAGGGTCCGGAAATTGTTCGACTCGCAATACGGCATGCCGTTCGAACAGGAGCTGATCCTGCTTCTTGGGAAGGACGCGTTCCTCAAGCAGAACGGGGCCGCAATCCGGGGCCTGTTGGAGGATCTCCAGGCATCGACGCGGTTCTATCTGGAGAAGCCCCGCGAGGCGCGGCAGATGATCCTGGACGCCAAGGCCGTGCGCCTCAGCCCCGACATTTATCTGAACATGAAGGACTATTACCGCGATCCGACCTTGCGGCCGGATGCGGCCGCGATGGAACGGGTGCAAGAGGTCATGATCAAGACCGGCTTTACCAAGAAGCGCGCCGATATCCCCGCGATGGTCGATCTGAGCTATCTTGCGAAGTGACGTGCTGCTGAGCGACGATTCGTGAGGCCTATCCGCATGACTGCCGCAACACCGGACCTAGCCTTGCTCGATTAAGTTATGGGGAAGCCGGCTAGCTCTTGCGCGACGTTTTGCGGTTTTGACCTTTGACACTCTTGCACTCTGGATCCTCCGAAACTTTTTCTTGGCTACACAGGTCGACGGCGATCCGAGCATAAACGCATGCCGCCTGGTAAAGGCTCTCAATCGTCAGGGCACGCTTGTAGGAATGCGACGTCGACCTGGGGCCGTAAGTAAGGGCAGGGATCCCCAGCTCGTTGAAGACGTTCAAATCTCGCCACATGCTTGATGTTTCGACGTATGGGTCCGGCGGCTCGCCACCGAAATTCGCACGGTGCGAACGGCGCACCGCGTTAGCCAGGCGATCGATATTCTTTGCTTCGTAACCGGGTCGAAAATGATAGAGCTCGACGGTGTTATTGAGCCCAATATCGCTCAGCAACCGGCTGATCTGTTCCTTCGTGGCGAGCGGGTCTTGGGCCGGCACCGACCTTACATCCAGGTAGAGATAGCAGACTTGCGGAGCCATGTTGGGACGATGAGGGTCTCCGCTACGGATGGCGCCCACTTGAACTTTCGGAATGATGGTGCCGCCGGGTGACTTGTGCACATTGTCCTTCTGGTAGTCCGCGGCCCACTTCTCGATGGCCGCGATTGCCGCAGCTCCGGCGACAAGCATGCTCGGACTCGCCGCCAGCGTTGTGCGATCCGGCAAGTAGGGCGTATAAAATGGCGGCTGATCCGAGGTCAGCGTGACTTTGTACCAGAATTTTCCTGCCTCTACCCACACCAAGCCAAAACCGGTGCCCTCCGCGACGAGAGCGTAGTCGGCCACTCCTCCATGCGTGACTAGGAAACGGGTGCCCAGTTCCTTCGATTCCCGTACGACGCCGGGAAGGTCATCGCAGGGCTCACGACTGGTTTCCGCAACGACGCTGCTGACCAGCAGGTCACCTTTGAGCCTGTGGCCCGAATCCTTGACCGCCTTTGCAGCGATCAAAAAGGCGGCCATTGGGCCCTTGTCGTTGCAGATGCCTTCTCCGACTAGCAGGTCTCCTTCGACCCACGCCTTGTGGTAGACGTCATTCGCCGGATCACGATGGACGTAATCGGCTTGACGGGGCACCGCAGTGTCCATGTGACTGTTGAAGATCAAGCTGTAGCCGCCGCCGGTCCCCGGAAGCGTTCCCATCACATTGAATCTGTCGCTGAGCAGGCCGACCCTTCGAGCAATGAATCCTTCTCGCTTCAGCCATTGATAGAGGTATTCGGCAACGTCGGCCTCGAATGGCACAGCGCTGTCGATGTTGCAGATTTCCAGCGCGAATTGCACCAATTTGTCGCGATCGATCCGAGCAACAACTTCATCGGCCAACGACATCACGGTTCTCCAAACTTTGGCGATCAGAAAAGATTTTCGTACTGACAGACGATTATATTTTATATTGCGCGGCCGCGGCTTCCAGCGAGACGTAACCGTCGTCGACATCTTTCAGGACGAGTTTTTTCAGCCGCTCGAAAGGATTGCCATAGCCGCCGCCCCCAGTCTGTTCGAGGCGGACCACGGTGCCGGCGGGGACCGTGCGCGTCTCCATGCAGTCCATCTCCTCCGCCTGCGGCGTGTCTGGATTGATGACCGCGCGCGAGAGCGGCGGTCCCTTGCCACCGTTAAGACCCCACGCACCTTGCCGATGGTTCGACGTACGGGCCGTCAGGATGCAATCGACGAGCAGCTGGTATTCGCGCACATTCCCAATGCCGCCGCGATGGCGGCCCGCCCCGGCGGAGTCGCGCCAGATGTCGTACCGTCGTACCATCACCGGATACTCGGTCTCGATGATCTCGACCGGCGTGCCGGGCGTGAAGTGGTTCATCGGGAGCACGATCGATGTTCCATCGTGCGTGCTCGTACCGCCGAGCGAGGTCACCATCAGCTCGTACTGCACCGTCGGCTTGCCAGCGCGACCCTTCGTGTATCCGATCGCGATGGCGCCAGTTCCGAAACCGGCGGGCGCCACCGCGCGCGCGGGATTGAACTTGCCGAGCGCTGCAAGCACGCAGGTGTAAACGACATGCGACGTCGGGAAATAGTGATTCACCGATGCGGGGAATTGTGGGTTGACCAAGGTGCCTGGCGGCATGACGAAGTCGACCGCATCGAGGACGCCGGAATTCATCGGGATCGTCGGGTCGGACGCGGCGATTACCGCAAGCAGCGACACTGCCTGGGCGGTCGGGAGGGGTGTGTTGACCGGTCCCTTCGCCTGCGCGTCGGTGCCGGAGAAATCCAGCGTCAGACGGTCGCCGGCCTTGCGTGCAGTCACCTTAACGCACACCGGTTTCGAACGGTCGGCGCCATCGTGGTCGAGAAGCGCCTCGGCGGAATTTTCGCCGTCGGGCCAGCGCGCGAATTCGCTGCACACCCGCGACGCCGTGCGCTCGAGCAGGCTTTCCATAGCGGCGTGCATGGTTTGGGCGCCATACTCGTCGCACAGCGCGCAAAGGCGCTCGGCGCCGAGCCGAGTGCTGCCGACCTGGCCGCGCAGGTCGCCGATGACGACCTCGGGCACGCGGCTGTTGTTGCGCAGGATTGCCTCGACCTCAAGGTTGACGCCGTCCTTGGTCCAGTACCGGACCGGCGGAATCAGCACGCCGTCGTGAAAAATCTCGCGCGACGCGGCGCCAGATGATCCGGGCACAAGGCCGCCGACATCGGCCTTGTGGGCGACGCTAGCGCCGAAGGCGATGATTCGGCTGCCATAGAAGATCGGCGTAATCACCACCACGTCGGGCACGTGCGAGTTGCCCGCCTTGTAGGGATCGTTCGAGATGAAGCTGTCGCCGTCGCGCATCTCGGCGACCGGGTAGCGCTCGCGCACGCTCTCGACGGCGCGCGTGTAGAGGAGCGAGTGATACTGCAGACCGCCGCCCACCATGATGACGCGGCCGTTGGCGTCGCACAGGCCAGCCGTGCCGTCCTGCGACTCGCGCAGAATCGGCGAATAGCCGCTGTGAAAGAGCGCGTGCGCCATTGCGGCGGTGGTCTCGCGGATGCGGCTGATAATCACCTCGGTCGTGATGGGGTCGAGCTTCATCGCGCCTCCTCGGCGATCACGAGATTGCCGAATTCGTCCACGCTCAGTGTCTGCCCGGCGAGCACCACCGTCGTTGAATCGTACTGCTCGACGATGGCGGGGCCCGCGATGCGATCGTTGGCGCCTAGCCGGGCGCGATCGTACACGTCCGCGTCGGCGAATTCTGCAAGCGCCAGATCGTAGAGCGGCCGGCGGCCGATGCGCGCGTCGGCCAGGTGACCGGGCGCAATCCGCGGCAGCCGCAAGTGGGACACCGGCACCTCGGCCACAAGCCGCAGCGTGACCAGTTCCGCATCCTCCTCGGGAGCGCTGGCACCGTAGGTGCGCCGGTGCAAGTCATCGAAGGCGGACTTGATCGGACGCTTGTGCGCTTCTGTCACCTCGCCATCGGGGCCATCCACCGTGAGGTGGTAGCCTTGGTGCAGGTAGCGCAAGTCGAGTTGCTGCGTGAGGCGCAGTGCCGCTATGTCAAGGCCTTCCTCCGAAACGTCTTGCATGGCTTGGCGCCGCAACTCGGCAAAAATGCCGTTGATCTCGGCCACCGGATAGGATGACAGGAGCCGGACGGCGGAGCGCAGATAAAGATGCCGCACATCTGTCTGGAGGAGGCCCATGGCGCTGGTGAGTCCCGGATGCGGCGGCACGAATACTTCGGGTATGTTGAGGTCGCGTGCGAGATAGGCAGCGTGCAGCGGCCCGGCGCCGCCGAAGGCCAGGAGTGCAAAGCGGCGTGGATCCTCTCCGCGGCTTTGGAACGCGAGCCGCAGGTCGACGGCCATATTGGTATTAACGATCTTAAGAATACCGGCGGCGGCCGTCACCAGATCGAGGCCGAGCCGACGCCCAACGGCGTCCATGATGGCCCGCTCGGCAAGGCCGGGGTCGAGCGCCATGCGGCCGCCAAGCAGGCTCTTGGTTCCGAGCGCGCCGAGGATGAGGTTTGCGTCGGTGACGGTCGGTGCCGTGCCGCCGCGGCCGTAGCAGGCCGGACCCGGCACGGCGCCTGCGCTCTGCGGGCCCACCTTCATCAATCCGTCGCGTCCGATCCAGGCGATCGTGCCGCCGCCGGCGCCGAGCGTGTGCACCGCGAGCATCGGCGTGCCGACGTCCTGGCCGGCGATGCGGCCGCTTGAGGTCTCGCTGGCC
>Ga0306924_10005225_pt1 | contig 12776 bp, 14 predicted proteins | sample sta12Can44000111_FD_203756 | JGI IMG/M metagenome (GOLD analysis project Ga0306924, IMG submission 203756) | Lab enrichment of tropical soil microbial communities from Luquillo Experimental Forest, Puerto Rico - statanox.12C.anox.44.000.111 (v2)... | ecosystem: Environmental > Terrestrial >... | reverse complement strand
TGGCGCTTGCGTTGTTCTCGCAGCGCCTCGACGCCACGCCGCGGCAGCGCCAGGGTCCGCCGGGACTTGCCGGTCTTGGTGTCGCCGCCGAATCGCTCCGACCGCCAGACGTAGATCGCGAACTGGTCCTCCCCGCCAGGCCGGGGATCGAGTCCTGCGGTGGTGACGGGCTGCCACCCGGCGGCGTCCCCAGCCCATCGGACGACGTGATCCCAGCGCAGCGCCCGGGCTTCTTCGGTCCGGATGCCCGCCAGCAGGCTCAGCGCCACGTACGCGTGCATCCGCGTACCCTCCGCGGCGGCCAGCAACACTTTGGCCTGGTCCACGGTGAAGCTCTTGGACGGCCGGCCCGTCCGGCCTCTCGGCGGCTTCACCAGCGCGGCGACGTTGCGGGCAACGAGGTCGTTGGCCTGGGCGTGCTGGATCGCACGGTCGAGGGAGTTGCGCGTGATCTGCAACGAGCGGGTGGAGTAGCGGGACGTGAGCTGCCCGAGCGCCGAGCGGACGTCGCGCGCGGTCAGGTCGCGCAGTGGCTTGGCTCCGACAGCCTCAAGCACCGGACCGAGCAGGCCCGCGTACAGTCTCCTGGTCCGCTCGGACCTGCCGTCTAGTCCCTCGCGCAGCCAGTCATCGACCGCACGGCGGACCGTGTAGCCGGGCGACGACCTGACCCCGGCGTCGAGCTCGGCATGCAGCGCCTTGAGCTTGTCCCGGACCTCCTGTTTGGTCCGGCCAAGGACCGTCCGGCGCAGCCGCTTGCCGTCAGCGGTGTAGCCAAGGGAGACCGCCCCGACGTAGCGGTTCCGCGAAGCCACGAAGTAGATCGCGTCCTCGCCGAAGCCTCGGCGGCGAGATGTGGCCTCCGCCATGCCGGAAGCCTACCAACTTGGCTATCTATTTGGCTATCTGGCGATCACTCAAGGATCGCAATAAGCCTCTGACCTGCGCCCCGAGCAGGATTCGAACCTGCGGCCTACTGCTTAGGAGGCAGTCGCTCTATCCACTGAGCTATCGGGGCTGGCGGCGGCTGCCGCGCGGCTGAGCCGCACCCAGCCTAACCGGTAGGCTGCCGGTCTCGTGCCGGGTGGCCCGCGCGAGCCTATGGTGGACGGCAGGACCAGAGGCGGCAAGCGACAGGAGCACGGTGCGGTGCAGGTTCGAGACGTTATGACCGAGGCGACCGTCACCGATTCGACCACGGACACGCTCCGGTCCGCGGCGGAGCGCATGTGGCGGCAGCAGACCGGCTCTCTGCTGGTCATGGACGGCGGGCGGCTCGCCGGGATCCTCACCGAGCGGGACCTGCTGCGGGCGGTGGCGCTCGGCGCCGACCCGGCCGCCGCCACCGTGGATGAGGCCATGACCACGGAGGTGTTCACGGTCCCGCCGGACATGCCGCTGGTGGAAGCGGCGCGCGAGATGGCTGCCCGCTGGATCCGGCACCTGCCGGTGGAGGAAGACGGCCGCCTGGTCGGCATGGTCAGCATGCGCGACGTCACCGGGATCTTCGCCGCGCTCGCGCCCGGCAGCGTCAGCGTGGAGCACGAGTTCGACCAGCTGGTGCGGGAGCGGCGGCTGGCGCGCATCGAGCACGGCGACCTGGACTAGGCGCCGCCAGAGAAGTCGTCAGGGCAGCTCGAACGGGAGGGTGATGCCGTCCAGGGCGTGCGGGCAGGGGCAGTCGCGGTCCTCGGGCAGCGCCGCGATGCTGGCGAAGACCAGATCCCGCAGCCGCTCCACGTTGCTCCCGAACTCGGCGAAAACCTCCTCCTGGGTGACGCCTTCCCCTTCGGCCACACCGGCGTCGGTGTCGGTCACCAGCGCGAGCGTCGTGTAACACAGGGCGAGTTCGCGGGCCAGGACCGCCTCCGGGTGCCCGGTCATGCCCACCAGGGTCCAGCCCTGCGCGGCGAACCACTGCGACTCCGCCCTGGTGGAGAACCGTGGGCCCTCGATCACCACCAGCGTGCCCGACTCCACCGGCGCCCAGCCCGCGGCGCGGGCGGTGGCGATGGCCCGGGCCCGGCCGACGGGGCAGTAGGGGTCGGCGAACGGCACGTGCACGGCGCCGCCGGCGTCGTAGTAGGTCTGCTCCCGGCTCCTGGTCCGGTCCACGAGCTGGTCCGGGATGACCAGGGTGCCCGGCTGGTATGCCGTGGTCAGCGAGCCGACGGCGCTCGGTGCCAGCACCTGGCGCACGCCGAGCAGGCGCAGCGCCCAGAGGTTGGCCCGGTAGGGGATCCGGTGCGGCGGGAACCGGTGGTCGCGGCCGTGCCGGGGCAGGAACGCGACCCGCCGCCCGGCGACCTCACCGGTCACCAGGGGATCACTCGGCGGGCCGAACGGGGTGTCCATCCTGATCTCCTCGCCGCGCTCGAGCAGCGAGTAGAACCCCGAACCGCCGATCACCCCGATGCTGGCCCCGCCGGCCACCGGAGCCACGCCGCTCAGGCGACCTTTGTGCCCGCGGAGGATTTGCCCGATCCGCCCTTGTCGGCCTTCTTCTCGGACTTGGCCGCCGTGCCGGACGCGCCGGAGTCGGAACCAGACGGCTTCACATCGTCCCCGGAGGACTTCTCGCTCGCGGCGGAAGAGTCGGAGGAAGCGCCGTTAAGCTGCTTGTCCTTGGCGCCGTTGGCCGCGGCCGTGCGGCTGTCGGTCCGGTAGAAGCCGGAGCCCTTGAACACGATGCCGACCGGCGAGAACAGCTTGCGGAGCCTGCCCCCGCAGGCGGGGCACACGGTCAGCGGGTCATCGCTGAACTTCTGGACAGCCTCCAGGCTCTCCCCGCATTCGGTGCACGCGTACTCGTACGTCGGCACTTGGTCCCTCCTCCGCACGCTGCCGTTGGCACTCACGGCAGTGGACTGCTAAATGGTAGCTCATAAGGCAGCCGCGTTATTCCCCCTTCGGGGCGCGCCACGAGCCGTACCCGCTGGTCGTGCGGGGCAGCGGGCACCTCGTCGAGCAGTTCGGCGTCATACAGCAACGCGATCGTGGGGACCTGGGGCCCGACCCTGGCCAGCGCACGGTCGTAGCTGCCGCCGCCCCGGCCGAGCCGCACCCCGCGCCGGTCCACCGCCAGCGCCGGCACGATCACGAGGTCGGCCCGCGACACCGCGCCGACGCCGCGCGGGCGCTCGGCCGGCTCGGTGAGCCCGCGGGGGCCGGGCCGCAGCGAATCGGGGCCCTCGTAGGAGGCCCAGTCCAGGTCCATGTCCGGCCGGAGCACCGGTAGCAGCACGTAGGTGCCGCGCTTCCACAGGGCGTAGACGAGCCCATGGGTGCCCGGCTCGGACCCGATGGAGTAGTACACGGCGGCCGTGCCCGCCATCTGCGCCTGCGGCAGCCCCAGCACCGCGTCCCGCAGGGCCTGCTCCGCCGCGCCGCGCTGCCGAGCGGACAGGCCGGCCCGCGCGCTCAGCAGGCGCCGCCGCAGGGCCGCCTTCGCGTCGTCCCCGGCCCCGCTCCCGCCCACTCCGCCGGTTACTGTCAGCGACCAGGTTCCCGTCTGGTCAGCGCCGGCACACCCGTATTCAAAACGAAATGTCCGTGGCTGGACGTGTCCCCCCGCTGACTCGGCGACGGGGCAGAAGCATCCGGACAAAGCACTCGTCTAGGGTATCGGCATGGCCAGATTTCCCGCCGTCAGGAAGGCAGTGATCCCCGCCGCGGGCCTCGGAACACGATTCCTGCCCGCGACGAAGGCGATCCCCAAGGAAATGCTGCCCGTGGTGGACAAGCCCGCCATCCAGTACGTGGTCGAGGAGGCGGTCGCCGCCGGGCTGCGCGACATCCTGCTGGTGACCGGCCGGGCCAAGGGCGCACTGGAGGACCACTTCGACCGGGATCCCGAGCTGGAGCAGGCGCTGAAGGCCAAGGGCGACGACGAGCGGCTCGCCCGCATCCTGGAGCCGACGGAACTGGCCACGGTCCACTACACCAGGCAGGGCATCCCGCGCGGGCTGGGCCACGCGGTGCACTGCGCGGCGGACCACGTCGGCAACGAGCCCTTCGCAGTGCTGCTCGGCGATGACTTCATCCACCCCGGTGACCCGCTGCTGCGGCGCATGATCGAGGTCCGCGACCAGCTCGGCGGGTCCGTCGTGGCGCTGATGCAGGTGGATTCGGACCAGGTGTCCCAGTACGGCTCCCCGGCGATCGAGCCCACCGACACCGAGGGCGTGGTCACGGTGACCGACCTGGTCGAGAAGCCCGCGCCCGCGGACGCCCCCAGCAACTGGATCATCATCGGGCGTTACGTCTGCGACCCGGCCGTGTTCAGGGTGCTCGAGGACACACCGCCGGGGCGGGGCAACGAGATCCAGCTCACCGACGCGCTCAAGACCCTGGCCCAGATGCCGCCCGGGGATGGTGGCGGGCTGCGCGGCGTCCAGTTCCGCGGCCGGCGTTTTGACACCGGCAACCCGGTCGACTACCTGCGCACCGTGGTCCAGTTCGCGCTGGAACGGCGGGATGTGGCCGCCGAGTTCCTGCCGTGGCTGCGGAAATACCTGGAAGACCAGCCATGACGGACATGGATTCGGTCGAGGCTCACCGCGCGCGGGTGCTCGCCGGCATCGGCCCGGTAGAGCCGGCCTGGCTCGGGCTGGAAGCGGCCGAAGGAGCCGTCCTCGCCGCGGCCGCCGTGGCAACGGTGCCGCTGCCTTCCTTCGACAACTCCTCGATGGACGGGTACGCCGTGCACGCCTCCGACGTCGCCCCGGCCACCGACGAGGCGCCGGTCATCTTGCCGGTCGCCGACGAGATCCCCGCCGGTGACACCCGTGCGGTGACCGTTGCCCCCGGCACGTGCGCACGGATCATGACCGGCGCCCTGCTGCCGGCCGGCGCCGACGCGGTGGCCCCGGTGGAATGGACCGACGGCGGGACGAGTCAGGCCAGCTTCTCCCAGCCGGCCCCCAAGGGCAACGCGATCCGGCGGGCCGGGGAGGACGTGGCGGTGGGCGCGGTGCTGCTGCCGGAAGGCACCCGGCTCGGCCCGGCCCAGATAGCACTGCTGGCGGCCAGCGGACACGGGTCGGTGCTGGCCCGCGCGGCGCCGAGGGTCGCGGTGCTCGCGACCGGCAATGAGCTCAGCGAGCCGGGCAGCCCGCTGGTGCCAGGCCGGATCTGGGAGTCGAACAGCTACATGCTCGCGGCCGCGGTCCGGCAGGCCGGCGGGGTGGCCACCAGGCACCGGGCCGAAGACGACCCGGAGGTGATCCTCGCCCGGATCGAGGAGTTGTCCGCCCAGGCCGACCTGCTGATCACCAGCGGCGGGGTCAGCATGGGCGGTGAGCATGACGTGGTCAAGGCGGCGCTGTCCGGGGCCGGGGCGGCGACGGCGGAGGTGACCTTCCGCAAGGTCGCCATGCAGCCCGGGATGCCGCAGGGCTTCGGCCTGGCCGGCCCGGACCGGACGCCGGTGCTCACCCTGCCCGGCAACCCGGTGAGCGCGCTCGTGTCGTTCTGGCTGTTCGGCCGGCCGGCGATGGATGCCCTGCAAGGGCTGGCGCCCCGCCCGCTGCCGTCCGTGCGGGCGGCACTGACCGGGCGGGTTACCTCACCGGTGGGTCGGCGGTCCTACCTGCGAGGCGTGCTCGCCCCGGACGCCGCGACGGTGACCGCGCTCACCGGCCAGGGGTCGCATCAGCTGGGCGCGCTGGCCCGGGCCAACGCGCTGATTGTGGTCCCGGAAGACCTGACCGCGATGGAAGCGGGCGAGGTCGCCGACGTACTCTCGCTGCCATGACGCAGCCAGGGCTCACGCACATCGACGAGTCCGGGCACGCCCGGATGGTCGACGTGTCCGGCAAGGACGTGACCGCACGGGAGGCCCGGGCCACCGGGCGGGTGCTGCTATCTGCGGCGGCGATCGCCGCGCTCCGGGCCGGGAACGTGCCCAAGGGGGACGCCCTGGCGGTGGCCAGGATCGCCGGCATCCAGGGCGCCAAGCGCACCCCGGACCTGGTCCCGTTGTGCCATCCCATCGCGGTGCACTCGGTGGCCGTTGAGCTGGAGCTGGCCGACGACGCGGTGCTCATCGAGGCGACCGTGCGCACCGCGGACCGTACCGGGGTGGAGATGGAGGCGCTGACCTCGGTGACGGTGGCCGCCCTCGCCCTGATCGACATGGTGAAGGCGATCGACCCCGCGACGGTGATCAGCGACGTCCGGGTCGAGGAGAAGAGCGGCGGTAAGACCGGTACCTGGCGGCGCCCGTGACCGGCCAGGACCCGGCCGGCCAGGACGAGGCCAGCCAGGACGCGGCCGGCCAGGATCCGGCCGGCCAGGACGGGGCCGGCCCGGCGGTGCTCCGGGCGCTCGCGATCACCGTGTCGAACCGGGCCGCCGCCGGGGTGTACGAGGACCGGTCCGGGCCGGTGCTGGCCAGGCTGCTGGCCGACGCCGGATGCGCGGTGGACGGCCCACTCGTGGTGCCCGACGGGCCATCGGTCGAGGTGGCCTTGCGGGACGCGGTCGCCGGCGGTTACCACGTGGTGGTGACGACCGGGGGCACCGGGCTGACGCCGGGTGACCTCACGCCAGAGATGACCCGCCGGGTGCTGGACCGGGAGATCCCCGGGATCGCGGAGGCGATCAGGGCCGCTGGCGTCGCGGCCGGCGTCCCATCGGCGATGCTGTCCCGGGGCCTGGCGGGGCTGGCCGGCGGCGTGCTCATCGTCAACCTGGCGGGCTCGACCGGGGGCGTCAGGGACGGCATGGCGGTACTGGCGCCGGTGCTGCGGCACGCGGTGGACCAGGCACGCGGCGGCGACCACCCCCGGGCCGGCGTCGCACCTGAACGATGACCCCGCCGACCCGTGCCGGCCAGGCATAAAGCACCGCCGCAGGGCCTTATTAAATCTGGGACCAGCCTTTAGTCTTGGGGACAGCCTTGGGCGCGAAGTTTCCGGAATCTCATCGATCGTGCGTCCTGCTCAGACGAGGGGAATGATGACCCGGTGGGACGCTTGCGCGGGTGGCCGGTAACGCTGCTTGAGCCAGCGTTGCTGGACAGTCCCGTCACGCTGCGCCCGGTCCGGGTCCGGGAGGCGCGCGTCTGGCGTGAAGCCCGAGTCCGCAACGCCGCCTGGCTTCGGCCCTGGGAGCCGACCAACCCGGAAACGCCGTTGTACCGGTCGAGCGTCGGCCCGTACGTGGCCATGGCCCGGACCATGCGCCGCGAGGCACGGCAGGGCCAGGCCCTGCCGTGGACCGTCGCCTACGGCGGGCGGTTCGCCGGCCAGTTGACCGTCGGCAGCATCCTGTGGGGCTCGGCCAGGTCCGGGCAGGTGGGTTACTGGATCGACGAGAAGGTGGCCGGCCGCGGGATTATCCCCACCGCGCTGGCCATGGCGGTCGACCATTGTTTCTTCGTCGTCGGCCTGCACCGGATCGAGGCGAGTATCCGCCCGGAGAATCACGCCAGCAGGCGCGTGGTGGAGAAGCTCGGCTTCCACGAGGAAGGGCTGCGCCGCCGGTACCTGCACATCGACGGTGCATGGCGGGACCATCTCTGCTACGCGATCACGATCGAGGACGTGCCCGGCGGGCTGATGCCCCGTTGGCGCAGCATTCTCTCCGCGTCCCGTTCGCGTACCGCAAGCTGACGACGCGCCCGGGTCAGTGGTGCCAGGGTCCGTGGTGCCCGGGTCAGTGGTGGTCGCCGGGCGGCCGCAGCTTGGCCGCGTAGGCGACGTTGATCACGGCGATCGCGATCCAGACCACGAGCAGCCCCCAGATCCCGGTGGGATGCGCCCCGGCCGCGACCACGATGGCGGTGATGGGAATGCCGAGCGCGATGGAGCCTAGCGCCATTGCCAACGGGCTGAACTGCTTTTGCGGCCGACGCGCGGGCGCGGCCGGAGCCGGTTGCGGGGCCGCCGGACGCGCGGCTGCCTGCGCGAGCCTGGCGTCCACCCGGGCGTCGATCTCCCGGCCCACCCGGTCTACAAACGAATCAAGAACCGCGTCCCGGTACTCGGCTGGTAGTTCCTTATGAGTCTCCGCGGCGGCGCGCAGGTCCCCCGCAGACAACGGCGAATCGGTCACATCACCACGGTATACCGCGCGCCTTGGGGACAGGCCGGCCCCGAGGACGCGTATCGCATCAATCGGATTTAGCGCCTTAACGCGCCCGCGTTAAGCCTTCTAGCACCGTCGATCTCACGACACACCGGACCGAATGCTCGTCAACCGCGGTCCCGGCCTTTACCGTGCGTCACGTGAGCATGCCCGCGACGGCGCCCGCGCGGCGGCAGCGCGGCCGGACCGGTCAGGAGCGATCCACGAGGGTTGAGCGTTGAGCAGCGCGATCCTCTATCTCGCGATCGTGGCCATCTGGGCCGTGGTGCTGGTGCCGCGATGGCTGCGCCCCCGGTCGGCCCCGCCTGCGCCGGCGCCGGCCGAGTCGGACGCCGACGCGCGCCAGCCGGCCGGTCCGGGCCAAGACGCCAACAGGCGCGAGCCGGCCGGTCCGGGCCAGGACGGCGGCCCGGAATTGACGGTGAGCGCCGAGGGCCGGGACACAGCCGGTGACCCGGCAGCCGGGGAGCGCGCGGCTGGCGCGGACGCGGAAGATGAAGGCGTTGCCGGAAAACCAGATGGGCAGGAGGCCGACGCTCCCTTCCCCCGCACGCGGCGGGCCCAGATGCTCAAGGCTCGCCGCCGCCTGCTGACGGCCTTGGTCGCCCTCACCGTCATCGCCGCGGCGCTGGCGGCGGCCCGCATCGACGCGTACTGGATTGTCACTCCGCCAGCGGCGCTGCTGGCGGGCTATCTGTTGCTGCTCCGCCAATTCGCGCATATTGATGCCGGGCGAGCCCGCCGCACGGACGCTGACGCCCGAGCCGACCGAGCGCCGACGGCATCCCGGGAACCGGCTCCCGCCGCCCAGCCGTCAGCCTCAGAACCGGGCCGCGGTTCGTCGCCTGACACGCCCGGACCCCCGGCCGGGGCCGAGATCATCGATATATCCGGCCGGATCGGTGACCAGGTCTACGACCAGTACGCTGATGCGGCGAGCCGGGCCGTGGGTGACTGAAGCGCGAGCATGCTGCGGTGTTTGCTACGCTGACAGCCGTTCCAGGGGCTGTAGCGCAGTCCGGTAGCGCACCTCGTTCGCATCGAGGGGGTCAGGGGTTCAAATCCCCTCAGCTCCACCACAAAGCTGCAGGTAAACAGCTATATTTCGTGATTAATTTCGGCTACCCCTCCCGGCCGTTTCCCGGTTTTGGGAGCGAACGGGAGTCGGTGTTGTCCAGCCCACCTCGCTGACCAGCGGTAATGCCCCCTCTTCTTGTGAGGCGCGTGGGAGCGGCGGCATCAGAAAGGCGGCTTCGGCTTTCGGTGCGGCCAACTCCTGGGCGCGCCGGATATGTACTCACGTAGCGTCTGCCTGCTGCGACACGCAGGGTGATCACCCGTCATGACGACCACGTCCGATTCCGACACGATCATGCCATAACGCCGATACTCTGGAGCGATCTTGAAGCGTCCATGATGTCTATTTCTTGATGGTGGACACCTGTTGTGGACGGCTTCTCTGGAGCGTGTCCGCGGCGCTGGTGCATCTGTTTTGTCATGTTCTGTTCTCGTGTCTGTCCCCGGTTCATTCAGTGGGCTGGCCTACGGTCTCGGCATCCGATCGGCGAGGGGTGCGGGGATGCGGGTTCAGCGGCTGGTGATGCCGGACGAGTCGGGGTCGTGGACGGTGCTGGATGACCGGGGTGAGGTGATCGCCCCGGTGGAGGCGTTCCTGGCTCACCTGCAGGCGTTGAACCGGTCTCCGGAGACGGTGCGGACCTATGCGACGAGCTTGAAGCTGTGGTGGGAGTTCCTCGGCGGCGTGGGCTGTGGCTACGACGCGGCGACCGTTGATCACGTGGCCCGGTTCGTGGCGTGGCTGCGGGCGCCGGCGGAGAACGTGACGGTGCTGGAGGGCGGTTCGGCGCGCTGTTCACCGGCGACGGTGAACCGGCACCTGGCCGCGCTGTTCAGCTTCTATGACTATCAGGCCCGTAACGGCGTGCCGCTGGCCCAGCAGTTGGTGGCGTGGCGGCGCAGCAACCGGGGCGGGTTCCGGCCGTTCTTGCACCATGCCACCGGCGGGCGGGCGGTGGCGGCCCGGCCGCTGCGGGTGCGCCAGCCCGGCCGGGTGCCGCGCACGCTCACCGACGAGCAGCTGCTGGCGATCGTGGAGGCCTGCGAGCACCTGCGGGACCGGTTCCTTGTGGTCCTTCTTGCCGAGACGGGGATGCGGGTGGGACAGGCGCTGGGGTTGCGGCATGCCGACTTCGTCTCGCACCGCCGCGAACTGCATATCGTGCCCCGGGCTGATAACGCCAACGGGGCCCGGGCCAAGACGCTGGCCCCGGCCACGATCCCGGTCTCGGCGGGGATCGTGCGCCTTTATACGGCTTATATGTTCGAGGAGTACGGCGACTGCGAGTCGGACTACGTGTTTGTCAACCTGTTCGCCGAGCCCCACGGCGCGCCGCTGCGCTACCAGGCGGTACACAAGCTGGTTTACCGGCTCCGGGCGCGCAGCGGGATCGACTTCACCCTGCACATGCTGCGCCATACCCGGGCCACAAGCCTGCTGCGCGGCGGTGTTGATATCGAGGTGGTGGCCCGGCTGCTTGGCCACCGCTCCTCAACAACGACCTCGCAGACCTACGCCCACCTGGGAACCGGTGACCTGCGGGCGCAGTTGATCCGCTCGGGTGCCTGGTCCGGCGGGGAGCAGCGGTGAGCACCGCGCCGGCGGTGCGGCTGGCCTCCACCGCTAACGCGATCGACCGGCTCTATTCAGCCGATGCCTGGCAGGCCGGTGAGCTGGGCGTGCCGGCCCGCCGCGGCCGGGACCGGGTGAGTTTCGCCGGGATCGAACCGGGGTGGCTGCGGGAGGCGCTCAAGCGGTGGGCACGGCAGCGGCTGGCGGCCGGCTGCTCGTTCAACACCGTCACCACCGCGGCGACGGCGATGCGGCGGTTCTCACTGTTCTTGGCCGAGTGCACCCCGCCGGTGGTGGCGCCCGGGCAGATCACCCGGCCGCTGATCGAGCGCTACCTGGCCTGGGTCACTGCCCGGCCGCTGGCCGATGCCAGCAAAAACGTCGCCCGGCTGTTCGTGCGCGCCTTCCTCAACGACAACAAGCGCTACGGCTGGGTGCCAGCCATCCCGGCCGAGGCGGTGATCTATCTCGACGAGTTGTCCTCGCACAAGCGGCCACTGCCCCGGTTCCTGCCCGAGTTCGTCATGGCCCAGCTGGAATCAGATGCCAGCCTGGCCCGGCTCGCCGCGCCCTACCGGCACCTGATCGTGGTGATGATCGAGACCGGGCTGCGGGCCGGGGATGCCTGCACGCTGCCATTCGATGCGCTGATCACCGACAGCAGTGGCTGGCCGTGCCTGCGGGTGCAGGTCAGCAAGATGCGCGCCGAGCACCTGGTGCCGTTGTCGGCTCGCGCCGCGGACGCCGTCCGCGCCCAGCAGGCCGCCGTCACCAGCAAGCTTCCCGGTGGCACGCCGTGGCTGTTTCCCGCACGCGGCAATCCGCGGCTTCCGGTTGCTTACAACAGCTTGCGATGTGTGTTCGGCGCTTGGCAGGAACGCATCGGGCTGCACGACGAGGCGGGCCGGCCGGTGCACGTCACCTTGCACCAGCTCCGGCACACCTTCGGGACGCGGCTGGTCAACTCCGGGGTGCCGCAGCACGTGATCCAGCGGCTGCTGTGTCATGCCAGCCCCGAGATGACGAACTTTTACGCCCACCTGCACGACACCACCATCCGGGCGGAGTTCGAACGCTACTGCCAGACCCGGGTGGACATCGAGGGCAAGCTGCTCGGCTTCGACCCGGACGCGGCCACCGCGGATGCCGAGTGGGTCAAGCACCGGCTCTCCCGGTCCGCTGACGCCCTGCCCAACGGCTACTGCGGCCGCCCGCCGCAACAGGATTGCCCGCACCCTAACGCCTGCCTGACCTGCCCGGACTTCCAGACCACCGCCCAGTTCCTGCCGATCCACCGGCAGCAGGCCCGGCAGGCCCGCCAGCTGCTCGCTGCCGCCGAAGCGGCCGGGCGGGAACGACTGGCCGCCGGCCACCGCAAGGTCCTGATCAACCTCGAGAAGATCATCACCTCGCTGGAGGGCCTGCGCCGCGATGCCGGAAACAGCGGTGCCTGACCGCATCCAGCGGCTGCAGCAGGCCGCCCAAGCCCGGCATGAGCAGACCATGCGCCGCGCCGAGGCCGCCCTCAACACCCTGGCCCGCCGCGGCGGGCCAGTCACCGTCCGCGGCGTCGCCGACGCCGCCCGCGTGTCCCGGTCCTGGATCTACCAGCAGCCCTGGCTGCTCGCCGAGATCGGCCGGCTCCGCCAGCCCCGGCCGGGCAAGCCGACCGCCGTCCCAGCCAGCCAGCAAGCCACCATCGGCTCCCTCCGCCAGCAGCTGCAGACCTACCGGGAAGAGATCACCCGGCTCCGTGCCGAGATTGCCTCCCTGCACGAGCAACTCGCCCGTCAGCTCGGCGCCACCCGCACCGCGGCAATCACCAGCAGGATAGAAAACGTCGTGGACATGTCCACAACGCCAAGATCCTGAATGTCACTACCAAACCCGGTCAGCGCTCCAGAGAACGCCGAATACGCGCTGCTTTTCGATGGGCAGTTCGCTGCCGTCACGCCGCACCGAACGGCCAGTTCGGTGGTTCGCCAGCGGAGGTGGCGTGTGGCAGTTGATCGGCGCCTCGCGGAGCGGCTCTTGC
>Ga0306924_10005222_pt1 | contig 12780 bp, 8 predicted proteins | sample sta12Can44000111_FD_203756 | JGI IMG/M metagenome (GOLD analysis project Ga0306924, IMG submission 203756) | Lab enrichment of tropical soil microbial communities from Luquillo Experimental Forest, Puerto Rico - statanox.12C.anox.44.000.111 (v2)... | ecosystem: Environmental > Terrestrial > Soil... | reverse complement strand
GAGGTTGGTGCCGGAGAAAGTGCCAGGGGGCGTCGTGTGGATCTGCGCATTCTTGGGCGTGCTAGGCGAGGAGGCCAGCCCCCACAAGGCGGCCGCGTTCACCCCGGTCACCCGGGCCACGTAGTCGAAGTCCACGAAGTCGATCAGGTCGCCGAGCTGCACACCGTTGACCACCTGGGTGTCCTGGTGCTCGTGGTTGAAGTTCTCCCGCGGCTCGGTGAACCTGGCGGCCGGGTAGCCCTGGCCCTGGAAGGAGACGTGGTCGCTGGCGCGCAGGTACCGGTCGCGCCGCCAGATCAACCGGATGTCCATGCCGGTCAGGTTGAACGGTGCCACCGAGTTGACGAACCGGCCCAGCTGGCGGGACAGGCCGTCGTTCTCGCCGCCGACCGCCTGCATGAGCGCGATCTGGTTCGAGGTCACGTTGGTCGGGATGCCCTCCAGGAACATCCGCACGGTAAAGGGGTCAGGCTTGGTGTCATCGAAGGCCTGGCTGGCCCCGATGATGTCGTTGCTGAACATGCCCTGGACGTCGTTGCCGGCCGCCGCCATCTGCTTGGCCATGAAAGTGGAGCCGTAAAGCCCCTCCTCTTCCCCGGCGACGGTGGCGAAGACGATTGTGCCGGGGAACTGGTGGGCGGCGAACAGCCGGGCGAGTTCAAGCACGCACGCGACACCGGAGGCATCATCGTCGGCGCCCGGCGCGTCACTGGTGAAGTTCAGCACGTCGGTCACCCGGGAGTCTAGGTGCCCGGTGACCACGTAGAACCGCTCGGGGGACGCGGTCCCACGCAGCGTGGCGATGACGTTGGTGATCGTGGTCGGCACGGGGATCCGGTTGGAAACGGGCTGCACGAACGTCTGCTGCCGCACCGTCATGTTGCCGCCGGAGGTGGCGGCGATGGCCTGCATCTGCTGGGTCACCCAGGCCGTGGCCGCGCCGATACCGCGCACCGGGTCGGTCTGGCTGGATGCGGTGTGCCGTGTGCCGAACTGGGTCAACCGCAGGATGGTGGCGTGGATACGGTCCGGGTCGATGTGCCTGATCAGAGCCCGCAGAGCCGGGTCGAAGTTCCCGGTGTTCTGGGCCGAACCCAGGCCGGCCGGTGCGGCACGAGCCGGAGCGGCCTGCACGACGATGGGGGCGGCGACGGCCGTGACGGCCGAGGCGGACAGGAACGCACGGCGGCTAGGGGCCTTCCGGCCCGATACGTGGTCGGTTTCCATGCCCCTGACCCAAGACCGGACCCTGGAACTTGTCAAGCCACTACGGCCCTTAGCTATCGAAACGACACCGGGCGAGAGACACGAGATCCTCCCGGGCCTGCCGGCCGCCGGCCGCCCAGGTCACCACTTGTTCACTTGCCCGGGCGCCGCCGGTCTTAGCCCGCCTGGCCGCGTCTTGCCGGTAACCGGTCCGGCCTGCAGGTACGTGGTATCGCGGCCAGGCAAGTCCGATCCGCTGGATGCGGTGAGCGCCGCGCGGGCCGCCCTGTCCGGCCGGGCGGCCGGCGCGCCAAAGGGGCGGGACGGGGCGGTGGCGATCCGGGCGCTGATGGTCGTCAAGCGCGGCGCCGACGCCGAGCGGACCCGGGCCGTCAACCAGGCCCGGTCCCTGATCCTGACCGGCCCCGATGACCTGCGGGCCCGGTTCGCCCGGCATTCCGCGGCCGCCCTGGCCGACGCGATCGCGGCGCTGCGGTCCCGCCCGGGTGACGCCGCTGAGTACGCGGTCCGCGTCGCGCCGCGGGAGCTGGGCGGGCGCGCGGAGTTCCTCGATGCCCAGCTCGAGCGGCTGGACGAGCTCATCGTCCCGCTCGTCACCGCCCGCGCGCCCGGCCTGCTCAGCCTCTACGGCATCGGCTCCGACACCGCCGCCCTGCTGCTGGCCGCGGCCGGGGATCACCCCGCGCGGCTGCGCAGCGAGGCCGCATGGGCGCACCTGTGCGGTGTCGCGCCGATCCCCGGCTTCGTCGGGGAAGGTCCGGCGGCATCGCCTTAATCCGGCGGGAACCGTGAGGCCAACCATGCCCTGTGGCGGATCGTCATCACCCGGATGAGCGCCCACCCCGCGACCCGCGCCTACGTCGCCCGGCGCACCACAGAGGGCCTGACCGAGAAGGAGATCATCCGCTGCCTGAAGCGGTACCTCGCCCGCGAGGTCTATGCCCACCTGCGGACCTGCCCGGCCGCGATAGGTGCCGGCGGGCTTGCCGCGAGCCCGGTGTCAGGGTGGAGGATGACGATCATGACCTCGGATGGGGACACCGTGGCACTGCTGGGGCGCGCTTTGGAGCAGACGGCCGCCATCATTGCGGCTATCCCGGTGAGCCAGGCTGGGCTGGCTACGCCCTGCCCGGGCTGGGACGTGGCGATGCTTGTCCGCCATCTGACCGCGCAGGATCTGCGTAACTTCCTGGCCTCCGCCCGCGGTGAGGCCGCGGACTGGCAGGCGCCGGCTGACGAGCTCGGCCAGGACTGGGCAGCCGATTTCCGGGACCGCGCCGCCCGGTTGACGGCGGTGTGGCAGCAGGCCGACCTGGACCAGCTGCTCCCGATGCCAGGCGGCGGGCAGAGCGCGTTGCGCAGCCGCGCCGATCAGCAGATCGCCGAGCTGGCCATGCACGGCTGGGACCTGGTAGTGGCCACCGGCCAGCAGACCGGCCTGGACCCAGTCCTGGCCGAACATGCGCTGCGCTGGTCACGCCAGATGCTCCGGCCCGAGTACCGCGGGCCCGACCGGGCCTTCGGCGCGGAAGTGCCGGTCCCGCCCGATGCGCCAGCCTACCAACGGCTGGCAGGCTGGTTCGGCCGCGACCCCGACTGGACACCACCAGGCAGCAGCGCCGATCGCCGGCTCTGACCCCGCCCCTGACCCGGCAGGCCGGCGGCTCGCCGCGGCTGGATACTGCTGCCCGCTCCCTCGCCCGCAGGCCTTATGACATCAAGAACGATTCGGGTATCGCGACGCCAGGCTCAGGTCAGTCAGCAGGGACGGCCCGGAGTGCCCGGCTCGCTCTCGACGGCCCCGGGGACTCGGCGTCGAAGTACCTGACGCACCCGTCCAGCACGGGCGGATCCGCGGCGATCAGGCTAACGCGCAGATGCAGTGACACCTCATGCGCGGATCACAGCCGCAAGCACCCAGATGGGTGTATCAGCGTCGATGGGCCGGCCTCTGAACCAACTGACAGGGGGAAGCCGATCCGCGCGCCGGGTCGTCCGATCCTCCTGGATCGCCTTCCGGTTGACTCACCCGCAGGAGGGGAGCTGGTAGTGGAAACCGAACGACAGATCCTCCGCCCGGCGCCTGTCCCGCAGCTGCTGAGCGCAGTTAGGGAAAGAATGCCGAATCCGGTTCGCTTCGGCCTGTACCTGGTTCTGGCCAGCACGCCGTTGCTGGCAATCTCCGGTGAGGTGTTCGGTATCGTCTCACTGCGCGCGGTGAGCACCTTGTTCCTTTTCCCCCTGCTCGGAATCCTCGCCGTCGTGGTGATAGTCAAGCCGGCTGGCATCGACCGGACAGCACTCGCCGGCTTCGCCTGGGGCGTGGCGGCGTGCGCCGGTTATGACTTGTTCCGGCTGCCCAATGTCTATGTTTTCCATCTGTGGGGTGATTTCTTCGGCCGGATAGGCGGGTGGGCAACGGGCACGAGCTCGAATTATCTCACCGGTTACCTGTGGCGGTACCTCGGCGACGGAGCGGGCATCGGAGTAGTCGTCTTCCTCCAGGCCGCCGTCATCGGAGTGTCCTCCTGGCCCAGGCGGCGTGTCGTCGGGTACACGGTGGCCTTCGCCGTCTGTCCCGTCTGGGCAGGTCTGGTGCTCACCGACTGGCTCGCGCCGGCCGGGCGAGCGTTGTTCCCGCTCAACGCGACGACGCTGGCATTGAGCCTGGCCGGGCACCTGATCTACGGAGCGATCCTGGGCTACGGGCTGTGGGCATGGCAAAACCACACCCGGCGAGATGTGCCACGCGCGGCCGAGATCTCGTCCGGAGCGTCCCTTCCGAGCCGACTGGCTGAAACAACACGCCCGACCACGCCAGCGTCGCTCACCCAGTGAATTTGCGTTGACCGAGAGGAAGCGCCGGATGCGACCGGGCAGTGTGCCTGTAAGTAACGTACAGCCAGGGGTAGGCAGCAGAATCACATGATCTGTACTCGCCGGGCAAGCCCGCACCATGCGGCTGGGAGCAGCAAAATATTCGGCTGTAATTGTTCGAGCTAATAACAATAGGTCCGCCTGTCACGCTGCGCGACAGCAGGGAGCGCTATCGTTTACCGGACCGCAAGAATTCAACGCGCCCGCTCACGTCGCAGTCGGTTCTTGAAACCTAAGGTGGGGCGGGTGGGACTCGAACCCACGGCTTGCGGATTATGAGAAGTACGACCCCGTGCACCGTACCCGCCTAGCTGCACCGATGGCACGCATCATCACACTGATGGCACTCACCGCACTGGGATTATCTGGCGCGCCATTCCACGAACCGTTCCACGACCCACCACGACGAACGCCTACGTAGCGTTACTATCCGCCAAGCGAGCTCCGCCATTCGGAGCGGCCGACAACGGCGGCGCGTACAACAGCCTGCGCACACGGAGCAGGTCCGTCTGCCGCCTTATGACCTGCCCGGGCTTCGGCCAGGACTACCGCACAAGTAGAGATGACAGCACGCTCTTTGAGCGCATATCGATGCATACTTACGCATAGCTATACTCGATTATAGGCATCTGCGGAGTCGAATTCTTGAGCCCAAGCTTTTTTCTTGCAGCCGCGCCGAACGCCGATTCTCACGCCGTCGAAGCGGGCGGCGCATGAAGGTTCAAAGGCGCGACATGGATCGTTTCCGCGCCTGCGCGGCTCGCCCTGCGGCAAAGCACAACCGATTTGAGATCGGTTCCTGGTTGGTATGTTCCTAAGAGCCGAATCGAACCGCGAAGTAGGGCACCTGCTCATATCCATCTGGAATCGCCAGCGCAGCCTCCGGGTTGGTCTCGTAATCGGGGATGAGGAGTTGTGTAAGAGCAATAGAACTGCCGCGGTCAACCGGCTCATACACAAGCCACGTGTACCAAGGGCCAAAGGCCGGGTCCTGCACCTCAATCCGGAGCATGAACTGGTTCGTCCCCAACTCAAGGTGCTCCCGTACGAACTCCCGCCAGTCTTCGGCGCGATCCCCCAAGAGCGGCTCGAAGTCGCCCTTTTGAGCGGCGTCGAGGGCCTCAGGCAAGCTCTGGCGCCCGCCGTCCCGCGGTCCAGCAGGTCACGAAGCGTAATTGGTCTGCGTCAAGCACGCGCACGTGTAACCGCCTGATTGCGCCGGTAGCGAAGATCCTGTGGCTGGTTATGGCCGTGCATAAAGAACATAGGGGTTTGAAGTTGCGGCCGCCTTGGGCGGGCTTTCCATGGCTTGATGGCCATGTCGTGTCCGGGCGCCTGGGCCCAAGGGCCTGGGGTTGGCCGGTTCAACGATGACCCCAGGGTTCTTGGGCGTCGGTAAAGGGCCCGCGGCGCGGTTGGGGTGAGCGGGGTGCTCGCGTGGCCGGCCGTCCGGTTGACCAGGCGGGCGAGAGTCGGGCGGTCTTCGGCCCGAATTGGGTGATCGCCTGCGGGACGGTCTTATCCGCGGACAGCCGCAGACCACTGAAGAACTCCTCCGGCCGGTGCGAGCTCGATCTGGTCGGGTGCCGGCCAGCCCGGCAGCGCGTCGGCCGGGGCCGGGCCCTCCAGTACCCTGGCGCGGCACGGCCAAGCTGGATGGCAGGGCTGGAATGTGCGGTGCCTGCTGTGGGTCAGGTGCCGGTGCGCAGCGTGGCCGCGTACTTTTTCCAGGGCCGCTCGATCAGGATCGGGTAGAGCATCCGCACCGGGGCCGGCAGTGTCTTCATCATGTAGGCGCGGTCGGCCTGGCTCAGAGGTTCGAGGATCATCCCGAACGCGACGCCCCGCTTGTTCCGGGGGATCTGGGCGACCCCGTGCTTGCCCATGGCGTCCCACTCCTGCTGGGTGAGCGTCACCGCGGCGAGCGGGACGACCTTCTGCTCCTCGTCGTCGAGGTGGGGCTGGACGACCGAGTTGAGGTGGTCGAGCGAGGCCGCCAGCGCCTCGCCGGTGTCGGCGGAGGGCCGCCCGCGCCAGGCCGCGCACGCGGCCGCCGCTTCGTCCAGCGCCGTCTTGATGAGCTGGTGCTCCTGATCGACCTGCTCGGTCATCGGGGCCTGCTCAGGCACCCGCTGGATCAGCTTGGGGTAGAGCAGTTCGTCTTCGTCCTCGTGATGGACGTGCAGCATCGCGATTCCGAAATCGATGTGATCGGCCAGGAACGAGACCCGCCCCGATGACGGCGCCGGCGCGGTGCGCACCAACCGCGCCGATTCGTTGTACATGTTGCGGAACGTGCGGTGGATGATCGCCATGTCGCGCACGTCGATCGGCTGCGCCTTGGACATTTACGTGTCTCCTTCGGCTCTTATGCTCTTACTTGAGCACCCTGCCCGCCCACCGCCTATCTCATCACCCCGGGCGGCAGAGGGCAGCCCCGGAGCACTGTCGGCTGCTGGGGCTGGCTCGCCACACGCCGGGCCCGAGCCGCCGACGGGTACAGGCGTAGGCGAAGTACAAGTCGGGGCGCGGGAACCGGCGGCTTGACCACACCATCCATATGGCCACGGTCAGCCGGGTCCGCTGCCGTCACGGCGACGGCCGCGCCTGCTGCGACAAGAAGCGCGCTGAGGGGCAAGACCCCGAATAGGCACTCCGGGCCCTCAACCGGCGCGCCAGCGGTGCCGTCTTCCCTCCGCCGCCAGGCTAGCCACCGCGGCCCCGCCGGTAGAGGCCCGGGAGGGCACCGGTCGCAGAGCAGATCAGTTTGGGGGTATGCGGTCTTGTCGCAGCAGGGCCAGCTGAGGTTCGCGGACCCTGCCTGACGTAGATGATCTTCGTGACGGCGTGGCTGCGGGCTAGCCTGGGAGGTGATGGCTGAGACGGATGTGATCTTGACGCCCGGCCAGCGGGTGCGGGTGTTCATTTCCTCTACCTTGGAGGAGCTGGCCGAGGAGCGCGCTGCGGCGCGGCGGGCGATCCGGCGGCTGCACTTGGTGCCGGTGTGGTATGAGTCCGGGGCCCGCCCGCACCCGCCGCGGGCCATGTACCGGGCCTACCTGGACCAGAGCCACGTGTTCGTCGGTATTTACTGGCAGCGGTACGGCTGGGTTGCCCCCGGCATGGACATCTCCGGCCTGGAGGATGAGTTCCGGATGGCGGCGGGCAAGCCGATGCTGCTGTATCTCAAGCGCCCGGCCCCGGACCAGGAGCCGCGGCTGGCGGCGATGATGGACAGCATCCGCGCAGCCGGCACGGTGTCCTACCAGACCTTCGGCACGCCGCGGGAGCTGGAACGGCTGCTGGCCGAGGACCTTGCCGTCCTGTTGAGTGAGAGTTTCGCGGGCGCGGCTGGCGCCGGGGCGCCCGGTGTGTCGCCGGGCGAGGACGGCGGGGCGGACCTGCCGGCCGGGACGGTGACGTTCATGCTGACCGACATCGAGGGGTCGACGCGGCTGTGGGAAACCGTGCCGGAGGCGATGGAGGCAGCGCTGGAGCGGCACAACCGGCTACTCAGCGAAGTGATCGAGGGACATGGCGGGGTGGTGGTCACCTCCCGCGGGGAGGGCGACAGTTTCTTCGCGGTCTTTTCCAGCGCGGTGGCCGCGGTGGAGGCGGCCGGCGCCTGCCAGCTCCGGCTCGGGACCGAGGACTGGCCGGCGGGCGCCAGCCTGCGAGTGCGGATGGGGCTGCACACCGGGGAAGCGCGCGTGGCCGGCAGCGACCAAGTTGACCACGCCCCGATCAACCGGTGTGCCCGGGTCAAGGCGGCCGCGCACGGTGGGCAGGTGCTGGTCACCAAGACCACCCGCGACCTGGCCGGCGGGCGGCTGGGTGGCGGGTTCGGGCTGACGCAGCTCGGGGAGTTCCGGCTGCGCGACCTGGCCGAGCCCGAGCTGATCTACCAGCTGACCCACGCGGATCTTCCCGCGGACTTCCCGCCGATCCGCGCGGTGGCGGAGCGGACCGGGAATCTGCCATTGGCGGTGAGCTCGTTCATCGGCCGCGAGCGCGAGCTGGAGCAGACCGGGGCCGCGCTGGGCGGGGCGCGGGTGGTGACGCTGACCGGTCCGGGCGGGGTCGGCAAGACCCGGCTGGCGCTGCAGGCCGCCGGGCAGGCGCTGTCCCGGTTCGCCGATGGCGCGTGGCTTGCCGAGCTGGCCCCGGTCCGCGTTCCGGCCGGGGTGGATGATGCGGTCGCCGCGGTGTTCTCGGTGACCGCGCGGGCGGGCCAGAGCACCCGCGAGGCGCTGGTGGAGGTCTTGCGCACCAAGCAGTTGCTGCTGGTCCTGGATAACTGCGAGCATGTCCTGGCCGAAGCTGCGGCGCTGGCCGGGGTCTTGCAGCGGTCGTGCGAGCGGCTGGCGATCCTGGCGACCAGCCGCGAGGGCCTGGGAATCGAGGGGGAGCGGCTGGTTCCGGTGCCGCCGCTGATGCTGCCTGACGTCGGCGCCGATCTGGACACGATTACGGAGGCGGAGGCGGTGGTGCTGTTCGCCGAGCGGGCGGCCGCGGTCAAGCCTGGTTTCGCGGTGACCGCCGGGAACGCGGCGGCGGTCGCCGCGGTGGTCCGCCGCCTGGATGGGATACCGCTGGCGATCGAGCTGGCGGCGGCTCGAGTGCCGGCAATGACCGTCGCCGAGCTGGCCCGGCGCCTGGAGCGCAGTTTCGCGGTGCTCGCGGCTGGCCGTCGCGGCGCGGCCGAACGCCACCAGACGCTGCGGGCCACGATCGACTGGTCCTTCCAGCTGCTCGCCGGACCTGAGCAGGCCCTGCTGGCCCGGCTGGCGGTGTTCGCCGGCGGCTGCACCCTGCAGGCCGCCGAAGTGGTGTGCGGCGGGGACGGCATCGATCCGGATGCGGTGTTCGAGCTGCTGGCGAGCCTGGTGACACGGTCACTGGTGGTAGCCGAGGAACACGGCCCGCAGAGCCGCTACCGGCTGCTGGAGACGATCCGCCAGTACGGTGAGCAACGCCTCGACCAGTCCGGCGAGACCAACCGGTGGCGGGCCCGCCATGCCAGCTACTACGCCGGCCTGCTCCGGCAGGTCCGCGACCAACCCCACGACTCCCGGGACGAGGTGTACTGGGCGACCCGGCTGATCGCCGAGCAGGACAACCTGCTCGCCGCGTGGTCATGGGCGATCGGTACCGGCGACGTCGGCACCGCGTTTGCGATCTTGGCCGGCTTCGCGCCGGTTGAAGTCTGGAACACTTACCCGCTGCTGCTCCCCGGGAACGCGGCCCTGGATCTGCCCGGCGCGCCCGGGCACCCGGGCTACCCGCTCGCCGTGGCGGTCAGCGCACTGTTCGCCTCCATCCGCGCGGACGTAACCGGCGCCGGGGAGCTGTGCCGCCGGGCGGCCGATGCGAACGCCCGCCTGGCCACCCCGGACTGGCGGGTCGAGGAGACCATCTGCACCGCCCGCCAGAACATCGCTATCACCACCGGCGCGTTCGCCGAGGCTGGCCGCCTCGCCGAACAGGCCGCCGGGCTCGCGCGGGCCGGCGGCGACCTCGCCGACGCCTCCCTCGAGCTCACCCTCGCCGTAGCCGGTCACCTGCTCGTCAATGACGCACCGACGGCGGTCCCGCTGGCGCGCGAGGCGCTCGCGCTGGCCCGCCAGATCGGCGCCCCGGCTCTCATCGCGACCGGCCTGCTCGCCGTCGGCCTGGCCGTGGCCGAGACCGACCCCGGCCAGGCCCGTGCCTGCCTGGCCGAGAGCCGCGAGCTCAGCACCGTGCTGGGCTACCACAGCGCCATCGACCTGGTCTGGGCGACCGCGATCGCGTTTCTCGTACGCGACTGGGCCGCCACGCTCGAACTGGGCCGCCAGGCCATCCGCGCCGTCCAGTGGGGCGGCGACCGCCTCCGGATGGGCCAGGTCCTCTATCTGATCGCTGGCACGCTCGCCGCTATCCGGCCTGAAGCTGCCGCGATCATCCAGGGCGCCGCCGGCACCTACGCGGTCGCGGCGCCGTACCCCGCCCAGCTCATCACCTCGACCGTGACGCCAGCCCTGGGCGCGGAGCGCGCCCGGGAACTCCGCGCACGCGGCGCGGACATGGACTGGGACCAGGCCCTGGCCTACACCCTCACCCAGGCCACCCAGGCCCTCACCGAACTCCAATCCGCGACCCAGCCATGAGCGAGCTAACGCTTCAAGGTGCGAATGCCGCCTTGGGTGCGTACCTGCTGATCGGCGGTGGCGGTTCGAGAGCGGTGCTGAAATGGCGGGCGAGGGACCCAGAACGGCTGCTCGGCGCGCGGGAGCCGGTGGAGGCCTGGGTGGTGCAGGAGTTCATTGACGGGCCGACGCCGCCGCGCCTGGATGACCGTGTCGCGGAGCAGATGACCGGGATCCTTGGCCTGCAGGAGGCGATGTTTCCCGGGCGCGGCCGGCGGAGAAGGGCAGTGGGCGGCCGGTGTGGTGTTCGAGGACTGGGATGGGCTGCGCGGCCGGGTCGCCTGCGGTGTTCCCGGCGGGTCGCGGATCGTGGCCGCGGTGGATGCCATCGCCGCGGCCTGCCGGCCCGGGCCGCTGTCCGGCCAGGACCTGGTGCACGGGAACTTCTACCTGGCCGACACCATCGCCGCCGCGGGCCGGCTGTGGGTGGTAGACGTGGAGGCCCTGGGCGCCGCGCCGCGTGCCGACGACCTGGCCGAGGTGCTGCTGGTCGGTGCCGGGCACGGTCATGTCACCGCGTCCGCCGCGGCCCGGTTGTGGGCCTACGCCGCCGGGCTGGACCGCCGGGAGTTCGCGGTCTGCGAAGGTTCGATCGCCCTGACGATGGCCGAGTCCTTCGTGCGGCACGGCCGCGCCGGCCAGGCGGCCGGTGCGGTCTCCGAAATGGCGCGGGCCCTGACCCAGGCCCTGTCCCTCGCCGGTGCCTGACCATGGATCCGCGGACACCATGGGCGGGCCAGTTTACGGGTTGCATCGGCCCTGCGCGGCTCGCACGATCTGGCTGTGGGGCTTGACCAGGCCACGATCGAGGGCCTGCGCGCGATGATCCGGGCCGGCGGCGCCCGCCAGCTAGCCGTCGGCGACCTGCGCGCCGGCGAAGTCGCCGGCCTGGCCTGGTCCGGCAACCCGGCGCACCTGCGCAGCGTCGCCGCCGCCCCGCGGCGGGCCGGCGCCATGTGCACTGAGCCGCATGGGAAGCTGGTCAGGCGGCTGAGCCCCACAAATACTCAGAGGCGATCTTGGCGCCCTCTGCCTGCGACCGGAACTTCGCCCACGTGACAGTGGGGACCACGACATCCATCCCGGCTGCCGTGCCGAACCCGCAGTCGGTACCGGCCATCACGTTCTCCCGGCCCACCACCTCGGCATAACGGATCAGCCGGTCCGCGACGACCTCGGGATGCTCGACGATGTTAGTGGTGGAATCCAGCACTCCGGGGATCACGTATTTACCGTCCGGCAGCTTGACGTCCCGGAAGACCTTCCACTCATGGGCGTGTCGGCCGTTGGACGCCATCAGCATCAGCCCGGCCGGCTTGGCCTTCAAGATTATGTCGATGATGTCCTTCAGCTCCACATCGGTGGTCCGCGGCATCTCGGCGTTGCCCCAGCAGACATGGATCCGCATCCCCTCGGCGGGGATGTTCGCCAGCGCGTGGTTGAGCGCCTCCACGCTGAGCTCCATCTGAGCGCGGAAGTTCTCCAGCGAGCCCGCACCGGGCGCGGTCATCGCCAGGTCGGGACAATCCAGCTGCAGCACCAGGCCCGCCTTGTGGATCGCCTCGTATTCCTCCCGCATCGCCCCGGCCAGCGCACCCAGGTACTCCTCCTGGCTGCGGTAGTACCGGTTCGGCGAGAAGACTGCGATCACCCCGGGGGATGCGGCACTCATGAATACCCCCGCGGACGCTACACCGTGGGTCGCCGCCTTCAGATCCTCGATGTCAGACTGCACCGCGCTCTGTCCGACATACGCGACCGGCCCGTCGCACGACACAAGCTTCATCGGGGGCATGGCGCCCATCAACTGGGCCATCTTCTGGGCGAAGTCGGGAAACTCCTCCACAGCCAGCACCGACGCCATCAACTCGTCCATCGAGCCCTCGCCGCCGAACCCGGTTAGCCGGTCCTTGATATAGGTGGCATAGCTAGGCTTGCTCATCTCGCCGTCGTTGAGCACGTCGACGCCCGCATCGGCCTGCCGTTGCACCGTCTCCCGTACCGCTTCCCCCGCCTCGGCGCTGAACTGCCCGTCATCAACCGGCTGGCCGGCATCGCGCGCCAGCAGAAGCGGCAGAAAGCCTTTCGGGCGCGGCAAGCTGCCGGAGTGCGTCGTCAAGATCCGCCCTGCTCCTGGCCGCATGAGACACCTCCGCTAGCCACCGATCCCCGCGACCCGGCCATCACGCACTCCCGGTCGCATCCGATGCACCCAAAACATAACACCGGCCACGCCGTCCCATCGAAGATCCGGACAGACCGTGCACCGCGCTGGACCCCTCGTCAAATGGCAGTCTGTCGGCGAGATCACATGGACGACTTCAACCTGGTTAGCCGATGTGGGAAGTGTGCTGGGGTGGCCACTGCTGAGCCAGGTGGCGCCGCTCAGGGAGAGGAGCGGTCCGCGGGGGACGCCAGTGACTATGCGAGGCGGCTGCGGTCGCTTCCGGCCGGTCATGTTCTCGGTGATTTGTTGTTCAGCCTGCTC
>Ga0306924_10005220_pt1 | contig 12781 bp, 23 predicted proteins | sample sta12Can44000111_FD_203756 | JGI IMG/M metagenome (GOLD analysis project Ga0306924, IMG submission 203756) | Lab enrichment of tropical soil microbial communities from Luquillo Experimental Forest, Puerto Rico - statanox.12C.anox.44.000.111 (v2)... | ecosystem: Environmental > Terrestrial >... | reverse complement strand
TCATCCCGAGCATGAACATAATCGATTGGCATCGCACACCCCAACAGCGCTGCGGTCTATTGGTGCCCTCGGTGGGAGTCGAACCCACACTGTACGGGTTTGAGTCCGTCTTAAGAGCTGATAGCGAGGTGACGAGATATGTTGCTGGATGTAGCGAAATGCCGTTTGAAGTGCGGAGATGGCACTGGCAGCTAGACGACTGGTGTTGCTGGGTGATGACCGAAATAGCCCGTTTTCTGCACCTGTTGCGGTATCACTGCGGTACGAACTGCACCGTACACCTTCTGTACGGCACCCCGGCGGACGTAGTGTCGACGCACGCCCCCCGAGCGCGGGGGAGTGCACCTCATGAGAGACAGGAAAGGCGGCACCATGACCACCACAGAAGACTCTTACCAGATCGACGACGTTCACCGCCGTATCCGAAACATCCTCAAGGCTTGCCCGGCCACGTCGTGGACCCTAGACGAGTCCCAGGCCGTGCTAGATGCGGTCGCCGGTATCGTCCGGGCGCGCCAGGCAAGCCCGAAAGGTGGATGCACCTCATGAGCCTGGAAGCCTGGGAATTCCGTAACGAAGTTGACAACCTGGCGCGGGGCCTCGGCTACTGGACCAGCCACATCGGGAACGGGTTTCTGCTGTATCGCTTCGATGAGCCAAGGGTGCTTGGCGAGTGGTTCTCCACCGAGAGCGAAGTCCGCGCATTCCTTGCCGAAATTGAGGCATCGCCCCGCTGGCGACTCCCTCTAGGTGATAACCCGATCGTCAAGCACTACAAGTACGGGGTTGTGGTGACCGACGATGCCGGTCGGTGGTTCAGCGCTCCGGCTTACAGGGGCGACGCGTACATCTACATCTCAGGGGACCAGCCCACCATCGGGAGCTGGGAGCAGTGCCCGGACTGACCTACTGCGAATACACGGAATGCCCGCCAGGTCGCTTTTCTGGCGGGTTTTCTGTTGCCGCCGTCGTCGGGACACGACATGGGCGAGAAAGTCGCTCTGTGAAAGAGCTCCTGACCCAAAATGGTGCCAGAGAGGCCGAGTCCCTCAGTGAGAGGATATGCACCCGGCCTCCCTAGCTCGGTCAGGCGCGCCTGACCGTTCCCTACAATAGCTTGTCGAGGGTTTTTGTAGGGGAAACTGTGAAGCCGGGGACGAGACCCGGAGTAAATCTCGTCCCCGGCCAGGCGCGTGAAAGGACTTAACAAACCCGCGCCCCCATATTCGCCGCGACAGCCCCCTACCGGGGCGCGCAGGCGAAAAAATGAAGCTTAGAGGGGTGCCGTGAGCCCCAAAAGAGCCCACGGCACCCCCTAGCCGCGCGATTTGCAACATGAAAGGCCGAAGGAAACCCTTAAATCGCGCGATTTGCCAGTCGCGTGTCAACACCGCACCACCGGCACTCCCAGCTAGTGAATATGAATGATGGGCGTTATGAAGGCACCACATCACCGTGAAGCTAGCAAGGAGCAGTTTCAGTTGTGACTCGTCAAATACACAAGCGTTTGCGTACTTGAGGCAACAATCGCATAAAGAGCATGCGGTTGCTGACTAACACTAGGCAAAGTGATAGACGCCCCAGAAGCCAAGGAATAACCAATGTTGGCTCCCGAGCTGGTCACCGTGCTACCACCCAAGAAAATCGCAGCACTGCCCGCGTTCTGCAGGATCACCACCTGCCCGGGAGTAACGGTTAGCGCTACCGCCGCGGTGGTGGTAACAGTTACAGAACCATTCGCGAAGTTGAAGCTAGCCATTAAGGCCAACCGAAACGGTGACCGTACCCCCGGTAATCGTGGTCGCAATAACGGCCTTGACAAACCTAGCGAAGGCGCTAGTGCTGATAACTGCCGTAGTGGTGGACGCCGAAGTCGTAGAAACGGCCGAGCCGATATTAAACCACGATCCGGCAGCACCGGTTAACGACCCCTGCAATTGCACGCTACCCGCCGAAACACCGGCAGAAGTGGAAACCGCCATAACCGCATTCTGGCGAACCACCACACCATCCAAAACGGTAGGCGTAGCCGACGTCGCCGACTGCGCCGCTAGCGAAATGACAGGGGCAACACCCAGGGTGTGCTGCTCATACGCGATAGAGTTTGCGTCAATAAATCCCATATTGAATGCCCCCTATCAGGTCGCCGGAAGGCCCGAAACCAGGCAGAGACTAGATGGCCTAGCAACGCCCAGCGCTACGCGTTCTTCCGCCCGGAAATTCACAGCGTTGTTCGCCCACAAATTTGTACCCGAAGAATCCGTGCCGTAGGAGTTGATCTCAATCATCAGCGCCTGACGAGTCCACGCATAAATCCACTGCGAATCGCACACAATGGCTTGACCTGCGGTGACGTAGGCGTTGGTCACGATTCTGCACCCGAAAATGCTGTTAAAATCACCTAGCCGGGCCGGATTCTCGGGGTCGAGCAAGTATTGCCCGGTCGTACTCTTTTGTAGAGTTAAATCGGCATGAGTGGTCGGGTGCATCAGGATTAAATCCGCTTTCGCAAAGCTACTGCCCACACGGATATCGTTGATAGCCTTACGAATACAATCGACCGGCGTGTCACTGCCGATGCTCCTCGTAAGGATACCGCTCACATTGACCAGACCCAACATATTCGCGCCACTGCCGTTACCATTCACGACCTGATTAGTGCGCGCGTCAACAATGGCACGATTCAGTTCACGAGGCAGCCAGCCAGCGAAATTGCCATAGTCTTGAATTACCTCAGTGCTCAGGCTGGCCGTGGCCGCAATCTTCACGAACGGAGTCGTAACAGTTGTCAACACTGGGCCCAAATCGGGCTTAAGTCCGAGCTCCGCGACTGGCGCAGCAGGATTTGAGTTTGAAGTATGCTAAAGGTATTCAACGGCGCGTGCAGCCGGCGCAGCCAACTGCTTAAAGTGGCTAAAAGCGTCATCGATTTCATACGGCAAATCCAGCTGCAAGTGCGGCATCAAAACAGGCGGCAAAGTGCCTGAAGTGAAGTTGCTCTCGCCGAACGGTGTCTTAGTCGTCACATCGGACGTGTCAATGCAGTAGGTGGGCAGCTTCCGCTTAACGGCCTCGTACAGGCCCTTCCATTCCGTCTCGGGAATGTCCAGCACTGATGGTGCCCGCCCGATTGCCTTGGTCGCGGTATCCGCGCCATCATGGCCGCTAGCCGTACCGACACTCCCGCCCATCTTTTGGGACATGGCGCCAGTGGCGTCAAGACCTTTACGGGCGCGGTCAAGTTCTTCTTGTTCCGCGAACCATCGGTCCATTCGGGCTTTGTGCCTGGTTTGGGCCTGAGCTTCGGAAAAGCCCTTCGTTTTCAGTTCAGCTATGTCATTCCTAATCGACAGCCCGAGCTGGTTGTTCGCCTTCTGACGAACTTCTAATTGTGCTTTGTTCACACTTATTTCTTTCTTTCAGATGATGTGTTTGCCCTTGGGGGCGATTACATATCTGACGGGACCAACAACGCGGGCACCTGTGATATAGGCGGGACCGGGGGGCCGATAAAGGCGGGCCGGTGGGGCCATCAGGTGGGGGCCTCGTGGTGCGGTCAGTGGCGTTATCTGCCGGGTTGCGGGTCAACCACCTATCCGGATTCCCAGAAATGGAAGCGGCAAATGGTTGAGCGGCAAAGCGGGCTGACTCAGCCGGTAGGTGTTTTGAAAACACCTAAGTCTTTATTCGCCCTCTACGGGCTTCTAAGTGCTGGCCGGTGTCTTTTATCCCGGCCATACCTTCTGTGTCGTCTGCGGGCCGCTCAGGGCGTTCCCCGCGTCTCTCAGCGCAGATGATGAGCAGCGGTTCCGGCGCTTCCTCGGACTCGATCTCGGTCCATATCCAGCCGCTGACAGTCATGTCGCAAGCTGGTTGTACAGGTGAAAACACTGCACAGCACGGGAAAGTCTGATGTAATCCTCGGGGCCACCGAAAACACACCAATCAAGCGCCGCATTCGCCATTACGCGCGACAAATAGAGCCCCGCGGGGTCTCCGCCCTTGGCGGCGTCTAAAAAATCGGCAGCGGCCTCTAGAAGCCCATTCCGGTCAACGGTGGCTGGCTGGTCGACCGCGGCCCGGGTCAGCCGAGCGAAGCGGCGACCGATCTCATGGCCGGCCTCTTGTACGGGCGTCACGCCTTCTTGGCCGGGGATGTCTCTCCGCTCGGTCACGATAAGAGCCGTTCCGGCCCGTACTTCGACGGCGTTTGTGCATCCGACACGTCAATACCCGCCCTATCCGAAGGGGTCAAACCGAACCGGGCACCGATACGCAGCATCACATCAGCGGCGTCCTTCGCGATCCGCCACAGCGGGTTCACGACCTGGTTCTTCAGCGAACCGGGGACGGTAAGATCACTAGCGCCGAGCTGATCCATGCAATGCCGGTACGTTGCCGCCGACTCACAAAACGCCGAGAACATCACGATGTCCCACGAGGTCAGAACGCCCTTGTCCGCAAGGTCAGGGGCCAACCGCTGCCAGACCTTGCGGGCTGCATCGCTGAGTTCAGCCGGAATTGTGATGGCTGTTTCCGCCGGTAGCGGCTCACCCCGGTTGATGCGCGATTCCCGTTCTCCCGCAAGGATTTTCAAATGGTTGGGTCGTGATGGTCTCGCCATCCAATCTCCTTATCTATCAACGGGTTTCGCATGTTCCGTATCCCTTGTGCGCCAACGGTTTCCGTGGTACGCTTCCAGCATGAAACCCCCCCACCCGTATTGCTGCATTTCCGCAGGTCAGCGGGTTGCTGGATACCCCTAGGGGGGGTAAAAAAGCTCAGAGTTATGGCCAGCGCAGGAGCTGGCCCGAAGGGTCGGTAGCTCAGTTTGGCGCAGGGATTTGGACCCACCTCCCCTATGCGGCAGCGGTTTTCGAGAAATTGTTCCCAATCGTGAAGCGACGCAATCGAATTCGCAATCTCCTTATGCGGCAGCAGGTTTCACACGCGACACTGTGCAGTCCAACGGTTATGGCACGACTCGCACAACCCGCGGCCGTACTTCGGGTCATCAGGATCTAAACCCAAGCGCACCAACTGTTTTCGAGTCATCGGGAAGTGGTCGGCATGGGTCGAAGCATATTCGTTGCACAGCAGGCATATTGGGTCTCGAAGCAATACCCCACGACGGAACCATCCCTCATGGCGCGCACCGTAGCCACGTTCGGTACTAGAGCCGCGGCGGCGCTCGGCCTGCCGGTAAAGTGCAGCTTGACAGCGGCCGGCTTATGGCCGATCTAGTTCCGCGTCACCATCGGCCGGAACCGGCCGAACTGCTCGACAGCGCTGTGAATCGCCGGTGGTCCCACTCCTCCCGTCGCCGTTCAGGTAACGGCGCTGTAGCCGATCGATGAGAAACTTTGCCTCTTGGATGTCTCGACGCAGCGCGGCTGCTTCCAGCCGCATCGCGCATGCCCGGCCGTTCCTGCGGGTGACATCTTGGCGTTTCACCCAGGCCAACTGGCTGGTCATCTCGTCCAGTTGATGGCGCAACGCACGGACCAACTCCAGAGCCTGGGCAGCCTGGTAGTACCCCATCACGCGATCGTCTCATCCCACTGCGAACCCGTTCAACACAAGCCAAATAAATTGCCGCATGGCGCACAGATAGCGTTCGATTAAGGAGGCGCTACCCGGCGACGCGCACAGCACGGGTTGCGGGTTTGTGCCACGCGACACCGGGTCAGGCGCCGAGTTTCGCCAACTCTGCTTGTGCGTTGCGTTCGACACCGGGTCCTCATCCCGTCCCAGCTCAGGCCAGCACATCGGGGCGTCCAGTCGCGTCGGCCAGGCTCGTCGCATATGCGGCAGCCCCTCGGCCGGGCGTCCATCGGTAGCCAAACCGAATGACTCTGTGCTACACCACCAACAGTGCCCGACGCACTGATTAGCTCCATGGAAGGGACAGGAGCATGACGATCACACGAGGGGCAGCCGCAGCCGCAATGCTCGCCGGTTTAGCTGTCGGTACGGCTAGCGCAGCATGGGCTGATACGACGCTGAGCGGCCACTACCTCAGGACTGAAACGAGCCCGGAATCTGGTCAATCGATCACCCTTGATTGGTACGCCACTCCCTGCGGTGACGGATGCGCGTCACTAGCTTCCACACCGGGTGGACCGACTGTATCGCAGGCGCAGTTGGTTAACGGACAATGGATCGTGGATACCACCGGGGCTCCGGTAAAGTGTCCGGACGGTAGCGCTATTTACGCTGTGTCCGCCCACTACACGTTGGATCCAAACACCCTGGCAGGCAAAGTCCTACTGACCTATCAAGTGCCAGCCTGCGGGCACCCAGCGGGGTACCAAATTACCAACAACGTCCAAGTCAGGCAGGCACCCTGACGCATACCGCCGGGTCGTGTCTTTTTTGGCATCCGGCGTTCCTGCCGTCGTGGCAACGCTGCGAACGCCATCCTGCCTAAAGGAATTAATTGTCCCGGCATTTTGAGGCGCTCAGGGGCGTTTTCGGATAGCGCTGAAGGTGAGCCTTGTCATTGGTGACGGCATATAGCCGGTGCACCTCGGCCTGACTGAGGATCAGGAAGCCGCGAGGCCAGCGGAGAACTACGTCGCCATCAGGTTGTTTGTGGGCTGTGAGCTGACGGCGGAGGGGGTCTGAGATTGTTTCGGTCATTTACCTGTCTAAAGCTATCGGCGGCGCTCTACCGTTTCTTGGCGGTGACGGGAGCGGCCGGGAATGTTGAATTCGGTTTCGCGGATCTGGCCTAAAGCCTGGGTGTAGTTAGTGAGTGGTCCCTGCAGCTGCTTTGCCAGTGCGATGATTTGGCGGAGGATATTTTTCTCTTCCTCGTTGCACTGGTCTAAGCGCATAGGTCTCCCCACTCTTTTGTTTTGAGAAGTCCGATTGTTTGGGCGAGTCCGGCTCGATTCCATCGGCGACCCGGTTTTTACCGGGTCTTACTAAGAGTGTACCACATGGGTTCGGGGATTATAGTGGTAGACCAGGGGAAATGGAAGAACGCAGAGAATGGTGTGATGAATCTCACACTATCCACATTCAAAAGTGCTGGTCAACCATTCTTCAACATCACTACGCCGATACAAAACACGCTTTCCGATACGCGCATATCGCGGACCTTTGCCGCGGGAACGCCAGTACTCAAGCGTCTTGTATGGAGTGTGGATTTGTGCCGCCAGCTCGGCCGGCGTGATGAGTTCAGTCATGTGTAACCTTCTGAATGTTTCTGCCAAATAGCTAAAGTTGGCCGCGCGGCCAACGTCTTGTTCCACTCGATAACTGCACTTGCAGTCTCAAAGTAGGGGTTCCTCCCCTTCTCGTCGGGCTTGAGCCGCTTCGCGGCGGTCGTTCGGGTGGCGCCGGGCCTTGGTTTTGACTGTGCGCCCCACGGACCAGACGACGGCCTGAGCGTTGATGATGTACCCGTCGAAATCGGCGATGGGACGGTATTCGCTCATCTATACCGCCGTTTGCTGCTTGTTGTGTTTGTGGGCGATGCATAAACCGCAGCGTCCGCTGACGAGTTTGATGTCTGGATGGGTCGGACACGCGTCGGCGCGTTGAGCACTATCGTCTAGGAGCCCGGAGGACGCGTCCGACGCGTCCGACGCGTCTGACCTGCGGATATCGTCACCAGAGGCGGCGCCGGCACGTTCGGACGCTTCCGATGCGTCCGGAGGCTCAGCCTCTTCGGTCCATTCGGCGTCAATTGGCTGGTCAGGCCATATTTCGTACACATTGGACGCGTCGGACGCGTCCTCGGATGTATGTAGGTAGCGGTCGAAGGCGTCACGAAATGACGACAAGTAGTAGCCACGCCCCGAGTGGTCCGGACTCTTTGCGGACCGGACACCATACGCGCGCAGCATCCCCCCCAACCGCTTCGCCGAGAGGTAGCCGGGACCGGGCTCACCCCAGCCTGACTCGCGACACTCGGCATCCATAGTCAGCTGCGTCCGCAGTCCGTTGGCCCCCTCCGTGAACATGAACGCCGGGGTGCCGGCGCGACGGAACACCCCGTCGATGTCCGACAGCAGCGGGCTAGCTGGCGCGCCGGAGCGGTAGGCGTCACAGAGGTGCTTACAGGCGAACACTGCCCGTTCCGCCCAGGCCCTGCCGCCCATCACGGCCGCGGTGATAAGTAGTGGCTCCCACGCATCCTCCTGGCGGTCGCCAACGTTGGGGAGCGGGATGCCATCCCCCAACGCTTTCGCTACCGCATCCTGGACGCGATCATCCCGCGAACAGGTATCCAGCGTGTCGCGCAGCCGGTTCAGCCCTACGCTGTCGCGTAGCCGGTATTTCTGTACTGTCTCGTGGCTCTTGCGTCGCCGCATCTCGATGATCACTGAACGGTCTTCGATGGTGTCGGCGACGCTGCCGATCCCGGCCATCGCAATGGGGGCGAAAACGGAGAACTCCCGCAGTTCCTGGTACTGGCTTCCGCCCATTCGCGGCACCGTGGCACCCGCCCGGAATCCCGTGTTGATCAGCCCACGTACCGCGTCGGGTGATTCCGGTAGCCACGAGTCCACCTCGTCGAAGATGAGCGTGGGCGGGTGCTTCCCGCACGCGTCGATCTTGCGGAACAGTGTCGCTTCGGTGGGCTTGACCCAGTAGGACGGGTTATGCACCACCTCGCCCATGACCTCCAATAGTCGCGACTTCCCGGACTGCTTTTCCGGCGAGCGCACTAATAGACGGGGCGCGAAGTCGAAGAGATCCGACAGGTGGGTGTAGGCGACCCAGCATGCGACCGCTGTGTACGAGTGTTCGTCGGGCAGCACGCAGTACTTGCGGATCGCGGCGTCAACGTCGTCCAACAGGTTGATCACGCGATGCCCATCGCCTTCCATACCGGCTCGAAATCTGCGCGCAGGTAACCCATCTCACCGTTGGGACCGACTGGCTTCTCGCAGATTCCGTAGACGGCGAGCATCGCTCGTAGCTGATCTGCGGTCAGTCCTTCGTAGCTCATGCCGGCACCCCGCCCCGCACCGATGCCGCCCTCTCTGCGGCCATCCACGCCTCAAGATCGGCCACGTCGTACCACAACCGGCCACCCACCACATAGCTGCGCGGACCCTGGTTTGTTGCCCGCCAGAATCGCAGGGTGCCTACCGGCACGCCCGTAATCTCCGACGCCCCTTCGATTTTCACACGTTCGTTCATCTCATCCTTTCTGCTTCAAGTCCGGCCTTTCCGGCCCTTCACAGGATGACACGACTCAGCACTGTTTTCACGGAGCCGATACAACATATTTCTCGACTGGACGGATTTCTGCGGTATTCTGCGGTACATGGAAATCACACGTAACCCGCGAGCGGGGATCGATGACCGCTGGCACAAACAGGTCAAGGGACCGGATGGCACCATGCGCAAAGAGCGATCAGCCACCTACGGCCAGGTTTCACGCTGGCGCGTGCGCTGGGTCGATGACACCGGCCAGGAACACACGAAGGTATTCAAGCTCAAAGACGCCGCCCAGGCCCACCTCGACCAAGTGACTGCCGATGTGGTGAAGGGGGAATACGTCAGCCCGCGAAGTTCGGCAGTAACCTTCGGCGTGGTGGCCGGGGAATGGCTGGAAGGCAAGGGCGCACGGAAGCCCAAGACGGTGGCCGGGTATGAGTCACTGCTCGACAACCTGATCCTGCCGAAGTGGCGAGACACCAAACTCAAGGAAATCACTCACGCCGGCATCCAGCGATGGATTACCGGTCTATCGGCCAACGGGTCCGTTCGCAGGGAGGGCAAGGGGCTGTCGGCCTCGCGGGTCACCCAGGCCCACCAGTGCATGTCGGCGGTGCTGAAGTACGCGATCCGCACAGACCGGCTGTCGAAGAACGTGGCGACGGGGATCGACCTTCCCCGCAAGGGGTTGAAGGAACGCCGCTATCTCACGCACGCGCAGCTACAGGAACTTGCCGACCACTGCGGGAGCCACCGGCTGATGACGCTGGTGCTGGGCTATTGCGGTTTGCGGTTCGGGGAGGCGATCGCGCTGCGGGGACGCGACATGAAGAACCAGACCATCACGGTAAGGGCCTCAGTGACCAAGGTCGCCGGCAAGGGCTTCGTGGAGGACACGACCAAGACACACCGGACACGATGGGTTCCGGTTCCCGAATTCATCTGGCGGGAGCTTGAACCCGGCAAGCCTGACCAGTTGGTGTTCCCAGGCCGTGACGGCTTCCTCACCAGCTTTGAATACCGCCAGGCGTTCGACCCCGCGGCGAAGGCCATCGGCCTGCCAGGGCTGGTCCCGCACGAATTGCGGCACACCTGTGCGTCATTGGCGATCGCAGCCGGCGCGAACATTCTGGCCGTACAGAGGCTTCTAGGCCACGAAACGGCGTCGATGACGCTGGATCTGTACGGACACCTGTTCTCCGATGACTTGACCAATGTGGCCAACGCGCTCAACAAGGCGGCGCTTGCGGCGTGAACTGCGGTATCGCTGCGGTACAGAGACGAGGTGTTGAAGACATTTACGCTGGTCAGGTGGTGCCCTCGGTGGGAGTCGAACCCACACTGTACGGGTTTTGAGTCCGTTTCCTCTGCCAGTTGGGATACGAGGGCCTTGAGGTGTAAGGCAGCCTCCCACCATAGATGATCGGCGTGCTCATCGGTTTGCACCGCCCCCGAGTTCGCTGGTCGCGGGTGTTCACGACACAATGTCGGTCATGGCAGGCCCCACGACCGACTCCGACGCCGCCGCGCCGCGCCGCGTCCTGATCGCCGAAGACGAAGCGCTCATCCGCCTCGACCTGGCCGAGATGCTGCGCGAGGAGGGTTACGAAATCGTCGGCGAGGCCGGCGACGGACAGGAAGCCGTCGAACTGGCCGAGCGCCATAAGCCGGACCTGGTGATCATGGATGTGAAGATGCCGCGCCGCGACGGGATCGACGCAGCGTCGGAGATAGCCACCAAGCGAATCGCGCCGATCGTGGTGCTGACCGCGTTCAGCCAGCGCGACCTGGTCGAACGTGCCCGCGATGCCGGGGCGATGGCCTACCTGGTGAAGCCCTTCACCATCAGCGACCTGATCCCGGCCATCGAATTGGCGCTCAGCCGGTTCAGCGAGATCACCGCACTCGAACGCGAAGTGGCGACGCTGTCGGACCGGCTGGAGACCCGCAAGCTCGTCGAACGCGCCAAAGGCGTGCTGCAGACCAAACAGGGCATGACCGAGCCCGAGGCGTTCAAGTGGATCCAGCGCGCCGCCATGGACCGGCGCACGACCATGAAACGGGTGGCCGAAGTCGTCCTGGAAACCCTCGACACTGCCGACGAATAGCCGTTACGGCCGTACAACCGCCACGATCACCGACGAGCCGTGCCCACAGAGGCCGGGAAAGACGCCGGCCCGTCGAGTCTGCGTTGAAGGCACCGAACCCGGGGTGAGCGCGCGAATTGCGGGCGAACCCGCGCACTGGTTGCAGTCTCGACGGATCGGCAGCCGCTAGCGCGCCACGACCACCGACGAGCCGGGCCCAAAGAGGCCGGGAAAGACGCCGGCCCGTCGAGTGTGCGGTGACGGCTTTGACTGTGCCCTCAGGGCGCTGGAATCGGCGTTTTCACGCCCTGGTTGCACACTCGACGAGCTGAGACGGATCGGCAGCCGCTAGCGGGCCACGATCACCGACGAGCCGTGCCCGAACAGCCCCTGGTTGGCGGTGACGCCGACGGTCGCGTTCTCCACCTGCCGGCCGGTGGCCTGGCCGCGCAGCTGCCAGGTCAGCTCGCAGACCTGAGCGATGGCCTGGGCCGGGATGGCCTCGCCGAAACACGCCAGCCCGCCCGACGGGTTGACCGGGACCTCGCCGCCGATGGTGGTCGCCCCGCTGCGCAGCAGCGCCTCGGCCTCGCCCCTGGCGCACAACCCCAGGTGTTCGTACCAGTCGAGTTCCAGGGCGGTGGACAGGTCGTAGACCTCGGCCAGGCTCAGATCCTCCGGCCCGATGCCCGCCTCGGCGTAGGCCGCGTCCAGGATCTGATCCTTGAACACCCGCTCGGGTGCGGGCACGGCGGCGGTGGAATCCGTTGCGATATCAGGTAATTCGGGCAGATGCTGGGGGTAGCGCGGGGTGACGGTGCTGACCGCGCGCACCGAGGGCACCCCGTCGAGCGAGCCGAGGTGCTTGCGGGCGAAGTCGGCGCTGGCCACGATCAGCGCCGCGGCGCCGTCGGAGGTGGCGCAGATGTCGAGCTGTCGCAACGGATCGGCCACCACCGGACTGGCGAATACGTCGTCGGCAGAGGCCTCCTTGCGGTAACGGGCATTCGGGTTCTGCAGGCCGTGCCTGGAGTTCTTCACCTTGACCTGTGCGAAGTCCTCGGGTGTCGCGCCATAGAGGTCCATCCGGCGGCGCGCCAGCAGCGCGAAGTACACCGGGTTCATCGCGCCGATCAGGTGGAACCGCTGCCAGTCGGGGTCGTTCTTGCGTTCGCCGCCGACGGGCGCGAACGCACCCTTCGGGGTGGTGTCGGCGCCGATCACCAACGCGACGTCGCAGAAACCGGCCAGGATCTGGGCCCGCGCGCTCTGCAGCGCCTGCGAACCGCTTGCGCAGGCGGCATAGCTAGAGCTGACCGGCACCCCGTTCCAGCCCAGTTTCTGCGCGAAGGTCGACCCGGCGATGAAACCCGGGTATCCGTTGCGGATGGTGTCCGCGCCGGCGACCAACTGGATCTGTCGCCAGTCCAGGCCGGCCTCCGCGAGTGCGGCGCGCGCGGCGACCACCCCGTATTCGGTGAAGTCCCGGCCCCACTTGCCCCAGGGGTGCATTC
>Ga0306924_10005217_pt1 | contig 12787 bp, 8 predicted proteins | sample sta12Can44000111_FD_203756 | JGI IMG/M metagenome (GOLD analysis project Ga0306924, IMG submission 203756) | Lab enrichment of tropical soil microbial communities from Luquillo Experimental Forest, Puerto Rico - statanox.12C.anox.44.000.111 (v2)... | ecosystem: Environmental > Terrestrial > Soil... | reverse complement strand
CCATGGGCTTGCAGACGTGCAGGCGGCAGCCGGACAGCTTGCAGTCGTGGCCGGAACGCGGGCGGGTGCTCTGAGGGCGCGTAGCAGGCTCGTCAGCGGCCGACTCGCCTGCGATCGTGGTCGTCCCCCCGTGACGGATGTGCACCAGCCCTTCTTCGGCGAGCGCTAGGAACGCGTGCCGCACGGTGCCGGGTTTCAACCCTTGGAGTCTGGCGAGGTCGGGCACTGACGGCAGCGTGTCACCTGAGGCCAGTTGGCCAGAACGGATCGCCGCCCGCACACGATCCGCAGCCTGCTGCCAGTCGAGCCGGGAGTCGGCCGGATCGGGCCTGAGGTCCGGGATGTTGCGGTGCTCGGTGAACGGCTTGCCGGTACACGCGAGGTTCCCACATCGCATCAGCCGGGCGTACAGCGTGTCCAGGAGCGGGCCGCGGACCTTGCGGACCTGCGTGGACCCGATTGCAGGCTTGATCGTCCGGCGGATATACCCGAGGTTGCTTGCCCGAGTGGATACGTCCCACCCGGCTGTCGACACGTACTGGTCGAGCAGCTGGGCCACGGTGACGGCCGAGTCGGGCTGGCGTCCCGCTACGGCCTGCTCGAGCAGCTTGCCGAGCTCGATCTGCGCCGCCCGTTCGGTCTTACATGTCCTACGCAGCCGGATCTCACGGCCTGTCAGCGGATCGATCCCGGTATACACCTTCACGCGCCAGGATCCGCTGGGGAGTCGCTCTATGTGTCCGGCCGGTACTCTAGCCATGACATCGACGGTACATCCAACCACCGACATCGGTCCATGAACCGGTCCACGGAAGCATTATCCAGAAGGATATAGTCGCAGGTGGGGCGGGTGGGGCTCGAACCCACGACCGGCGGATTATGAGTCCGCTGCTCTGACCGGCTGAGCTACCGCCCCGGTGACGGGTGCACACTATCACCCGTGCGCGCTGGGCGGCGGCGGGCCGAGGGGCCGGACGGGGCCTGGCGGCAGGATCCGGATCAGCCGGCGCGGGCGTTCCGGGTGCCGGTCCTGCTCGTAGGGGTAGCCTAGCGACACCTCCTCGAACCGCACGCCGTCCTGGAACGTGGTCCGCGGGATGTGCAGGTGGCCGTAGACCACGGTGCGCGCGCGGAAGCGCAGGTGCCAGTCGGCGGTCTGCTCGGTGCCGCACCATTGCGCAAATACGGGATAGCGCAGGATCCGGGTGGGCTCACGGGTCAGCGGGAAATGGCTGACCAGGATGGTCGGCAGCCCCGGGTCGAGCGCGGCCAGCCGGGGCAGGGTCGCGCCGATCCTGGCCTGGCACCACGCCTCCCGGCTGGGGTGGGGGTCGGGGTGCAGGTGGCGCTCGTCGGCGCCGATCACGCCGGTCCGGTAGGCCAGGTCCAGCGCCTCGGCCTTGGTGCTGGTGCCGTCCGGGCGGAACGTGTAGTCGTAGAGCAGGAACAGCGGGACGATCACCGCGGGGCCGCCGGCGCCGGTCCAGACCGGGTAGGGGTCCTCCGGGGTGATCACGCGGAGTTCGCGGCACAGCGCCACCAGGTGCTGGTAGCGGGCCTCGCCGCGTAGCCTGACCGGATCCCGGGGATGAGCCCACAGGTCGTGGTTGCCGGGCACCCAGACGACGGTGCCGTAGCGGGACCGGAGCGTGCCCAGCGCCCACGCGATGTCCTCGACCTTCTCGGCCAGGTCGCCGGCCACCAGCAGCCAGTCCCCCGGCGAGCCGGGCGGCAGCCCGGCCACCCATTGCCGGTTCCTGGGGTGGGATACGTGCAGGTCGCTGACGGCCAGGAGCCTGCCTGGCGTCACTGGGACTGGTCGTCTCCGCTCAGCGACACCAGCAGGTCGTTGAGGCGGCCGACGAAGGCGGCGGGCTCCTCGATGCGCGCGCCGAGGGTGAGCACGGCCTGGTCGAACAGGACGTGCGCCCACTCGGCCAGGTGCGGGTCGGCGGGCTCGCGGTTGAGCCGCCGGACCAGCGGGTGCTGCGGGTTGATCTCGAGCACCGGCTGGCTGGGCAGGCCGGAGCCGCGCAGCCGCCGGGCCAGGTTGATGTCGATCTCGGGCTCGTTAGCCACGATGCAGGCCGGCGAGGTGGTCAGCCGGCTGCTCACCCGGACGTCGTAGGCCCGCCCGCCCAGGGCCTCCTTCAAACGGCCGACCAGCCCGGCGAGCTCGGCGCTGGCCTGCTGCCTGGCCTCGGCTTCGGCCTCGTCCTCGAGCTCGGACAGGTCGCCACTGCCCTGCGCGACCGACTGCAGCCGCTTGCCGTCGAACTCGCGCAGGCTGGCCACCACCCAGTTGTCGATGCCCTCACCCTCGCCGAACAGCAGGACCTCGATGCCCTTCTTCCGGAACGCCTCCAGGTGCGGGCTGGCCTTGGCCGCGGCCAGGCCCGGCGCCAGCAGGTAGTAGACGTGCTGCTGGCCCTCCTTCATCCGGCCCACGTAGTCGGCCAGCGAGACGTCCGGCTCGTCCGAGGCGGACCTGGTGGAGGTGAAGCGGAGCAGCCGGGCGATCTCGTCCCGGTTCCCGAAGTCCTCGGGCAGGCCCTCCTTGAGGACGGCGCCGAACTCCTTCCAGAAGCTGGCGTACTTCTCCGGCTCCTTCTGCGCCATGTCGGCCAGCAGCCGGAGCACCTTCTTCGTCGCGTTGGACCGGATGTTGTCCACCACGCGGCTGCCCTGCAGCAGCTCACGGGAGACGTTCAGCGGGAGGTCGGCCGAGTCGATCACGCCGCGGACGAACCGCAGGTACTGCGGCATCAGCTGGCCGGAGTCCTCCAGCACGAAGACCCGCCTGATGTGCAGCTTGATGCCCCGGCCGACCTGCGGGATCCACAGGTCGAAGGGTGCCCGGGAGGGGATGAACAGCAGCAGCGTGTACTCGTAGGTCCCCTCGATCTTGCTGTGCACCCAGGCCAGCGGGTCGGTGAAGTCGCCGGTCACGTGCCGGTAGAAGTCCTTGTAGTCCTGCTCGGTGAGCTCGTTCTTGGGCCGCGCCCACAGCGCCGAGGCCTGGTTGACCGGCGCCTCCTCCTCGCCGTCCGACTCGGGGGGCATCACGATGGGCAGGCTGATGTGGTCAGAGTACTTCTTGATGATGCCGCGCAGCCGGTAGCCGCTGAGCAGGTCGTCCTCGCCCTCGCGCAGGTGCAGCACGACCGTGGTGCCCCGGTCCGGCTGCTCGACCGTCTCCAGCGTGTACGCGCCCCGGCCGTCCGATTCCCAGCGCACGCCGTCCGCGGCGGTCAGGCCGGACCGCCGGGTGGTCAGCGTGACCCGGTCGGCCACGATGAACGACGAGTAGAAGCCGACCCCGAACTGCCCGATGAGGGACGCGTCCTGGCGCTGGTCACCGGTCAGGGCCTGGAGGAACTCCCGGGTCCCCGACTTGGCGATGGTCCCGATGTGCTCGATGACCTCCTGGCGGCTCATGCCGATCCCGTTGTCGGCGACGGTGATCGTCCCCGCGTCTTTGTCGTAGCTGACCCGGATCCGCAGCGGGCCTTCGGCCTCGGGGAGCTCGGACTGGGAGAGGAGCTCGAGGCGGAGCCGGTCGATGGCGTCCGAGCCGTTCGAGATCAGCTCGCGGAGGAAGATCTCCTTGTTGCTGTAAAGGGAATGGACCATCAGGTCCAGGATCTGGACCACTTCGGCCTGGAAGGCGAAGCTCTCCTGCTCAGTCTGCGCGCTCACGGCTGGAACTCTAAAGCACAATGGAGGCCGGGGGAAAGCCGACGGTGGTGCACGCGCCCGGTTCGTTCGGTATCAATAGGATCCGAACGGTCCGGGTGTTAGCCTGACCGGATGCCACGGACGTTCCCGCAGGGTTTTCGATGGGGAGTGGCCACCTCGGGACACCAGACCGAAGGCGGCAACACCGGAAGCGACACGTGGTTCCTCGAGCATGTCCGGCCGACGGTGTTCCGTGAGCCGTCGGGCCTGGCCTGCAACGGCTACGAGCTGTGGCGGGAGGACGTCGACCTGGTGACCGGGCTCGGCCTGGACGCCTACCGGTTCTCGGTCGAGTGGGCCAGGGTCGAGCCGGCCGAGGGCGAGTTCTCCGCCGAGGCCCTGGCGCACTACCGCGCGATCGCCGACCGCTGCGTCGCGGCGGGGATCGCACCGGTGGTCACCTACAACCACTTCACCGCGCCGCACTGGTTCGCGCGGCGCGGCGGGTGGCTCGGCCCGGCGGCGCCGGCGTGGTTCGCCCGGTACTGCGGCGTGGTCACCGAGCACCTCGGTGACGGCCCCGGCTGGGCCGTCACGCTCAACGAGCCGAACCTCCCGCGGCTGCTGAGCTGGTTCGACATCCCCGCGGCGGTGCGCGACCTCGAGCGGGCGACGCTGGCCGCGGCGAGCCGGCAGGCCGGGGTGCCGCGCTACCGGGTGGGCAACGTGGTGCTCCCCGAGGAGATGGACGCCCTGGCCGATGGCATGGCGGCCGGACACCGGGCGGCGCGGGACGCGATCAAGGCCCGGCGACCCGGGCTGCCGGTCGGGCTCAGCCTGGCCATCGTGGACGACCAGGTCGTCGGCGACGACCCGTCGGTCCGGGATCGCAAGCGCGCCGAGGTGTACGGCAGGTGGCTGGACCTGGCGCGTGACGACGACTTCGTGGGCGTGCAGAACTACGAGCGCGCCCGGTATTCCGCCGATGGCCCCGTGCCGCCCCCGCCGGGCGTCCCGCTGAACCAGCTGGGGTCCTCGGACATCTACCCGCTGTCGCTGGCCGGGGCGGTCCGCTACGCGCACGAGGCGACCGGGGTCCCCGTGTTCGTGACCGAGCACGGGCTCGGGCACCAGGACGATTCGTTGCGGGCCGCGCTGCTCGCGCCGGCCTTGGCCGGGCTGCTCGACGCGGTCGAGGACGGCGTGCCGGTCCTGGGCTACCTGCACTGGTCGCTGCTGGACAACTTCGAGTGGATCTTCGGCTTCGACGTCAGGTTCGGGCTGCACGAGGTGAACCGGACGACGTTCACGCGCAAGCCCAAGCCGAGCGCGGCCGTCTACTCGGCGATCGCGCGCGCGAACGGAGGATCACTTTGACATCCTCCCCGGCCTGAAGGCAGGGATTCCAGCTACTACGCCGATTGGAGCAGCAGTTGAGGTTCGCGGTTCACCGGCCGGGCAACCCCGTCGCCTCCCCGCGCAGTCACGGCGTGCCCCGCCGCGATGTTCCGGGCCGCGTTCACATCCGCGTGGCAGGCGTATCCGCAGGCGGTGCACCGGAAGACGGCTTGGCTCTCACGCGACTTCGGGTCCACCCGCCCGCACGCCGAGCACCGCTGGCTCGTGAACGCGGGACTGATCTTCTCCACCCGGCCGGGAGCCTTCTGCTCCAGGCGGCGCACCAGCAGGCCCCACCCAGACCGCAAGATCCCCCGGGTGAGCCCGGCCTTCTGGCCGACGTTCCGGCCCGGCTCCTGCAGGGTGCCCCTGGCGGAACGGGTCATGTTCATGATCTTCAGGTCTTCGACCCTGATCAAGTCGAACCGCCGGGCCAGGTCCGTGCTGGCCTTTTCCGCCCAGTCTTTGCGCCGGTCGGTCTCGCGGGCCCTCATCCGGGCGATGGCCAGCCGGACCCGCCCGCGGCGGTTCGAGCCGCGACGGCCGCGGGCCAGCTTGCGCTCCAGCCGCCGCATGCGGGCGCGTTCGGGCGCCGTCACGCCGGGAACGCACAGCAACTCCCCGGTCGACAGGGCTGCGGACACCGCCACGCCTCGGTCAATACCCACGATCTCGCCGTTGCCCGGTGCGGAAACCGGATCGGGGATCACGGCGAAGGCGACGTGCCACCGCCCGGCGCGGTCCATGGTGATCCGGTAGGATCTGGCAGCCGGCGGCACCGGTCGGGACCAGCGGAACCGCACCCAGCCGGCCTTCGGCACCCAGACCTCGCCGGTCTTCCGGCTCAGCCGCCGCACATGCCCAGGCCTGACCGCGACGATCCGGAACCCCTCGTTGCGCGCGGCCTTGCGCCAGGTCGGCCGCCCGGCCGGGTTGCCCGGGTCGAAGAACGCGGCCATCGCGGCGCCGAAGTCTCGCAGCGCCTGCTGCTGCACCATCTGGCTGCCCGCCTCCAGCCACGCGTGCTCGGCCCTGGCCTGGGTGAGCTGTCGGCATTGTTCCAGGTAGCCCGGTGCGGCCGCTCGCCCCGGCCGCCAGTGCTGGTGCTGCTCGACGGCCAGGTTCCAGACGTACCGGGCGTGGCTGCAATGGCCGCGCAGTATGGCCTCCTGGGCGGGGGTGGGGAGCAGCCGGTACCGGGACATACGAACACACTATCGACTACCACCGACATTTGCGGGGAGGTGAAGCGGCGTTGCCTCCCCCGCTTGAAGGCCGGAGTCTCCACGCCGCGATCCTGATGACCACAGAGTCGACCAGCGTCCTGATGCCTGCCGCATTCATCGGTCACGGCAACCCCATGAACGCGCTGGAGACCAACCGGTACACCCAGGCCTGGCACGCCTTCGGCCGGGCCGTGCCGCGGCCGCGGGCGATCCTGGTGGTGTCCGCGCACTGGTACATCAACGCGACGGCGGTGACCGCCATGCCGCGGCCGCGCACCATCCACGACTTCTACGGCTTCCCGCCGGAACTGTTCGCCGTCCAGTACCCCGCGCCAGGGCTGCCCGAGCTCGCCGCCGAGATCAGCGACACGGTCCACCCGACCTGGGTCGGCGCCGACATCGACTCCTGGGGCATCGACCACGGCACCTGGTCGGTCCTGGTGCACGCCTTTCCCGACGCCGACATCCCGGTCGTGCAGCTGTCCATCAACGCGGACAAGGACTTCGACTACCATCTGGACCTCGGCGCCCGGCTGGACGGCCTGCGGCGCCGCGGCGTTCTCGTCGTGGCCAGCGGCAACGTCGTGCACAACCTGCGCGGGATGAGCTGGGATCTCGCCGACTCCGGCTACGACTGGGCGCGGCGGTTCGACCAGGACGCCAAGGAGCGGATGCTCGACGACCCGGTCGCGGTCACCCGGCTGGACGGGCACCGTGACTTCCCGAACGCGGTGCCGACCCCCGACCACTTCCTGCCGCTGCTGTACCTGGCCGGGCTGGCCGGGGCGGGCGGCGAAGGCGCCGACGTGCTGGTCGACGGCTACACCTACGGCTCGCTGTCGATGACCGCGTACACGATCGGGATGGCCTGCCCTTCGGCGGGCGACCATCCCGGGGGCACGGAGGGGCCGACCCCGGCCGTCCCGCCGGACGCGAGCAACATCTAACGCTTGCTGGCCGCGGGGCGTTCATACGATGTGGATGTCCCAGCCATGTTGTTCCAGCGGCGTGAATGTGGCATCCACGCCTTATACCGGGGGAAGGTGCACGCTGACCACGGCGGAACGGCCGCCGTGCACCACGGCCAGCGCGTCCTTCAGCACCTGGGGAAGCTCATCGGGGCTGGACACCGTGACGCCGTAGGCACCGGCCGCCCGCGCCACGCCGGGCAGATCGACCTCGGGCTCGAAGCTGACGTTGAAATCACCGGTCGCCGCGGCGGCGCCGTCCGGGTGGACCTGGAGCGTGGAGAACTTGGGCGCGGCCCAGCCGCGGTTGTCGTAGATGACGGTCAGCGCGGGGGTCCCGTAGCGGCGGGCGACCCACTGTGCCGAGGACGGCACGCCGAACAGGAACGAGCCGTCGCCGACCAGGCAGACCACCGTCCGTTCGGGCGCTGCCAGCTTGGCCCCGATCGCCGCGCCGTCCGCCCAGCCCAGCGCGCTTCCGCCGTGGTGCAGGACCGACCCGGGACGGTTCGGCCGCAGGTGCTCGGCCACCACCCGGCTGCTGGTCACCACCTCGGTCAGGACCAGCGCGTCCTCGTCTTCGATCAGCCGTCGCACGCACGCGGTGAGGTACTCGGCGGTGATCGCTCCGTCGCGGCGGGGCTGCTCGCGCCCGCTCCGTTCGGCTTGTTCCTGACCGTGGGCGCGGGCCGCCGCCTGCCGCCGGACCTCAACCACGTCGGGGTCAGCGAGTTTATTGTCCCGAACGAAATCGGTTATCTGCTCCACCGCCACCCGCGCGCTGGCCTCGGCGAACCGCCTGGCCGGCACGTGCCAGATGCTCATCTGCGACTTCAGCGGGTCCACGTCGACGCAGTAGATGGCGGCCCCGGCGGACGGCCGGTTCACCGCGGGGATCCAGGGCACGTCGCTGTCGATGGCCAAGATCACGTCCGCCCGGGCCAGCACAGGGTTCTGCGCCACGGTGTGGTACTGGAAGCCCGCGTGCAGCGGGTGGTCGGCGGGAAAGTTGACGTGGTACGCCATGGACTCGAGCACCGGGATGGCCAGCAGCTCGCACAGTTCCACGAGCTTCGGCACCGCGCCCGGGTTCCGGCCCAGGTAGGACGTGACGACCAGCGGCCGGCGGGCGGCGGCCAGCGCGGTCGCGATCTCGGCGGTGACCTCGCCGCTGAGCGCCGTCGGCGCGACCGGGGTGAAGTCCGCGGCGGCGACGGCGTACGGCTCGACCGGCTCCTCCATGACCTCGCGCGGCGCGGTCAGGTACACCGGGCCCACGGGCTCGCTGCGGGCGATCTGCAGCGCGCGGTGCACCAGCTGCTTGACGTTGCGGCCGGTGCGGATCTCGTTGTCGTACTTTACGTAGTTGCGCAGGATGCCGCGCTGGTCGCGGATGTCCTGGATCCACTGGATGAACTCGTTGCGCCCGCCGGGAAGCTCGCCTTGGTAGCTGTACGGCGCGGCGCCGGCGAAGATGAAGACCGGCGCGCGGCCGCGCGCGGCGTTGCTCACCGCGCCGCCCAGGTTCAGCGTGCCCACATCGACATGTACGACGACGGCCTGCGGCTCGCCGGTCACCATCGCGTAGGCGTGCGCCGCGGACAACGCGACGACCTCGTGCGGGCACACGATCAGGCGCGGGAACTCTTCTTCACGACCCTGCGCCCTGACCTGGGCGAGCGCCTCGATCAGGCCTGGATGGTCGCTGCCGAGGTTGGCGAAAATGTACCTGACTCCGGCCTCGGCCAGAGCTTCGAGGAAAGCCGTACTGGTCGTATACGAACCAGCGGCCACCTATCAGTACCGTCCGGCGGTCTGCATCGACATGGCGTGCTCGACCAGGGTGACCAGGGTCGCCTTGGTCGATTCCCGGTTCCGCGCGTCGCACGGTATCACCGGGACGTCCGGCGAGATCGCCAGTGCCTCGCTCACGTCCCGCGAACGGTGAGGGAACTGGCCGTGGAACCCGTTGATGCCGATCACGAACGGCAGCCCGGACGCCTCGAAGTAGTCGACCGCGGGGAACGAGTCGGCCAGGCGGCGGGTATCCACCAGGACGACCGCCCCGATCGCGCCCTGGATCAGGTCGTCCCACATGAACCAGAACCGGTGCTGGCCCGGAGTTCCGAACATGTAGAGGACGAGATCCTTGTCCAGCGTAATCCGGCCGAAGTCCATCGCCACCGTGGTCGTCGACTTGTCCGGCACGTGTGACAGGTCATCGACATCCGTGCTGGCCACGGTCATGACGGCCTCGGTGGTCAGCGGGGTGATCTCCGACACCGAGCCCACGAATGTTGTCTTGCCTACGCCGAATCCGCCAGCCACCACGATCTTGACCGACGTCATGGCGGGCGCGTCGGTCCTGGGCTGGGCGACGCTAGATCTTACGGAGTCCACTAAGCACCCTTTCGAGCAAATTGAGGTCCGGACGGCCCTCAGAATCATCGCGCTGGTGAATGCGGACAAGCCCATCCGCACTCATGTCGGCGATGAGAATCCTGGCCACGCCTAGCGGTAGCCGGAGCACCGCTGACACCTCGGCCACCGACCGCCAGTCCCGGCAGAACTGGAGGATCGCCTGGCATTCCGGTGCCAGCACTGATAGATCACGAGGCTCGAGCACGGTCGCCGTGACCAGTGCCTCAATGGCGAGCTGGTACCTCGGCTGGGTCCGGCCTCCAGTAACCGTATACGGCCGGACGAGCCTGGTCGCACCATCCTCCTCGGTAGCGAAGCCAAAACCAGAACGCCCTGGTCCCGGCCCCTCATCCCATAGACCGGCCCGTCCCTGCCAGGAACCGGGCAAGCCCACGAATGGCGACTGGTTGTCACCTCGCCCTTGGCCCGCCACTGATACCTCCGGTCACCGTCGTCCATCACCCGGGATGGCTGCTTGCATGACACCGCGGGTGGCGGGGGTAAGGACCCGCCCGGCCCGCTCAACCAGCAGGGTCATCTCGTAGGCCACGAGCCCGAGATCACAGGTGGACGCGGCGAGGACAGCAAGGCTCGAGCCGTTGCTGATCGCCATGATCACCAGCACACCCCGCTGCATCTCTACCACAGTCTGCACCACCGCGCCGCCCTCGAACACCCGCGACGCACCCTGGGTCAGGCTGGTCAGCCCCGAGGTCACCGCCGCCAGCTGATCGGCACGCTCCTGCGGGAAGCCGGCGCTGAACGCCAGCGGCAGGCCGTCCGAGGACACCACCACCGCGTGAGCCACATCGGGTACCCGCTCCACGAAGTTGGTGATCAGCCAGTTAAGGTCCTGCGCTGGGCGCCCTGGCGTGCTCATGCGCACTCCTCTCGTCGCCCGTCCATACAGGTTCCTCCTCGTCTTGCTGTACCTGAGCCTTGAGCTTTCATCGGGTCCTACGGCTCCTCGATCTGGGGTGCGGCGGCGCGACCCTCGCGCACGCCTCGCTGGAAGCTGGACATACGGGAGCGGGCCGCGTCCGCCGACCTGGCGGGCGCTTCGGCCACCGCTTCCTGGCCTCCTGAACCGCCGCTGCCGACGGAGCCTGGCACGAGGTTAGCCCTCGGAACCCGTCTCGGCAGCCCTGCCTGAGTAGTTTCTCCTGCTGCGGGCGACGCCACCACCTGAGCCGCACGCCAGCCCTCGTCGGCGGGCGACGTCCACGACGCCTGCCCGGCCGACTGAGCGGCCTGCCCGCCCAGCGTCCGCTGCGGGCCGGTCACGGTCTCCCCGCTGCGCCGGAACCAGTCGGATTCCAGCGAATCGAAGATCGGCAGCCGCTGCTCCTGTCCGGCCGGCGGGACCGTTACCTGACCGTCGGCCGCGTCGCCGTTTCCGGGGCCGGCCGCGCCATTCGTCCCGCTGCCCGCGCTCGGCCCGTCGCTGCCGTGGACGTTCTGGCTGCCGATGGGGAACTGCGGGCTCTGCGGGGTCTGAGGGACCGCCCCGCCGAAGGCGGGCAGCCTGCTCGGGCCGCCGTCGGCCGAGGACGGCGGCTCGGCGCCATCCCTTACTTCAGCGGCCGCGTTGCCGTTGGCAGGCGTGGCCGCGTTGCCGTTCCCGTTGCGGACCGGCAGCGTCTGGGTCGGCCCGTCCTGGCGATCCGGGGTAGCCCGGCCGTTGCCCAGGTCCCAGCCGCCGCCGGCCGGCTCCCAGTTGTTGCCGGCCGGGGTGCCCTCGGTGGCCGGCTCGCCCGGCTGCCCGGGCAGACCGGCTCCCGCCCCAGCCGGAACCCCGGAGTCCCCGGGACCCCCGGGACCTCCGGGACCGCCGGGACCGCCTGGACTCGCCGGGGAGCCGGGCGCGCCAGCGTTCGCCGCGGGGGTGAAGGAGGGCATTGCGGGAGCGGCGGGTGCCGAGGGTGTGACGGAGATGGACGGGGTGGACGGGGTGGACGCGGTGGGCGAGAACCTCGGGATCCTCGCGGCCGCAGTGGCCTGGGACGCCGCCGAGGGTCCTTGGGTCGCCGTGGGCGCGGACAGCGACGGGGTCGGCCCGTAGTCGTCCGCCTCGAACCGGCGGAGCCGACCGAGCGGCGGCGCGACCTCGGGTGCCGCCACCGTGTCCGGCAGCCAGATCAGCGCGGTCAGGCCGCCGGCCTGAGCGTGCCGCAACCGGACCCGGACGCCGTGCCTGGCCGCCAGGCGGCCGACCACGAACAGGCCCATCCGCCGGGACACGGCCACGTCCACCACCGGCGGGTTGTCCAGCCGCCAGTTGGCGTGCGACATCTCCTGGTCCGAGATGCCCACGCCGTTGTCGGTGATGTCGAGCAGCACGCCGCCGCTGGACAGCGGCTGACCGGACACGTACACCTGGGTGTCTTCAGGGGAGAAGGTGGTCGCGTTCTCCACGATCTCCGCGACCAGGTGCACCACGTCGTTGACGGCCTGGCCGACGACCACGATCCCGGGCTGGACGTTGAGCACGACCCGCTCGTACTGCTCGATCTCGGAGATGGCGGCGCGCAGCACGTCGACGAGCGCCACCGGCTGGCTCCACCGCCTGGTCACCTCGTGGCCCGCCAGAACCAGCAGGTTCTCGGAGTTGCGGCGCATGCGGGTGGCCAGGTGGTCCAGCCGGAACAGGCTGCTGAGCCGGCCGGGGTCCTGCTCGCTCTGCTCCAGCGAGTCGATCAGCGACAGCTGGCGCTCGATCAGCGACTGGCTGCGCCGGGACAGGTTGATGAACATCGCGTTCAGGTTGCCGCGCAGCATGGCCTCGTCGGCCGCCAGCCGGACCGCCTCGCGGTGGACCTGGTCAAAGGCCCGCGCGACTTCCCCGATCTCGTCGGTGGAGGTGACCCCGATCGGCTCGATCTCGACGCCTTCGTCGGCGCCCTCGCTCTGGCTCAGCCTGCGTACCATCTCGGGCAGCCGGTGGCCGGCCACGTCGAGCGCATCTGAGCGGAGCTTGCGCAGCGGGCGGATCAGCGACCGGGCCACGATCGTCGAGACCAGCACGACCAGGAGCAGCAGCAGCAGCGTGACGAGGCTGGTGACCAGCAGGTCCGTGGTCGCGTTGGACCGCAGCTC
>Ga0306924_10005211_pt1 | contig 12793 bp, 10 predicted proteins | sample sta12Can44000111_FD_203756 | JGI IMG/M metagenome (GOLD analysis project Ga0306924, IMG submission 203756) | Lab enrichment of tropical soil microbial communities from Luquillo Experimental Forest, Puerto Rico - statanox.12C.anox.44.000.111 (v2)... | ecosystem: Environmental > Terrestrial >... | reverse complement strand
GAAGTCGTCGTAGATGGAGTGATAAATTCCGCCCTCGTCCTCGCCAAAGTAGGCCAGGTTGAGCGATGCGACTCCAAGGTGATGTTCGAACACTGTGTAGTCGGTGCCAGATCCCAGCGGCATTAGTTTGAGATCGCCGCGATTGCGCAACTGCGTGCGAACTTCGGCGTTTGGTGCCCGCGAGATGCGTCGCGCCTGTAAACGCTTCCAGACCGACATGTCTGCCTCAGGATCCTGAACATCGCGGGCCACGCCATTCACCAGCGCCTCCAGTGAGTGTGCGCCCTCCGCCATCAGGTATCCCCGGCCATTGCCGTCGCTGTTGATGTAGGCAACCGCGTGCTGCTGCAGCTCCTGCGCGTGGGTCTCGGCCCATTCGGTCGAGCCGAGCAACATGGGTTCTTCGCCGTCCCATGCTGCATAAATAATGGTGCGCTTGGGCCGCCATCCCTGCTCATAGATCTCGCCTATGGCGCGCGCTTCTTCCAGCAACGCCACTTGTCCCGAAATCGGATCCTCGGCTCCGTTCACCCACGCATCATGATGATTGCCGCGAACCACCCATTCCCCGCCTTCGCCTATGCCCGGCAACCTGGCGATTACGTCATATACCGGACGAACCTTCCAATCGAATGTGACTTTCAGGTGGACCTTCGTCGGACCTGCGCCTAGGTGATAGGTGATCGGCAAGGCCCCACGCCATTTTTCCGGTGCGACCGGCCCGGTCAACGCAGCCAGCAAAGGTTGTGCATCGCCATATGAGAGGGGCAATGTTGGGATGGGGGCGAGGTTCTTGGCGTCTTTTATGTCGAGCCGCTTGGCACCAGGGACTGCGCCAATCCCGGGAGTGAGCGGATCGCCCGGGTAGGCATGCGGGAAATCCATCACACTGCCGCGCTGCACGCCGTCTTTAGGACGCATCGGGCCTTCGGGGAAAACACGATCTTCGAAGTAACCGTCATCTCCGGGATCGGAGTAGATCAGGCAGCCGATGGCTCCATGTTCCCACGCCACACGTGGCTTAACGCCGCGCCACGAGTTGCCGTACTTCGTGATCACGATCGCGCCTTTCACCGAAACCCCGAGCCGCTCGAGCTCTTCGTAGTCCGTGGGCAAGCCATAGTTCACAAATACTAGGGGAGCGGTGACGTCGCCATCCGGAGAATAGGCGTTATAGGTGGGAAGCTGCTCATCTTTTTGGCCGCTGGTCGGATCGACCGGCAGCGTTGGTTCTTCCAGCTTCGCGGTGAAGTGAGTCGGCTCCGTCATCTCTAGCAGGCGCAGCTTGGGGGTGGGGAACAGCACGTCGAATTGCTCGATCTTCGCGTCCCACCCCCAAGACTCGAGTTGCCTTCGGATCCACTCTGCATTGTCTTTGTCATAGGGTGAGCCGACGTTGTGCGGACGGGCGCTCAGTCGCCGCATGTAGTCGCGCATGAGCTGTGGGCTGGGAATGCCCTTAAACTTCTGCTCCCAGTCGCGTTCAGTAGCGCCTGATTGCACTGTGAAGCCCAGCAGAGGCTCCGTTGAAGACAGCTGCGGAGTCACCTTCGGGGCATTTTGCGAGCCTGTATTGGCAAAGCCTTGCAAGGCTTCGCTGCTGGAATTCTGCAGCGCTGCTGCGGTGCCTTGCAGGGCTTGTGCCCAGTATTGCGAGTACAGCGATCCCAACAGCAACACGGCGATTAGATGGTGCATCCGCCCTCCCGTTCTTGTGAATCCGCTAGATTACATGAAAGGTGAAGAAGTACGGAGATGAACCAAAGCGGGCTGCACGATGGTTCCTGGGCGCAGGACGTCTTCAACTAAGGACAGTGCAACACCGCAGGACGTGGTTTGGGATACTATGTTTCTACCCTTACCCTTACCATCCTTTTCCCAGCCCTCAACGTGAACTCGGCGCCGGGTTTCACGCTTACGACGAGCTCGGTCTTCGGGTCGCCATCGAGTTTTACGGCGTTTTGTTTGAGCTTGCGCAGGCCGTCAGCAACTGAGGTCGCCAGCCCGGTACGTGCCAGCAGCTTGTCAAGCTTCACCTGCACGAGGCCATCGCTGATTGCGGCGCTGGGCGCAGCCACATCTCCAAACTTTACATGGATGACAGGCAGATCCTCGGGCGTCTCGTTCCTCTGGAACATGCGCGACCAGTCAGCAGCGGCCTGTTCGGCGGCAGCAGCGGAGTGGAAGTCAGCGACGATTCGCTTGCCCAGCTCCTGCTTGAGCTTCATGGGGTGGGACTCGCCCTTCGCGACGGCCTGCTGCAATTGTTGGATCTCGCGCGTCGTCAGGTCGGTGAGCAGCTCGTAATAGCGCCACATCAGCTCATCTGAGATGGACATGATTTTGCCGAACATTTCCTGCGGCGGCTCGGTGATGCCGATGTAGTTGCCATACGACTTCGACATCTTCTGCACGCCGTCGGTACCTTCCAACAGCGGCATGGTCAGCACGATCTGCGGGAGCTGGTTGTACTCGCGCTGGAGCTGGCGGCCCATCAGCAGATTGAATTTCTGGTCGGTGCCGCCGAGTTCGACATCGGCCACGAGCGCCACCGAGTCGTAGCCCTGCGCGATGGGGTAGAGTAGCTCGTGCATGGCAATGGGCTTCTCGTCGGTAAAGCGCTTGTGGAAGTCCTCGCGCTCGAGCATCTGCGAGAGGGTGAACTTCGCCGCAAGTCGCACCAAGCCCTCATAGTCGAGCTTGCCCAGCCACTCACTATTGAACCGCACCTCAGTCCTGTCGCGGTCGAGGATCCTGAACACCTGCACCTTGTAGGTTTCGGCGTTGGCGTCGATCTGCTCGCGCGAGAGCGGCGGTCGGGTGGAGGAGCGGCCCGTGGGATCGCCGATGAGGGAGGTGAAGTCGCCAATGAGAAAAACGACGGTGTGACCCATGTCCTGAAAGTGCTTGAGCTTGCGCATGAGCACGGTGTGGCCCAGATGAAGGTCGGGCGCGGTGGGATCGAAGCCAGCCTTCACGCGCATGGGCGTGCGGCTCGCGAGAGATTTTTCCAGCCGCTCGCGAAGATCGCTCTCGCGGATGATCTCGGCCGCACCCTTGCGCAGGTAGGCCAGCTGTTCGTCGACAGGTAGGAATTGCGGCATAAGTTAATTATAAGAAAGGCGTGATGTTCAGACGTCGTTCTTCGACTCTCATCCTGCCGCTCAGAGTACGACCTGTAAAGCCTGTCGTAAGCGAAGTCGAGAGGATGGGGCACCAGCGTGCTTCCTGGAGACTGCTCTTTTATTGGAGATACACCGGAGATCCTTGAGATACGCCCGCGGCCCGCAGGGAAGCGGGAAGGAAGAACAATGCGGGCGTTTCGCCCGTTATGACTATTTCAAGGCACCAATAATTTATGTGACATCTCCGCTATACTCGCCAGAGCTTGTAATGAAAGTCCTGATCGCAGCGCCGGTGTTCGTGCTAATGGTCTCGATCGGCATGAGCCTGCGGGTCTCCGAGCTTGTCGCGCAATGGAAACAGCTGACATTGTCAGCGTGGTTTCGGCTCCTGCTGGCTACATTTATCGTGCCCCCGGTATTCATCCTGCTGGTGCACCGGTTGTTTCCGCTAAGCAGGGCGGAAGCAGTTGGGCTGTTCATGGTGGCAGTCGTTCCTGGCGCTCCGCTGGTGACGCGCAACATTGCACGTCGCGGCTTCAATCTGCAACTGGCGGCGAGCTATCAGGTCTGGGGCGCCGTGCTTACGCCAGCGATAATCCCTCTTGTCGTCCACCTCACCGGCAAGCTCTATGATCGCGAGATCTGGATCTCTCCCCTGCTGCTGATCCGGCAGATTGGGCTGAAGCAATTTGTGCCGGTGCTGATTGGCATACTCTGCGTACGGTTTATGCCGGAAGGTTCAAGGAAGTTAGCTCCCCTGCTGAATATTGTAGGGAATGCGGTACTGGTGCTGGTGATTGTGCTAGTGCTGGTGAAAATTGCACCAACGTTAGTCGGAATCACGCTGTGGCTACCCTTTACCTCATTGCTATTAGCGATCGTGTGCATTGCTGCGATCCGGCTGCTGGTGCGCGCTGACGTGCCGACGGCCCGGACGCTGGCAATCTGCAATGCCAATCGCTTCGTAGGGCTCGCGCTGCTGTTGGCGGGAGAGTCGCTGCATCGCACCGATGTGGTGCCTGCCATAGCGTGTTACGCATTGATGATCGCGCTCGCAACGATTGTGTATCCGAAGTTTTTTCCCGCACCACTACAAAAAGCGGCAGCAGGTTGATCCGTTGGAGGCTGCCGAGCGACTTGCGCCGAGCTGCAGTTGCCTGCTTCGTGAGCGGGGCAGTCCATACGATGCTCGAGTCAACCAAGCGGCGAAACATTGAAGCACCGCGTAGACGGGCGGGTGTCAGCAAGTCAGCAGATGATAAGAATGATGCGATTCTGGCAGGAGGCGCAAACTGCACCGAGTGCCTAGCTCACCGGTCTCACTTGCGCTCCTTCGTACTATTGGTCATTTCGCGCGATCTGCAGCACGTTCGGCTGCGGGCTGCTCTGACCAGTTTTGCTTTTGGGCATTGCCGCGATCTTCCTCAAGAAGATATTGCCGGAAAACGTGATGACCGTCGTGGCGCACCCGCCGGCCCTCGCAGGGTTGTTCATCGTCGCCGCAGTCGAAGTTGACTCTCCGAGTTGCGGTGTAACCTTAACAAGCAGCATGGCGATTACTCCAGGCGAGCGGTTGCTGCCAGTTGACTCGACTGTATGCCGGTTTTCGCGGACCGGCATCCCACACTGTGGGTCGTCGACTTGAAGACCGGTGAGCGAATTACGCAACTGGAACGAAGAGGGCACCGGAGTTCGAGGCTGGGTCTCGGCCTATGACGATGGATACCGAGCAATTGCCTCCACTGGGCAAGCTCAACTTCGATTGGCTTACCGACCGCATGTGACTCTCCGTGGATGAGACGTTCTCCGGGTGGAATCCCAAAACCTGCCGGAAGCAGTTCTCACAGGGCGATGCCATACGGACCGATACCGCCTAGGTTCACAAGGTGCCGGAGAAATGACCCGGCTGTCAGTTGCACCCCATGTGGCACAATCACTGCATGTTCGCCCGCAAAGTGCGTGTGGAGTACGAGGAGGCTGGGCAGCGACGGCCATGTCCGCTCAAGTGGCTCGACAGCTTCGCCATGCGCAATTTTACCAACGACCACATATTCGATGACACGCTACCTACGGCCGACGGAGAGATGGAGATCGGTGTGCGTGTGCCCCTCGATCGCCTGCGCACGTCGATGGACGATTGGTTTCGGCGCAAGAGCTACCTGCCGAAAGGGGCGACGCTCGTGGTCGAAGAGCAGTAGGGCAGTTGTTGCTTGCAGTCAGGGTTGGCTAGGCGCAGCTACCTGGTGGTACTGCTCGGTTGGCACGAATTTCTCGACTCGCCAATTGAACACCTCGGCGACGAAGATCTGCCCAGACGGTGTAACTGCGACAGCATGCGCGCCCGCGAACTGGCCAGGTCCGCGTCCGGCTGTGCCGAAACTGCCAAGAATCCTTCCGGTGTCATCCAGTTCCAAGATCTTCGACGCCTCAGCGTCAGCCATATAGACATGCTGATTGGGCGCTACGAACAGACCATAGGGATGGCCTACCCCCGTCCATTCGGAGCGGAAATTTCCATCAGCATCAAAAACCTGGATGCGAGCGTTTTCCCGATCGCCAACATAGACGCGGCCCTGTGAATCGGTGACGATGGTGTGGGGCAAGCTGAATTTTCCTTTTTCTGACCCCTTCTGCCCCCATTCCTTGAGGAAGTGTCCGTCGCGGTCGAACTTCACAATCCGCGAATTGTTCTCACCATCGGCGACGTAGATTTCTCCCGCCTTGCCAAAGGCGATGTCGTCGGGACCGTCAAAGTGGCCATGGTCGCTGCCGGGATGATCCTGCTGGCCCAAAACCATCAGAACACGCCCTTCACGACTCAGCTTCAGTACGAAATGAGCTTTGTTGTCCGTTACCCAGATGTTGTCTGACGTGTCAATGCGCAGTCCATGTGGCCTGCTGAACAAGCCCTCGCCCATAGTCCGCACGAAGTTCCCGTTTTCGTCGAACTCAACCAGCGGATGGGCTCCGCGCTGGAACACGAAAACGTGGCCACGAGAGTTGACGGCCACCCCGGATACTTCTTGGAAATAGACATTGGGAGGCAGCTTCAGGAAGTCCGGCACGAGATGGTAGTGCAATTCTGGAGGACCCGATGGCTTGGGGATTGCCTGCGCATGCACCTGGCAGGCTGGAATGATGAGCACGGCGCCTAACAGCATTCGGGTAATGATGCGGAGCCTGTCCTGCACGCTCATTACAGCACTCGCCTGCAACCTTAGACGTAGGGTCTGGATTCAGGGGCAGCGCTCTCCAGAGCTGCCCCAACCACAGGGATGCGACTTGGAGCACAGTCGCTGTATCCTATCACTGTTGTACCCTGTCGCTCCTGGCTTATGGTGCAAGGCTGACGGCTCGCTATGGGAACTCGGATCGTCTTCCTCGGGCTGGCAGTTCTGTCTGGTCTCTGGCTGGCATGGGCCTATCACCATGACAAGACCCTGCGGGAGAGCTCACCCCAGGTGCAAATCGGCGATCCCAACGAGGTTGTGCGCGATCTGTTGGGCGAGCCCACCAGCGAAGGCGGGTGCGGCTCGCTGACCGCGGTTCCCAACGGCTGCTCTCGCGAGTACGTGTACCGCTATGCCTTCTCAGTGTTCCGTCCCGAGTACGAAGTCGTCTGGTTCGACAACTCAGGGAAGGTAATTGGCGAGACGCGGGTCGTGGCGCCATGAGGTCGGTGGGCAGTAGATTAGGGTGAGTCGTTTCCACTCATGTCACCGAATCGGGTAACAGTACCGACCAAATAGGAACACATTGTCTCCATGCTGAAAGGCGCCGCGAACTCGGGGCGCCGCAAATTTCGAACAAGCCTGGGATTCCCGCGACCAGAAAGACCATCGTGCGAAGCGAACGCTGCTTTTGTTGAAAATTGCGGATTCACAGCCTCAGGCATCGCGATGTACGGTCTCCATCGAAAACGCAGGCACACACACTGCGATGTATTCCGCACCGTCAGCGTGCGGTGTTGCGTACTGCACCCATTCACCTCGATGCGTCAAGACAGCCTGTCCCGCGTGGACATCAAATTCGCCATCGCGGTGCTTCACGCGCAGGACACCGCGTAACACTATGGTGAACTCTTCAAAATCCGGCGTCTGGCCTGGCTCCATCCATCCTTGCGGGCTGCGCATGTGAGCAATACTCAGGCTTTCATGTCGCGAATTTATCCGGCCAACGTATTCATCGATGAGCTTGGGTTTGTTGCCTGCGGCTTCGATCCGAGCTGGCTGCGCGATCAGGGTTGGCGGCAATGGACACCCCTTCCGAAGATTTCTGTTCCAATCTACAAGCCTGAGATGCCGGGCATCAATTCCCATCCTGGTCTCGTCGATCCCTGGGGGGTGTCTATGATGTCTGCGCGCAGCGCCGTCCTCCGACGCCGCTCGTGTCTTGAGAGTAACCCGTTTCAGTTGTCCGCACTCAGGGAGGTTGAATCGCGATGTCTCGACCTGACAGGATTGCCCGGACCCGAGGCCGCGGTTCCAAGGCTTGATCCTGCTTCGTCCACTTGCGCTAAATGTTCAACGGCGTCGTTTCAAATTCGAACATGTAAATTTGCCGGTCATAGGATGCGCCTACAAGCTGGGTCCAGTCACCCGCGGCATGGAGCCACCGGGCGCATCCGTAGCAATGTTGCGCAAGTGTGCACGCCGATATTCATCGCGCAGCGAGCGGACGAGTGCCGTTGGCGAAGGTAGGAACTTGCTCAACGACAGCGTACAGGTACGGCAGCAGAGGAATGGCCAGCCAATCGCGTCCCGCCACCCCATGATAACGACTGATGACGACCCCGAGTTCGCCAGGGTTACAGATACCCAACTGCGTCGGAGTAATGGCACACACCTCTGCAGATAGATGGCCGCATGGCCGGTCGAAACGCCGCTGGCAAAGGCTCCGAACGGCTCCTCCACCAGTAAGGCTGCTTCAGCGCATGCAGGTAGCGAGGCAAGTCCCGCTAGGAAACAAAGCTATCGAGTGAATCGTTCCTTCATTCCAGGAGCCTCTGACGGCCGCAGGCTTCGCGAGACGTAAAGACGTAAGCAGAAGATGAAAAGTTTTGCCCTATTCAAAGTTTGGCTCTATGATCCGCTATGCCCGCGAAGCCGGCGTAAGCGTAATTTGGCAAAGTGCCAACGCTTGGCAGCGTGCACCGGCCGCTGCCGTCGAAGCTGGAACGGCAGTGATCCTAAGAAACAGGGAATGAGAACGCTCTACGCGGGTTGTGTTCTGCTCCGAAACAGCTGACCCCGACCAACCGTTTGCGAATGATCTGGTAGTCAAGGTACAACAGATGGCACAATTACCACTTATTCTTAACACCGAGCTGCAGCGATAACTTGGCCATTTGAGAAAATGGCTATCGAAGAAAGACATTATTGTTAATCGAGGACTGTGTACGCGCTTCATGAATGATGCCTAGAGGAAACCAGCTTCATGTCATTTAGGCGTGCTTGTCGCCGGAGGTGTTACTGGTTGCTTCTCTTATGCGCATCTTTCTGCGCCGGGCAGCAGGCCAAGGATCCAGTACGAGTATGGGAGGATTCCACGGTCATTCCTACTTCGGTGGAGGGTCTGCCCGACCCGAATCCGCCCTTTGATTTGTTTAACACCACCCCTTTTTACAACTATCCTTACACCCTGCGACACAATCTGATCGATCGTCGAGAGCCGAGAACGTGGAGAACGCTGAATCTCGAGAACGAATATTTGAAGTGCACGGTTCTTCCGGACCTGGGCGGCCATTTATATACGTGCATTGACAAGATCAACGGCGCGTCGATGTTCTATGCCAACCCGAGCATCAAATTTGCGCGAATTGCATATCGTGGCATGTGGGCCGCAGTGGGCGTCGAGTTCAATTTTCCGGTATCGCACAATTGGATGACCGTTTCGCCGGTCGACTATGCCACGACTCGCGAAGAGGATGGCAGCGCTTCCGTTTGGGTAGGAAACATCGACAGAGTTTACGGCATGCAATGGCGTGTGCAACTCACGCTGCGCCCTGGCCAGGCTTGTCTGGAACAAAAGACGACTCTCTACAATCGGAGCGATGTGCGTCATCGCTTTTACTGGTGGACTAATGCCGGAATTCAAGTTTGGGATGACAGCCGCATTCTGTACCCCATGCAATTTACCGCAGGCCATGGGTTCGCTGACATCGATACCTGGCCGGTGAGTTCGGCAGGCACCGACTTGAGTGTGATAGCCAATCAAACCTCGGGCTACGTTTCGCGGTTCAGCTACGGCAGCCAGGAGCCATACATGGCTGTCTATCATCCGCGAACTCAAGCCGGCGTTGTTCACTACTCAAGCCCGCTCGATTTGCCGGCCAAGAAGATCTGGTCATGGGGTAAAGACGAAGACGGTTTGGACTGGCGCATCGCGCTCTCCGATAACGACAGCGCTTACGTCGAGATTCAAGCTGGTCTGTTCAGGGACCAGGAAACCTACGGATTCCTTGAGCCCCAAGAAACAGTCTCCTTTACTGAGACTTGGATTCCGATACGTGATCTTGGCGGTGTCACGCGAGCTACTCCTGACGTGGTTCTCGCTTTTAGTCGTCACAACAAAAGAGCGGATGACGCTGCGACTACGCTTAGCACGCTGCTCAATGTCACCAGGGAACTTCCGAATGCTTCGATCCAGATCAGCGACGGGCGGCGTGTTGTCGCCATCGACCACGTTTCGCTCTCACCTGAGAAGACCTATACCAAAACACTTGCCGGAGTGTCGGCCGGGCCACGCTACACCGTCGAGATACGCGATGTATCCGGCAAGCTGATATTGCAGCATACGGAGGGCGCTTACGACTTCATCGCGAAAGACAAGGTGAAGATCGGAAAGCAAACTCCACCGGTTGTCGCAGCAGAGAGCAACCGCAGTTCCGACGATTTTGTTGCGATCGGTACCGAGCAGGAACGAAACGGGGAGCTGCTCCCCGCGCTCGGTACTTATCTCAAGGGACTCCAGTCATTTCCCGATAGTCTCGCTCTCAACCGGGCAGCTGGTCGGCTTGAGTTTGCGCTCAAGCAATGTCAGGCTGCGGCCGAACACCTGGCGAAAGTCTTATCCCGTGTGAGCAATGATTCTGAAGCCGCTTATTATCGCGGACTCGCTCTCAGTGCCCTGGGCGACATCCGCGAAGCGCGTGCGCTGTGGGACTCGGCTCAGCAGTTTGGCCCCTTTCAAGCCAGCGCACTGTTTGCCCTCGCGGCGGAAGAAGCACGAACTGGCAATCTGGTGAGATCGCTTGACCTGATCGACAAGGCTCTTCACCAGCATCCGGATCTGATTCGGCTAGGAAGTATGCAAGTTGCCTTGTTGCGCAACCTTCATCGACCCGATGATGCGAAAAGGCAGCTCGCTGCCTGGCAACGGCAAGACCCGACCAGCTCGTTCCTGCGCTATGAGGCAATGCGCCTGGGTGACAGCGACGCAACGCTTCTTGCTCACTTGGCGGGAGATCCTCAGCGCATTCTGGAAATCGCTTCCGATTACATACGCTTCGGATTCTACCAAGACGCACTCGATCTCCTGGGAGCCAACTATCCATCAGGGCCCCAGGTCGTAGCCGAACCGGGCACTCTGTCGCCATCTTCTTATCCGTTGATTGCGTACTACCGGGGCTATTGCCGTTACGCTTTGGGCGAAGACGCACGCGCCGATTTTGCCGCCGCTTCCCAGATGCCGCTTAGCTATGTCTTCCCCAACCGGCTGCAAACGTTCGACGTTCTTAGCCAGGCGCTTTCCGTAAATCCACAGGATGCGAACGCACATTTTCTATTAGGTTCCGTTTACCTGTCCGGGGGCATGACCGAACCTGCCTTGAAGGAGTGGCAGCAAGCCCGGCGCCTCAAGCCGGACATTCCCACTCTGCAGCGAAATATCGGCTACACGCTGTTGCGTACTGGCGGCTCACCCACCGGGGCAATCGAAGTATTTCGTGAAGGTACGCATTATGAGCCGAATAATGTCGATATTTACCTTGGCCTGGAAGAAGCCATGAAAAAAGCTGGGCTGCCGCTAACCGATCGGATTGAGGCGCTCGCCAGCTTCCCTGATTTGCGGGATGCTCCTGCAGCGCTGGTTTTCCGTTTGGTTCCGATGCTGGCGGAGTCGGGACAATTCGATGGGGCCGAAGACCTGCTGGCAAACCGCTTCTTTCCGCGCGAGGAAGGGGCGGTGAACATTCGGAAGATCTACGTGGATCTGCGACTTGCGCGCGCACAATTTTTTGCCAAAGGTGGCAAATGCGATCAAGCTATCAACGTCGTGAACCACCTCGGCGATGCAGATGCCCGCTTCCCCTTCACCACAAGAGGGATGGCTCCGTTCGTGACGTCCGATGCAACCCAAAAGGCTGTTGGCCAAATCACGGCAGCCTGCCACTCACAAACAACCCGTTAGGCAGTTCGAACAGACAATCGCAGTGTTTCTGGCAATGCTGTGTCACAGCGGAATTTCACCGGGTGCAGGTGGCAAGCTGCCGTTGCTTGCCTGGGTGCTTATTTTAGAATTCTTGCTCGCATGCCAATCATCTCGAAGCACGGCCGGTCTTCGAAGGTTGCGTGCAAGTCTGAATTATGGGCAGCGTTGAGTAATAGCACTGCTGGCCACTCACGTCATGGCGGCTGAAGCCGGGATTCCAAGGCCCGATGCTGCTGGTGTCATAACACTCAGTGTCGGGTGGAAGATGGCCTTTGGCTCCGGTGGTGAAACTGGAACTGGTCTTGAAACTGAATCCAAAGCAACCATTGTCGGGACAATCAACGTCTTTCACGGCCCACTTGCTGCAAAGGTTTTGACACTCGTTATACAGCGCGTCGGTGCTGGACAATGCGCATCCACAAGAGCCCGACGAAGCACCGCCTGTCCATGAACAGAAGTTTTGAGGAGCGCAATGCTTCTCTCTTCCATTCATGTAATCCGTCTGGAATTCCGCGAAGGTCATATTCATGGTCACGGTAAGCACATCGCTGCTGGAGTCGAAGCTCTTCGTCCAGGTCGAAGGCCAGCTGTCCTGCGTAAAATAGACAGGCATATTGTTCGCGCCTTCCGTGTGGGCGCGAATCGCTTGCAGGTCGGTATCGACGTTGAATCCGGCTCCGACATACATCGAATACTTCTGAACAGTATTCGTTTTCGCAAATAACAGGAACACGTTGTACGTCGTCTGTGGCTGAAAGACGTTGTAGAAGCTGTAGTACGTAGAGTCGTGCTGAGTGGACGAAGGCACTGTCGTATCCAGGTAATACGAGCCATTGTTAACCGTGAGAGTGCTGCGTTGTCCAATCGCCTGCCCCGCCATGCGTAGTAGGGCTTCGTGCCTAACTCGTTTTGATTCACGAATTCCCGGTAGAGCGGCACTCCATAGCACTGCTCGGTAGTACAAGACGCGCTCCAAACATCTGGGTCACAGGTTTGCACGCAATCGGGAACAATGGCGGACGTTACGTAATCGTAAGGACTGGTTTTCGCGGTTGCCGCCGGAGGAGCATCGGGTGAATTCGAGGCACATTCAGTGGTTTCCAAAGGAGCGTTGAAGAAAGGATCCTCGTTGACGGAGATCGTCGGTCCTGTGCTGCCGGAATATAAACCAGTCAGCGTGCCGTCGTCGTCGGTTAGCTCCGTCTGGCGATCAATATCGGTGAAGATCGGAAGAGCAC
>Ga0306924_10005209_pt1 | contig 12795 bp, 12 predicted proteins | sample sta12Can44000111_FD_203756 | JGI IMG/M metagenome (GOLD analysis project Ga0306924, IMG submission 203756) | Lab enrichment of tropical soil microbial communities from Luquillo Experimental Forest, Puerto Rico - statanox.12C.anox.44.000.111 (v2)... | ecosystem: Environmental > Terrestrial >... | reverse complement strand
GGCAATCGCAACGGCATCGCCTACCGCAATCGGCAGCTGGCTCGAGAACAGGTCATTCGCGCCCCAGCGCAAATGCACCCTGATCAGCCCTTCCGAGATTTTCTCGGCCTTGGCAGGCGTGAGGAAGTCGCGCGCGCCTGGCCTCAGTCCGCGGGTCTTGCGGTCCATCACCTTGAAGAACCCGTCATTGAAGACGGCAAGCAACGCGGGATCGTCAGGATATCCGGGATCGACCCTGACATTGATCTGCAACGCCTTGCTGTCAAAGGATACGATCGTGCCCTGCGTGAAGGGCAGCGGATCGTAGTCGATGACAAGATCACGGATGGTGACATGGCTGGAAGCGGAAATGTGCAGCGTCCCGCTGCGCGTGGTGTTGATCAGCTGCGCGCCGTTGCCGTTGAGCTCGAAACCGCTGAGCTCCTTGACGACGAGCGGTCGCTTGATTCGATAGGCGGCCCCTTTCTCGAGATTGAGGATGATATGGACTGGCCCGCCGCCCTTCCTTGCATCGGCAGCCGTCTTCTCAATCTCCACAATGGCCTTGGCAAAGGCGGCATCGGGATCGATGCCGGGACCGAGATAGCTCTTGATATCGAAGACGGTTGCACCCAGCGGGGACGGGGCTTGGGCACGACCCCGGCTCGCGAGCAGGGGCGATGCCAAGACCGAGGAGCAGGCAAGCTTGACTGCCTGCCGCCGGCTGAGACGTTGCATGCCAAAACTCCCGTCCACCACGTTCGGCGCAAGCATGGCAAGCCGACATGAATGGCCTCCAAACGGAAGGCCGCTACCCATTGCAACTCTCCGTGAACGGCCGACCTTGCCTCGGTCGGCGATCTCCCTACAGTGGTGGCCGCAGAGAAACAGCAAAGGCAAGCAATGTCCGCCCTAACCGCCTTTCCGATCACCAAGCGCTGGCCGCCACGCCATCCGGACCGCCTGCAGCTCTACTCACTGCCGACACCGAACGGCGTCAAGGTGTCGATCATGCTGGAGGAAATCGGGCTGCTCTACGAGGTTCATCTCGTCGACTTCAACAAGGATGACCAGAAGACGCCTGAATTTCTGTCGTTGAATCCGAACGGCAAGATCCCCGCGATCATCGACCCGAACGGACCCGGCGGCAAGCCGCTGCCGATGTTCGAGTCGGGCGCGATCCTGCAATACCTCGCGGAAAAGACCGGCATGCTTATTCCACATGATGAGGAGCGCCGCTGGCAGACCATTCAATGGGTGCACTTCCAGATTGGCGGAATTGGGCCAATGTTCGGCCAGGTCGGCTTCTTCCACAAATTCGCCGGCAAAGACTATCAGGACAAACGCCCGCTTCAGCGTTACGTGAACGAAACCAAACGCCTGCTGGGCGTAATGGAGCTGCACCTTGCTGGGCGGCAGTGGTTCATGGATGACGAGTACACCATCGCCGACATCTCCATGCTCGGCTGGGTGCGCAGCCTGACCGGCTTTTACGGCGCCCGCGAGATCGTGGAATTCGACGCGCTCACGCATGTTCCGGCTTGGCTTGTGCGCGCGCTGGCGCGCCCCGCCGTGCAACGTGGACTGAACATCCCGCAACGGCCGTAAAAAGACGTGATTTGTCCGCCATACCGTCGCATGATAGCGGCCGCATGGTTTCCATTTTTCAGCATTTCGCTCGCGAGCGCGCCATGGCTACTGAAGCAGCCGGCCCGGTGGTTCATCATCGGCAATGGTACAAAGTTCTGTATGTACAAGTTCTGATCGCGATCGGCCTTGGGATCGCAATCGGATATTTCTATCCTGACCTCGGCAAACAGCTGAAGCCGCTCGGTGACGGCTTTATCGCGCTGATCAAAATGATGATTGCGCCGGTGATCTTTTGCACTGTCGTCCACGGCATTTCATCGATGGGCGATTTGAAGCGCGTCGGCCGGGTCGGCTTGAAGGCGCTGATCTATTTCGAAGCCGTCTCCACGGTGGCGCTGATCGTTGGCCTCGTCGTCGGCAAACTGCTGCAGCCCGGCCGCGGCTTCAACATCGACCCAGCATCGATCGATCCGAAATCGGTCGCCAACTACGTCACCGCGGCAAAGGAGCAGGGCATCGTCTCGCATTTGCTAGCGATCATCCCGGATAGCTACTTCGACGCACTCGCCCGTGGCGATATCTTGCAGGTGCTGCTGGTCTCGATCTTGTCGGGCTTTGCCATCGCGTTTCTCGGGAGGGTCGGTGAGCCGATCGCATACATCGTCGATCAGGCGGCAAAAATGTTTTTCGGCATCATCCGCATGATCATACGCCTCGCGCCGCTTGGCGCCTTCGGCGCCATGGCCTTTACGATCGGCGCCTACGGCCTCTCCTCGCTATTGAACCTCGCCGCGCTGATTGCGACCTTCTATCTGACGAGCATCCTGTTCGTTCTGGTTGTGCTCGGCGCGATCGCGCGTCTCACCGGCTTCTCAATCATCCGCTTCGCGGGCTATATCAAGGACGAGCTCTTGATCGTCTTAGGGACATCGTCGTCCGAAACCGTGCTGCCGCAGATGATCCAGAAGATGGAGCATCTGGGCGCATCACGATCGGTGGTCGGCCTCGTCATTCCGACCGGCTACAGTTTCAACCTCGACGGGACCAACATCTACATGACCTTGGCGACGCTGTTTCTGGCGCAGGCGACCAACACGCATCTCACGATCTGGCAGGAGCTCGGCATTCTCGGCGTCGCCATCATCACCTCGAAGGGCGCCTCCGGCGTGACCGGCGCAGGCTTCATCACGCTGGCTGCGACCCTCGCCATCGTCCCGGATATCCCGATCCAGTCGATCGCCATCCTTGTCGGCATCGACAAGTTCATGAGCGAGTGCCGGGCGCTGACCAACCTGATTGGCAATGGCGTCGCTTGCGTCGTCATCAGCCTCTCCGAAGGCGAGCTCGACAAGGAGAAGCTGCACGAGATGATGGCGCATCCGATTCAGCTCGGCGAGCTGCTCGAGCCCGGCGCGGCGTGAGCGAAGGCCTGTCGGGCGGGGCGTCATGCCGGAAGACGCGCACCTACAATGAAAATTGTCATGCCTGTATCCGCGGAGGATTTCAAACATAGCCTGGAAATCGTGCGCGCCGCCTGCGAGTTGCGTGACGGCGTCTTCGGCCCTGCGTCAATAACCTGGCGAGTCAATCGGGAAGCCGCCATTTTCCTTGGCGCCGGGCGTGCTTTGTTGTTGCAGCTCGCACACCCGTGGGTCGCCGCGGCGATCGCCGACCAGTCAAACGTCTTTGTCGATCCGCTAGGACGCTTTCACCGCACCTTCAATGTTGCCTTCACGCTGGTGTTCGGTACGCTCGACCAGGCGCTGGCGGTGGCGCATCGGCTCCATCTCCGCCATGCCGCCGTCAAGGGGGTTCTGCCCACCTCAGTCGGGCCGTTCGCTGCCGGCTCGCCCTATTGCGCCAACGACGTGGCCGCGCTGCGCTGGGTTCATGCGACCCTGGTGGAGACGGCGGTGTTGGCATACGATCTACTATTGCTGCCGCTCGCAGACGACGAGCGCGATCGCTATTGGACCGAGGCCAAACTGTTCGCGTCCCTGTTCGGTATCCCGCAAGAGCCTCTTGCGCCCGATTGGAAAGCGTTTACGGCCTATACTCAGGCAATGATGGAGTCCGACGGGCTGACCGTCAGCCCAACCGCGCGCGAAATCGCGCGGCAGGTTTTTTCCGGAGGCGTAAGGGGCGTTGGTGTGCCGGTGTGGTACCGAGCTCTGACTGCCCAGATGCTGCCCGAGCGGTTGCGCAGGGCGTTCGCGCTGCCGTTCGGAGAACTGGAGCGGCGCAGCGCAAGCCGCGCGCTCAGCTGGTTGCAACGCATCTACCCTTTGCTCCCCGATTGGCTCCGCACCGTCGGTCCCTATCAGGAGGCGCAGGCGCGCCTGCGCGGGAAGGTTCGGCTTGCGCCTGCCACGCGATTGCTCAACCGGCTTTGGATCGGCGAACCCAGCATGGCGAGCCGGTTTCGCGAAAGAGCTTAGCAACGCATTGCCAAAATACGGCAACGATGTCGCCCACTCGTTCGACCCGAAATACCCGGGGACAGGCTGGTTCTGGCGCTTGTTCATGACCAATTTTGTGCGGAAGATCACGACTGACCTCGCCGCGACAAAGACATGACCATCACCATCTACGGCATCAAAAACTGCGATGCGATGAAAAAGGCGCGCGCCTGGCTCGAGAGCCATGGCATCCCCTACCACTTCCATGACTACAAGACGGCCGGCATTGCCAAGGACAAGCTGAAGGGCTGGAGCGACAAGCTCGGCTGGGAGGCGCTGCTCAACCGCGCCGGCACCACCTTCCGCAAATTACCCGATGCCGACAAGCAAGGCCTGAACGAGAAGAAGGCGCTCTCCTTGATGCTGGCGCAGCCTTCGATGATCAAGCGCCCGGTGCTGGAGGCGGACGGCAAACTTCTGGTCGGCTTTTCGCCTGGTGCCTACGCCAAGGACGTGAAGGCGCGCTAGTTGATTTCGATGATATCGTGGGCGGCGTGGTTGCTCGAGGGCGGCATGGCGCGCGGTTGTGCCGATCACAGCATTCACCCGCCGGATCCGCCTCGAAACCTTGTCGAGGCCCCGGTCAAATCCTCCTGCCGCAAGCCGCCCTCTATGAAATTCCGCAGGCCGGCGAAACAGGCCTTGGCAAATCCTTTCCGCTTTCTCTGTGCGCAAACTGGATCAGATCCTGAAAGGCCCCCGCACACCCGGCCAAGCGGAGCGCGCCGGAACGGCCAAAGAATCTCCATCTCTTTGCATGGTTTCGACTAACGGCGGAGCTTGGTTCAAAAGCCGCCAGAGCTTTCCGCCTTGCCTTACCCCATCCCCCTCCGGCATAGTCCGCCGCTGGAGGCGGTAGTCCGGCAGCTGTTTTGAGAGCGGTCCGGAGCAGCTCGGAACATAAGCCATGTGCGACGTCAAACGCGTGCGGCAAGGGGAAATTGTTTGGCCGATGAGTTCATTCTCGAAACCCACGGATTGACCAAGGAATTCGCGGGGTTCTTTGCCGTCCGCGATGTCACGCTCAAGGTTCGCCGTGGACACATTCACGCGTTAATCGGTCCGAACGGGGCCGGGAAGACGACGTGCTTCAACCTGTTGACCAAATTCCTAAAACCGTCCGCGGGCATGATCACCTATAGGGGGCAGGACATCACGGCGATGGCGCCGGCTGATGTCGCGCGGCTCGGTCTTGTCCGCTCCTTCCAGATCTCGGCGGTTTTTCCGCACCTGACCGCGCTCGAAAATGTACGCGTCGCGCTGCAGCGCCAGCACGGCAACTCGTTCGACTTTTGGCGCTCCAAATCGGTGCTCAACCGCTACAACAACCGAGCGCTCGAGCTGTTGAACGACGTCGGCTTGAGCGAGTTCGCCTCCGTCCCGGCCGTCGAGATGCCGTATGGCCGCAAGCGCGCGCTGGAAATCGCAACGACCCTCGCGCTCGATCCGGAAATGATGCTGCTTGACGAGCCGATGGCCGGCATGGGCCATGAGGACATCGACAAGATCGCCGGCCTGATCAAGCGCATCTCGGCAAAATACACCATCCTGATGGTCGAACATAATCTGAGCGTGGTTGCCAATCTCTCCGACGTCATCACCGTGCTGACCCGCGGCCAGGTACTCGCGCACGGCAATTACACCGAACTCTCCAAGGACGAGCGCGTCAAGGAAGCCTATCTGGGAGCCGGTCATGCCTGATGTGAACCTGGCCGAGGCGCCCGCAAACGCCGCCGTTGCCGGCGCCAGTCAAGTGCTTGGCGTTCAGAACCTGGAAGCCTGGTACGGCGAGTCGCACATTCTGCATGGCGTCAGTTTCAGCGTGAACGCCGGCGAGGTCGTGACCCTGCTCGGGCGCAACGGCGCCGGCAAGACCACGACGCTGAAGTCGATCATGGGCATCATCGGCAAGCGCACCGGCTCGATCCGCTTCGGCGATGCCGAGATGATCCGATTGCCCTCGGATCGGATCGCGCGGATGGGCATTGCATTCTGCCCGGAGGAGCGAGGCATTTTTGCAAGCCTCGACGTGCGCGAGAACCTGCTGCTGCCGCCGGTGGTGCGGCCGGGCGGGCTGTCGCTGGACCAGATCTTCGATCTGTTTCCAAACCTCAAGGAGCGACTGAGGAGCCAGGGCACCAAACTGTCGGGCGGCGAGCAGCAGATGCTCGCGATCGCGCGCATCCTGCGTACCGGCGCGGGCTTCCTGATGCTGGACGAGCCGACGGAGGGATTAGCTCCCGTCATCATCCAGCAGATCGGGCACACCATCGCGCGGCTGAAGAAGGAGGGCTTTACGATCCTCCTGGTCGAGCAGAATTTCCGCTTCGCCTCCACCGTTGCCGACCGCTACTACATTGTCGAGCACGGCAAGATCATCGACGGTTTTGCCAATTCGGAACTCGCCGCGAACATGGATAAGCTGCACACCTATCTCGGCGTTTGATCGGCGGCTGAGATAAGATATCGGGGGAAACCATGAAACAACCCATTGCGGCAATCTTGTTGGGCACAGCGCTTCTGCTGAGCGCGGCCGGCGCTTCGCGGGCAGACGACAAGGCCATCAAAATCGGCGTGCTGACCGACAATTCCGGGCTCTACGCCGATCTTGGCGGCGCGGGCTCGACGATCGCAGCGCAGATGGCAATTGAAGATTCGCGGATGGCCGGCAAGGGCTGGACGATCGAGCTAATTTCCGCCGACCACCAGAACAAGCCCGACGTCGCCACCAATATCGCGCGCCAGTGGATCGACGTCGAAAAGGTCGACGTCTTCATGGACGTCTTGAACTCCGGCGTCGCGCTCGCGGTCAACAATGTCGTGCGGGAGAAGAATTCGATCCTGATCGACACTGGGGCCGCGACATCGGATCTCACCAACGCGCAGTGCTCGCCGAATACCGTTCATTGGGTGTACGACACCTATATGCTTGCGCATTCTACCGGGCAGGCGCTGGTAAAGGCGGGTGGCGACACCTGGTACTTCATCACTGCCGACTATGCGTTCGGTGCGGCGCTGGAGCGCGATACCACGGCGGTCGTGCAGGCGGCCGGGGGCAAGGTGCTCGGGTCGGTGAAGCATCCGCTCAATACCTCCGACTTCTCATCCTTCCTGCTGCAAGCGCAGTCGTCGAAGGCCAAGATCATCGGCATGGCCAATGCCGGCGGCGACACCACCAACACTATCAAGCAGGCCGCCGAGTTCGGGATCGTCGCAGGTGGCCAGAAGCTTGCCGGCCTTTTGTTGTTCATCACCGACGTCCATGCCCTGGGCTTGAAGGTGGCGCAAGGCCTGAACTTCACAGAAACCTTCTACTGGGACCTCAACGACGGCACGCGCGCCTTCTCAAAGCGCTTTTCCGAGCGCATGAAGAACAAGGCGATGCCGTCAATGGTGCAGGCCGGCGTCTATTCCGGCCTGATCCACTATTTCAAGGCGCTTGAGGCGATGGGCGGCAATCCGCATGACGGCGCCAAGGTGGTCGCCATGATGAAGCAAATGCCGACCGACGATGCGCTGTTCGGCCCAGGTTCGATCCGGGCCGATGGCCGCAAGCTGCATCCGGCCTTTCTCTTCGAGGTCAAGAAGCCGGAGGAATCCAAGGGCGGCTGGGACTATTACAAGCTGGTCGGGACGACGCCCGCGGACCAGGCCTTCCGGCCGCTCGCGGAGAGCGCCTGTCCGCTGGTGAAGAAATAAGAAGGCCCCCCGCCGGCGCCGCTGGCGGATTGTTGAGACACCACGATGAGTAGCGGGATCGATCAATGCAGGCTCTCTATGCGCAACTCCTGGTGGGACTGATCAACGGCTCGTTCTACGCGCTGCTCAGTCTCGGGCTTGCCGTAATCTTCGGCATGCTCAACATCATCAACTTCGCCCATGGTGCGCTCTACATGATGGGCGCGTTCTGCGCCTATTTCCTGCTCAACCTCGCCGGCATCGGCTATTGGGGAGCGCTTTTGATCTCGCCGATCATCGTCGGCGTTTTCGGCATGATCCTGGAGCGGACCATGCTGAAGTGGCTGACCGGGCTCGACCACCTCTACGGCCTGTTGCTCACCTTCGGCATCGCGCTGATCGTGCAGGGCGTGTTCCAGAACTATTTCGGCTCGTCCGGCTTGCCCTATGCGATCCCCGATGAGCTCAGGGGCGGCATGAACCTTGGCTTCATGTTCCTGCCGATCTATCGCGGCTGGGTGGTGGTGTTCTCGCTCGTGGTCTGCCTTGCCACCTGGTACCTGATCGAGCGCACGCAGCTTGGTGCATATTTGCGCGCCGCCACCGAAAACCCGACCTTGGTGCGCGCCTTCGGCATCAATGTCCCCCGCATGATCACGCTCACCTACGGGCTCGGAGTGGGACTCGCCGCGCTCGCGGGCGTGTTGTCGGCGCCGATCAACCAGGTGCGGCCCCTGATGGGCGCCGACCTCATCATCGTCGTGTTCGCAGTGGTGGTGATTGGCGGCATGGGCTCGATCATGGGATCGATCATCACCGGCTTTGCGCTCGGGGTGATCGAGGGCCTGACCAAGTATTTCTATCCCGAAGCTTCCAACACCGTCGTCTTTGTGCTGATGGTGCTGGTATTGCTGATCAAGCCGACGGGACTGACGGGACGGGCAGCCTGACATGACAGCATTGACCGACGACACGCTGCCGATCACTCCGCGCGCGATGCGCGATGAGATGATCGTATTCGCCATCATAACGGCGCTGCTGGCGATCGTGCCGTTCACCGGCATCTATCCGTTCTTCGTGATGCAGGCGCTGTGCTTTGCGCTGGTCGCCTGCGCGTTTAACCTGCTGGTCGGCTATGGCGGCCTGCTGTCGTTCGGACACGCGATGTTCTTGGGGACCGCCGGCTATTGCAGCGCCCATGCGCTGAAAGTGTGGGGCCTGCCACCGGAGCTTGGCATTTTGGTGGGCACGGCGTCGGCCGCTCTGCTTGGCGTCATCGCCGGCTATATCTCGATCCGTCGCCAAGGCATCTACTTCTCGATGATTACGCTTGCGCTGTCGCAGCTCCTTTACTTCATCTATCTGCAGGCGCCGTTCACCCATGGCGAGGATGGCATCCAGGGCGTTCCGCAGGGGATGCTGTTCCAGATCTTCGACCTGTCGAAACCGACGACCCTCTACTACACCGTGCTGGTCGGCTTCCTCGCCGCCTTCCTTCTGATCTACCGCACCATCAACTCGCCGTTCGGCGAGGTCCTGAAATCAATCCGCGAGAATGAACAGCGCGCGATCTCGCTCGGCTACAAGACCGACCAGTACAAGCTGCTCGCCTTCATTCTCTCCGGCACGCTTGCGGGCTTTGCTGGTGCGCTGAAAGTGTTCGTAGCCCAAAACGCCTCGCTCACCGACGTGCACTGGAGCATGTCCGGCGAGATCGTGCTGATGACGCTGGTCGGCGGCCTCGGCACCGTGTTCGGACCCGTGGCAGGCGCCTTCGTGATCGTCGCCATGCAGCAATATCTTGCCGGCTTTGGGCAGTGGGTCACCGTGATCCAGGGCGTGATTTTCGTGGCCTGCGTGCTGTTGTTCCGCCGCGGCCTCGTCGGCGAGCTCGCACATTTTCTCAAGCGGTCATTGTAAGCCGACTTTTTTTCCTGCTTTGACCCGGCTCGCTGGCGTTTGCCGCGCTCATCCCTATATGCAGGGGAGCGCGCCAGTCAGGCTTGATTCGGCGCGCTTTCCCTGCCACACGCTGCCGCCATGTCGGACCTTGTCGTCACAGCCGATTCGCCATCCCGTGCGCCGCTTGCTTTTGAAGTGGCGCGGCGGCGCACCTTTGCAATCATCTCGCACCCGGACGCCGGCAAGACCACGCTGACCGAAAAGCTCTTGTTGTTTGGCGGGGCCATCAATCTGGCAGGCCAAGTAAGGGCCAAGGGCGAGCGGCGCAACACCCGTTCCGACTGGATGAAGATCGAGCGCGAGCGCGGCATCTCGGTCGTGACCTCGGTGATGACCTTCGAGTTCGACGGGCTGGTGTTCAACCTCCTGGACACGCCCGGCCACGAGGACTTTTCGGAAGACACCTATCGTACGCTGACCGCGGTCGATTCCGCCGTGATGGTGATCGACGCCGCCAAGGGCATCGAGGCGCGCACCCGCAAGCTGTTCGAGGTCTGCCGCCTCCGCGACATACCGATCATCACCTTCATCAACAAGATGGACCGCGAAAGCCGTGACACTTTTGAGCTGATGGACGAGATCGAAAAGACGCTCGCACTCGACACCACGCCGATGACCTGGCCGGTCGGCCACGGCCGCGATTTCGTCGGTACCTATGATGTCAGGACTGGCGGCATGCGCCTGCTCGAAGGTCGCGGCGCCAAGACCGGCGCGGCGCAACAGATCGAGATTGCCGAGCTCACACGCTTCAACGCCAATCTCGACCTGGCCGCGCTGCGGGAAGAGCTTTCGCTGGTGACGGAAGCCTGCAAGCCGTTCGCGCTCGATGCCTTCCGCGAGGGCCACCTGACGCCGGTCTATTTCGGCAGCGCGCTGCGCAATTTCGGCGTCGGCGATCTGCTTGAAGGGCTCGCGCAGTTCGCGCCGCCACCGCGCGCGCAGGACAGCGATTTGCGCAAAGTGGAGGCAGCCGAGCCGCGCATGAGCGCGTTCGTCTTCAAGATCCAGGCCAATATGGACCCGAACCATCGCGACCGCATCGCCTTTGCACGGCTGTGCTCGGGCAAATTGAGCCGCGGCATGAAGGCAAAGCTGGTGCGCACCGGCAAGGCCATGCCGCTTGCGAGTCCGCAATTCTTTTTTGCCCAGGACCGCTCGGTGGCCGACGAGGCCTTTGCCGGTGACGTCGTCGGCATCCCCAATCACGGCACTCTTCGGATCGGCGACACGCTGACCGAAGGCGAGGATTTGAGCTTTGTCGGGGTGCCGAGCTTTGCGCCGGAAATCGTTCGCCGTGTCAGGCTCACGGACGCGATGAAGGCGAAGAAGCTTAAGGAAGCCCTGCAACAGATGTCGGAGGAGGGCGTGGTGCAGGTGTTCCGGCCGCGTGATGGCGCGCCGGCGCTGGTCGGCGTGGTCGGTCCGCTGCAGCTTGACGTCTTGAAGGCGCGGCTAGACGCCGAATATTCGCTCCCCGTCGAGTTCGAGGTCTCGGAGTTTCAGCTGGCGCGCTGGATCTCCTCCGACGACAAGAAGAAGCTGGAAGCCTTCATCACAGCCAACGCCTCCGGTATCGCCGACGACGTCGACGGCGATCCCGTGTTCATGGCCAAGAACGAGTTTTATCTCGGCTACATTCGAGAACGCGCCGAGGGCGTCAACTTTGCCAACGTCAAGGACGTGAAGAAGAAAGGCTAGGAACGGACGAGCCCCGCTATTTGTACTAACAGGATCGGGGTTTAGTATGAGTGCGTGAGCATCAAAAAGAACCGCATGCTATGGTCTGGACGGCAGCGGGCCGCGCACCCTCGGCGTTCAGGCTGAGATCACTTGATGAACCGTCGTGAACGCCGGGCGGCCGCCAAACCGGCCAAAGCGGGCAAGGCCGCGAATGCGGGGGCGATCGCAGCGCTGTATGACACAGCTCGCAGTCATTTTGCGCGCCCGCTCGCTATCTGAAATCCCAGCTGTGCTGCCAGCAGGCTCTTGCGCTTGATGATCATCACGCCGGCGCACTGCGCACCTCATGGGACTTTCGTGCCTCCACGTCAGGCAATTCGGTCATGCGGTGGAATGGCTGTGGCCTCGGGCGGCTAGCTCGCGTCGCGGCGCCCCCGCATCTAGGTTAAAATATCTGTTGATGATTTCGGTCCAGATGCCAAATCCCGTCACCTGTTCCCGCGCCGATGCGGTCGCGACGATTGTGATCGGCGACGGCAAGGCCAATGTGATGCCGCTTGCGATGCGCGACGAGGTTGATGCCGCCGGCGTGCTCGATCAGCCGAGCAACGACACGCCGATTGCGGAACTTGCGGCCATGAACGCGCGGTTGTGAACACAAGCGGGCTTGATGCCGCCGCTCCCGGTGATCATTCTCAAGGCGTGTCGCTTGTCCGGGTTTCAGTCATGCTGCGGCGCCTTGTCTGTTCGCTCATCATCCTGGCCGCGCTCACAATCAGCGGCCATGCCGACGCGCGGCGCAATCAGATCAATCCGATTCCCTTCTCGCATGAGCCCTGCAGCGTGCTGTCAGGAAAACCCTGCACGCCGACCTATTGCAGTCCGCTGCAGCACGGGCCCTGCATCCCCGAAATCTTCTATCCCTATGGCGAGAACCTGCAGCTGACGATCCAGACCGTACCGACGAAGGAGGACGAGGAAAAATACCAACGGCCCGACCACGATCTCGACACCCTCGGTGATCTCTTTGCAGAGCTCAGATCCTGCTGGTCGCCGCCGCCGCCCGACACCGCGCGCGAGGGCATGCAGATGTCGGTGCGTTTCAGCTTCAAAAGGTCCGGCGAGATGATCGGTCCGCCGCGCATGACCTTTGCCACCGCGGGCGTGCCGGCCGATGTCCGCGACGCCTACTTGAAGGCCATCAACGCCTCGCTTTCCGCATGCATTCCCCTGAAATTCACCCCAGGTCTCGGCGGCGCATTGGCTGGTCGGCCAATCGCGATCCGCTATGTCGACAATCGCGCGCTAGGCAGGGCTGCCGAGCAGCCCTAGCTTGCACCCAGGGGAATCGGGTGAAGGATTTCATGCGGCGACGAGGCTGGCGAGATATTCGTCGTCCCAGCCTGCGGTTTTGCGCCGCAGGCGGATGGAATCTTTGCCCAGCGCC
>Ga0306924_10005207_pt1 | contig 12795 bp, 14 predicted proteins | sample sta12Can44000111_FD_203756 | JGI IMG/M metagenome (GOLD analysis project Ga0306924, IMG submission 203756) | Lab enrichment of tropical soil microbial communities from Luquillo Experimental Forest, Puerto Rico - statanox.12C.anox.44.000.111 (v2)... | ecosystem: Environmental > Terrestrial >... | reverse complement strand
CCCAGAACGCACTATTCAATGTCGGTCTCGCCGCGGCCCATTACCTTGCCGGGCGCTATAATGAGGCGATCGTTTATGGCCGCAAAGCTATGCAACAGCGGTTCGGATTAACCAACGGTCATCGCATATACATCGCGAGCTTAGCGCAGGCGGGACAGATAGATGAGGCCCGCGTGGCACTGGCGAAACTTCAAGAATTGCAGCCTGGACATTCCATCGCTTGGATCGAACGGAACATTCCTTATACGCCGGGGCCGATGGCTAAATTCCTTGAAGGCATGCGCAAAGCTGGGCTGACTTAGCGTAAAATTCCAAGAGGTCAGAATGTCCGCTTTTGGCACAAAGCGGACATCACGGCCCGACTGATCAATGTCCGCTATTGGGGGCAAAGCGGACATCCCGCCGACATGCGCTGATGTCTGCTTTTGACCCAAAGCGGACATGAGTGGCTCAGGATTGCTGCCATGCAAACTAACCGCGACCCCCATTTCGTCGGGCGCAAATCCCTGATGTAATCAGTCATTGCTGGCGTAATTCCTGAGCCTTGGGGCGGCAAATGCGGCGCCGCGATTTCATCAAGGTCGTTGCTGGTCCAGCCATTTCATGGCCGCTCGCGGCGCGTGCGCAGCTACCGGCGATGCCGGTGATCGGTTTTATCCGAGACGGGTCGGCCCGAAGCGAGGCACGTTGGGTCGGCGGTTTCCAGAAGGGCCTGAGCGAAACCGGTTACGTTGAGGGCCAAAACGTGACAGTCGAGTACCACTGGCTGGAAGGCAAATACGATCGCTTGCCGGAACTGTTGGCTGACCTCGTCCGTCGACAAGTCGCCGTGATTGTCACGCTCAGCACGTTGGCTACGCAAGTAGCCAGCGCCGCAACGGTGACGATCCCGATCGTGTTCATGGTCGGTGCAGACCCGGTCGAGCTTGGTCTTGTCAAGAGCTTTGCCAAGCCTGGCGGGAACGTGACCGGCATCAGCAGCGTAACGGGTGAGGTTGTGGCCAAGCGACTACGGCTCCTACATGACCTGCTGCCCAATGCCGTTCGTATTGCCGTGCTGGTCGATCCGAACAACGCTACAATTACCGAGACCACAGTTCAGGATGTGCAGAAGGCGGCTCCAACCATGGGGCTGCAAACCCAGATCATCAACGCAACGACGGTCAACGAGATCAACGAGATCTTCGGCACATTTGAGCGCGAGCGCCCTGATGCCCTTTTTGTTATTCCCGACCCGTTCCTTACTTCCCGCCGCGTGCAACTTGCCACCTTAACGGCGCGCGACAGGATTCCCGCGACTTATCCCCTACGTGATTATGTGGAAGTTGGCGGGCTGATGAGCTACGGACCCGATTTCACCGACATGTTTCGTCAGGTCGGCGTCTACGCCGGCAGCATCCTCAAGGGGGCCAAGCCCGCCGAGCTACCAGTACTGCAGTCGAACAAATTTGATCTCGTCATCAGCATCACGACCGCCAAGGCGCTCGGCCTCACCATTCCTCCCAGTGTACTCGCCATTGCCGACGAGGTGATCGAATGAGGCGGCGCGAGTTCATCACGCTGCTCGGCAGTGCGGCAGCCGCGGCGCCGCTCGCGGCGCGTGCACAATCAGTTCCTCCTATGATTGGCTATCTGGCGCAGGCTAAGCCGGAGGAAATCGCTGTGCTCGTCACTGCCAACCGCAACGGCCTCGGCGAAACCGGCCTTGTGGAAGGCAAGGACTACATCAGCGAATTTCGATCGGCAGGCGGTGACGCCAACCTCCTGCCCGGACTGGCCACTGAACTGGTGCAGCGCAGGGCGGCGGTCATCGTAACACTCGACACGTTAGCGGCCGCGCGCGCAGCCAAAGCAGTGACGACAGCGGTCCCGATTGTTTTTGCGACGGGCGCCGATCCGCTGAGAGGCCGGCTTGTCGAGAGCCTTAATCGACCCGGCGGCAACATCACCGGCATCAGCGCGATGAACCTTGAGCTTGGGTCGAAATGGGTCGGGCTGCTGCACGAATTGCTGCCGGCAGCGAAGCGTATCGCTATTCTCGTCAATATCGAGAATGCGGACGTTGCGCGGATGATGATCACGGACACGCAAGAAGCGGCGTTCTCGATGGGTCTGCAAACAGAATTTGTATTTGCGAGCAATGAAGGTGAAATCGAGCCGGCGCTTAGCGGCCTCGGCGGTTCGCGGTTCGCGGGAAACTGCCGGCGCTCGCTGCGCAAAAGGATTTTGCGAAAGCAGGCGGGCTGATGAGCTACGGTTCGAGCTTCGTGGAGGCGCAACGCCTCGCGGGCACTTACGTCGGCCGCATTCTCAAAGGTGAGAAGCCCGGGGATCTGCCGGTGCAACGGGCCACCAAGTTTGATTTTCTCATCAACCTTAAAACCGCCAAGGCGCTCGGGTTGACGATCCCACCAACCCTACTCGCCCGCGCGGATGAGGTGATCGAATAACAATCTCTGCCGCAGTGCAGAATGTCCGCTTTTGGCACAAAGCGGACATTTGTTTGCGCTGCGGCAATGTCTGCTTTTGGGGGTAAAGCGGACATTGGCCAATGTCTTGCAATGCGCACCAAAGCAGACATCCTTACTTGCTAGGAAAGTGCTGTTTCCTGGCGGTTTGGCACCTTTCCCAAGGTCAAGGTCTCTTGCGGCGAGGCGAGTACTTGATTTTATCTTAGTATTTGCTAAGATTAAGATGTGCTCTTAGGACAAACGATGATAACGGTCGAGTGATGCAGTCGCTTACAAGGGGCGAATTTCTTGAGGTCTTGAACCTAACCAGCGGTGCCTTCGATCAGCTGCAGCATGCTGGGCACGTTGCGCTGGCCTTCGGGACGCCGCTGCCGGCAACCCCGGGGCGCTATCTTGATCTCGATCTAGTCGCAATCGCGATAAACCTAGGGCTCACGCCGTCGCTGCGCCGCCGCGAAATCGCGACTGTAATCGTCGGTGCCTACTTTCATCAGTGGGCGAGTGCCGTCGGGCATGCCGAGGCGGATCCAACACACGATTATTTTATGGCCGTCGCTGGCGTCGGCCGGGATGTCGTGAAGAAGGGTCCTAAACTTCTCGCCGTAACGCACGGAAGGTTGGAACAGATTCTCGACGATTTTCGAGGGATGAAGGACTTGGTTGGTTTTTTCACGATCAACATCAGCGATATCATTCGAGGGCTCCGCGCACGCGCACGCGCGGCTGGCATTGACCTCGATCGTCCCTTCTTTTTTCCACCAGATGATGCTCGGTTTGGTCAAATTCTCATGCAAGTCAAGCGCGAACGGGATGCGCGAATCGCACGATTGAGGCGAGACAAAAATAAATTCACGGCCGTGAAGGCGCGTAGCCGCCGTCACGAATTTCACGAGGTGCCCCGGGTGAAAAAGGCAAACTATCCGATTGAAATGCAGGAGGTGGCATAGGCCTTCGATGCCTTTCACTTGCTTAACGACGCATCTGAATCTTGAATATTGGAAAGGTAGCTTTGTGAGCTTGATGATATGTCGCGTAGCACGAGTACATTTCGTCAAAGCGACTTGACGCGCGCAATCAGGGGCGTGCGCAATGCCGGTGTCGATGTGGCGCGCGCTGAAATTGCAAAGGACGGAAGGATTATCATCGTAGTTGGCGAGGCCAGCAACGTAAGCAGCAGTGCCGAATTGACGCCGGACGACGAGTTGGAACGTTGGAGAACCAAGAAAAATGCGGGTTAGTTTAAAAGGCGTTCATTCCGCGCATGCGACTTTGGCCGACGGCACAAAGATCGTGTACTGGTACGCGTGGCGTGGCGGCCCTCGCATTTATGGTGAGCCCGGGACGCCGGAATTCATGGCGAGCTACAACGCGGCCGTGGCGCAGCGCGTCCCATCGCCGGAAGGCAGGATGCAATCCCTGATGGATTGGTTCCAGACAACTGGCGAATTCCGCACGCTGCGCGAGCGTACCAAGACCGATTATGTCAAGCAGATTTCTTTAATAGAACAGGAATTCGCTACTTTCCCAATCAAGGCTCTCGCCGCGCGCGAGACGCGTGGCGTGTTCAAGGATTGGCGCGACAAGCTCGCGCTGAAGTCTGTCCGCCAGGCGGATTACGCGTGGACCGTGCTAGCGCGGATTCTTTCGGTCGCCAAGGATCGCGGCCGCATCATGGTCAATCCGTGCGAGCGGGGAGGGCGCCTCTACAACGCCACGCGCGTGGACTCGATTTGGTCGATTGACGACGAAGCCGCTTTCCTCCAGCACGCGCCGACACATTTGCACTTAGCGTTGCTGCTTGCGTTGTGGACTGGACAGCGGCAGGGCGATCTTTTGCGCCTGACCTGGTCAGCATATGACGGAAAGCACATCCGCTTGCGCCAATCCAAGAGCATGCGCCGCGACGCGCGGCGCGTCGTGCGTGTGAAGGTGCCCGTTGGTGCGCCGCTCAAAGTCGCTTTGGATGAGGCCGCGAAAACCAAACAAAGCCCGGTCATCCTCCTCACTTCGGAAAGCAAGCCGTGGACGCCCGATGGCTTTCGCGCATCGTGGGGCAAGGCGTGCAAGAAGGCCGGAATCGAAGATGTCACGTTCAATGATTTGCGCGGCACCGCCGTCACGCGATTGGCGCTGGTCGGGTGCACCGAAGCGGAGATCGCGGCGATTACCGGACACAGCATTCGCGACGTGCGTTCGATCCTCGATGCACATTACCTGCACCGTGATCAGGCACTCGCCGAGACCGCTATTCCCAAGTTGGAAATTGGCTACGCCGAACGCATCGGCGCGGCCAAATCCGGAACAGAATCTACAAAATGACCGACAAAATGGTCTACGGAGTCCAACAGTAAAAGGAGGAAAAAGCGAACAGAGACAATTGGCTGGGGAACTAGGATTCGAACCTAGATTAACGGAGTCAGAGTCCGCTGGTCCAATTCCATAAGTCATTGCACGACCTTTGCGAACGGAACCACTCCGCTGTCTGATGTGCCGGTTTTTGTGCCGGCGAATGACGCCGCAACCGCCTCAGCCTCAAGAAAGGCATAGCGTTGTTCGGTGACGATCACCGACGAGTGGCCGAGCAGCATCGACACTTCTTCCATGCTTTTGCAATCGCGCTGGAGCCACCGGCATCCTGCCGTTCGGCGCAGATCATGCCAGCACACATCCTCAATCTTAGCCCGCCGCATCGCGGCTTTCAGCCCTTTGTTCATCTGGACATAGCGGGTTCCGGTCGCCGGATTGACCAGCACAAAGCCACTCTCGTGCCGGGGGAGCTGTGCCAGGATTTTTTCCGACCGAGGTGGGATGGGAACCTTACGGGCGCGGCCGCTTTTGGTTTTGGTCCCAGTGTCGATCAGGCCCCGCGGCAGATCAATCTGCTTCCATGTAAGGCTAAACAACTCCTCCCGCCGCAAGCCGGTGTCGATCGCCAACGCCATAGCTTCCCGGACGCTAGTCGGCTTCCCGTTCTCGGCTGCACGCGGCGTTGCCGCCGCTAGTAACCGGCGCTCCTCGTCCTCAGTCAGATAACGGGCGCGTGCGACCCCTTCCTTCAACCCGCGCTTGGCGCGCTGCTTGAGAAAGAGCGGGACCGGATTGCTGTCGGACCATTGCCATTCCATGGTCGAGGTCATCAGCGAGGACAGGCAGGCCAAGTCGCGGCGGATGGTCGATGTCGAAACGCCCTGCGCACGCCGCTTTATCTCAAATTCCGACAGCTCTGCGCTGGTGATCTGATGCACCATCTTGCCCCCAAAATGATCGTTGAGGTGCTGCATGCTCACCGCGTACCTGATCCTCGCACTAACTTTAATCGTGGGTAGGTGTTCTTTGATGAAGCGCTCGGCGGCTTGCTCCCAAGACCGCCGCGGCTTGTCGCCCCACGCAATCGCCTCAAGTTCGCCGAGCCAGTGCCGGAAACGCTTTTCAGCAACTGCGCGATTCGTTGTTTTGAGGCTTCCACGGTACTCTCGTCCTTGACGCTGGGAGCGCGCCCACCATGTTTTTCCGCGCCGATAGATAGTTGACATTTGGTCCCTCGCTTTCCGGCGTTCCACCACTCTTCAAACAGGATAGCGTCAAACGACCAATGGCCCCGTGGCCCACACGGCTGGGTCGCGCCTGGGATACGCCCCTCAGCGGCAAGTTTGATCCAATGCCGCGCCGTAAATCCATAGCGGGCAACTAGGTCCGGTGTACGCAACTGTGGACGAGTCGTCATCGGATTTCTGCCTGCACGGCGCTTACCCCGCGTCCTCCACACTGGATCGTTGTTGAAGGAGATCCAGCGCATGCGCCAACGGCCCCGACGCCGAGCCATCGCCATTGCGGGTCAAAGCGCGGCGCAGGGTTTCAAGCTCGCAGCCGTGCTGCAGCAGCAGCGAGGCGGCGATCGCCGCGTCGCGTGCGTTGATGTCGACTAAGCTTCCCTGCTTGTTGGTGGTGAGAAATATTTCGGCAGGCTGCTCGCAGGCAGCGTCGAAGAAGCCGATTCCGGCCGTGTATGAGAATCCGGCGTGCTCAAACTCGATCACGATATGGGTGCGCCGGTTCGGCAAGCGGCGGCGTGTCGGGGCACCGGTCATTGGTCGCCCGCGTCGTTGTGGGCGTCGTCGGTGATCAGGCCGAGTTCGGTCGCTTTCGTCACCGCCTTGACGAGTGCCGCCGCCAAACGCGGCAAGTGCTTCACGCTCGCAGCGAAGCCCTTGCCCGGCACCAGCTTGCCGTCGGCCGAGTGCCAAGCGCGGATGTCGATGAGGTTGTGACCTTCAAAGGTCGAAAGCTGGACACGGACTGCTTCACCGCGCCGGTTGCGCCACCACTGCGCGATCACGATCGGCTCGGTCAGGGCGGGGCGCGTCATGCGTGCGCCCCATCGCCATTGCGGCGCGCCTCATAGGCGTCGATCCACGGTCGCACGCAGTGTGAATGCAGCCGAACTTTGAGGCCGTCGTGATCTAATTCGGTGCCGCCGGCCAGACCGCATCGGTCGCAGGGCGGCTCATTGCGTCGGAGGATCGCTGGGATGTCGAGGTCATCATACCCCCTTGAAAAACACTGCAACCTTGCAACCGGAAGCGATTTCTGCTCGCCATTCAAAGGCTTAACGGTTGCGAAGGGCCTTGCAACCGTTGAGCAACCGGCTGCAACCGACGAAGCGGGTTGCAAGCGTTCGTCAATCGGGTTGCAACCGTCCGTGCAACCGTTATCGACCTGAATGACATCGGCTTTTTCTTCCCGGTTGCACGGTTGCGTGGATTTTAGGGGGGTATCGGCGGGGTGTGTCTTGCGGAAGCGCTCAGACAGCGTGGCCGCGTCGGGCAGGATGACCACCGGCTCCACCCTTTGGGGTGTTGCGCGGTATTTACCCGGCATCCCCTTGCGCTGTTCCAGATTGACGACAAACCCTTCCTGCCGGGCCGCCGACAGGCGCCGCCAAGCCGCCGACTTGTCGAGCTTCAAGGCGCGGGCGATGTCCTGGGCGCTGGCACCTTCGGCTCCGCTCATGCCGTCTGTCGCCTTGGTGACGGCGTCGATGGTTGCGGCCATTGCCTTGTTGACGGCGACGCCAGAACCTTCAGCAAGGATGGAGTTCAGCAACTCGCAAGCTGTCGCGTAGTCGTGCTCAATGTCGGCAACAATCTGCCCAGCGTCGTCACGCCCGCGCTGCTCCCGGTGAAGCAAGGCATGCGCCTTGATGGCCCGGATAAGCTGTCCGACATCACGGCGCAGACGCACGGCCACCGCCGGGATTAATGCGACCATCTCGGTGGCAAACGGCACCACCACGCGCCGCTCGCCTAATTCCAGCCAACGCTGAAAATCCTGCCAGGGTTTGTAATCGACCTCCGCCGCCGAGTGATTCAGTCCCTCAACCTGCGCCACCTTGCCAAGCACGCTCATCGTTTGCTTCTCGGTATCGTCAATTTCCAGCGACAACATCCGTGTTTCGTTTTCCGGGTGCAGCTTGCTCTTGGTGGTGGTGACCAGAAAAGCGACCGGCCCATTCTTCTCGATCGTCGTGGTCACTAGATCGTTGCCAATTTTTTGCACGGTCGGGTAGCGGATGCGGTGTTCACTCATCAATTCGCGCAGCAGATAGTCCTGGAAATTTTGCTCATCGGTTGCAGTCGCTTCGCCCATGGACAGAATTTTGTGGGCAAAATCGCCGTCGTAATAAATCAGCGCCTTTTCGCTAAGGCTGGTGAAGTTGACAACACTCTCAGGCGGGAAAAATTCAAGCACGCGCTTGCGGATTTCCGATTTACCGCCTGCACTGGTGCCCTTAATGGCCGCATGCATGGTTTTGTCGAACAAACGACTGGTGGCGATCAAATAAAGCAATTTCCCGTTTGCGGCTTCGCCAGCGATGACTTTGCAAAACTCCTTGCCGAACAAGTCGAGGACATTGGAGCACTCTATAAAGTGACCAGCGCTGCATCGGAGTTCATCTTGATCAAATGCCGGTATCTGCTTTGCCGATTTTGCTGACCTCCTGCGCTGCTGTTTGACCGCCTCATCGAGTGCGGTAACGCCCACGCCTAACTTTTCGGCAGATGCCTTGCGTTGCTGGGCGTATCCGATGGCCGACAAGTTGGCGAGCCGCTCGATCTCGTCAGTAGCCTTGCCTTCTTCGAGTGCGCCCTCAAGAAAATTCTGTGCGGCGTTATTCATGTGCGCTGCATCCCACTTTGAATTGTGCGATGCGCTTCCGGCTCAGGCAGACCGGCATGCTTCGCCGCTTCGACCAAGACATCGACAACGAAAGCCTCGGCGGCCTTGCCGTCACGCACGGCCTCACCGCCGCGGCACGCGGCCCAAAAGAGAATGCTGTTGCGCTCACCTTCGGCTGCAGTGGCGACGGTGCGGACTAGTCCCCGGAGCCAGCCATCCCCCGCGTGGAAATCAGCAACGCTCGATGTTGGTTTCGGTTTCGGCCGAAATTCAACCAACAACCAATCCGGCCACGGTGCCGACGCCGCATCTGAAAGAACCGGAAAACCAGCGGATGGCCACCAAATAACGTATCCGCCTGCGCCGCGTGTATCGACGCCCAAGGCGATCTTCCCGGCGGTGCAGTGCACCGTGTCGTCGTGCCGGAATAGCAGGTGAAGGCCGCCAGATCGCGTCCGGTGCGCACGTGTCCGTGGCAGTCGGCTGCGATTTTCAGAATACCATTCTCTTGCTTCTGGGTGCCGCGGATCGAGATCGAGAACGTCGAAACCGCAGACGGTGCCGGTCGGCACGCCGATAAGCGGTCCCGGATACTGCCGCCAAAGCTCACGCAGTTTTTCGGGATCGCTTGTGGCGGTCTTGAAACCCCCAGGGCATGCCGGTCGCTTATCTGACAAACAAAAGAAAGCGAGGGTGCCGCCAGCAGCGAGTTTGTCGGCAGCAGTGAGAACTGAATCGCCGACTCCGATTTGTTCAATTTTCATGACGACGACCCCGGTACCGGCGGCGCGGCAAGCGGTCAGCGCCGAGATAATGAACAACAGCGGGATCGAGCCGCCGATATGCTTGGAGGGTATCGAGCACGTCGGCGCCGCCATAAATGGCGCAGAACGCCTCAAAGACCGGGCGCACGCCGAGGCGATACAAATGTTCGACCGATTGTTTGATCTGCTCGGCCGCGATCGGCTCGATTGTGACGCTGCTCGGCTTTGACCGCTGCGGCGGCGGGGCGACGACGAGGCCCGCGATCAATTTCGTCGCGGTGCTATTGCACGGTGCGAGAAGCGAGGGTATGGAGGTCATGGCTGACGCCTTGGACAGCGAGGTGATCGGCTCTGGGTTGAAAGAGATCATGCAGCGCCGTGGCTTGGGGCCACGGCGTTTGCGTTTTGTTGGTGCTGGCATGACGAGGGCTATGCATCGTCAGTCACCGCTTGCTTTAGCAGGCGACGGATCATTTCCGGCCGGGTCGGAATATCTGGCTCGCGGCGGCGACGTTCCTCGATAGCGCGTCGCAGATCGTCCGGCACTCTGACCTGAATTTGGCTGCTGTCGGCTGATGTTTGTTCGCGCACTGTGCAAACCTCCCGATTGATCATCAGGAGTTTGAATCATCACAGTTTCGTCCGGTTCTAAGAATAGAACCGAATAGAACCGGACAACTTTTTTCGCTGAACTTGGATAGGGTAGCTCTGCGGCGCTCTTCCCCGTCACGCCTTTGTGGGCTTTGCGGACTTTAGGCCTCGCTTCTCAAGCTCTCGGTCTATTGCCTCGATAGCAGCGCTTCGTTTTAATCCGTGGCGCTCCCCAATGGCGATCTTCAAAGCAGTATCGTGGTCTGACTCTCTGCGGCGAAGAAATTCCGTGACCATTTGCCTGTTACGCTCAGCTTTAGAATCAGCCTTGTCTCGTCTGGCTTTCTCTGCATACGGCTTGCGCCTCGCTGCAGTGAACTCGTCGAGCCACACTCGAATAAGATTTCGCTGGTTACGATACTCAATGGCGTCCTGTCGGGAACTCCATTGCTTTCGGAACAGATCAATGAAACGAGCACCGAAGCCTGGACTTGCCAGCTCAACAACCTCTTTTATTTGTTCTTCAATTGCTGGGCGCGCTTCAGCCTTTGCTGCCGCAAGCTTAGCTAAAAGCCCACGGAACGCCGCTGCGCTATACTTCGGCTTAGCCTTTGCCACAGTGCTATCTCCACTTGGCGAGGGTCAGGCCGTGTGGGGTGTTCGCGCACCTCGCACGGCCAATGTCGTTATAGCCTCTCCGATTCGATTTAATCTCTCAATGGGTGACCGAACCGCGCCTTTCTTGCGACGGCCCGGCCATTTCTGACGCAGGCTGTTTGTCCGAGCGAGCGCGGTGGGTGCGGCTTGCCATGTTCATCAGCCGCAGGGTCAATATGCGCAGGAGCTGCGCTAACGTGTTTCTGAGATTTTTGGAAAAAATTTTTTAGGCGCGCGACGAGCGCAAGGTACCATCGATCATTTCAATTTCCCTATTAGGGGGTGTGCCGGGGGTCGAGGGGTACGGTCGCGGCAGCGCTCATGTCCGCTTTTGACCCAAAGCGGACATTAGCCACCTGAATTTGCTGTGACGCACAACACCGCTCGCATTTGACGTGCTCGGCCTGAAAGTAAGGCAATTTCCGTTTCGCGCATTGCGGGGGCTATTTTTCCGTTTTGATCGATTCTCAGCTCTACAAATAAACTAGAACTAAGGCTACCGTTACGCTCAGGGGATCGCGGGGGGAAATACTGTGCCGGGAGGAACAATCATGAAGCTTCGTATCTCACGAACGAAGGTGGTTATGGTGGCAGTAGCCATCGCCGCTGTTCCGTTACTCTCGATCAATGCTGCGGCGCAAATCGCAGTGTCTTCAAACGACGGCAAGGCCATCCTCGTCAATGGAGTCAACACCGTTCCCGCGAACCCCGTCGACGATACTGTCACCATCATAAACCTGGGTGTTTCACCACCAAAGATAATCGCAGACCTCAAGGCGCCGTCGAGTGTGGTTGGACCGCCGCAAAACGTCGCTGTTGCACCCGACGAATCCTTCGCGCTTGTCGCCTCCAATATGAAGCTCGATCCGGCCGATCCGAAGAAGCAAGTCCCGGATAACCGACTGTCCGTCATCGACCTCAAGGCTCGGCCGCCTGCCGTGATAGCAACGCTTGAGGCGGGTCTCGGAGCGACCGGAACTGCGATCAACCCGGCGGGTACACTGGCCTTGGTGGCAAATCGCAACGAAGGCACCGTCTCTATCTTTACGATCACTGGCAACAAATTGAGTGCCGCTGGAAAAATCGATTTTGGTGATCCGAAATCGGGTCCAAGCGCTGTGGCTTTCACACCGGACGGCAAGACCGCCCTGGTCACACGCGACGGCGACCACCGCATTTCTATTTTGTCGGTTGACGGCAGCACTGTCACCGACACCAAGCGCATTATGACCGGCGGCTTTAGGCCATACGTGGTGGAGGTCAGCCCGAAGGGCGACATCGCGGTCGTTGGCAACCAGGGCGCTAATGCCGGTGACATCATGCCGGTGAATGTCGTCGATTTGAAAGGAAAAGCGCCCCGCATCGTCAATACTGTGGACGTGGGGCAGTACGTCGAAGGCATAGCGTTTTCAGACGATGGCAACTTTCTGGCAGTGATCGCGCAAAACGGCTCCAGTCTGGCGCCGAGCCATCCATTCTACAACGATCACGGCCTGCTCGTGGTTTTCAGCGTCAACGGAACAACGCTGACGAAGGTGGGCGAAGTTAAAATCGGGCAATGGCCGCAAGGCGTGGCCTGGAGCCGCGACGGCAAGACCTTGCTGGCCCAGAGCATGGTGGACAACGCGCTCGCAACCGTCAGCTTCGACGGCAAGAACCTGAACGTCACCGGCCAACTCAAAGTCACAGGCGGACCCGACGGCATCCGTACCGCGGGGCGTTAAGCTACAAGCTACACGACCCCGGCAATGTGCCGGGGAGCTTAACTTTGATTTACGAACTGCATCCCGACACGCTCAACCAATGTCTGCTTTTGGGGGTAAAGCGGACATAAGTCGGACGTTGGGAAATGTCTGCTTTTGACCCATAGCGGACAGCGCGGGACCGTCCAAATCAGTGAGGCGGCTTTAGAGGGAGTTTAATGCGGAAAATCGCCCCATGCGGAACAGCTGAAGAGACCGAAAGCTCGCCATCATGACGCTCAACGATCATCCGGCAAATCGCTAAGCCCAGCCCCATCCCGTGCGGCTTCGTCGTAAAGAAAGCACCAAACATGTCGTCTGATTTCTTGGGGTCAATTCCCGGTCCGGTATCCTCTACTGTAATGCTGATTGCGTCGCCGCCGTTGTGCTCAG